>VNIW01000599.1_pt1 | contig 12644 bp, 19 predicted proteins | sample 7248591 | NCBI WGS metagenome assembly VNIW01 (sample SAMN12251776, study PRJNA551026) | human skin metagenome | isolation source: skin samples from patients infected with Netherton Syndrome | host: Homo sapiens | place: France:Paris | reverse complement strand
GCGAGCCCCGGCCGCTACCCATGCGCCGGCGGCGCGAGCCCCGGCCGCTACCCACGCGGCGGCCGATTGTTCAGCGGATTGCACGTTGCCCACAACCATCGACGTGCGCACCGCAAGCATGGATGTGCCTAGCGTAGTCCAGGCGCTAGATACCGCTGTAACGATGGTTTGCGCGGCCTGAAATGCCTTAATCGCCAATAGTGCGCCGTTAATGGCACCGGCTACGCCTACCACGGCTGCGGCCATAGCCCCGAATAATTGAGGGTGCGCGGCGACGGCGTTAGCGAGTGCTGTTAGCTTTTCAGCGGCTTGAGTCGCGTAGGGTAGTAGGGCCTCACCTAGCGTAGCTTTCGCGTTTTCCCAATTGGCGGCGGCAATCTGCGCGGAACCCGCGGCGGTATCTGTTTCCCGCTGGAAATTGCCCATAGCATCGGCAGATTGCTCTGTCAGCATTGCCAGTAAGGCTTGCGTTTCTGCTTGCTTTTGGGCTTCGCCCTCTAGGCCCTCGAGACCATCGGCGGCAAGGCGGGCGTTAATATCTGATTTCTTTATACTAATGCCATATTTTTCGATAGGGTCATATTCGCCACGGAATGCAGCGGATAGCGCTTCTACGGCATCGGCGGTAGTACCTCCGAACATGGATGCAAGATCCGCACCCATCGTAATGAGTTTGTCCGTAGTGCCTACCAGATCACCTTGCGAGACGCCAAGGTTCTTGAGCTGCGAGCCCATGACACTAGCGAATTCCTGATACTGATTAGCGGATAGACCTACCGAATCCGCGGCATCAGCGGCTAGAGACTTAATAGCCTCTGATTGCCCTTTGAATACCGCTTCCACCGCGCCGGTGGATTGCTGCAATTTACTAGCGGAATCTAGGGATTGCTTTCCTAGGGCGATGACGGCCCCGGCGGCGACGGTGGCGGCCGGCTGCACTTTCTTTAGGCCGCCCTCGAGTTTATCGAGCCCGCCTACAGCTTCCTTAAATCCGGCTACGGCCTTTTTCGCATCGGAAATGATGCGGACTGAAAGAATAGCTGTTTTGCTAGCCATCAGGGGCCATCTCCCTAAGAATGTCAATCATGGTTGCTTGAATTTCATCGTCCAGGGCTAGCACCTCCGCCGGGCTAATTTTCCAGGCGTAGCTAACCTCTATAAGGGCGCGAGTTAACGCGCCGGTGGGGATTATTTTCCCAGCGCATCATCATCATTTACATCATCGTCAAAGGATTCCACCTCTAGGCAATCGGAATCCTTGAATTCATCCCACGTGCCTGCATAGTGTCCCTCACGCTTGAGCGCCGCCCATGCCAGGTAGGTCATGCCCAAAAAGGGTGCTTTATCCAGGCCCGGCCACCCGTTGCGGGTAGCTGCCATATCCCACCGAACACGATCCGGGTTACGCACGGTAACGGTTAGGGATTCCGGCTCAATTTCTTTCAACGTGACGTTAAGGGTGAGTGCCATTTCTATTTACCTCTGATTTTCTGCAATGCCTGATTGACCAGATTTTCGTACAGGCGGATCCATGTCGGTTCGGTTGCCTGCGCGGAATAGGACAAAAAGGGATTGGCTTTAATATGCTTTTTCTTCCAGCCCCAATGAATAGGGGCTGCATACGGCACACCGGATGCCGATTTGCGATTATTACCGGCGCGGACAATACCGGCCGTTTTCGTGCCACTGCTGCGCACGGTATTTTTCAAACGGCCGGTGCGGCTAGGGGCCCATGATTTAGCGCGGCCGGATACGATTCCAGCGGCCTGCGCGTTAGCGTTTTTCAGGTCGCTTAAATCGGATCCGGCTTGCCGCATCGTCTTTCGTAGCTGGCGGCCGCCCTCAATCTTTAGGCCCTGATAGACCATTAGCTATGTCCGCTAGGCTTTGGTGCCTTATTTGGGGTGAAAGATGGATCGCCGGCAAATGCCCATTCAATAGATGCCGTATTTTTCTTACCAACTTCGCCGCCTAGGTCGATGGGTTGGATGACGATGGATCCGGTGACCTTAGCTTCGCCGGTGGTGGGGGTAAACTCCACGGACTTGACTTCGCCGCGGTTCTTCCAGCTGTAATCAACGATGCCGCCGGCGGTCAAGTCCTGATAGGCTTCTCCCTCGAGCTTCGCGCCATAGGTGGTATCACCGGGCATCGAGCCACCGCACAGGGTGGGAACTGGATCATCTTCATCAATATCCCACGTAACCTTGACTTCGGTCATCTGGCACGAAATATCAAGTTCATCGCCGGCGATCTTGAGTACGCCGGGGCCTAACTTTTGCGCTTTAGGGCCTTTTGCAACCATTGTTTTTACTCCTTAGAAAATTTGAATTGATAGACGGTAGGCGGGTAGCGGGTGCGGCCCGTGGGGTAGTGTGACAGATTCATCTAGGGAACTATCTAGAATTTCTAGATCGTCCACATCCTCCAGGGCGGTGATTAGGTTTTCCAGCATTGAATCCAGATTTTGCAAGGCGGGGATTATGCCGGTATCGCGGGCTATGAGGTAGATATCCGCCACGATGGCGTGGAAGCCGGGGAAAGTGGTTGTATCCAACCGGCGGCCACATATCCACGCCCCGGGGGCGGTGATTCGCGGCGGGTCTAGGGTAGCTGGAATACCGGCGCTTTTCGTCACTGTGACTAGATGGTCTAGCTTCTGCTTAATCATCTAGCCCACCACCGGCTTAGCGTATCGCCCAATTTCCAAAAGCTGCGCCAGGTCTGGATCATTGCGCGAGACATAGACCGGGCCTAACTCTCCCAGTGCTTCCACGCCACCGGGGGAATCCCGGCGGCGATATATGCGCATTGCGAGCATTTTCGCCCCGTGTGACCAATAGGCCGGCCATGTGTCGCGCTCACCCTTATAGGACACAATCAGCGCGTTCACGGCGGCTACCACGGCCTCAACCTCTAGGCGCTCCGATTCGCCTAGCTGCATGGCGTGTAGCACGTCATCCGTGGTCACAATGGCGGTCATTGGCTAGGCCTCGGAATTTTCAGCCACCGGGGCGGCGCTAGGCTCATTGAACTGTACGGCCACCACACCATTCGGGTTATTGAGCAATGCAGACCAGTAACCAAAAATGCCGGAATCCTTACCGCCGTGGTCGATGCGCTCTGCATCGACGCGGATAGGCGAGCCCGGTAGCTCATACCACGTCATAGCCTGCCGTGCATAGGCGACTACCTGCCCCTCTGGCACAAGGTCAGTGACGTTAAATTTCTCCGGCTTCACTCCCAGCAAATCAAGATAGGCCGGGTTATCGAGCTGCGTAATTTGGAAAAGACCAAAAATGGAATTCGGGTGAACTAGGAAAGTGGTGGGCTCCACGCGGGTGCGCTGCTTGACCAAAAGGCGGGCGCGGGCGGCGGCGTGCAGCAAATCCGGTTCCTTACCCGTGGTGACCTTGGGGGCCTTTTTCGCGGATGCCACGGCAAAATTCGCGGCTTTCTGGTCGGTCTTGAGCTTGTAATCCACAACGCGAGCGTTAAAAAATGCTTCCAAAAATTCGCGTTCATTGAAATCAAAATAGGCGCGGTCGATATCGTGACCGGCGGCCAGGCGCTGCGCCTTAACCTCTACAGGTTCAGTCGCTACCGTACCGGTGGGAATTTCTGCCTTGTCGCCCTTGTAGTCATCTACTTCCGGCTTTTTGGTGAATCGCCAGCCTACGGCTTTCATGCCGGTTAAGGTGCCCTGCGAGAAAGTGGGGACAATTTCGCGCGTGTAGTCTGCGCCGTCCCACAACTGCCCTAGCCACTGCGGGGCGCTCACAGCGGGGTTGGCAGAACGGGTGATATCCGCTAGTGCGGCGGTGACCTCTGCGCCGGCCTGCCCGGTGCGGACGCGCTGGATCGTCTCGATCGCCTGCGAGAAAGTCAGCGGGGCATGCTGCTTGACCATAAGGCCGCGGGGGGCGCGGGCGGCGGTCACCTGCGCGCCGGTGGTGCGCTCGTCCTCGTCCTCGTCGTCGTTGTTCTCGTCCTCGTCGTCGTCGTTGTTGGAGTCCGGGGCGTGCTGGTCGCTGGAATCGCCGCCATTCTTTTCGCGGTCGATGGTCTTGCGGATAGTTGGCTTATCTGGCATTGGGTTAGTCTCCTCGGTTGGTGGGGTACTAGGTTCAGTATTTTCAGTGGCGGCTAGTCCGGGCGAATTAGCGGCAAATACCACGTTCAACCGGTCATCATCATCTACCGTTTGCGCGGCGGTCACCTGCGAAATTCGGGCATCGTCAAAAGCGGGAATCGGAACTAGCGCTACGGCCGTCAGAATGCCTTTCGTGAGCTCGGATCCGCGTACCTCTGTTTCGATAACTTCGATGGAAAGTGCATCGCGGATGCCGGCTTCAATATCAGCGGCGGCCGCTGCGCCGTCTGGTGTGTCGCCTATCTCGAATTCCATCTCGAGGCCCGAATCACTTTCAGTCAAGCCAATGGCCTTGCCTACAGGCGTCCACCCCGGCTGCGTGGAATGGTCGCGTAGTAGCTTCACCCGCCCGATATCGGCGGGCACGGTCACGGCCCCGGCGTGGATAGTGAGCACACCACCGCTAGTGCGGCCCGGCTTTCCGTAGGGAATTACGGTGCCCCTAATTTTCATCTAAATCACTCTTTCGGTGCTGTCCGTGGTATCCCTCGGCGGCCATCCATGGGATATAGGTTTTTAGCCACTGTTCAACCGCGGGCAAACTCAATACGCGCTGGATCACGATCGTGGTGGCGATAAATTGCGCAACGGCGGGGATTTCATCAATGTTCGCCGCGTCTGCGATTTGTGGGAGAATTGGCAAAAGCGCGAGTACCGCCGTAATCACAGTGCGGACTACGGCGCGCCACGGGTGCCTAACTTGACTGGGGTGCGGGGGCTCTGTGCTCATGCATCCTAGAATGACCGGGGGCATGTCGAGCCATCGAATCAAGGATAATGAAACCCGATATCAGGCCACCGGCTACGCCACCGGCCACTGCACAAATGATGGTCATGACGATAGTTAGCAGGGTCACTTGCTCTTAATCTCCTGAATATCGTCCCTGATTTGCTTGCAAATAGCCACGACCGTATTAAGTGCATCGCCTAGCGCGGTTCCCGGTGCTAACTCGAGCTTTTTATCTGCCTCGAGGGCGTAGCCAATCGCGGTATCTTTAAATGGCGGCTTTTTGCCATTGTCGAGGTCTACGCGGGAATCAAATCGGTGGGTGAGCTCGTGATAGACGGCCTCGAGCTTTTTACGGTCATCTTCGGTAAACATTGCGGTGCTTTTCTCCTTAGTAGGTGCGGTGGCCTTGCCATTTTTGATTTCGGCTGCCTTTTTCAGCAGAACATCCATCGGGAACCCGCGGCCGGGGTCTGTGTGGTCGGTGCCACCCCATGCGCGGGCGGCATCGTGGGTGGATACACCCCGGCGGCCTTTGAGTAGGCCCCCGCCGTCAATTGGAATTAGCGGGATGTTGTGGCGTGTAGACCAGGCGGCCACCTGCGCGGCCGCGCGAGTTAAGGTGCCATAATTTTTTTCTTCCTTGAGCCACTGCGCGCGACTAGATGCGGCGCGAGCCACAAACGATAGGTGCAGCCCAACATCATTCCCGTAATTGCCTGTAGACCACGTTAGCCAATCATCGGTATTTTCAACGAGAATATGAGTACGGTCAACAAGTCGATGATATGAGCCGGATTGCGAATTAATCTGATACTGTGCTACATCCTCTGCGCGCGTGGAAAAATCGTTTTCCGTGGTGTGAATAAAGATATTTCGGATACCCTCTACAGGGCGGGGCGAGCCGAAATTAAAGCGCTGTGACCAGTCCACGATATTATTCATTAATCTGTTCCTCCTGTTGTTGTGCCTGATAGACCCTAGATAGGTCATCGAAAGTTTGGTCAAGGTCGAAAGAAAGCCGGATGCCGGCCGGGGTCATATCCTCTTGAGAAAGACGCGATGACACCGCGTTCATTAGCGGCGACAGTCCGAAAGTCACCAGTTCAGACATGCGCGCGGCGGTATTCTGATAGGAAAGACTGGATCCGGATAGGGTGGCATCTACCATCGTTGCGGGTAGGTTTGCATGCCGGGCGATGTCTACGGCGGCGGCGTTGCGCCCCTCTATGAGCAGGTGTTCGGATGAGGCACCGTGTTCTTTAACTTCGATGCCGTTGGATGTGTAGGCCACCCCGCCGTTTTCGCCGGCGCGGGCGCGAGCCCAACGGGAAATTAGCTTTTCCACATCCTCTTGCGTCATTGGGGCATCATTCGTTTGGTGCAATTCCACCTGCGCGGCGGGATTATTGGCGGCGCGGGCGGCGGCGCGTAAAAGTTGGTGTGCCTGTTCAATGGTCGCCCGGCCGGTGGTGAGGATTCCCTCTGAAATTCCGGGGATTAGGCACACATCATCGGCGCGGACGGGTTGCCCGTCAACGGTGATATTCCCGTCCACATCCATAGCCCACATCTCATAGGGAACACGGGCGGCATCCACGACCAGGCCGCGGGCATCGCGTTCTACCGCCCATAGTGACCATCCATGAAAGAAAAGATCGTCAATTGTCCATAGCATGCGGTGATAGGGGCTAATATCACCGCGGCTGGATTTCACGAATTCCGGGGTGCGGCCGTCATCATTATTTTCATCGTCCACGGATACCAGCGGAACACCGGCGATAGTAGAGCAAATGAGGGTGCGAGCGCGGGCAAGTGCGGGCACCGCCATAGCCATATCGCGGGTTACGGCCCCCTCGAGCCCGGGGAGGTCTAGCCCTGCATAGACCGGGGCGAGGATATCCGTTGAAAAAGGCGATGCGATTGCGCGCGGCTGGTATAGCGCAGGCGCGTTCAGCGCATCGCGGATCCGGTTAAATATTCCCATAGCCCAATTAGGCGGCGGGCGGTCTAGGGGGTGCGAATTTGGCGGGTCTTATGCCACCACAGGGCATGCCGCGCCGCGGTTGCGGCGTGCAAATCGTCATGTGCAGATTTAGCGTGTAGGGCGAGCTCTTTCCACGCGGTTGCGGGCGCGCCGGCCACGTGCCGCCAACCGCATTTATCGCATATTGCGAGTGTGCAGAAAATCGAATCATCAATGCGCAAATAAGGGGCCATGTGTGCTTTCTCCTAGAAAATTTGGGGTGCGACGGGGGCGGCGGGGCGGTGCATAAGGGCGAATAGGGCAAGGGTGGCGGCCTCGAGGGCGGCAATTGAGCCCGCGGGGCGCTTCCTATCCCATGCCCACGCATCGCCCATGCGGCGTTGCTCTGCTAATTCGGCGGCCATATCTAGCGATTCATCCGGGCGAATGCGGATATCAGGGGCGGCGACACCATCTACATCCACGCGGGTGATTCTGTCCATGAAATCTGCGCATGCTGTAGATAGGTCGCGCGCGTAAAATTTCGGCGGTTCTAAGTCTGCCTGTTTGAGCTGGTCAACCAATGTGCCACTAGGGCCTATTCGGTCAACTAGCGGGGCGGGCGCGCCGTGTCTTTCTACCAGCTTTTCCAGACGCTTCGCCGCCCAACCTGTGCCCGGCCGCACGTCCACCATTTCCACAATCGGAATTCCATCGTCTGCGAATGCAGCGGCGGCAATTGCAACCTCTGTCCTATCCATCGAGACCGCGGCCCCGAATACTACCGGTGCATCATCGGGGATCATCATTTCAGATTGTGCAGACTGCCATGCCTCGAGCGGGATAAAGCGCTCACGGGCACCAGTGGGGCGATTGCCGTAGGCGCGCGCGAATTCGCTAGGTGCCAACTGCTGCCTAGCGGCCTCAAGGGCATTCATGTTAAGGGTATGCCCGTATGCCGGGTGTGTTCGGGCGATAGTCTCAAGGTCTGTAGGGTCATCATCCGCACCAATGCCCCACTCGAGCAGGGCAATTTTTGAGCCGGGCTGTTTCGCCCGGTCAACGAGACCATGAAACCACGTAGACGCGGCGGTTCCCATCGTGGAAACGATGATAGTTTGGGCACCAGGGCGCGTTGTTTGCGTAGGCACGATTGCTTGCATGAGGGCCTGCGCCTGCGCCTCATCGAATACCCAACCCTCATCAATGAAATTCAGATCGGATTGCTCACCATGTAGCGAATCCTCTGATGGTGGATGCGGGGAAAAATGCGAGCCTAGGCGGGGGATTGAAAGTTGCTCACTGCCCTGGGATTTTTTCACCTTAAACAGTTCTTTTAGCGGGAAATTACCCGTCTCAATTGCTTCTACTTGCTCAATCCATTTTTTGCGCGCTTTGAGTCCAGTTTGCGCCGTTGACCATACGCGGCGCTTTTCGCCGGTTAGCATGCGTTGAATACAGGCCGCTAAAACTAGGGTTGTTTTTCCAGCCTGCCTAGGCACGGAAATAATCACCATAGGCCACCGCGGCAAACCGGTCTTAGGGTCTATTTCGCCAATAACGTCCGCTGCATATTCCTGCCAGGGCATCGCCGGGGTGCCTAGCCACTCCATAATTTTGCAAATTGCCGGCCCGTAAGTTGCGCCGGTAGGTCTAGGCGTTCCGTACCGCGGGCTGGGATAGCTCACGTAGGGCTTGAGTAAGTTCGTCATTGGCCTTAGCCTCTCGAGTCTCAGGGGTCATTTGCAGCGCCTCTAGCACTTCCCGATACGGCCCGGTTAATTGGGCGATAGGGTAATAAGGCTTCGGGCTTGCTTCCGCTTCGTCCAGGGCGAGCGCATTAGCGCGGGCGATAGACAATAGGCCGCCGTCTACTGCCTCGAGTAAGCCGGATTCGCGGGCGGCGGTGATTGCAGTCTCTAGCATTTCTGCATGCCTGCCTTTTGGCCTGCTAACCTCAAAAAGTGCATCTGGCATGGGCTGTCCTTTCAAAAGTTGGATTGAGGGGGGTAGGGGGCCGGGGGATCACCCCGGGTACTATCTACCGGGGAGAAAAGAACACGGCTGGCGCATGGGGTGTCCCGCGGCCCGCTTTTAAAAAAAGTCAGAAACAAAATTTGTAATCATCACCACTTTCTTGATGGTGCAACGCGATTTGATTTCATCGGATGCTTTCGCCGCCATTCATCTAATGGCGTATTGCCACGCGATGAATTGCACGACAAATGAGCAGGTCTTAAGTTGTCCAACGAATCATCACCGCCAAGCGAACGTGGCACGACATGATCAGCTGTAGTTGCGCCACGATGACCGCACAGATGACATACATCGCCATAGCGATTAAGCGTTGCTTGCACTAAGCGCTGTGCTCTACGACCAGACCAACCGTGTGCCATTAGCTACCAGCCCCCGCCCGTGGCCTCCGGGCCCCCGCCCTACCACGCGGGCCCCCCGCCCGTTCAGGCCGGGCCCCCTCAAGCCGGGCCCGCCGGGGTAGGGTACGCAAGGCCCCCCTAGTCCACGGCCGGCGTTCATCAATCCACGCTTGAGCCTTTTCTACATCCCAGTTAGGTGAAAGACCATACACCGCCCGGGTGAGGTCACCACCGGCCCCCACGGCCCGCCATACGGCCCGCTGCCACGGCATCGCACCATGCCCGCCCGTGACTGCAATGCCCGCCCGTATGACACCTACAGGCCGCTCTGCCAGACTATCCCGGGCACACATGGATAGCAGGGGGCATTCAGCACACATTGCCACCGCCATGAGCTCCAATACCTCACGGGGCATGCGTAGCTTTTCAGATTGCCAGTGCGAGCCCCGGCCATTGATATCCCAATCTGCCGGGCTCCCATACGTTATGCAGTCTGCATGCTCATAGCGGGTGGCTATAGTATTCAGGCTCATTGTTGGTGTGGTCATTACCTATCCTTTTAGCTACATGGTGGGCGGGCATGGGGCCCTATTTATAGGAATCCCCTAAAGGGGAATTTGTTTCCCGATGACCTCCCCAGTGCTGGAATCCCAGTTTTGAACCGCTTTCCGACGTCATCCCACGACTAATAGGCCCGCGTGCTTTTCCATGCACGGGGCCTTTCAGTTCCACGCCTGCTACCGGTAGCTAGTCGGCGGCGGGCGGCTCCGGGGCGCTAGGCCGGGGCACTTTTTACTGTGGTGAAAGCTCAATAAGCGCACGCGGTTGTTTGTTACTCGGTACTCACGTCATAAGCCGGGGTTTTACCCTCGAGGGGTAGGAATTCAGTTGTTTGGGCCATCTAAGCGTTGGAATTTGCTTAGCGACTCATGAGGGCTAATACCGGCGGTGAGGGTGCGACGAAAGGCGGTATTAGCCCACAAAAGGCGCTAAATCAGGGTGTTATCAGCGATTTGCGCGCGGCAATCCTTGCAAAGGCGTGCCCCGTTTTCTTCCGGGGGCACGTGATACTTTGCGAATACCCGCCCACACTTTGAGCAATGGATAGTGGATGCGCGGTGCGGGCGGTGCTCACGGCAATGAGGGCAATTAGTCATCGGGCGGCCCTCCAGATTCCGTGCAGCATAGAGACGCGGTTAAGGCGTAGCGCTTAAGGCGCGCTAGTTCCCGGGCTGGATCATCGTGCAGCGGGTTAACCGATTCGCGGACGATGAATTTAAGCCAATCAGCGGCCGCGGTGAATTCAGTTTCATCGCTTCCAGACGGATCAACCCCGGCCATATAGGCGTCAACCTCTTGGCGGGTGAATTCGTTATACGGTACGCCGCGGCGGTGGAGCTCACGTACACATTGGCCTTGTAACTGTGAATAAGCGATTAGCCGGATAATGATTTCTTCTGTTTCCAGCTCATTAATAAAGCGTGCAGGCATTGCCAACCCCTTAATCAAGTGCGTTATTCTCTACGGACTTCCAGAAATCAATTTCCGGCTTAAGCATGAATTGCACTTCTGCGCCGTTGTTCACGGAAATGATTAGCTCGTCTGCCAGGGCGTCGATGTTGTGGGAATCGGCGTATTCTCCTAGCGGTTCGATGATTTCGCGGTTGATTGCTTCATCCCGGGTGCTATAGGTGCGCATTACTTTTTCTTTTCCTGCTTCGCTAGTTGCTCAATTTCGGCGCGGTCAAATACGCGTACCCCCCGCTTGCCAAGTTCCCCAACTTGGTTTAGGCGGCCGGATTCTGCCCACCTGTGAACGGTGGCGCGGCCGATGCCTAACAACTGGGCGGCATCGGCGGTGCCAATTAGTTCTATTTGACTCATGAGTATCATTTAATACCCATGAATCCCCTAAGTCAAGCTCATTTGATGCATGGGTATCATTATGGGTGATTCGTTTGACTCAAATAGCAGGTCACGGGCATTATTAGTCATATGACTACTTCGATACATTCTCACGGCTGGATTCCTGAATTTCACCTATCGGATCGGCTGCGCCGGGTGCGCGAATCCGTGGGCATGTCTCAAGACGAATTAGGGGATGCTGCGGGTGTGGGGCGCGCTACGATTGCACGAATTGAATCCGGTAGGGGTAACCCGCGCCGCGCTACCTTAATCGCAATTGCGTTCGCTACGGGTGTTTCTTTGGATTGGCTAGAAAACGGTGAAACCCCCGCGCCGGATACTCCGGGCGGGGGTGAGTTGGTGCGCCATCAGGGAATCGAACCCCGAACCCACTGGTTAGGTGTTCGTGCCTGCTAACGCTAGTCTATCGGTCATGGAAATCATTTCTGATTTCGTGCATTCCCTACAGGCGCGGGGGTGCCGAAATGAAACGGTAAAATTGCGCGCCTATCATGCCGCCCGGGCTATGAAAGTTCTAGGCTCTCCGAACACGTGGTCTAAGCGTGATGTTGAAACCTACCTAGCGAATCCCGATTGGTCGCCGTCTACGCGGCGCTCTGTGCATGCCAGTCTTAAGGCACTGTGCAGGTGTGTGGATGACCTCGAGGGCGCGGGGGTTATGGATGATATTCCCGCCCCGCGTGTACCTCGAGGGGTGCCACGTCCTTTAGCGGATTCCGCTATTCGTACCGCGCTAGGGCGTGCAGATGACCGTACCGCCCTTATGGTGGAATTAATGGCCTATGGCGGCCTGCGCCGTGGTGAGGTCGCCCGCGTCCAGGGCGCGGATGTCACCGGCCAATGGCTGCGCGTTACTGGCAAGGGCGGCCACTCTCGTATGGTGCCACTGCCACCGCACCTAGCGGCGCGAGTGAAACGGCAAGGGCCCGGGTGGATTTTTCCAGGACAAATAGGCGGTCATCTTTCAGCCCGGCGGGTAGGTGAACTTATACGCGAGTGCCTACCGGCGGGGATGACTCCCCACCAGTTACGCCACCGCTATGCCACTAGCGTTTATCGCACTAGCGGCGATATTCGGGCGGTGCAGGAATTGCTAGGGCATGCCCGGCTAGATACCACGATGGTATATACCGCCGTTGATAGCCGGGTGACGGCATCGGCGGCGGCCGGGGCGTGGACTCTCACAGGTTAATTTTCTGCGATGAATGTCACCGCGCCTTTTACACCGTATTTCGATAGGACTGCGCCGGTTTTCATAACTAGCACTACGGTTACTTCTTTATCCGCGGCAGTTCGCACCGATGTAAGCGGTATATTTTCAGCGGGTCGCCAGCCTACTGGCAATTTACCCTTGAGGATGCCGCCCACTCCCACGATAGTGACTACAGACCCCTGCTTAAGTGCGTATGCGCCGCTTGTGTCTAGCGTCATTCGTTCTACTTGACCAGCGCCGCCGGAACCGGCGGGGCCCGGTGGGCCGGCGGGGCCGCGGTCGCC
>VNIW01000589.1_pt1 | contig 12823 bp, 8 predicted proteins | sample 7248591 | NCBI WGS metagenome assembly VNIW01 (sample SAMN12251776, study PRJNA551026) | human skin metagenome | isolation source: skin samples from patients infected with Netherton Syndrome | host: Homo sapiens | place: France:Paris | reverse complement strand
GGCGCGGTGCTCATCATCATCGGCGGGGGCGGCCGTGTGTCCGGCGCCCTTGCGTCCCGGCCGGCGCGGTGGCTCGGGCGCATCGCCTACCCGCTGTACCTGTGGCACTGGCCTCTGCTCATCATCCTGACGCGCCACCTCGACTACGACACCCCGCCCTGGTGGCTGGGCGTCGTGGTCGTCGTGGGCTCCCTGGTGCTCGCGGATCTGACGCACCGCTTTGTGGAAGAACCCCTACGGCAGCACCGCAAACGGCCTACCAAGGATGACATGCCGGTTAACCGCGCGGTGCAGCAGGTCCGTTCGCGCCCCGGCGCCCTGCGCGCGGTCGGCGGCGTGGTTACCGCCGTTGCGGTCCTGGCTCTTCTGGCAGTCCACCCGGTGTGGCGGGGCACGGTCACCGGCGCGGACCGGGAGTTCCTCGACCCGCACGATTACCCAGGCGCCATGGCGCTGCACGGGGCGGAAACGCCGAAGGGCAAGGAGGTCAAGCCCGATCCCATTCTGGCGCGGGGCATGAACCCGATTACCTCGCAAAAGCATTGCTTCATCCCCGATTCGGTCGACCCAGATGAGTTTTTCGACGAGGACAAGGACGGCAATCCGTGCATCTTCGGCGATACCGACTCCGATTTCGAGGTCTACGTGGTCGGCGGCTCCCACGCGGAGCAGTACATCCCCGTCATCGACGCGCTCGGCCGTGACAAGGGATTCAAGGTCGTGCCCATGCTGCGACAGGGGTGCCCGATTGAGTTGGGCGACGATCTCACGGTGTCGGACGACTGTGCCGAGTGGAGCGAGCTCGTCACCGAGCGGATTATCGATGCCGACCCGGACCTGGTCATCTCCAATACAACGCGCCCCCAGGATCCGGCGGGCCACGGGCCGGATACGGTACCGGCCGGCTACATCCAGTTCTGGGATGAGTTGGCCGACCACGACATCCCGTTCCTGGGCTTCCGCGACAACCCGTGGGGCTTCGACGATCAGGGCAAGATGCAGGAGTTCGACGAGTGCTACGTGGCCACCGAGGACGCCGTGGGGTGCGGGATGCAGCGCGACGAGGTCTACGCACCGACGGATCCGTCTGCACCCATCCTGGCGCACTTCGACAACATGCTCGCTGTCGATACTTCCGACTGGTTCTGTGACGAGAAGGACTGCCCCGTCGTCATCGGCAATACCTTCGTCTACCGCGATATGCACCACATCTCGAGCGCCTACGCCGAATCACTGCGCCCGTTGGTCGAGGAGATCCTGGATCCGTTCCTGGAGGGAAAGAAGTTCGAGCAGCCGCTTGCCGATGGCTTGCAGCCCGCCCAGTTTGGCAAGGACGGCCTGCCCATTCCGGGCTCCGAGATCAAGGACCCGAAGAAGAAGCCGCAGCGCGGCGCGACCGACGATTCCTCCTCTACCTCGGGCAACGGCTCCGATTCCGGGATGGGTGCAGGCTCTAGCGACGGCACCGGGTCCGGCGGCTACGGCTATGGGTACGGCTACGACTACGGCGGCGGTTACGGAAACGGATACGGCACCGATGGCGGCTACGGCTATGGCTATGGTTACGGAGGCGGCTACAGCGGTGGTTACGGCTACGGCGGTGGCAACGGTTACGGCTACGGATCCGGTGTGGGCGCCGCTACCGGTGGTCAGGGCCAGCAGGCGCCGGCGCCCACCCCCTACTTCGGGAGCGGACAGCCCAGCGCCGTCTAGCGCCCACGACGTCTGGCTGCGGCGCAGAATCAGCCAACGCCCGTCGGGCCGTTGAAGGCGCCGGCTCGCCGCGTAAACAAAATGCGGGAAGCTCACTTTTCAGTGAGCTTCCCGCATGTATTCGTATGGGGGGCGAGGACGTGTCTACTTCTTCCCCTTGCCGCCGCCGAAATCGAGGTTGTCCAGGTCGAGGTTTTCCATTCCCTCCGGCAGCTTCGGCATGCCCGGGAAGCCCGAACCGAATCCGCCCTTGCCGGCGCCAGCGCCGCCCATCTGCTCCTGGAGCTTCTTCATATCCTCCATGGACGGCATACCGCCACCCATGCCCGGCATCCCCGGCATTCCAGGCATGCCCTGCGGGCCGCGGCCGCCACCGCCGCCGCCCTTCTTTTTGCGCTTGCCCTTCTTGTTCTTACGGCCCTTCGGCTTCTTCTTCGTGGCCGAGCGCCCGCCGCCCATACCGAACTGGCCGGCCATCTTATTCATCATCTTCTTCGCGTCGTTGAAACGCTCAATGAGCTGGTTGACTTCGGAGACGGACACGCCGGAACCGTTAGCAATGCGCTTGCGGCGCGAGGCGTTGAGGATCTTCGGCGTTTCCCGCTCCTCCGGGGTCATGCCGCGGATGATCGCCTGGATACGGTCCAACTGCTTCTCATCGACCATGTCTGCCATCTGCGACATCTGCTTGCCGCCCGGCATCATCTTGAGCAGGTTGTCAATGGGCCCCATCTTGCGGACCATGAGCAGCTGGTCGAGGAAGTCGTTGAGGGTGAGCTCGCCGGAGCTCATCTTCGTAGCCGCTTGCTCCGCCTTCTCCTTGTCCAGCGTGGCCTCGGCCTGCTCGATGAGCGAGAGCACGTCACCCATGCCCAGAATGCGCGACGCCATGCGCTCGGGGTGGAAGACGTCGAAGTCCTCGAGTTTTTCACCCGTCGAGGCGTACATAATCGGCTTGCCGGTGACCTCACGGATGGACAACGCGGCACCGCCGCGGGCATCGCCATCCAGCTTGGTCAGCACGACACCAGTAAAGTCCACGCCGTCGCGGAAAGCCTCCGCCGTCTGCACGGCATCCTGACCGATCATCGCGTCGATAACGAACAGGACTTCGTCCGGGTTCACCGCGTCGCGGATGTCGCGGGCCTGCTGCATGAGCATCTCGTCGATGCCGAGACGACCAGCCGTATCGATAATCACCACATCGTGGTGGGCGCGCTGCGCCTCCGCAATACCCTCGCAGGCAACGGCGACCGGATCGCCATGCGAGGTTCCCAGCTCGTGCTCGGAGGAATCGAGCGAAGTACCCGGATCCGGGGCAAAGGTAGGAACCCCTGCCCGCTCGCCGACAATCTGCAGCTGCTGAACGGCGCCGGGGCGCTGCAAATCACACGCCACCAGCATCGGAGTGTGGCCCTGCTTTTCCAGATGGCGGGACAGCTTACCGGCCAGCGTCGTCTTACCGGCACCCTGCAAGCCGGCGAGCATAATCACCGTCGGCGGGTTCTTCGCCAGGTTCAACCGGCGGGTTTCGCCGCCGAGAATGTCAACGAGCTCCTCGTTGACGATCTTGACCACTTGCTGGGCCGGGTTGAGCGCCTCGGAGACCTCGGCGCCCTTCGCACGTTCCTTGATGCGCTTAATAAATCCCCGCACGACGGTCAGGGACACGTCGGCTTCGAGCAGGGCCAAACGGATCTCGCGAGCGGTGGCGTTAATGTCCGCTTCGGTCAGCTTGCCCTTCCCACGCAGCCCGGTCAGGGCTGATTGAAGGCGATCGGACAAAGACTCAAACACGTTTTCGTCTCTTTCGTTTGCTTGGGATTTGTACTAAGGCGGGAACTTTTATTGGGTTCAGCTTAGTAGCGACAACCGGCCGCGGTCACATTCGACCACGGCCGGTGCTATCAACATTCGTGCACGCACGTCGCTGTAGCGCGTACACGCAACGGGGGTGCGAGTACGCCCCTACGTCAGCTCGTCGAGCTTTTGCTCACGCATGAAGTTCTCGCGAGCCAGCGCCTCCGGGTCGTCGAAGTAGGGATCGGCTTCGTTGTAGACGACATCGACAATGGCCACGCGGCGCAGGAGCGCGGCACGGGCAATAAGCACCGAGCCGATGGCCGAGGTACCAAGCAGCAGGATGATGCTGCCCAGAATGAGCACCGCGTTCCCCCAGCTAAGGTCGCGGAAGAACACGCCCAGGAGAATGAACGTGATGCCAAAACCAGACGCCGTCGACAGCACGGACATGCGCGCGTAGACGTCGCGGAAGCTCAAAAGGCCCGCGCCACACGTGGCGATGCTCAACGTGCCGAGGATGAGGAAGAAATCGGAGATGATGTGAAGGATCTGCATCTAACGCTCACCTCGCATCAGTGCCCGGGCCAGCGAGACCGCCGACAGGAAGCCCACGACGGTGGCCACGAGGACGATATCGAACGTGAAGTGGGAGCCCTTCTTCCAGCCGATAAGCGCGATGAGTCCGACGAGGATGAACAAGATGGCATCCGCCGCGGACACGCGATCGGCTCGGGTGGGCCCGATGAGCATGCGGTAGCCGGCCGGCAGCGCGGTCAGCGCCAGCACGACGATGGCAATGTCTACGAAAATCACTACTGCTGCCCTTCCTTCCCCGCGGCGTGCGGCGCGTCCGGCGCCGCCGTGGCACCGTCGCGCAGGCGGTCTTCGAAAAAGCGCGGGTGGACCATCACGCCGCGCAGCATGCGCTCTTCCATGTCCCGCAGGTCATCGCGAAGCTCGTCCGCGTCCGAGTTGTACATGCCGTGGACGTACATGACTCGCTGGCCTTCCGGCGTGTTCTTGCCCGCGCCGACCACGAGGGTTCCCGGCGTGATGGTAATCAGCGCCGCGATCAGCGTGTAGTGCGCGTCCTTTTCCGACTGGCACAGGTAACGCCCGATGCCCGGGGTGGAGTCGTGGCCGCGGGAAATGATGTCTTTGAGCACCGAGATATTCGCCACCGCGAACTCTTTGAGGTACCAAGCCCAGAACGCGATGAAGCGGAACGGGAACGTTATGACGTCGTGCATTACTGCATCACCGCCTCAAGGTAGGTAGTGGGATCCATCAAACCGTCGGCTGCCACGCCGGCCCACCGCAGAAGAACCTCGGCGCCTAGGCCGATGGCAAGGGTCAGCAGCGCAGTGATAACCGCCGGGGCGCCGAGCCAGAAGCCAACGCGGGGCTTAGCGTCCGCGGTGTCCTCGATGACGTAGGCCTCGTCTTCGTAGCGCTCCTGGGTGACCACGCGGGTGGCGCTGCCCACCGGGGCATCGTTAGCCGCCTGCTCCGCCGGGGTCTCCGGGTAGCTCGCCACGCCGCCACCCAGGGTGGCGTTGGGGCCATCCGGATCCTGATCCTGGCGGGGCGCGGTGGCCGGCAGAGTGCGGTCGCCCCAGAACATGCCCTTCCAAATCTTGAGCATGGACAGCAACGTGATGAGCGAAACCACGATCATCGCAAAGAAAGCGTAGACCTGCCCGGCCTGCCAGGTGCCCAGCAGGAGGCTGAACTTGGCCACGAAGCCGGAGAACGGCGGGATGCCGGCCAGCGACAGGGCCGCAGCGAAGAAGGCCACGGCCATCATCGGCTCGCGCTTGGAGATGTTGGTGATCTTGCCCAGCTCACCGGTGCCGTACTTCACCTCGACTGCGCCGGTGGACATGAATAGCGAGGCCTTCACGATCATGTGGTGGACGAGGTAGAAGATACCCGCGGTCATGCCCAGCTGAGTAAACAGCGCCACGCCCATGAGGATGTAGCCGAGCTGGGAAACCATGTGGAAAGTCAGAATCTCGCGGGTGGTCTTCTCGCCCACCGCGCCGAAGACGCCGATGACCATCGTCAAGGTGAACAGCAAGACCAAAATCCACAGCCAGCGGGCATCGCCGTCGTAGATGATGGAGTACCAGCGGTAGAGGGCGTAGACGCCGACCTTGGTATGCAGGCCGGAAAACAGCGCCGTGACGGCCGGCGACGTGTACGGGTAGGACCGCGCCAACCAGGAGTGGATGGGCACGACCGAGGCCTTGATGAGCATGGCGAGCATGGCGATGCTCATCGCCACCGCCGTGGCCGGGTCCTCCTTCGCCGCGCCATACAGCTGGCCCAGGTTCACGGCGCCGTACGTGCCGTAGACCAAGCCGACGCCGGTCAGCAGCATCGTGGATGCCAGAAGGTTCGCGGTGATAAACAGCCGCATGCCGCCCAGCTGCAGGTCGCCGCCGCGGCGGTAAATAGTCATCGCGTACAGCCCGTAGCTGGGGACGAGCATGACCTCGATAAAGACGAAGAAGTTGAAGATATCGGCGGTCAGCAGCGTGCCGAAGACGCCCGTCATCAGCACCAGCGTGAGCGGCACGAAGAACGGTTCGCGGGAGTACCCGCTGGCGGCGGCAAACCACGCACACACCACGGCGAGCAAAGCCGTGGTGGTGAGCATGAGCGCGGAGAACATGTCCGCGGCAAACGGGATGCCCACCAGGGAGCCCCACTCACCCAGCCGCGAAGAAATGGCAGACCCGTCCTGCGTGAGGAAGATGAGCCCAATGGAGGCGGCCAGCGCCGCGCCCAAAATGGCGAACAGGACCACGTGCTGGAACCACATCGCCTTGCGGAAGATGATGGTTAGACCCGCGCCCAGAAGCGGCACGCCCACGAACAGTGGGAGAAGCAGCGAAACGAGATCGATGTCAATTCCAAGAGGCATTACCACACCACATCCTTGTCGTTGTCCGGATCAACCTCCGGGCGGGTGGCATCGTCCTTCTTACCCACGGCGGCGGTGACGAACATCAGCACCGAAATGGCGAACGAAATGACGATTGCGGTCAGGATGAACGCCTGCGGCAGCGGATCGGCTGCCTCCGTCATTTGTGAGGCGGTGTGGTGCCCGAAGGGCTCGTTTCGCCCCCACGTACCGCCAGTGGCAATGAGGATGAGGTTCACGCCGTGCGAAAGCAGCGTGAAGCCCAAGGCGATGCGCAGCATGTCGCGCCGCATCATGAGGTAGACCGAGCCGCCAATGAGGATGCCGGCAGAGATCGCAAGAGTCATCTACTTCTCCCCTCTTTCTTTCTCGCCGTTTACCGGCGTTGCGGCCATCGTCGGGGTGTGGACTTCCAGTCCATCTTCGCCGAAGTTACGCTCGCGGCCCACCGCGTGGTCGAAGCGCTCGAGGCGACGCTCCTGCTCCAAGTCGAGCAGAACGTGCCGCTCCTTATCGCCCTCGCGCGGCATGCCCAGCATGTTGAAGGCACCGACGAGGACACCCATCACGGCGAGGTAGACGCCGAGGTCGAAGATCATCGACGAGGTCTGCTCCATGCCGAAGATCTCGGCGTGCAGCGCCTTGAGGAAGGCGCCGTCGAAGAAACCGATAAATCCGGTCAAGGCTGCGACCGTGACGCCCAGGCCAATGAGCGTGAAGTACGGCCAGCGGATCGGCGCGGACGCGTTGTCCTTCGCGCCCAGGTAGAGCAACGCGATGCCGGCGGAGCCCACCAGCGCGGCCACGAAGCCGCCGCCCGGCTCGTGGTGGCCGCGCACGAACAGCACCACCGAAAGCAGCACGATGATGGGACCGACCAGCTTGGTCGTGGTGCGGACGAACACCGCGTTCGGCCCCGGCCCGAAGAGCGGGGACCGCTTGTCCAGCAGTGTGTCGCGCAGCGGCAGCAGCCGGTTGTGGCGCAGCAGGACTGCGATGGAAATACCGGCCATGCCCAAAACCGTGAGCTCGCCGAAGGTATCGAACGCGCGGTAGTCCACGATGATGGTGTTGACGATGTTGTCGCCGCCCGTCTGCTCCGGGCCGAGGTCCAAGAAATAGCGCGCGGCCTCGGACTTGCCGCGGCGGCCGGTCAGTCCCCAGACCGCCAGGGTCGTGGCTGCGCCCATGGCTACCGCCAGGGCAATCGACCAGAAGTGCTGTCCGCGCTTATCGGGGGTGAACCTGTCCGGCAGGCGGTGGAGCACCAGCACCAGAACGCAGACGGACAGGATCTCCACCAGCAGCTGGGTGGTAGCGACGTCGGCAGCGCCCAGGGCGAAGAACCACAGGGTGACGCCGAAGCCGGCGATGGAGACAACCACCACGACGGTCAGGCGCGAGCGCGCCATGACCGATGCCAGCACGCCGATGGAGATGATGAGGACGAAGATCCAGTCCACCGCACGGGAGTTCTCGCCGCGCACGCTCGGGATATCGGTCAGCGTAAAGATGCCGATGATCGCGATGACCAAAAGGCCCACCAGCGGCATCGCCAAGTGGCGCCGCATCGAGGTCGTGCCGGTCGGGCGGGTGAAGTACTTGCCGCCGTATTCGATAACGCCGTTGCGCAGCATCTCCACCACATCGAGCCCCTTGACCGGGGCGCCGAAGTTGGTGAGGGCGCGCGCCAGCTCGCGGTTGAAGTGCACGAGGACGCAGCCGGCCGCGATGATGATGGCGGACAGGCCGAGCGGGATGTTGACCCCGTGCCATACCGCCAAGTGGATGTCCTGCTCAAAGCCACCGGTGGCAGCCAGGGAGGCGTCCGTCACCGGCTCGTTGAGCAGCCCCGGAACGAGGCCGAGCACGAGCGTGACGATGCCGAGCAGCGCCGGGACCATCCAGAACGCCGGGGAGGCTTCGCCGATGCGGTGCAGCTGCGCCGGCTCCTCGTGCCGCAGGCGGGACTCCGCCACCTCCTCGGCGCGCGAGTGCTTCGTCGCACCGAAGGCACCGATGATGTAGCGCATGGAGTACGCGAAGGTGAAGATGGACGTGCCCACGATGACGCCGGCCACCAGGGTGATCAGCGAGCGGTTCATGCCGGATTCGACCACCGCGGTGATAAGGCCTTCCTTGGACACGAAGCCGAAGAGCAGCGGCAGGCCCGCCATGGACGCGCCCGCCACGACAATGGCGGTCTTCGTCACCGGCATCTTCACCACGCGCGTGTGCCGCAGCTCGCGGTAGGAACGCGTGCCGGTCTCGTGCTCGATGATGCCGACGGACATAAACAGCGCGGCCTTGAAGCACGCGTGCGCGACGGTGTGGACGATTGCCGCCGTCAGCGCCTCCGGGGTGCCCACGCCCACGATGGTGACCAGAAGTCCCAGCTGCGACATGGTCGAGTACGCGAGCAGCTCCTTCAGATCGTCGCGGGTGACTGCGGTCATCGCGCCGAAGAGCGCAGTAAACCCGCCACTGAGCACGAGCATGACGTGCCAGGCTTGGATGTCACTAAACAGCGGTGAGAAGCGCAGGATCAGGTAGATGCCGGCCTTGACCATGGCCGCCGCGTGCAGGTACGCGGAGACTGGGGCGATAGCCACCATGGAGTCCGGCAGCCAGGCCTGGAACGGGAACTGCGCCGACTTGGTGAAAGCCGCTAGGGCGACCAGCACTGCTACCCCAGTCTTGACCCCGGCGTGGTCATCCCAGACGGGCGAGGAGATGACTTCGCTCAGCTGCATCGTCCCCGTGGTGATCGCCATGATAATGACGGCCATGAGCAAGAAAAGGCCGCCCAGCACGGTCACAAGCAGGGTACGGATGGCCGGCTGGTGCCCTTTTTCGCCGGAGTTGGCGATAAGGAAGTACGAGCACAGGGTGGTCAGCTCCCAGGCGACGTAGAAGACCATGAGGCTATCGGTGGTCACCAGCATGGCCATCGCCAGCGCGAAGCCGCAGATGTAGAAGTAGAAGGCTGTGTCTTTGTGGTGCAGATACCGCGTGGAATACGCGAGCACGCCCGCGCCAATGACCAGCACGAGCATCAAGAAGACGAGCGACAACCCGTCCAGCCGCACACCGAAGCTCACACCCAGCGACGGCATCCAGTCCACCGATTCGGTGTGGACGGCGCCCCGGGTGTAGCTCGTGGCACCCATGACCGCTGCGGCGAGCAGCGGCAGAGCCAAGACCCAACCTGCATTGCGGTGCAACACTCGAGACACCAGTGGCGCTGCCGCCACCGTCACCCCGAGCAGTGCGAGTAATACAAGAAGCATCGTGTTGAAGGGTTCCTCAATATATATGCGCGCCGCACACACTCAGCGGGCGCTTACATGTCAGCAATGTGAAAGGGACGAACTACGCAGAATTCACACGGAATCCTGCGTTCGTCAACAGGGGATAGATTAACACGGTCTTTATCCGGCAAAACTGACAACGGCCGCCTCCCCTGCGCACGGGGAGGCGGCCGGAAGGAACGTCAGAGCCGTTCAGGCGCTCGCTTTAGCCCAGCAGGGCGTCGACGAAGCTTTCCACTTCGAACGGAGCGAGGTCGTCTGCACCCTCGCCGAGGCCGACCAGCTTGACCGGCACGCCCAACTCTTCTTGGACTTGGAAGACAATGCCGCCCTTGGCAGTGCCATCCAACTTAGTCAGCACCACGCCGGAGATGTCCACGACCTCACGGAACACGCGGGCTTGCAGCAGGCCGTTTTGCCCCACGGTGGCGTCGATGACGAGTAGTACTTCGTCAACGTCGGTCTTCTTTTCCACTACGCGCTTGACCTTGCCCAGCTGATCCATCAGGTCAGTCTTGGTGTGGAGACGGCCCGCGGTATCCACGAGCACGACGTCGACCTGTTCTTCGACGCCCTTGGCCACGGCATCGAAGGCCACGGACGCGGGATCCGCTCCTTCCTTACCGCGGACCGTGGTCGCACCGACGCGCCGGCCCCAGGTTTCCAGCTGGTCTGCGGCCGCGGCACGGAACGTATCGGCTGCGCCGAACAGCACCTTGTGCCCCATCGAAACCAGAACGCGGCCCAGCTTGCCGGTCGTGGTGGTCTTGCCGGTTCCGTTCACACCCACGACCAGGACAATGGCCGGCTTGCCTTCGCTCGGCACTGCCTGGATGGACCGGTCCATCTCGGGGTGGCCGGCCTCGATGAGGGCCTCGCGCAACATCTGGCGCGCTTCCGCCTCGTTGCTCACGCCGCGCTCGGCGATCTTCTGCTGCAGCGAGTCGGTGACCTTCATCGTCGCCTTGGTACCGAGGTCAGCCATGATGAGCGTGTCCTCAATTTCCTCCCAGGCATCGTCATCCAGGTCACCCGCGGACAGGATGCCCATTAGGCCCTGGCCGATAGCGTTCTGGGACCGCGACAAGCGCCCACGCAGGCGGCCCAGCCGGCCCGCCGCAGGTTCGATGTCTTCTTCCGGCTGTGCCTCGGCGGCCGGCTCTACCGCCTCGACCTTTTCGGCGGGCTCCGGCGCGGGAGTGACCTCTCGGGCCACCGCCGCCGACTGGGCCTGAGTATCGGCCGCTGCCGCAGCCTCTTCTGCGGATTCGGTGTCAGCGTCCGCCTCTCCGTCAGCGGCCGCGGCATCCTCGGCGTCCACTGCTTCAGTGTCCGTGGCATCAGTTTCCACGGCCTCGGCTGCCGGCTCCTCATCGGCAGGCTGCTCCGTGGTCGGTTCCTGGTCCGCAGCCTTGTCGTCAGAACCCTTATCCGCAGCGGCGGCTGCGCCCGCAACGCCGGTGGCCCCTGCCACCCCGGCAGCGCCCGCAACGCCTGAGTTGCGCTTGGCTTTATCCACCGCTTCCTGCGCCGCCTGGTGGACGTCATCGTCCTGTGAATCCGCCGAGCGCGAATCCTCGTTGCGCGGCTCGGTAGCGCGTGGCTTCACCGCGCTCGGGTCCTCCCCGCGCAGCTGCGCATTGGCGATGTCGGTGGCGTTGCGCTCCCCCGACCCTGCCGCCTTATTCTCGGTGGTCTGCTTTTCCGTCTGGTTGCCCGCGGGAACCTTTTCTGCAGCAGCCTGCTTCGGCGCCCCGCCGCCGGCCGGGGCGAAGTTGAAGCCCGACTTTGCCTGGTAATTGCCCGACTTCTCCTGCTGAGTCAGCTCCTTTTTCGGCTGATCTTCTACCGCAGGCTTGTCAAAGGAGACCTTCTTCTGCTCCCCGCGGCGCTTGCCAAAGACCACGAGGGCGATGAGCAACAAGATAAGGACAATGGCAATGCCAATGCCGATCCACAAAGCTGAATTCTGATCCATGTCTCCCTATAGTGCCAGCTGGCGTGGCAGCGCACAGCTGGGGCATGGACTACTCGGCGGAGCGGCCGGCATCCACGCCCATCTTGGCGGCGTCCTCGCTCGCCTGCTGCGTGCCCGGTGCAAGCCCCTCAGGGTTCATGCGCTGCGAAATCACGCGGGTAATGCCGTCGCCGCGCATCGTTACGCCATACAGCACGTTAGCTACATCCATCGTCGGCTTCTGGTGCGTGATGACGATGAGCTGCGAATCCTTCCGCAACTCCTCGAAGAGGGCAAGCAGGCGGCGCAGGTTGACATCGTCAAGCGCTGCCTCGACCTCATCCATGACGTAGAACGGGCTGGGGCGGGCGCGGAAGATGGCGACCAGCATGGCCAGCGCGGTCAGAGACTTCTCGCCACCCGAAAGCAACGACAGGCGCTTGACCTTCTTGCCCGGCGGGCGGGCCTCCACCTCAATACCCGTGGTGAGCATGGAATCCGGCTCCGTGAGCACCAAGCGGCCCTCGCCGCCCGGGAACAGAGTCTGGAACACGTGCGGAAACTCCGCCTCCACGTCGTGCCACGCATCCGTAAACAGCTGCAGGATTTTCGCGTCCACGTCCTCGATGACGCCGATGAGATCCTTACGGGCTTGAATCACGTCGTCGAGCTGCGTGGACAGGTACGAGTAGCGCTCCTCCAGCGCCTTGTACTCCTCGAGCGCGAGGGGGTTCACCTTGCCCAGCGCGTTGAGATCCTTTTCCGCCTCCTGGGCGCGCTTCTTCTCCGCGGCGCGGTCGAAGTCATCCCCCGGGGTATAGTCCGCGAGGAGATCGGCCATGGAGATGCCGAGCTGCTCGGCGGTCTTGGCCTCGGCCTCGTCGACGCGCACCTGGGCCTGGGAGCGGGCGATGTCCTGGTTGTGCGCCGCGTCCGTCAGCCGCGTGAGCTCGTCGCGCTGCCGGTTCAGCGACTGTTTAGCCGCCTGGGCGCGGGAATGGAGGTCATTTTTGCGCGCGACCAACTCATCGCGCTCGCGGGTCGCCCGCTCTAAGGCAGCGCCCGCGCGGGCGGCGATATCCTCGGCGTGGCGCGAGACGGTCTCGGAGA
>VNIW01000582.1_pt1 | contig 12983 bp, 9 predicted proteins | sample 7248591 | NCBI WGS metagenome assembly VNIW01 (sample SAMN12251776, study PRJNA551026) | human skin metagenome | isolation source: skin samples from patients infected with Netherton Syndrome | host: Homo sapiens | place: France:Paris | reverse complement strand
AAGTGCATCAAATGTCACTTCGAATGCAACTTCTAATAGTGCATCAACTGGAGAAAGTACAAACTCATCTAATGTAGTGCAACAATCAAATCATAAAGATAATAGTGATGAGAACAAAGAACTTCCTGAAACCGGTAATAGCAATGACGCTAATAATACAAATGTATTAATGGGAGCTGTTCTTTCATTACTTGCTGGATTAGGTTTAATGAAGAGATCACGTAAAAACAAAGAAGATAAAAAATAACAATAGATTTTAATCTATAATAATATGAAGTAAAACAAAGAGGCTAAGACATAATATTGAGTTTACGTGATAGTAAATCAACTATGTTTTTAGCCTCTTTGCACTCATATTAAAATTTAAGAATTTTAGGTGAAAAAATGTTAAGAAATAAAGAATTCAAAGTTTTGCATAAAAGAATTATTTTTACAATACTCATTCTTGTCATATACATACTAGGAAGTAATATTTCTATAATTGGTAATGAATCAATTAAATTTAACCATGACAGTTTTTTTAAATTAGCTATTTCAAACGTCGGTGGAGATTTAAACTCATTGAATGTATTTTCATTGGGGTTAGGCCCATGGTTAACAGCAATGATTATTATCATGTTATTCAACTATAGAAATGTAGATAATATTGTTAAGCAGACTCGTTCTGAAAAGCAAATAAAGGAAAGACTATTAACAATACTCATAGCAACGATACAAGCATATTATGTTATCCATACCTATGTTCAGAATAATATAATACAGAGCACAAATATTCTGTTACTTGTATTAGTTTTACTAACAGGGACATTATTTTTGGTCTGGTTGGCTGATCAAAATACTACTTATGGAATTGGTGGACCAATGCCAATTGTATTAATGAGTTTAATAAAATCGTTATTTCATCAACAATTATCTAATATAAATATAACAACAACATTATTTATTGTGATTGGTTTATTAATTATAGCGATGCTAATACTTCTCTATATAGAATTATCAGAGTATCGGATTCATTATAAAGATATAATGAACATGGCTACACAAAATTCACATTCATATCTTGCCTGGAAATTAAATCCAGCAGGAAGTATGTCTATAATGATAAGTTTATCTTTGTTTCTATTGTTAAATAGTGTTATTAACTTAATTGGAAACTTACTTCTGAATAAGGAAATGAATGTAGCAATTTTTGGTTTTGATAATCCTGTAGGTATTACAGTATATATTGTAATACAAATCATTTTTGGATACTTACTATCTAGATTTTTGATTAATACTAAAAGGAAATCTAAAGAATTTTTAAAAAATGGAAATTACTTTGTAGGTATTAACCCTGGTGAAGAAACTGAGCGATATTTAAATAAAAAAGCAAGAAGAATTTGCTGGTTTGGTTCAATTACAGTGACATTGATTTTAGCAGTGCCCTTGTATTGTTCATTATTGATTCCAGAGCTTTCAAAAGAAATATATTTTTCAATACAACTTATTGTATTAATTTATATTGGTATAAGTATAACCGAAACATTAAGAGCATATTCTTATTTTGATAGATATAAAAGCATATTAGACAAATATTAGGGAGGAATTTTTAATGAGATATTTTATACCGGCGTGGTATAGTAGACAAAACTTGTGGAAAGACCATACCCTCCCCTTCTATTATAAGCCGGATAAAACAGAGTTTGATGACATGATTAGCTTAATGTCTATGCATAAGAAAAATGGTTATAAATATAAGGTGCTAGTATTAAATTATTCACCTAATTTAAGGTTGTTTTTACATAGACACGATTTATTTGAAAGTGATTATTGGTCTGTTTTTGATGTGTTACAAAGTGCTCCAAACACATTACCTAGAGCTATTGATTATTTAGATTTGAACTGGCCTAAAGACACAGAGTTTGTATATTCACCGTTTATGGTAGAAGCAGTTATAAGCGAAAATACGTATTCTCAAGTTACGTTTAATCAAGAGGGATATGTACTTCATATACATGAATATGAAAATGGATTGCAACAACAAAAGATGATATTTGACGATAGAGGATTTATATCTTCAATTATTAAATATGAAAATGATAATGAGGTTAAACAAACTTATTTAAATGTATTGGGTGAAAAGATACTAACTGAGGACTTAATAACAGGAGAAGTATTAGTTAATAATACAGTTAAAAACTTATTAGACCATAGTAAATATTTGAATATGTTGGAAATAATAGAAGAGATTGTTGAAAAATTTTATAAAGATCAAATAACATTATCAGACAATTTTATTGCTGCTTCTGATGAAAGACATAATCAGTTAATCACACGTTATTTTGAAGCAAATCAATTATGTTTTTCTCTATTTTCAAATAGAAATAGAGAAATAACGCCACATTTAATTCACTCCATGCAACCTGCAAAAAGTTGCTTAGTTGACACAAAAGAAAATGAAAGAGAATGTAATCTTATTGCTAATAACAATTCAATTGACATGAAAGTGTCTAGAATTACACCCTTTGATACTGAAAAAATACCAAATATAAGTTCACAGTTATATAATGTGCATATTGGTTTTTGGATATATAATTTATCAAGAGATGTAGTAGAGACTACAATAAATCAATTATATAATTATATAAAAAATAAAGAAAACTATAAAGTTACTATTTTAATGAAAGATATAACAAGCAAAACGCCGAAATGGTTATCAGACATAGTAAAAGAAAAAAATGAATTATATAATGAAGAACAAAAAACTTTAAGTGAAGAAATGGCTGATGTGTTAGAAGAAGAAATAGAATTTATAGAAATAATTAAAATTGAATCAGTCCTATTTGAAGAAGATTTAATTAGAACAATGTCACAATTAAGAGTAGTTATAGATTTGGGTGATGAACCGGATTTATATCTACAAATTAGCGCAATAAGTGCAGGAGTACCTCAAATTAATATGATAGAAACGGATTATGTGACACCTAATGTAAACGGGTTAATAATACCAAGTTCATCTAATATTACACAGGCACTAGATTACTTCTTACTAAGTTTGAAAAACTGGAATTATTCTTATGCATCTTCCATAAAATTAGTAGATGAATTTAGTTCGACTAAGATAATAAGAGAAGTGGACCGTTTGATAAAAGGAGAGTTACATGGTTAGAAAATTTAACATATTGCAAATCGGCGGAGAAGATTTAGAACCTATTTTCCATGATAAAAAAAACGTGTACATCGATTATCTTGATCCAATACTATTTACATTTGAAAGTGGATATGAAGAAGCAATTGAAAATTTAATAGATGAAATTGGTTCCTTTAATTTAGTATTTATTCAAACAACGTATTCTCAAGAATTGATGAAAGTTATTGAATTAGTAGGAGAGCCATATACGATTTATGTAGATGAAAAATACTGGGATTTTCAATTTGAAAATGATCCTCGAGTAAAATATAAATTTATTAAACCATTACTTTATAAATCAACAGATGAGTTGCATCATAAATTAAAAGCGGGTGCTTTTACTAAGCAATACGGAGATAAAGTCTTTCCAATTAAAGGAGAGGTAAGTCCTAGTTTTGAAGGAGAATTTGAATACTTAGGTAACAAGGAGCTCGTTTTATCTGGAGATTTTGGGGAGTCGTATACTCCAATTGTTAGCTGGAACCAAAATTTAGTTTATGATAAGAATATGATGGTACAATTATGGCCAGAATTTTTTGTAGAGGGAAATGTTGATATCCAATATGTCATTAGATTAATCCCATTTGGCTCATTAGAACATACAAAAGATGTTATAACCGTAACAAAGGATGATTTAAAACAACCTTTGGAATTGATGCCAAGACCTTATGATGCAAACATTTCTATAGTGGTAAAAGCTAAGGGGACGGGTGTTGTACATCTTAGGGCAATCCATAAACGTTGGTCTCGTGCAGAAATGGGCCAATTTATAATGGGTGGTCAACGTTATAACGATGAAAATGGCGAAGAGTTTATACACTATTTCAATCCTGGTGATTTAAAGCCTCCACTAAATGTATATTTTAGTGGGTATCGTTCAGCAGAAGGGTTTGAAGGATATTTTATGATGAACAGTCTAGAAGCCCCATTTCTACTTATTGGAGATCCTAGAATCGAAGGTGGATCCTTTTATCTTGGCTCTGAAACCTATGAAAATAACATAAAAAAAATTATTAAAGAAGCATTGGAATATTTAAATTTTAAAGAAGATGATTTGATATTATCTGGATTGTCGATGGGATCATTTGGCGCATTATACTATGGTTCACAATTAACCCCAAGAGCTGTGATTGTTGGTAAACCTTTAGTTAATATTGGTAGAATTGCTGAAAATATGAAACTAAAACGACCCAATGATTTTGGAACGGCACTAGACATTTTGATGTCACAAGCAGGCACATTTAGTAAACAAAATATCAATCATTTGAATAAGCGTTTTTGGGAAAAATTTAAGCAAAATGAAGTTGAAAATACTACTTTTGCTATCGCATATATGCAAAATGATGATTATGATGATATAGCTTTTGATGATTTAATGTCTTTGCTAGGAGAATCCAGAACACATGTCATGACACGTGGCGTTCCTGGTAGACATAATGATGATTCGGCAACTATAACAAGTTGGTTTGTAAACTTTTATCATATTATTTTAAATAATCAATTCGGGAGAGAGTAATATGAACCAAAACAATCGATTTGATATCACCTGGACAAAGATACATAAAAGTACTTTTATGTATGGAACTAAGCTAAAATTTAAGAACAATTTTGTCAGCATGGACAATTCGTTGATGCCCTCAGGAATGGTGATACATGAATGGAACATGTTATCAAGTTATACAACAAATAAACAAGTGCCTTCATTACCACTATTGAAAAAAGGGAACAATTATAAAATTAATTTTGATTATGATGTCACACCTGAAAGATCAGTGTATTTTAAAATTGTTTTATCTAAAAAGAATGGTGAAAAAATTAAAACTATGATTATCGAAGATGATGATATTGAGTTTAAATATCCAAAAGATGCCTATTCTTATAAGATTGAATTAATGAATGCTGGATTTCAGCATTTACAATTTCGCCGAATTATTATTGAAGACCAACATATAGAGAACAGTCACTCAACTATATCAACTGATATTAGTGAAATGATAGATAAAATCAGACACAATAAAGTATAAAATTCAGAAAGAGGTGTCATAATGACAGGTAAATTTGATAATACTATTAATAAGATGCGGTTAAAAAAACTAAATAAAACATTAAATAGTATCAATAAAATGAGTCATGTTTTTTCTGAATATACTGATGAAGCATTAAAAGCAAAAACTCAAGAATTTAAAAAGAGAATAATGGAGTCTAAAGCGACTTTAGATCAAATTTTGCCAGAAGCATATGCTGTTGTAAGAGAATCTGCCTACCGTGTACTAGGCATGTACCCCAAAGATGTGCAAGTGCTAGGAGCTATAGTAATGCATCAGGGAAATATAGCAGAAATGCAAACCGGAGAAGGCAAAACGCTAACTGCAACGATGCCCTTATATTTAAATGCATTAACAGGTAAAAGAGCATTTTTAATTACGACTAATGATTACTTAGCCAAAAGAGATTGCATGGAAATGAAACCATTGTATGAATGGTTAGGCTTAACTGCATCATTGGGATTTATAGACATTCCAGATTATGAATATGAAGCTGGTGAAAAGCAAAATCTATATGCACATGACATCATTTATACTACAAATGGGCGTTTGGGCTTTGATTATCTTACAGATAATTTAGCAGATCACAAACGTACTAAATTTTTACCTGAATTACAGTTTGCAATTCTAGATGAAGTTGATTCAATCATTTTAGATGCAGCACAAACACCACTCGTTATATCTGGTGCACCACGATTACAATCTAATTTATTTGATATTGTAAAAGAATTTGTACATACTCTTAAAGATGGGCAACATTTTAAACTAGACAAAAATAAAAAAGAAATTTGGCTAACAAAACAGGGTATTGATAAAGCAAGTAACTACTTTAAAGTTCATCATTTGTATGATGAAATTAATTTTGATTTGGTCCGTATTATCAATTTATCACTGAGAGCAAAGTATTTATTTGATTACAATTTAGATTATTTAGTATCAAATGGAGAGATTGTGTTGATTGATAGGATTACAGGTCGAATGCTTCCAGGTACAAAATTACAGTCAGGTTTGCATCAAGCAATTGAAGCTAAGGAAGACGTTGAATTATCCATTGATAAGAGTGTGATGGCTACAATTACATTTCAAAACTTATTTAAACTCTTTGACAAATTTGCAGGAATGACTGGAACAGGCAAACAAGGAGAAAAGGAGTTTTTTGAGTTATATTCGAAAATCGTAGTTGAGATTCCCACTGACAAACCTATTCAGAGACAAGATTTAGAAGATAGAGTATTCGCAAATATGGAAGAAAAAAACCAAGCTATCATTGATTTTGTGGTTGAAAAACATAAAAAATCTCAGCCAGTTCTTTTGATAACTAGAACTGCAGAAGCAGCTGAATATTTTTCAGCTAATCTATTCCAATTAGATATACCTAATAACTTATTAATTGCTCAAAATGTTTCTAAAGAAGCTCAAATGATTTCGGAAGCAGGCAATAGAGCAGCAGTCACTGTGGCTACAAGTATGGCAGGACGTGGTACAGATATTAAATTAGCAGAAGGAGTTCATGAAATTGGTGGTTTAGCAGTCATCATTAACGAACATATGGAAAATAGTCGTGTAGATAGACAGTTAAGAGGGCGTTCTGGTCGTCAAGGTGACCCAGGGGTATCTCAAATATTTGTTTCATTAGATGATTACATTGTTAAAAAATGGAGTCAATCTAAAATGATAGAGAACGACAAGTTGAAAAAAATTAATAGTGAAATTTTAGAAAATAGTAAGATTTTCCAAATGAAAGTTAATAACATTGTAAACAAAGCACAGACTGTTTCAGAAGAGACATCTATTGTTCAACGTGAGATGGCTAATGAATTTGAAAAAAGCATTAGTGTACAAAGAGATTTAATTTATAAAGAAAGAGACCGTATTTTAGATATGGTTGACAAAAACCAATTTGATTATAAGCAATTAGCTAAGGATGTTTTTAGAAACGATTTAAAAAAATTTAATATAAATGATAAAAAAGACATAATTAGCTATATCTATAAAAATCTATCTTTCAACTTTGAATCGAATAATGTAAAGATAGATGTATTTAACCAAGAGGCAATTGTTAACTTTTTAATACAACATTTTATACATCAATTTGAGGATAATCAAAAGAAAGCATCAGATCCATATTTCATATTACGCTACATACAAAAATCAATTATTAAAGCAATCGATATGGCATGGATTGAACAAGTAGATTATCTTCAACAACTAAAATCTAACGTTAATAATCGTCAAAATGGCCAAAGAAATGCCATATATGAATACCATAAAGTTGCATTAGAATCATATGAAATTATGACTATGAAATTAAAGCGAAATATTATAAGGAATTTGTGTTTAAGTATTATTACATTTGATAAACATGGAGATCTTGTGATTTATTTCCCATAACATATAGGGGGGTTACGATGACTGTATATAATGTGAATTTTGGCATAGGTTGGGCAAGTAGTGGTATTGAATATGCTCAAGCATACAGAGCTAAATTATTGAGACAGTTGAATAGAAATATAAAATTTATTTTTTTAGATTTCATATCTTCTGAAAACATCCAAACATTGACTGATAATCTAGGATTTAAAGATGATGAAGTAATTTGGTTATATCAATATTTTAGTGATATAAAAATCGCACCAACAACTTATACTTTAGATGATTTAATAGGTGAAATCGGTAACGAAATTACACATATAGAGGATAATGGCAAAATCAAAAGATTGTATTTTGATTATGATAAAAGTTCATTTTCAACATGTTATATGAAAAATGCATATAAAAATTATGTGGATAGAGTGGAGTTTGTCATTGAAGGCTATTTAGTAAGAAAAGATTTCTTTAGTTATACGAGAGTGTTTTCTGAATATTATGCCCCTTATCAAAATTATGCCAAGATATATATGAGACAGTTTTACAATGAAGATGGAACAATTGCATATAAGGAATATATAGATGATAAAGAAAGTGTCTTTGTCTTTGACGATGCACAGCTCTATAGTAAATCAGAATTTGTTGCATATTTCATGAATAAATTAAATTTATCAAATAAAGATATCGTAATCTTAGATAGAGCTACAGAAATTGGTCAAGCAGTATTACAAAATAAAGGCGCTAGTAAATTAGGTGTGGTAGTTCATGCAGAACATTTTATTGATAATGCCACCGATGGCGATAATATATTGTGGAATAACTACTATGAATATCAATTTAGAAATGCAAAATTTGTGGACTTCTTTATTACTGCGACCGATTTACAAAATCGTATTTTAAGTCAACATTTTTCTAAATATACTTATGATAATCCATTAATCAGAACAGTTCCTGTAGGTAGCTTAAATCAACTTATTCATCCAGAGAAAAAGAGACTGCCATATTCAATGCTAACAGCATCACGACTGGCTAAAGAGAAGCATGTAGACTGGATTGCTAAAGCAGTTGTGAAGGCCAAAAAAGAAATTCCTAAATTAACGTTTGATATATATGGTCAAGGTGGAGAAAAAGATAAAATAGAACAAATTGTTTATGAAAATAATGCGCAAGAATATATTACATTAAAGGGCCATGTTAATTTGCAAGATGTTTATTCAAAGTATGAATTATTTGCATCTGCTTCACAAAGTGAAGGTTTCGGTTTGACATTGATGGAGGCTGTAGGCTCTGGTTTAGGAATGATAGGATTTAATGTAAATTATGGTAATCCAACATTTATTCGTAATGGTGAAAATGGATATCTGATGTCTGAAAATGTAGAATCTGCAGATGAAGAAGAGAAGATTAATGAACTAGCTTCATATATTGTGAAATATTTTAAAAATGGACCAAAAAATCCAGAACGCACATCATATGAAATTGCTAGCGAATTTTTAACTCAGAAAATAGTAGAAAAATGGAGTATGCTAATTAACGAGGTGCTACATGATTAATATATTTGATAATTATCATTTTAATTCACAATTATTACATCGTTCATTGAAACTTGCAGGGTATCAACATTTGACAATTTGTTTAGAGGATGATGGCTTTTTACCAGATGATGTTACCTCTCCTTACCAATTTTTCGCTCAAAATCCAATTAAACAAACTGATAAACCTTTATTCTTTAATGAAGTAGAGGTGCCAACCCACTGGGAAATTACAGGTACAAATGATATGGGTAAAATAAAAAATTTAGGGGAAATAAGAGGTAAAATTTTCTATCAATCCAATTTCAAGTCTCGTATTGTAAACCGAGTTGAGTGGTTGGATAATAAGCAACGATTACGCATAGTTGATTTTTACAATAAGAAGGGGTTTAAATTTGCTGAAGCTATTTATGATTTAGCTGGTAAAGCTATAATGAAAAAGTACTTTGATCACCTAGGCAAAGAAATTATCTATGAAAATTATGTGACTGGAGACTACGTATTAAACTGGAAAAACAAGACACACTTTTTCAAGTCTCAAGAAGCATTTGTCATATATTACTTAAAACAACTAAATGTAGATTTGGATGTAATTATCTTTAATTCACTAGCGATGCCTTTTATCGCGTTATATAGAATGAATACAATTGGAAAGGGAATTCTCGTTTGGCAAGAAAATAGTCATGGAACTATTCCAGGAAATATGAAACTTATGTTTGATGAATCGTTAAATAGAAATTATTCAATCATAATACCAAATAGAGATGAATATCTAAAAATTCGCCAAGGGCTTTGTGATAAAGAACGTGATAAAGTAATTAGAGGTGGCTATCTTTATAGTTACCGAAAGCAAAACCAATTTACTAGAAATATATTAACTTTAACAAATTCCGATCAATTGCTCTGTATTGAAGAATTAGTAAAAAGTAATAGTGAATATCAATTTCATATAGCAGCTATTACAGAAATGTCTAATAGGCTATTAGATTTAATGAAATATGATAATGTTCGATTGTATCCAGTGGCGAATGAAGAGACAATTGAATCATTATATCAACGATGTGATATTTATTTAGATAACAATAAAGGTAATGAACTATTGAATGCAGTTGGTCGAGCATTTGAAAATGATATGGTGATATTTGCAACGCATGATGAAGCACATAATCGTATGTTTACAGCGCCTGAAAATATTGTTATGAAAAAAGATATTAATAATTTGACAACAATGTTGCAAAAAATGTCTAATAGTAAGAAAACATATCTAACTAGATTACAATTACAGAAAAATTATTCAAATGAAATTGAACCTGAAAAACTCATTAATAAAATTAAGGTTATGTTGCAAAGTTAATTTTATAGTATGATTTTAACGAAAAATAGATATAAGCAATTTAATAAAGAAATAATCACTGTAGTCATTGGCTACTACTCATCTAATATAAATTATTTACATAATAAATGATTATGTAAACCAAATACAAATGGACAAACGGCGTCATATATGTCACTTTACTTGATATATGAGAATGATTTTACCTAATAAATAAGAAAAGCAATGTACAATATCAAAGTGTACATTGCTTTTCTTATTATCGATTACTATGACTAAACTATTACTCAGTTTTTTTATAACCCAGTAAATTTTTAACTGACAAGATAAATCCAATAAATAAAATAATAGAAGCCATAATCCATAGGACAATATACCCATGAATCATATTATGGTGGTTCTTAAATATTTGTATAGTGATAGAACTTACAGATGAATATAAAGCAATTCCCAAATTTTGAATCATTCTTTGTAATGATCCAGCTGTAGCTTGTTGTGATTTTTTGACTAAATTTAAAATACTTCTAGTATTAATAGGTAAGTATATACCACATCCAAAGCCAAAGAATAATAACAGTACAATAAGTTTCCATATCAATAGGTTATATTGAAGTAGACCAATAACTAAATAAGATATTCCCATCAGTAATATACTTAAAGTTAGCAATAATTGATTGTTGAATTTTTTTGTTAGTTTATTAGAAAATTGTGACATAATAACCATTCCTAATGGCGCAGAAAGGTTAACTATTCCTACAATCAATGTATTTAACTTAAGATTTTGTTCTATATAAAAAGGTGGGATAATGAAACCTAAAGACATAGAACCTCCTAAAGTGAAAATGCCAAATAGTAGGGACAACATCATTTTATTTTGTAACCATGTTACAGGAATTAATGGGAATTTAACTTTTGATTCCCACTTTATAAATAGCCATAAACTAATCAAAAATATTATCAAAAGAACGATTATAAACTGAGATTTTAAAAAAGTTATAGCTAAAATGAGTGAGGATAACATTACAACCATTAAAATATTGCCTATAAAGTCAAAATTTAATTTAAATCTTTCCTCGTTTAATTCTCCTATGAAAACCTGGTTTATGACTACTATAAGTATGATGATAGGTATATTAATCCAAAAAATCATAGACCAATTACTAAAGTTTAATAATATAGAGCCTATACTTGGCCCAAGTATAGGTCCTAAGCCGAGTGCCATACTAAATATACCTAAACCCTTTCCTTGTTTATCATTAGAAACATAAGATGTAATAAGTGCAGCTGCCGTTGCTTGTACCATAGCTGCTCCTATACCTTGTATAGCTCTAAAAATAATAAGGAAATACTCTGTTGAAGATAATGCGCATAATAAAGAAGCTATTCCAAATAAGATTATGCCGAAATTAAATATTTTTATTTTTCCTATAGCGTCTGATATTTTACCAAACAGAGTGATAAATGATACTAACATAAGTGTATATAATGTTACTGTCCACATCATTATAGTTAAATTTGAATCAAATACGTTTGTTAGTGTAGGTAAGGCCACATTAATAATGCCAGTATCTAATGTTGATAAAAACATACCTAAACTGGTGACTAGTATAATTAAATTTTCGTGAATGAGGCTGTTTCTTTTCATTTTAAAACCCACCTTTCAACTTTTATAAAACAAGTATAAAATAAGAATATTTAAATGAATGTCGAAATAAATGCTTGTTATACTAGTGATATATAAAGGGGGTATTAACTATGAATATTTACAGTAATATTACTCAAACTGCTCAATTAATAGGTGACGCTACAAGAATGTCAATATTAATGGATTTATCTGGTATGCACGCACTAACAGCAAGTGAATTGGCAAAGTCAGCAAATGTTTCTCCCCAAACAACAAGTTCTCACTTAAAAAAATTAATAGAAGGTAATCTTATTATAGTAAGACGGCAAGGCAGGTTTAGATACTACCAGTTATCTAATGAAGAAGTAGCTAAAGCTATTGAGTCAATTGCCAATGTATCAGGACCTTTAGTTTCCAATTCGTTAAATGATTTTACAAAAAAGAAAAAACTAGAATTTGCTAGAACATGTTATGGACATTTGGCTGGAGAACTGGGTGTTAAAATTACAAAGGCTTTAATGACAAAAGGATACATAAAAGAAACTGATAATTCTCGTTATAAACTGACACATGACGGAGAATTATGGATTAGTAAGTTAGGTATTAATATTGCCAAACTAAATATTAATGTTCATTCATTGCCGTTACATATTGATTGGACGGTAAGACAAAACCACCTGGCTGGCCCTTTATCGTTAGCTTTAACGAAAAAATTTTTAGAACTAGGATGGTTAAGAGAAGGGAATATGAAAAGAGAAATAATTCTCACACCATATGGCAAAAAAGCATTATGCGAAGAATTAAATTTATGGTCAACGAAAGTGTGCAAAAAATAACCATTTTCTGTACACTCGTTTTTTATGTCTAAATAAGTATGTATTACATAGAATTATGTGTTCAAAAACCCAACAAA
>VNIW01000580.1_pt1 | contig 13030 bp, 10 predicted proteins | sample 7248591 | NCBI WGS metagenome assembly VNIW01 (sample SAMN12251776, study PRJNA551026) | human skin metagenome | isolation source: skin samples from patients infected with Netherton Syndrome | host: Homo sapiens | place: France:Paris | reverse complement strand
GTATCTCGATCTAGTCTGGTTCGTCCCTGAAACAACACCCCGCTGTGGTCTTCGTATTCGAGACCGCGGAGGGGTGCCTGTTTGCGTGCAGGGATTAACAAGACTAGGGACACGTTGGTTGTGGGAGTCGAGCGCACCTTCTTCTCTACACACAGTTAGTTTGTCGCTTCTTTGCAGCCGTGCCACAGAACCGTATTTATGTTCCGCGATGGAGTAATGTTTGGCGAGGACACGTCATTGGGAGCTACGAAAGGAAAACCATGACACCAAAGAAAACAGCGCTACAGGCATTAAGCGTTGTCACCACTGTTGGACTTGCATTAGGAGCCGCACCGGCGATTGCTGACGAGGGAGGTGGAGCGAAAGACCTCTTCTCGGACAACACGCATAATATTGCAGGCGGAGGCGTAAATATTCATGCTGATAATACCTGTGTTGAGAAAATCGGAGATACCGCGCACGTGAAATTTGAGGTGCAGCATCAGCCCCTTATGAGGTCTTCTCATCGCCATGAGACTTCCGCTGATGGTTTTTATTGCCTTGCCGAAGTCTCTTAAGAACGTGAAGATCGGTATCAAAGCGGTTGCAGATGATGCTGGTGTAAAGAATGAAGACGGAGACTATGTTGGTGACTCCATTCAAAGATCTGCAATCTACGATACCGCTGTTGACATGCCGATCGTGAACTATGAAGACGATCCAGAGGCTCCTGCTATGTTGGGTGGGTCGCCAGGAAAATATCAAACCGAAGACGAGCGCGCTCGTGGGTATGAAGATCGTGGTTTCTCTAGAAAGACAGACCCTAATCCTAAGGATCCTGGAACAGTAGTGGAACATTGGTTGCCTACTGAGCAAGAACTTCGTGACCATATCAAGAAGTTCGATGTGCATATGCGTAAGATAACTCCTGATCCCACAAAAGACTACTGGGAAGAGGGAGCTTACAATGGCCCTTTTTCTGATGATACGGGACTGGGTATGTGGTATGGCAACAATATCGCTGACTACAATATCTATGAGTTCGGTAGTCTTTTTCTTCCCACCTCGTTTGAAATCGAAGCAGATGTGGTCGTAGAGCACGACGATACATTTGTTACGGGAGCGGTATCCAATTTAGGAAAGAAGCACTTTGACGAGGTTAGAGCCGGTATGGCGGACGACGGATTTGAATTGAACGGTGTGCTTCTGGGTAACGATGGGTGGGCACGCCCTGGATTTTTGCCTCCGGCTATCCCCTCTGATCCAAAGATGATCGAAATCTATAAGGATAATCTAACGGATGCTGGGTTGGATATTTCTCCGCGCATGGTTCCTACCGCGGAGATGTCAGGTGATACAAAGTATTTACGAATTGGTACTGACATTCACCCCTCTGCACGTGGAGATGTGGGATACGCCTACTACATGCGGGATAAATTGATCGAAAACCGAGCTGTAACTTACATAGGCCAAGTACCTCGATCTGGTGAGGACGGAGCCGACATCACCGCAGCACACGTAACCCTGTGTCCATCTGAGGAAACTCCAACGACAACCAAGCAGTTGATCCCGGAGACCGAAACCCCGGACAAGGAAACCGAGACCCCAGAAACCGAGACACCGGAAACTGACACCCCGGACAAGGAAACCGAAACCGAGAAGGAGCCAACTCCATCGACGGAGCCAACTCCATCGACGGAGCCGAAGCCTAACGGTTCGTCCCTGGATGAAGACACCATCAAGAAGGTCGGTTTGGGCCTTGGTCTTGGACTTGGGGGATCCGCCCTTATTAAAAAGGTCAAGGAGCACCGCGGTGGTAGCTCGTCTACGGAGCACACCACCCAGCAGCCTGCCCCGTCTACGACCAAGCAGCCTGCACCTACTACCACCGTGCAGCCCGCCCCGTCCACCACTGCGCAGCCTGCCCCGTCCACTACCGAACAGGCAGCACCTGCCCCGAGCACTAGCTCGACACCGACAGCTACTACCTCTAAGACAGGAACGCTGGCCCAGACAGGTGCCAACGTCACCACCCTTGCTGTAGTTGGTTCGCTGATTGTCCTCGCGGGAGCCGCATTCCTCCTTGTTGGTCGCCGCAGGAAGGAAGAGAACTAAACGGGTTCGTCCCTAACTAGGAAACAACAGCAATAAAGCCCCTGACCTTTCAAAGGTCAGGGGCTTTAGTGTTGCTCTAGGGCTATTACTTGTTCAGTCCCAGAGTAGAAATGACGGCGGACAGGCCACTGATAAGGGAGGTGATTACACCGATCCAGGTCGTGATCTTGGCAGGGTCGAGGTTGCCGTCCTCGTCGCGGAACATTCCTGCAAGGACTTCCTTGATTCCCTCCTTGGAGGACAGTGTGTTCTCACCCTTGGTGTCCTTGTCGTTGGCGGTCTCGCCCTCGGTGGACTCACCCTCGGTGGCCTTGTCGCCAGACGACAGCTGTGCGCCAGCATCGAGGGAGGATCCGAGCTTGGAGGACAGCTCGGAGCCGGTGGAGATGGAGGACTGGTTGGTATCAGCCGGGGTCTCGTCTGCTACAGCGTTCGGAGCTACCAGGGCGGAGGTAGCAAGGGCGGCAGCAGTAGCAATGCCAACAAAGCGGCGGTTGAACTTCATGGGATGTCCTTTCATAGACAAAATGGTTGTTGAATCGGGATACAGCATACAACGCGAGTTACTGATCTAGGTCAATGGTGCCATGATTGGTGGCGCGCGAGGGGGCGGTGGGCTTTACTTCCTCACCATTCGCGGTGGGCTTTGCACTGCACACCGCAGATACTACCGCAGTATCACCCTTGCGTAGTTTGTGGACGACCACGCCGCCAGCGCCACGTCCCTTGGTGTTTACCTCGTCGCAGGCGGTGGCTTTCCACCCGTCAATGGACTGGGTAACCATGATGTCGCCTGCGCCCGCGGCAAAGCCTGTGATAACGCGAGCGTCGTCGGGCAGTTTCATTCCGGCCACACCGCGTGCAGCCTTGCCCTGTGGGCGGATAGCTGTGGTATCGAGCGCTAGTGCCTTGCCGTGGCTGGCGACAAGGAAGAGTCGCTGCGTGCCCGGTGTGAGTGTGCCGCAAGCAATAAGGTCAGAGACATCGGGGGCAATCGGCGTGGGGTTCATGCGCTTGGGCAGGCCGTCGCCGGAGAAGAGCTTAACGCGGCCATCGGCGAAGACAGCCCAGACAACCTCGCCGTCCTTGATGGTGTCGCCGGTATCAGTAACCAGGCCCAAGTCTTTGTCTAGCTTCCAGGCAGACAGGCGTGGTTCGTCCCCGTCGCTTGCTACCGCCGAGGTGGGCTTTGCGTCGTGGTCGATGCGGGTCTTGCGGTCGTAGCGACCGTCGCGGACAAAGACGTTGATGGATTCTTCCAGCTCCTTGTCCAGTTCTTCCGCACGCAAGTCCTCGGAGTCAATGAGCGCACGCAGTCGCTCAATCTCCGCGGTGAGCTGATCTACCTCGCGCTGTGCGTCGAGCACGTCGGCCTTGGTCAGCCTGTACAACGCCAGCGAGGTGACGTAGTGGGCCTGCTCTTCATCGAGGGAGAAGGTCTCAGAGATCGCTACATCGGCGGCGGCGCGGTCGGCGGATTCAGTGATAAGACGAACCGCGGTGTCCTTGTCGAGCACGACTGCTTTTACTGCCTCGGCGCGCTGCAACTTGGTGGTGGCAGCGTTAAGTGCAGCGGTCGAGCGCGCGACAAGCACTTCATCACGCAGGGTAAGGAACTGGGCAATGACCTCGCGGATACCCCAGGTGCGCGGAATGTCGTCGCGGTCGGTAAAGACCATGTTGACCGAGTAGGTATCTTCCAGGCTGGTCTTGGAATATAGCTCAGCTACCGCGTCCTCGTACTTCTTGCCACGGCGCAGGGTGAAGACCACGTGGGTTCCCTTATCCATGTCTGAATGGTCTTCGGCACCCGATAGCGTGGTGATTTCCCCGGCGCGGATCTTGTCGCGGATTTGGCCCAGCGTCTTGCGCAGACCAGAGCCGGTGGGCGCGATTTCTTTCAACACCACGTCGCCGTCGATGTTTTCAAACGTGCTGCGCGCGGTGAGCTTGCCGGTGCCGTTGTCAAAGTAGGAGGCGATGGCTTTCTTGGAGTTGATAACACTAGCCCCTACGCCCCAGTCTGGGCCGGGCATGATCTCCATCATTTCTTCGGTGGTCAGATCCGGGTTAGCCAGCAGCGCGCGGGTGAGTTTCAGGAACTCGATGGGGTTGTGGCTGGGGATGGTGACAGAGAAACCGGCGGCGATACCGTCAGAGCCTGCCAGTGGTGCCACGGGGAAGCGGCTGGGCAGGTACTGCGGCTCGCGGTTGATGCCGTCGAAGGTGCGCAGCATGGTTACTGGTTCGTCCCTCATGTCGCGCACGACCTCCATGCCAGCTTCCGACAGGCGGGCCTCGGTGTAGCGCTCGGAAGCTGCCGGGTCGCCGGGGTTCATGCCGAACGATCCGAGTCCCTGGATAAGCGGCAGGCGACCGTAGGTGTGGGCCAGCGTGGAGAGCGTGTCGTACATCGCGGTCTGGCCGTGCGGGTGGTACTTGCCGGTGGCATCGGAAATCACACGCGCGGATTTACGCGGCTTGGAATCAGGGGTGATACCCGACTCATACGCCGAGTAGAGCAGGCGGCGCTGGCCTTTCTTTAGACCATCGACCACAGAGGGAACCGCGCGGTCGGTGACGGTGTAGACGAAGTAGGGCACGACTTTTTGCGCGATAAAGGAGTCAATCGTGGTGTCGTAGACTTCGTGGGCAACGCGCGGGTGGTCGTCGGTGCCGGGGGCTATCGTGGTGCTTTTCTTTTTAGCCATGATTAGGTTCGTCCTTTTCTAGTTGTTGAGATCGTCAGAGTCCACAAGACCGGCTTCGAGCGCGGAGACAATCATGCGGCGGCGCTCGGCGGCGTACTTGTTGGGGCCAAAGGCATTGCGCAGCGCGTCAATGTCGCCCTCGGTGGCCGTCAGGCGAATCAGGTTGCGCGTATCAGGGTTCATTACCGTCTCGCGGAAGTCCTTGGCATCCATCTCGCCGAGACCCTTACAGCGCTGAATATCAATGTCTTTGTCTTTAACGCCCTCGCCGGTCAGCCGGGTGTAAATCTCGTCGCGCTCGTCGTCATCGACGGCGTAGAGCTTGCGCATTTTCGCGCCCTTTCCCACGGTGATGACGTGCAGCGGCGGCATGGAGATGTAGACCATGCCCGCGTCAATGAGCGGCTTGTAGTTCTCGAAGAACATCAGCATGAGCAGGCCGGAGATGTGGTATCCGTCCACGTCACCATCTGTGGTGAACACAATGCGGTCGAAGTTGCATTTCTCCGGGTCGCAGTTGTCGCGGGCACCCGTGCCCAAAATCTTCTCGATGTCGGCGAACTCAGAGTTGTTGCGGGCCTTGCCCAAGGCCATGCCCCACACGTTCTTCGGCTTGCCTTTGAGCGGATAGACCGCCTGCCAGTCGGAGTAGCGCGCGTTGGCGACAGTACCGAGCGCGGAGTCGCCCTCACACAGGTGAATCTCGGCACCGCTGCCACGTCCCTGTACCTTGCAGTTAACGAGCTTGTCGGGCATGGACAGCGACGCGGCGAGTCCCTTGGTGGGCGCTGCTTCACTACGTGCTCGCTTGCGCGCGTCGTCTACACGACGGCGCTCGCGGGCGTGGTTGAGTGCTGCCTTAGCCCACTCGTCTACGGCCTTGGCATTGGCAGGCTGTACCGACCACGCGGTGACCTGCTTGTGTAGCTCGCGCTCTAGCGCGTTGCCCATGGCGATGTTTTTAACGGAGAACTTCTCCTGGCCGACAAATCCAGGCTCTGGTGTGGTGGCCGATACCACCATGGTGACCACGGCCATGTAGTCCTCGGAGGACGGTGCTTTCTCTCCGTTTTTAAGTCCCAGTCCGCGGGTGGAGCGGTTTGCCAGTACGTCGCCAATGCCGCGTGTGGCACCAGTGACATGGCTTCCGCCGCCGGGTGTATACACGGCGTTGACGGCACTGACACTTGCTGAATCGGTATCGGTTCCGGGTGCTGCTAGTTGCAGGGCTACGTCTACGGTGCCAGGGCGGGTGATGCGCTGTTTGGACTTGGTGGTTTTGTCGAAGCTGAACTCTGCCTCGAACCGGGCGAGTGGTTCGTCCTCATTGTCACCAATGTAGTTAAGGACAGCCGGGGCACCAGGTACAGCAGCTGGCCCGAACGTGGACGGGTCTGTGTCTTCTGCACCCTTGTAGTTCAGGGTGAGTCCTGGCGTGAGCGCAGTAGCGACGATGGCGCGGCGAATTACCATGTCGTAATCCACATCGCCGCCGGACTCTACCTCGTCGTCAAGGACGAACCTAACCCAGGTTCCATGATCCGGAGCGTCAGCCGGAATCTCGCGGGCTGCAACCGGCTGTAATTTCTCGTGCGGCGCGTCAGTGTAGCTCGCGGTGGGGTCGAACTCGGTGGTGTCAAAGATAACCGGCCTGCCCTTGCGGAACTGCTGGCGGTACATCTTGCCGTCGCGGAAGACGGTGACATCGAACCGGGTGGAGATGAAGTTACACGCGGCGGCACCCACACCGTGCGTACCTGTGGTCGAACCCTTGGTTTCGGCGTTGAAGTTGGCACCGGCACGCGCGGTGCCCAGGGTCTTAACGATGCCGTTGATGTTGGCCTTGGAGTCGAAGTCGAACGGAACGCCGCGTCCGTTGTCTTTGACCTCGATGGAGCCATCGTCGTGGAAGAAGACACCGACGGTATCAGCAAAGTTTCCTTTAGAGCTTGCGGTGAGCGCGCGGCGGGCTTCGTCAATCGCGTTGTCTACGACCTCGCGCACGGCGGTGGTTCTTACGTCACCACCTAGGTACATGAACGGGAATCGGCGGACATGGGTTACGTCGTCGAAGACATCGACATCTTGTGCTGTGTAACTATTTGTGGACATGGATTACACATTAGACCACCCATGAGTGCCGGGGACGTGGCGTGGATTTTCAGGCATAAAAGTAGGCCCCAGATGGATATGGGGGATCTCTTAATGGTCGCTCTACCGGACAACATTGAAGCCCTCCCCTCACCTCAAAGGCGCGGGGATTCCTGTCTCTAGCGAGATGCTAGGACATGGGGTTTACGGATCGATGGGCTATGCTGTCTCGCGGTTAAACCGCGAGGATCAGACTGATAAGCCCTTACCGAGGGGTGCTTCCCACCCCAGAAATCAGTAATTTCTTCCACATGATCACGCATCGCTCTAGCCAAAATGTTGAGTGCAGCGTTGTGATCGGCGTTGTCCTTGTGTCCACATTTCTTGCACAAGAACACCGCTTGGCTTTCGCGGTTTTCGTGTGCTACATGGCCACAGGACGAACAACGACGGGAAGTGTTTTTAGGATCAACCTCGATAATCTGCCCACCGGAAAGGTGAGCCTTGTATTGCAAGAACTCACCAAGCTGGGATAGGGCGGAGAGACGAAGTTTACGGTTAAGCGACTTCTTAGCGCTTTGACCATTAGGAAGAAACTCGCCAGGGTTGTTTGGATCAACCTTAGCTTTCGCCTTTTTCGACATTCCTGCCAAGTTGAGTTTTTCAACGGCAATAATGTCGTGGTCTTCAACCAAGCGGCGGGAAACCTTGTGCTGAACATCTTGAACGACACGAGAGATCTTCGCCTTGGTTTTAGCAATTTCCTTGTCACGGCGCGCCGAGGACTTGCTGTGTTTTCCAGACTTTTTCGCAGCGTGATAACTGTCGAAACCTAGATCCTTGGCGGAGCGCTCTTGGCTTCGCTGTAGGCGGCGTACCTTGGTGTCCAGCTTGGTGATCGTATCCCACGGAATATCCTCAAAATCACCCTGACTATCAGCAGTCATATGGACAATTCCACGGTCAATGCCTATCACGGATCCTTGTCCACGAGAAACACGCGGCGCGATGGATAAAGGTTCGTTGACAAAGACCAGACGATTTTTCGTCCAGTTGACCCGGACTGAGGTGTACGGGCGGATCTCTTGGGAAAGACGAACATGGATACGGATAACAAACCGCTGTCCCTTATCCTTGGCGAGCTTCTTTCCCTTGGGGTTCCTGCCCGTAATGGACACAATTCCAGTACGACGGCCTACTTTGTCAAAGCGAGCATTTCGGCCACCATTGAACCAACACACAAAGGTGTGGTCGTGGCGCTTGAATGACTTAAACTTCGGCATTTTTCCTGGATTGCGACCAGACTCCCTGAGTGTCTTACGCCGTTTAGCAGCGGAAAACCATTCTTTCGCTTCAACCCGTTCAGGGCTTTGCAATACAGGTGTAGGAACAGCACGAAGAAAACTATGTTCTTCGCGTGCCTGCTTATCCGTTAATTCGATAATAGTGTCTCCCAGCGGGATTAGCACCTTGTCTTTGCCATACTTTTTACGCTGTGATCTGTGATCATTAAAACGTCTGCGCCAGGCAGAGCACAGCCATTCCATGACCTGATTAGGGCTTTTGGAAAAGATTGGCTGCGATGAATCATCGTTGCGATCACCAAGATACGGTGTAGCACCTTTAATGCTGACCTTGGTGATTTTAACTACTTGACTCATGTATTACACAGTACTACATACTTATATACGTAGTTGTGTGCGTGGAAATATACGTAGAGTTCCATTCCCTACATATAAAGGTGAGAACCCTAGGTAGTATTCCTAGTCTGCAACCAGTCCAATGGAGCGCGCGTAGTCCGCTGCGATCTCCTTGGCCCTCTTAGAGGGACGAACCGAAGCGTTACCGCGCTTGGTAATGACATCCCAGCCGGGTTGAGTCTGTCCGGTCTCCTGGTACTGCGCCTTAACGTCAGAAGCACGGTTGTTGGCGCGCTCGGTATCGAGTACGTCGGTGAGCATGTCGGGGTCTCCTACGCGCTCGATGATCTTGATGATGTCGTCTAGTCGCTCGGGGTTGAGTCCGCGAACAAACAGGTCTGGATCGTTGTCGCGCAGCACGTCGATGTCGGATACTTCTACCTTGATGGAGTCCTTGGTGCGGCGCAGGATTCCGTAGTCAACTCCATCGTGCTCGATAGCGAGGTCACTATCAGATGGCAGCGAGTCGAGTACGGCGCGGGACTTGTCGTTGATCTCTTTCATCAGCTTGATCAGTGCAGACTGCACGATAAGCGACATACCCGCAGACGAGTCAATGCCTGCCTGGTCGTAGCTAATCTTCTGGGCCATGGTGTGTCTCCTTAACTGTTGTGGGTGAGGACATTCCTAGTCTATCTCGAAGCAGTGCACATGGCGTAGTCTCACGCGGTGGGTCACCATCATGTCCCCTATATTCGACTATGGTTGCCGCGGCGGGTTTATACGGCCCAGGGGTCGGTGACTTTGTAGGCATTTCGATCTGCCTGTTTCTGGCTGGTGGGCTTTTTACAATGCAGCAACATGGCTGTGGACACCATGGGCGAGCCAAGAGTGGAGATGTCGAATGAGATGTCTTCGCCAATGTTGCGCATATCAGAAAGCAGTGCGTCGTGTGGTTCGGCCACGGTAATGCCCTCAGGTGCCTCAGCGGTCAACGAACGTGTAGCCGTATCTACTTTGTTCGCTGTCTTCGGCGCATAGCAGACGAGGGGAGGATACATGCGGGGATCGAAGCGGTGGGGAGACCCAGCAATGTAGGAAAGCCGGAGAGACATGTCCGTGCCGAGTTGTAGTTCACTAAATCGAATCTTGAAATCGTCGGAGAACTCGTCGATTCCGCGCGGTGTGTGCAGGAAGTGGTAGCGCTGTAGGAACTGGTGCTTGGTAAATCCCGTGACACTAGGCACAGGGTAGCTGGGCAACGCTACGGCGTAGTTAATCCAGGTTGTCTTGATGATAAGGATATGAAGGAACACGGTGTTGTCCGTGTGTATCGCGGCTGTCCGTGGCTCTTCCGGTGCAAGGTAGGAGTCGGTGGTGTCTTTGATACGTCTGGCTACCCATTGAAGGTTGCTGGCTACCTGTGTGTCTATCGTGTCTGTCTTATCCAGTGGATAGGACATCAAGATGTTTTTGGCGATGCCAAAGGTGTGCGCGTCGAGTGCTACGCGGTGATACTCCACGTACGTCTGGCGGTCGGTGAGTGCTGCGGCAGTCATGGGTTAGTACTGTAGCAGTATGCTACATGCGATGTCGTGTACGTGGTTATGGTGGCGCTGAGTGTGTCTGGTTCGTCCCTGTTATGTACATAACAAGACACATTACTGTGTTCCAGACCGGCCTGTATGACCGCCCTATAGCTATGTGTGCATAAGGTTCACACCCGGCTATTTAGGTGGCCCTGTAGTGTGCCACGCGAAGCGCATAGGCGCACGTCAAAGCAGGAAACTGGACAAAAGTGTGAAGTTGGTTTACTTGCACCGAACAAATTTTCTTAAAGGTGTTCCAGACGGTGTTCCAGTACCTGTTCCATCGGGTGTTCTGAACCTTGTTCAAAATGTCGTTACAGCACTACTGTTGCACCTTTGGTGGCAGCTGCGCTATAGACTTGCACCATGACTACACCAGAAGAATATGGAGACTTCTCCCCCAATGTCCGCGACCTCACCGCAGAGCCAATGTTTCCCATTGAGTTCGACGATGTAGAACCCTTGCAGAGCTTTTCCATCGAGCACTGGATGGTGCTCTACGCCCAAGGTGTTGCTCCCGCACCGCCGCTGGCCCTAGCACCGTTTCCGCCCCAGATTCACCCCGAGTCGCAGCTTCTCGACGACATGGCTCGCTGGGGTCTTTATGATGGTTCGTCTCTTGATAAAGACCTCGCCTTTATTCTGGATTCCCTTACCGGGAACTACACGCATGGTGTGGCTGGAACCCTTACCCTGCCGCAGCGTGGACATGAGCGCACCCTTGTCCTGAACGGTAACCTCGCGTCCGACGGTGCGGAAGAAACCATGGTCATGCACGAGCAGCCCACCTACCCATTCCTTATGGTGAAGAATTTTCAGGATGTCATTGTTACCGCGATGTCTACCGAAGTGGGAATGACGTTTAATGTCACCACCTTGACTGCGAACAACTACGCCGAGCAGTTTGCAGAAGAGCTTATCCACATGATTGACGCGGAGGGAACGTGGTCTCCGGCACCTATTAAGCGAATGCACGTGCCAGCTGAGTTGGGTATGGACACGCGAGTTCCCCTGATGTTCGACGAGGATAAGGACACTGCCTTAAAAGCACGCCGTTCAATCAAGTCCGCATACTTGATTCAGGACGATACGCTTGCAGGTCTTGAATCATTGTTGGGGTATAAGCAGCTTGCAGCTGTGTCTTTTACACCACTTATTCGTCTAAAAGACGACTCCATCTACGCTCACTCCGAGGGGTCGGGTCAGTGGGTTTTAGCGTCTAGGGACGAACATGCTCCGGTGTCCTACGTGACGTGGCCCGAGGCAGGATCGAATAAGAAACTGACAACCGGATACGCACCCTACAGCGATGCGTCGCTGCGGTCTGCAATGACCTGTGCATTCCAATCCACCGCGTTTATTGTTCGTGAGCGCGGGGCAGATGATGTTACAAACCCGTGGTACTTCATGCGCTATGGTGCTGAGCGCGCGGCGCACGAGGGTATGGGAGTATCCCCCGAACAGCTGTGGGCACCGGAACCGCCTTTGGACAAATAGTGTTGTATCCTGCTACTTACAAATCAGCAACACCAACGTAAAGGAGCAGGATGCCTACCTCTCACCTACTTCCCCCAACGGATAAGCCGAAGCCGGGGACATACATTCCCGTCGATGTATTAAACCCGGAGTTGGTTGGTATTTATCGTAAAGACTTCGATAATCGGCACGCGGATCTGCGTAACCGTGTTATCACGCTGCGCGATATGGCCACCGACATGCTGGCGTTTCTAGACAAGCTCGATGCACGAGAAAACGACTACGAGTTCCACGCCACCAATGACGCTGCTATAAGCAGGGGTCTGCAACGATCCGATAATCGGTTTATCGACTCGCGATCCTTTTTGAAGATGGTGGCCACCATTAGCCACGCCAGCGACGTAGCCGCCGACGCGTTCCGCGACGCGGTAAAGATCGGGTACGAGACCTACCTTATTCCGGCGGGTGTCTTAGAATCAGTAGCCGACCGCAACCGCATTACGCTGGCACGCGGCCCGCTGTCTGATGCAGACAGAATTGACAATGGTAAATACAGCCACGCGCGCAGGTGGACGCATGTGGAGCTACACGACCACCTCGACGACATTCGCAAGCACTATGGGTTTTCTGGGGGACATGTCGCCACGTCTCGCAGCAAGGCTCACCGCACCTCCAAGTAAAGGACTTTTCACTCATGGCTCAATACAATCTTCTTAACTTCGACTGGGACAGCCAGCCATCTACCTCCAACCGATTCGGAACCCACGAGTACATCTGGTACAACCGCACTGATGTTGACGGTGAAGACGATTCGGTTACCACTATCCACACCATCATTCGTGCGGGAATTCCGAGATACTCTGCGGCTGATTTCGACGCTGACTTGATGCTCATGCAGTACCAGTCGAGCCGTGCTGCGGGCGTTGTAGACCCCGAGTCGATCAACTTGTCTGTAGCGTCTTCGGATAACCCAGATGATGAAGAGACTCTGGATATGCTGTTTGGTGACACGTGGCGTTCGTTCCTTGACACCATCGAGGACACGGCGCGCAGTGGGTTTGCTGACAACCCGCCCACACAGGTTATGACCGCAGTGGACGATGATAAGGACGAACCTGCCACCGCCGAGGACGATTCTGTATCTGATGGTGCAGGCGTTGCTCTAACGGGCACGCAGCTTACGGATATGATTGTCGAGGCTGCACGTGCTCGTGCCCTAGACGACGAGTTTGATCCGGAAACAGAAAGGGAACTGGATCTTCTCTACGGCATGAGCGACGACACCGAAGAGGACATCGCGGACTACACCACCGACGACACCGCGGACGACACCGCCGAGGACATCGCGGACTACACCGCCGAGGACATCGCGGACTACACCGCCGACGACATCTCTGGCGACGTAGACTTCGGTATCGAGGACGACGAG
>VNIW01000578.1_pt1 | contig 13072 bp, 11 predicted proteins | sample 7248591 | NCBI WGS metagenome assembly VNIW01 (sample SAMN12251776, study PRJNA551026) | human skin metagenome | isolation source: skin samples from patients infected with Netherton Syndrome | host: Homo sapiens | place: France:Paris | reverse complement strand
TCATTCGATATCGTCACTATAGTTATTGTCATCATATTTGGTATTTTTAAATTATCAAAATAAAGAACACAAAAAGGGGCTAACCTTTAAGGTTAGCCCCTTTCTTTTAACCTAAAAAAGACAGTCTTATAATACTGTCTTTTCCTTATATTATGTTTGATAAATCAATTTCTTTTTTGCTTTTGCAGCATTGAATAATTTATACATTAATATAAAATAGAAATATACATATATAATTATATTTTTTGGAGGTTATTATGAAAAAATTAATATTAATAATGCTAGGATTTTTAATCATCTTAGCGGGATGTGGTAATAAGGATACTGCTCCTGAGAAACAAAAAGAAATTACGATGACTGATATTATTAAAAGTAGTAAAAAGCATGTTATTTTTACGGGTGTTGAGTCTGAGACTGATTTATGGGTTGATTCTATTGTTATTACTAAAAATGGTAAAGTAAAAGTTTATAATTTATCTACTAACCCATATAAAATTGAATTAAGTAAATTAGCTAATAAATCAATAGATGAAATAGAAAAAATAGGAGAGAAAAAACAAAAAGATCAAGGTTATCCTAAAGCTTATTATACGACAGCTCATATTTGGTTTGATGATGAATACCCTGATGAAATGCAATATGAATTTAGAGGATTTTCAAAATATATTTCACAATATGATGATGATAAAAAGGAATATGAATTAGGTAAAACAGAAGATGAAGCTCGTAAATATATGGATCGTGTGCAAGATTTTGATGAAGATTCCCAATATAAAGGAGATTATTCATTCATTGGATTGCCTAAGTCAGTAAAACCAACACTTCATGGTTATCAAGAAGAGTCACAATATCTTACTAATGAAATTGATAATCATTTAATGTCTTTAGATGATGGTAAAATTGTTGCTAATAGATATGAAGATAGTTTTGTTGCAACAAAAGTTAGCGATAAAACTACATTGAAGAAAGAAAAAAGAGAAGATTATAAAAATGATAAGATTGCTGGATCTTACAAACTTAGTAATAATTAATTCTTAGATAAGAAAAGGAAATTTTGAATAGAAATAGTTTTATGTACAAAGTATATATTTATTTTGTATAAAATATTCTAATATCATTATATTTTTGGAGGGTACTATGAAAAAATTGATTATAAGTCTTTTGAGTTCAGCTCTTATATTAGGGGCTTGTTCACAACATTCTGATGATAATAATACAGCTTCTAACCACAGTGATTCAACAAAAGAAAGTGATAAAAGTAGTAATCAACGAACTAAAAATGATTATAAAGAAATTACTGTTAGTGATTTCTTTAAAGATAGAAAAGAGCATTTAGTTTATAATTTAAAAGCTAAAAATAATGATATTACGGACGGTGGCCTTGTTGGTAATTTAGAAGAAGATGCTAATAAGTCTATAAAAGAAGATTATGACTTAGAAGGTATTTATAATGTCCAAGGGGATAAAGGGTTTGAATATGTGTTTGATACTAATCCTGGAAGTTATGATAATCCTGTACCAGATAGTATAACAGTAAATAAACTAGCAGGTAATTCTATAGATGAGAATAAAAGAAAGTTTGAAAAATTACAAAATATTAATTTAAAAGATTATAATGACAAATTTGACCAGAATTTAAAATTACATAATAAACCAGAAAAAATAAAAAAATTCTTATATACTGAGAATAATGATATTATTTCTGAAGATTTCGATATTCCTGCTTATACTCCTCGTTCTAAAGGTGATATTTTAGATGATGATGATAGTAAGGTTTGGAAAGCATCAGAAAATAATACAATATTAGATGTCTACTATAAAGATTTATACTTCCCAAAAAATAAATTAATATCTATTGAACCATTTTCCATAAAGGGTAAAACATATTCTGGACTTGCAAAAACTAGTTCTAGGTCAACTGATAACGATGTAAGAGGGATTGATACAATGGTAATTACAGAAGTTCCTAAAAATACAAAAATTGTAATGGATAAAGACACATCTAATGGTAAAGTTATAAAATATGAGGATACCGAAAGTGGTAAGGAAAAAAAAGAAGCTGAAAAAAGAGATTTTGATAATTTATAAATTGAATTTTAATATAAGTTCATTCTTCAAATAGATGTTGAAGTGTTTGTTGATTTTCCTTTTTATCTTAGCAATAAAACTGCTATTATAAAATATGTTTAAGAGCAAAGAGTATATCTTTGCTCTTTTGTTATATTATAGATGTGATAAAATTAACTGTTGTGTCATCGTGCCTCTAACATCGTTCTTTAACATGTTAAGGAGGTGATGTCATGTTCACTATTGTTATAGGCACATTAATAGCTAATGTGTTAAGTGATTTCATAATGATATACGTTGTATACATTATGAATAAGCACAAAAATTAAAAATGATGGCACAAAGAAAGACCCCAGCAGTTGCAGCTGCTGGGGTCTTAGTCATGCTCACTATTGTTATTTCAATGCTATACTATCATGAATTACGTCAAATGTAAATGTAGGCATTAGACATACAAATAAAATTAACATATGTAAACATTTTTAATAAAACATATTTAATTAGTCTAAACTGATTATTATATGCTACACCGTTAATAACTTTTACTAAAATATTATATTTGCATTTAATGGTTTATGTTAAAATTGAGTTGTAATTTTAACATAATACATATTAAGGAGTGTTTTTTATGAAAACAACTAAAATTTTAGGGGCAACAACGATTGCCGGCGCATTGTTATTTACTGGAGTAGGTGCTACTCATTCTTATGAAGCACATGCTGCAGGTAATTACACTAATGTAAATGGCAACAATGCGTTAGATATTGCTAAAGAAATTAGTGGAGATAACAGTAAATATGATGATTATGGGACTCCAGAAGATAAAGGTGACTATTATCAAATTCTTCAAACTCATAAGTCACATGTAGGTGGTTCAGGAATTATTCGAGTATATAAAGATGGTGTGGTAAAAACTACTTGGGGTATAGATAATCCTTACGAAACAGTTGGACAATATCAATTAGACAAATCATCAAATCAAACAACAAATAACTCAGTAGCTAATCAAAGTAGCGCACAACAATCACAATCAACAGCTAATACTAACGAAACTACAGCTAAAAATAATAACCAAGAACAATCTTCACAAAATGCTAGCAATGCTAAAGCTGAAAATAACACTCAATCACAAAATCAATCTCAAGTATTACCAGAAACAGGTGAAGAGTCATCAAATACAACTTTATTAACAATGGTTGCAGCAGTGATTCTAGCAGCAGGTTCATTATTAACATTTAAACGTTTTTCCAAAGAAAAATAAATAATATCTAAGACGTACAACAAAATGTTGTACGTCTTTTTTATGTCTAACTGTTTATATTTAGTTCCTAAGTGTAAATTTTTGTAATTATTTCACAATTCAAGTATACTTAAACTGTGAATTAAACATCGTTGTTATGACAGCATTTAGATTCACATTTTGAGTTCACAGATAAGAAAGGGTTAAAACAATGTCTAAAATTGGATATGCACGTGTCTCAACTAAAGAGCAAAACTTATCATCACAAATTGAATATTTGAAACAACAAGGCGTATCAGAAAGCCTCATATTCATCGACAAAGGTGTTTCTGGTACAATCAGACCTAATGAACGAAAAGGCTTTAAAAAGCTACTGCAAAAATCCCGTGGCGGTGATGTACTCGTTGTTTATAAATTAGATCGTATTTCACGTAAATATGATGATGTTCAAACAGTGATACGACAATTAAAAGATGATGGCTTATCTTTTGAAATCGGAGGACTACCTAATATCAACACAGGTAATGAACTTATGGATAAAGCGATGACTGATATGTTGTTAAGTTTGCTTGGTTATGTTGCAGAAAATGAGCGTGCATACATCAGAGAACGTCAAAGCGTCGGTATAGAAATTGCAAAGAAAGAGGGTCGTTTCAAAGGTAAACCGAAGAAGTACAGTGCTGACTCAAAAGACAGACACGGAAGACAAGTGTATTACATGATCGTTAATGATTTAAAAGAGGGTCATAGCATGAATTCTATACGTCTTAAATACAATGTTGGTTACGGAACGATACAGAGAATTGCAAAAGAGTTAGAAGATAATTAAGAATCGGAGTGATTTAAATGAATCAAAAAGTTATTGAATTAAAACAACAATATGTGAATGATACTGAACGTATTCGTCATATGATTAGTAATAAAAAGAAACACATCGAGGAAGAAAAACGCAAACTTGTTAAACATCAAAATGAATTTGATAAAGCGCAACTTGATTACTCAAAAAATGCATCATTAAAATTACTTGATATGGTTGCAGAAGGTTCTATTGATGCAAGTGAACTTAATGCTATCAAAGAATACCTATTTGGTGATAGCAACGACTTAGATGTGACCGCTGAAGTTACATCTAATTATGTGAATACTTCAAAAGAAGTTTCACATACATCATCAAATCATCAAGCTACAACACAACATGATAATGTGACTGTAGATGATGACGATTTTCCTAATCCATTGACTGATTATTAATACAGTCGTCAATGGTTAGGTTGTATCACACCTTTTGTGTGATACGTGGTATAATGTAACTATGAGTTACTATTTTACCACCTGGGTTTTACCGAGGGGATTAAAGGGGAGCGGAGCGTCCCCTTTACAAGCACCCAATGTTTACATTGGGACTGCTTGCCTATGATTCAACAAGGGGTGCTAAGCTTTGCTTATGTGCCCTGCAGTTGAATGCATTTAACATAACACAATTGTCGCACCTTTTTTGCGACGTGTTATGTATTTCAACACTTAAAAAGCCCACATTTTTGGGCGTGTGTTGAAATGAGATTTTGAACTTTGAGGAGGTACATCATGACAAATATTAACAACCTAACCGACGATGAATTAATGCGTTTATATGATGAGGAAAACAACAAAGTTAAAGCACTACGTGAGGCGATGAAACAACGTAAGAAGATACAACATAAGATAGATGAATCAGAGCGTAAGGTTAAGAGTATTAATTTCAGAGTGACTCAAAACGCTTATGATGAATTATCACAAATGTGTGATGTGTTACCGAGTTTCAAATCACCTAATGAGGTGGCTCGGTCTGTATTAATGGAGTGGTTAGATAAAGACAAAACATTCTTACCACCACGTAATGCTTTTGATCCCGAAACATTTGAGTTATTACAAAATTTGTATCGGGTAGCTAGTGAGTTGCGAAATGATATTAGAGGTATGGCTGTTAATTATAATCAAGCTGTCAAACATCTTAATACGTTAGCAAAGAAACAAGAGCTCACGTCCGATGATATAAAAGAAATTAAAGAGTTTAACACATTTAGAAAGACACTAAAGAATAAAGTTAATGTATTTAATAAGGCGGTGGCGCATTTATGCCAACTTTACAAGTAAGTCGTACATACAACATACAAAAGTCTATTGATTATGTAACGTCTGAAAAAGCACATTACAACCATGAGCAAACAGAGGGTAAACGTGTTCAATGGGCGTCGGGTGTTAATGTACCTATAACAAATAAATCGGCGTTCATGTCTAAAATGCACATGAGTGAAGTACAAAAGCAATATGGAAAAGATAAAGGTTATGTACAAGGCTATTCTATCATTCAAGGGTTTGGTGCTGATGAGATAGATCCTAAAGGTGGTGTGGACAGTAGAAATAAAGCGCATGATTTAGGACTACAGTTTGCACAACAAGTATATGGTGAGAACAATCAAGCTATCATAGTTACACAGTGTGATGGTAAAAGTGGATTGTGGCACAACCATATCATCAGCAATGCGGTTGGGTTAGATGGAAAATCACAAAGAGGAAATATGACGAAGTGGACGCAACTAGCAAAGATTAATGATGAAATAGCATTAGAGAATGGACTTACACCATTAGACAAAGATAACTGGCAAAAGAATAAAGATAGAAAGCGTGACGCAAAAGCTAAAGGACAATATCAAACACCAATCGAAAAGCGTATGCGTAAAAATGGTGTTGTCTTAGCTAAAGATGAAGTAATTGAACAAATCAGAATTGCTAGAGATGAGCCCGCTGTTCAAAACATTGATGATTTCAAACAATTGCTACATGAAGAATATAACATCGATGTGCTTGATGCTAGAGGTAAAGACGGTGAGAACTTACGCTACAGTTATGAATACACTAATAAAAAAGGTCTAACCAATACGAAAGTATCAAGAGCATCAACATTAGCTGGAGAAGAATTCCAATTAACACCATTAACCAAAGAAATTGAAAAGAAAGTTGCATTACAACAGGCGGAAAAAGAGAAAGATCCCGGATTAAGAGAATACGGTTTAGATATAGAAGAAGAATTGAATACACCACAAGCCAAAATAATGATGCAGAATTTACTTCAACAAGATGAAGAAGAGGAAGAAGAACTTGAATTAGAATTCAGTGAAGAAGATTTACAAGCATTAAATGACATAGAAAGCGAGGTTAAAGATTATGCCAGAGAAAAAGAATCCAACACAGCAGTTGTTAGAAACAATAACCGAAATCAAAAACAGCATTCAGACCATCAACACAACAAGTCAAGACACGAAACAAATACAACAAGAACAAAACAAACTCGCAGAGCTATTAAAAGCAAAGACGACGGATTTACACTTGAGTAAAGAGACACAACAGAATATAGATATATTAAAAAAGAAATTAGAGAATTTAGCTAATGAGACACACGAAGTCAAGGTAAACTTAGAGCGTAATGATATATATGAAATAGCAGATGCTGTTTCAAAAAGCTTAGAAATACATTTAAAGACCCAATTAGAGGACAAAATCAAAGAAGATGAGAATACACTCAAAGATGCTACAAGGTACCTTAAAAGACAAGCTGATGACCTTAAAAAGGAAACTGAGGACTTAACCAAATATAAAAAGTGGTTTATTTCAGCAATGATTGTTTTTGTAGCATTTGCCGTTGTATTACTAGTATTCACAACATTAGTAGATATGCCGTTTTTAGAACATGCATATCAATTTATCGCAACAAAGGTAGAACATAGCCACAAATGGTATACAACAGCGTTGTGGTATATTGCATATATTATAACACCACTGTTTTGGATAGGTGTTGTGACAGGTGTAGCGTATCTGTTACACAAATGGTACACTTCAAAATGGAGGTAATCATATGTTAACAATCAAACAACTAGCTGATAAATTAGGTGTATCAAAACCAACGATCACAAGAAACAAACCCGATGACTTAGAATTTGAAGTTATCGACGGTGTAAACTACATCAATGAAAACATGGAGCGCCAAATTACCGAAAAAGTATTGCAAAACAAAGAGCGGTACAGTAGCGATACACGCAATGAAACGTACGATACACCGCTCATACAACAGTTAATGCAAGAGAACGCGTTTCTCAGAGCTCAAATTGAAGAAAAAGACGCGTTGATTAAGGAACAAACCAAATTATTAGATCAACAACAGCAATTAAATCTCATTACAGGTAAAAGACTAAATGAGTTAGAAACGAAAGAACAGACCGAAACAGAAGAACAACATAGTAATGAAACAGTTACAAAACACACTGTTTCAGAGGGGAAAAAGGGCTTTTTTAGTAGAATATTTGGAAATTAAAAATAGCACCTACTTTGAATGGCTCAAAATAGGTGCTATAATAACAAAAGAAGACACGTTTGCCGACGTGTCAACATGATTATGATGATATTGATGATATGTTAATGATAATAAAGATGATGATAAAACAGGTGATAAGTCTGTTGTTTTCTTTATTATTCAATAACTAGTATAGCAGATAATAGTATACAAAACAAGCTTTGAATACGTCGTATACAAATTTAAAACTATACATATGACTGTTGATATAAAGCAACGTGTCTTCCAATTTTAATCGGAAAGGAAGATACACATGCCAAAGAACAACGTAGTAAAAAAACAAACAAAAGTGAGTTTGAATAGCTCGCATTTCACAAAAATTAGTAGTATTAACAAAGGTATAATGACGTCGTATATGCATCCTAATTCTAATCTTAAAAATGATGTTGATCAAAAGCTTAACAGCTCAGCTATTATTGATATAGAATTATTCGATTTGATTAAAGATATAGCAACTGATGATGATCCAAATAAAGACTATGCTAGGGCAACAAATTTAATGTATTTGCATAAGAATGATGCTGATGCTGATTTAGATAATGTTGATGCATCTGATACAGAAATTATAGAATCAGTTGGTCGTTATAATGCCTATTTAAAGTTAATGACGTTAGTAGCCGAATATTATGGACCAAGATGTTGTTTTTTAGAGGCAACATGTAAGGCTACATTTGATAAAAATGGTAATTTAGTAGGTTTATTAAGAAAAAACATAACAATTGATAAAGAAGGATTAATTAATTTCATGATTGGTTATTTCATAAAAAATTATATGAAAATATCTGTTATTAAAGGATCTGAAGATGACGTTTATTATTATGATAAATCACAAAATAAAATGCTCATTCATAACAAAAAAGTCATTAAGCGTCATTTACAACATATAGTACATCGTATTTATAGTGGTTTTAGATGTGAAGATAATAAAATTGAAAAGCAAGTTGTAGATTCTGTTATATCATATATACCAGGTGCTAATGATGATGATATGGACTTATTTAGTAAGTATTCCATAAACCATCCTAATTTAGTATGGTTCGAAAATGGAATATATGATATTGATAAAAATGTAATGATAGAACATTCCAGCAAACATTATTTGCAAAATCATCATGATTACGAATTACCATATTATAAACAGGTAAAAAATGATAACGGTAATATCGAATATAAGCCAAATACTATTACCGATATAAAATCAGGCTGTATAAATACATTAAAACGATTAGAACTACTATTAGGGAAAAATGCAGAGTTTTTCATCACATTATTAGGTTATGGTTTTTATCATAGTTATGACAAATGGAATGTAATTACATTTATGTATGATCCAGATGGTAGTAGTGGTAAATCAGCATTCATAAGAATGGTCGTATTACCTATGTTCAACAATAGTAATTTATCACAAGTGAAATTAAAAGATATGAGCACTAGCACAAATAAATTTGCACTATCTGAGGTGGCAGGAAAAGAATTAAACGTTGTTACGGAAGTTGATGATTCCCATTTTACGGCAGAACTATTAAATAACTTAAAAATAGCATCTGGTGGAGATATATCAAGAGTTGAAGGTAAATTCAAAGCTGGTAGAGGTGTTTTACTTCATTCAAAATTGATTTTCTCAACAAATAAAGGATTACCACAAGTATCAACATCACAACAAGATGGTGGTGTTTTACGTCGTATTACAGTATTACCTGTAACAGGTTATAAATTATCAGCAAGTGAAAAATCTTATTATACAGAGGAATTATTTAATAAAGAAAAAGGCTATTTTGCATTGTATTGTATGAATAAATTTAGAGAACATAAAGAAAATGATTCATTTGCGGATTATGATCCACAAGATCCAAATAAACCATTAATCACTAATGAAATAGCATCGTTAACAAGAAAATTTATAGACCAAGACAATCGAATTTTACAATTTTTCATATACAAGTCTATTGAATATTTAGATGGTCTGAATAAAAGAATTAATACAAGAGAAGAAATGAGACAAGAATTAGAAGATTGGTTAAAATTTTATCATGTTCCAACGATGAAAGATGACTTTGAAAAGTGGTACAAATCAATCGAAGAATATAAAAATACAAATGGGTTAAAAAAATATTTCAATCAAAATATGGAACAACAATTTGGCAGTTATGGTATTGATATGTCTAAACGTAATAGGATTAGAACAGAAAACAATAATCAAATTGCAGTATTACAAGAAAACGGTATACCGGCGATCATTAAACGTGTAATGGAATACCTAAACCATGAAGATTACCAAGATATAACTGATAACGATGATAATCAACAATTTGCATCAAACGTTGTGAATTTTGGTGATAAGCATGATTAATAAACCATATTTCACATATGATATAGAAGTTATTAATGATGGTGTAATTATAGGTTTTCTTAATATGAAGACTGGAAAGTTACTAATGTACTTTCATCAAATAGAACCAATCAAAGATTCAGAATACAATATATTATCTTATTCTGAATTCCAAGCGATGTTGCATGACGGTATATTTATAGGTTTTAACAATAAAAATTATGATAAATATATCCTAAAAGCTGTAAAAGATAACAAAACAAAATCAGAAATCAAAGTATTATCTGATAACATAGTTCAAGGCAATATTGAAAGAGAAGAATTGTTTAATATGGCTCAGTTTAGTGATAATCACATAGAATATGACGTGAAAACCGTTATAGGAGAACGTATAAGCCTAAAACAAATGGAATGTTATATGAATTTAGACATTGTTGAAGATGAAGGGTTACTGTTCAAAGAACATCTTACTCGTAATGAAATAAAACAGATTATAGATTATAACATTCATGATATACGTTCAACAGCGAAGTTATTTGTAGAATTATATAAAGGTCATTTCGAAGTATCGGAAAGTCTTGTGAAAGAATTCAATCTCAATGAAAAAGATCTATCATATTCTCAAGGTAATATGATAGATAAAATATTAACAGATAATCACAAAATTAAATCAAAAGATATAGATACGCCAACATTAAAATTTAATGGATATGATTGGTCTAATATGTTCGATGTAGATAATGCAAATGAACTTTTAAAAATGATTAATAAAAAATATGAAAATGATATTAAAGGTAATAAAAGACAAAGATATTACAATAAGTACGGTGAAATTCAATTACAAACACGAGAAAATGGTTCTAAAATAGAACCTAATAAATTTAGAGGGTACACGATATTCAAACATGGTATTCATATAACAATTTCAAAAGGTGGTGCACATGGCGCGATCAAAGGTACTTATGACAACGTAACCGAATTAGATATAGCCAGCATGTATCCATCACTGATTATCAATGCTAATGCGTTAGGTAGCGCAACAACAAAATACAACGCAATTAGAGAAGAACGCATAGAACTAAAACACAATAATACTAATCCTAAACGTGAAAAGGCATTAAAATTAATATTAAACACCGTGAGTGGTAGAATGGATGCTAAATTCAGCCCGCTATATGTACCTAATACAATGTTATCACTAAGACTTATAGGACAAGCTGTTTTGCTTAAAATGGTAGAGTTAGCAAGTAATCAAGGAGCTAAAGTAATTGCAGTAAATACTGATGGTATATACTGCACAGGTAAATTTAATTCACAGATCGTAATTGATGAAATTAAAGAATTATTTAATCTCGATTTAGAAGAAGAAAAATATAAAAAAGTAGCTATAGCAACAACTAATTATGCTGTACTAGAAAAAGAAGATGGATCAATTAAACGAAGAGGTAATTTAAATAATTTTAATTACAAAAATACACAAGTATTTCCAAAAGCCATTTCTGATGCTGTTGTGAAACAATTAATATATGATATTCCAGTAGATGAAAGTATAAACAAAAACACTAACAACTACGAATTTTCTCAAATGGTTAAAGTAAGTAGTAAAAGCATATTGAGAGATGAAAAGGATAACACATATCAACGTGTAAATAGAGTTATAGCAACTATAGAAGGTGCAACAGGTTTAACAAGCACTGAAAAAACTAAAAAAGGCTACAAAAAAGCACCGAATGTACCTCAAAATGAAACATATACAATATGTAATTTTGATCGTAGTGTTTCGGAAATAGATAATGCGCAAATCAACAAACGGTACTATATCAACAAAGCTAAAGAATTGATAAAAGACTTCACTTAACAGTGGGGTCTTTTATTGTGCCAACTGTGCCAAGTTATATGGATTTTTGGCACATCTCTAGAGCACCAAGTGTTCCACTCATTTATTTATCAATAACCACCATTCTTTGTAAAACTGATGGTACTTACTCCCCGTTGCGTTGTGCCATTTTCCGAAAATATTTATCAAAAATTAAAATTTATATAGAGATGAATGGTACCATGGTTTTTGAACTGTTGGTGATTATTGAAAATAATCACCAACATAATATACAAAATAAATGCATATTATGTATATTATACTGAAATAAAATAAAGGATTGTAAAAAAAGTGCTTATTTTTGGCACAGAGGGTACGACGCTTAGAGCCGCAACTGATTTGCTGTGCCAACTTTTTTTAGTGGTTTTGGATAAAAATCTCTAAAACCCAACTGGCAGTAAGTATTATGTTGTGCCAACTTTTTTTGGCACAACATTTTATTTTTGGCACAAAGTCCCATTTTTTAGTATTAAAAATGTAATATTACATTAAAAATAATTATCTGAATTTTAAAACTATACAGTGATTTATGCATTATATTGCATAATATATATATTAAACAACCGTATAAGTTTAGATGATTTAGTGCAAACGTAGAAAAAGCGTAGATCTTTAGGTCTACGCTTTTTTGAGTTAAACGAGCTTTAGCTCGTAATAGTTTTAGTTCTTTTCTACATCGTGTGAATCTCCGCCATCATTTTTGATACGAAGTGATTAAGACGCACAATAAAAGTTGTACGTCACAGACACTTCATATTTTTTTCAAAAACGTTAAAAATTCACTCTGTCAGAAGTAATAAAATGCTTGTAGCAATAACCACTCCCAAAACAATTATGCTACATTTTTTTAATATAATATATGTATTCAATTAACACATAAGAACGGATTTTCATCACTTAGGGAAAAGTCTCAAAATCATATTATAGTAATACTATACTACAATTTTGAGAGTGCATTTTTTAAAATTATTAACAAAGGAGACTTGTAAAAAATGAAAAAAATTATTACAGCAAGCTTAGTTGGTACTTTATTAGTAACAGGAACTTCTACAGTAGTTAATGCACAAACACAACAAGGTATTGTTCAAAAACAAGGAACTATCACAAATGACGTTAAAAATGACAAAAGATATCAAGCACTATCACCACAAGCAAAAGACAGTTTTAAAACAT
>VNIW01000189.1_pt1 | contig 13083 bp, 10 predicted proteins | sample 7248591 | NCBI WGS metagenome assembly VNIW01 (sample SAMN12251776, study PRJNA551026) | human skin metagenome | isolation source: skin samples from patients infected with Netherton Syndrome | host: Homo sapiens | place: France:Paris | reverse complement strand
ATTCATAGTAACTGTTGTTGCGTTTTTATCAATTATTATCATTGCGCCAATAACAGAATTTAAACCATTCATTCATTTACAAAATGAAGTAAGACAATATATTGACATTCACATCAATAAAGAAACAATTTCTGCGGAAAATAAATTGGATACACCGAAGAAACAACAATTTGCCTTTAATAATATACAAATGAACATGTCGAAATCAGATGTTGAGAAAACATTAAATAAACCAAAAAGAGTGACATTTAATGAATATGGTACGAAGTGGTATACGTATTATGATGACGATTACAATAATTTTATAATGATAAGTTACATGAAAGATAAAGTTAATGCGTTATATACAAATCAAAATATAATCACTTCAAAATCAAAAATTAAATACAATACACCTAAATCGGTTGTAAGGCAAAGATTAGGCGAACCAGAAACAGAGATTGTTAAAGGTAGAGTGCGTTACGAACAAAATAATAAAGAATATGATGTTTTCCATAAAAATCACATTTATACGACGGTATTTTATGATAAGCATCGACGTAATAATGTAACAGCTGTTTTACAAGTAAGTGATGCTATGGAAAATAGATTAAAAGAACAATATGGAGCACCTTCGAAATCGCTTGCAGATAGTTTTGAACTACAAAATTTTGATTTAGTTAATGCTGAAAGAAAACAACATCAATTATCTACATTGAAGTATTCTAAACAGAATTCTGAAACTGCACGTAAGCATAGTAAAGATATGGCCAACAATCATTATTTTGATCATACAAATTTAAAAGGTCAATCACCATTTGATCGATTGAAAAAAGATGGTATTACATTTAACTCAGCCGGAGAGAATTTAGCATATGGTCAAGTTAGTAGTATCTATGCACATCAAGGATTAATGAATTCTATTGGTCACAGAAAAAATATTTTAAATGATACGTTTAAAATATTAGGTGTTGGTGTTGATTTTAATGATGAAAAACAACCTTTTTGGACAGAAAATTATACTGGTTAATGTTTTTGGCATGAGATTAAAGGGTAATGTTTGTCTGTAAGGAAGTAGATAAACATGATGACAACAGATAAACCAAAAGATGCGGATATACTTGAACGCGTCAAAGATATACTTAATAAAAAAGAAAGAAAAAAATAATAATGGCTCGCTCCTGTAAATTATTACGGGGGCGAGTTTTAATTTGTGTAACATTTTGCAGAAATCTGTAATTCAAAATTTATATTAAAGAATGAGATTATCTAACAATTCGCAATTTCTGTTTGAACTGAATTTAGATTAGAATAAATAAAACCTCTTGAAAACGTAACTTTTTCAAGAGGTCCAAAATTTATAAAAATGAGGGCTTAACAATTACGATAATATATAACGGTTTAAAATATTACATTTCGCGGTACAAACCAATTACTTTCCCAATTACAGCAACATTGTCGAGGTAAATTGGCTCCATTGTACTATTTTCAGGTTGTAATCGATAACGATTTTTTTCTTTATAGAAGCGTTTGACAGTTGCTTCATCTTCCTCAGTCATAGCAACAATAATGTCTCCATTTTCTGCTATGGTTTGACTGCGAACAATTACTTTGTCTCCGTCTAATATACCAGCCTCAATCATACTGTCGCCTACGACGTTTAATATGAATATGTCGCTATTATGTGTCGATGTTAAGTGTTCAGGTAATGGAAAATACTCTTCAATATTTTCTACAGCGGTAATAGGAACACCTGCTGTGACTTTACCAATAACTGGCACATGAATCGTTTCTTCCATATTAATATTATCATTTGTTTGATCACTTACAATTTCTATAGCACGTGGTTTCGTTGGATCTCTTCTTATATATCCTTTTTCTTCAAGACGTGAAAGGTGACCATGAACAGTTGAACTGGATGCTAAGCCAACTGCTTCACCAATTTCGCGAACACTAGGCGGATAACCTTTCGTTTGAACAACTTGTTTAATATAGTTATATATTTCGCTTTGTCGTTTTGTTAATTCTCTCATATATAGGCACTCCCTAAATTAATTTAAATACAGTATATCATTAATTTGAAACCAAAACAAACATTTGTTCGTTAAAATATTGACACAGAACATAAGTTCTGATAAATTACTAATACAAACAAATGTTCTAGGAGTGAAAATGATGTTTTACAATAAATATAAAAACGTATCAACATATATCATCATATTTTTAGTTTCAAGTGCAGCCTTTGCAATATTCTTGTTAAGTGCGAACGTTAGTGCTCACTCGGAACAAGTGTACGAAATGACTGACCATCAAATTAAGAACAATACGATAAATAAAGCATACGAACATAAAGACCCTACAAACAATGGCGAACAAAGAGATGGGAAAGTGTTCGCTTTAATAAATTGATACATTGTCACAACGTTATTTTGCCTATTTTTGCGAAATAGCGTTTTTTTATTACTTTTTTGCTGGTCTTAAATTTGTTATATTTTGTTAAAGTATTATAATGATTGAATAAACAAATTGAAGGTAGGTTTTTTAATTGAGTAATTCTGATTTGAATATCGAAAGAATTAACGAGTTAGCTAAAAAGAAAAAAGAAGTAGGATTAACTCAAGAAGAAGCAAAGGAGCAAACAGCCTTAAGAAAAGCTTATCTTGAGAGTTTTAGAAAAGGGTTTAAACAACAAATTGAAAATACTAAAGTAATTGATCCAGAAGGTAATGATGTAACACCTGAAAAAATTAAAGAGATACAACAAAAAAGAGATAATAAAAATTAAATCACAAATCTGTAAAGAATTTTCTGACATTATAACTTGAAATAAGTATTTTACTTATCTTTTTATTTTAAAATAAGTTATAATGTATTTGATAAAATTGAAGAAGGGAAGATACACAAGATGTTTAATGAAAAAGATCAATTAGCTGTTGATACGCTACGTGCACTAAGTATCGACACAATCGAAAAAGCGAATTCTGGTCATCCAGGATTACCTATGGGAGCTGCCCCAATGGCTTACACTTTGTGGACACGTCATCTGAATTTTAATCCACAATCTAAAGATTACTTCAATAGAGACCGTTTCGTATTATCTGCAGGGCATGGTTCAGCATTATTGTATAGCTTGTTACATGTTTCTGGTAGTTTAGAATTAGAAGAATTAAAGCAATTTAGACAATGGGGTTCTAAAACACCAGGTCATCCTGAATACAGACATACAGATGGTGTAGAAGTTACTACTGGACCACTTGGACAAGGTTTTGCTATGTCAGTAGGATTAGCTTTAGCAGAAGATCACCTAGCAGGGAAATTTAATAAAGAAGGATATAATGTTGTAGATCATTACACATATGTATTAGCTTCTGACGGTGATTTAATGGAAGGTATTTCGCATGAAGCAGCTTCATTTGCTGGACATAATAAATTAAGTAAATTAGTTGTTTTATACGATTCAAATGATATTTCATTAGATGGCGAATTAAACAAAGCTTTTTCTGAAAACACAAAAGCTCGTTTTGAAGCATATGGTTGGAATTACTTACTAGTTAAAGATGGTAATGATTTAGAAGAAATTGATAAAGCGATTACTACAGCTAAATCTCAAGAAGGACCAACGATTATTGAAGTTAAAACAACAATCGGATTTGGTTCACCGAATAAAGCAGGAACTAATGGTGTTCATGGGGCACCTTTAGGTGAAGTTGAAAGAAAATTAACATTCGAAAATTACGGTTTAGATCCTGAAAAACGTTTTAATGTTTCAGAAGAGGTATACGAAATTTTCCAAAATACTATGTTAAAACGTGCTAATGAAGATGAATCTCAATGGAATTCATTATTAGAAAAATATGCAGAAACATATCCTGAATTAGCAGAAGAATTTAAATTAGCGATTAGTGGTAAATTGCCTAAAAATTATAAGGATGAATTACCACGTTTTGAACTGGGTCATAATGGTGCATCTCGTGCTGATTCTGGTACTGTTATTCAAGCAATCAGTAAAACTGTCCCTTCATTCTTTGGTGGATCAGCAGACCTTGCTGGTTCAAACAAATCCAATGTAAATGATGCAACAGATTATAGTTCTGAAACACCTGAAGGTAAAAATGTGTGGTTTGGTGTACGTGAATTTGCTATGGGTGCTGCTGTAAATGGTATGGCTGCACATGGAGGTTTACATCCATATGGTGCAACATTCTTCGTATTTAGTGATTATTTAAAACCAGCGTTACGTTTATCATCAATTATGGGATTAAATGCAACGTTCATCTTCACACATGATTCAATTGCAGTAGGTGAAGATGGTCCTACTCATGAACCAATTGAACAATTAGCTGGATTAAGAGCTATTCCAAATATGAATGTTATCCGTCCTGCTGATGGTAATGAAACAAGAGTAGCATGGGAAGTTGCCTTAGAATCTGAATCTACACCTACTTCATTAGTATTGACACGTCAAAACTTACCGGTTTTAGATGTACCAGAAGATGTAGTTGAAGAAGGCGTTCGAAAAGGTGCCTATACAGTTTATGGCTCTGAAGAGACACCAGAATTCCTATTATTAGCTTCAGGTTCAGAAGTTAGTCTTGCAGTTGAAGCTGCTAAAGATCTTGAAAAACAAGGTAAATCAGTGCGTGTTGTTTCAATGCCTAACTGGAATGCATTTGAACAACAATCTGAAGAATATAAAGAATCAGTTATTCCATCAAGCGTAACAAAACGTGTTGCGATTGAAATGGCTTCACCGCTTGGATGGCATAAATATGTAGGTACTGCAGGTAAAGTTATTGCTATTGACGGCTTTGGCGCAAGTGCACCTGGCGATTTAGTAGTTGAAAAATATGGATTTACTAAAGAAAATATCTTAAACCAAGTTATGAGCTTATAAGAATAATTTATAAAGCGAGTATGTTTAGAAGTCTAGGATGCATAATCTTAGGCTTCTTTTAAAGTGTTGAAATTTAGAGTATAGCACTTAAACTACATCATAAGTGATAAGTTATGAAAGTATACTATTTCAGATTAATCTTTAAAAGCTCTGTTATAACAGCATGATTTTTGATATTATTTTTAGTATCGATATTAAAATACTTGAATAAACTAGTTCTTGAAATAATGTGATGAATTTAGTAAAATTCAGTAGGATAAAGAAAGCGGGTGAAACAATGGCAACTTGGTTAGCAATTATTTTTATAGTAGCTGCATTAATTTTAGGTTTAATTGGAGGTTTCCTTTTAGCTAGAAAATATATGATGGACTACTTGAAGAAAAACCCACCAATCAACGAAGAAATGCTTCGTATGATGATGATGCAAATGGGTCAAAAACCTTCTCAGAAGAAAATTAATCAAATGATGACGATGATGAATAAAAATATGGATCAAAATATGAAGAGTGCGAAAAAGTAAATTCGCAATTGATAGAGGCTATTTTCCAGATATGGAAATGGCCTCTTTTTATAATCAAATTAATAAGAATAAATATGTTTATTAAAATTAAAGTTAACAAAATGACGAATAGACTGAGAAATGCTATAATTCATTTTGTATGATTTACAGAGAGTTTATTTAACGAGAAGGTGTCTGCGTGCTCTATTTAATATTTTCAATCATTGTAGCTTTATTTATGGGAACTATAGTTATAGTTATTCGTATGAAAGCTCAAAATTATCCGGTAAATGAGAAAAAAATAGTTTTGCCACCGTTTTTTATGGCGACCGGTGCATTGATGTACGTCGTTCCATATTTTAGGCTAACAGGATCGGAAATGCTAGAAGCCTTTATAATTGGTTTGCTTTTTTCTACAGTTCTAATTTGGACTTCTCGATTTGAAGTCAAAGGTACAGAAATTTATATGAAACGATCTAAAGCATTTCCAGTTATTTTGATTTCATTACTTATCATTCGTACTGTGATGAAAATATTCATTAGTAATGAAATAGATCCTGGAGAATTAGGCGGCATGTTCTTTTTATTAGCATTCTGTATGATTGTTCCTTGGAGAGCAGCAATGCTATATAAATACAAAAAACTAAAGAAAACATTAATCAATTAATTACTTTTAAAACCACTTGTGATCGACTTCTAAATCAGTCAATGAGTGGTTTTAATTTTACTTGAAAAGGTGAAATGATTATATTAAAATAAAAGCGAACAAATGTTCTATATGGAGGCAGTAATGAAAATTATACATACAGCAGACTGGCACTTAGGGAAAATATTAAATGGCAAACAGCTTTTAGAAGATCAAGCGTATATTTTAGATATGTTCGTAGAAAAAATGAAAGAAGAAGAACCTGATATCATTGTGATAGCTGGAGATTTATATGACACAACATATCCAAGTAAAGATGCAATCATGTTATTAGAACAAGCGATTGGAAAGTTAAATTTAGAACTGCGTATACCAATAATTATTATTAGTGGAAATCACGATGGTAAAGAGAGGTTAAACTATGGGGCGAGTTGGTTTGAACATAATCAGTTATTTATAAGAACAGATTTTACATCGATTAATTCACCAATAGAGATAAATGGGGTTAATTTTTATACACTCCCTTATGCTACTGTGAGCGAAATGAAACACTACTTTGAAGATGACACCATTGAAACACATCAACAGGGAATTACGCGCTGTATTGAAACAATAGCACCGGAAATTGATGAAGATGCCGTCAATATTTTAATTAGTCATCTGACTGTTCAAGGTGGAAAGACATCTGATTCTGAAAGACCATTAACTATTGGAACGGTTGAATCAGTTCAGAAAGGTGTTTTTGATATATTTGATTATGTCATGCTAGGTCACTTGCATCATCCATTTAGTATAGAAGACGACAAAATTAAATATAGTGGCTCCTTATTGCAGTATTCATTTTCGGAAGCGGGTCAAGCTAAAGGGTATAGACGTGTAACAATTAATGATGGCATTATTAACGATGTATTTATTCCTCTTAAGCCACTTAGACAATTGGAAATTATCTCAGGCGAATATAATGATGTTATTAATGAAAAAGTTCATGTGAAAAATAAAGATAATTATTTACATTTTAAACTTAAAAATATGTCTCATATTACTGATCCAATGATGAGTTTAAAACAAATTTATCCTAATACTTTAGCGCTGACGAATGAAACTTTTAATTACAATGAAGAAAATAATGCTATAGAAATAAGTGAAAAAGATGACATGTCAATTATCGAAATGTTTTATAAACATATAACTGATAAAGAATTATCGGATATCCAATCTAAAAAGATAAAAAATATTTTAGAAAACGAATTGAGAAAGGAGGATTAATGAATGAAACCATTACATTTAAAGTTGAATAATTTCGGCCCCTTTTTAAAAGAAGAAATTGATTTTTCTAAAATTGATAATAATGAATTGTTTTTAATAAGTGGTAAGACTGGATCGGGTAAAACAATGATTTTTGATGCAATGACTTATGCCTTGTTTGGTAAAGCATCAACTGAACAAAGAGAAGAAAATGATTTGAGAAGTCATTTCGCTGATGGTAAACAGCCGATGTCAGTAACATTTGAATTTCAATTAAATCATCGAATTTATAAAGTGCATAGACAAGGCCCTTATATCAAAGAAGGTAATACAACAAAAACGAACGCTAAATTTGATGTATTTGAGATGGTGGATGGCAAGTATGAAATTAGAGAAAGTAAAGTAATTTCAGGTACCCAATTCATTATTGAATTATTAGGAGTAAATGCAGATCAATTCCGACAATTGTTTATTTTGCCTCAAGGTGAATTCAAACGCTTTTTAATATCAAACAGTCGTGAAAAGCAAGGGATATTAAGAACACTGTTTGACAGTGAAAAATTTGAAGCTATACGAGAAATATTAAAAGAAGAAGTAAAAAAAGAAAAAGCTCAAATCGAGAATAGATATCAACAAATTGACCTTTTATGGCAAGAAATTGAATCATTTGATGATGACAAAATAAAAGGCTTATTAGAGGTTGCCACTCAACAGATAGACAAAGTGATTGAAAATATACCACTTTTACAAGCTAGGTCGAAAGAAATACTAGCATTTGTAAATGAAAGTAAAGAAACTGCTATTAAAGAATATGAAATAATAGAAAAGAAAACACTAGAAAATAATATATTAAAAGATAATATTAATCAACTCAACAAAAATAAAATTGATTTCGTTCAATTGAAAGAGCAACAACCTGAAATAGAGGGAATTGAAGCTAAGTTAAAGTTGTTACAAGATATTACAAACCTATTGAATTATATTGAAAATAGAGAAAAAATTGAAACTAAAATTGCTAATAGCAAAAAAGATATTTCTAAAACCAATAATAAAATATTGAATCTTGATTGTGATAAGCGAAACATAGACAAAGAGAAAAAAATGTTAGAAGAAAATGGAGATTTAATTGAAAGTAAAATCTCTTTTATTGATAAAACTAGAGTATTATTTAACGATATTAATAAGTATCAACAAAGTTATCTCAATATTGAACGCTTGAGAACTGAGGGTGAACAATTAGGTGATGAATTAAATGATCTAATTAAAGGTTTAGAAAAGGTCGAAGATTCAATAGGTAATAACGAAAGTGATTACGAGAAAATTATCGAACTAAATAATGCGATAACTAACATAAATAATGAAATTAATATAATTAAAGAAAATGAAAAAGCTAAAGCTGAATTAGATAAACTATTAGGTAGTAAGCAAGAGTTAGAGAATCAAATTAATGAAGAAACATCTATATTGAAGAATCTCGAAATAAAATTAGATCGCTACGATAAAACAAAATTGGACTTAAATGATAAAGAAAGCTTTATAAGTGAAATTAAATCTGCTGTAAATATTGGAGATCAATGTCCGATATGTGGTAATGAAATTCAGGATTTAGGGCATCATATTGATTTTGACAGTATTGCTAAACGTCAAAATGAAATTAAAGAAATTGAAGCAAATATCCACGCTATAAAATCGAATATTGCTGTGCATAATTCTGAAATTAAATTTGTTAATGAAAAAATATCGAATATTAATATTAAAACGCAAAGTGATTTTTCACTTGAAGTATTGAATAAGCGTCTGCTAGAAAATGAAAATGCATTGAATAATCAAAGAGATCTTAATAAATTTATAGAACAAATGAAAGAAGAAAAAGATAATTTAACGTTGCAAATTCATAATAAGCAATTGCGTCTAAATAAAAATGAATCTGAGTTGAAATTATGTCGAGATCTCATCACTGAATTTGAAACACTCTCGAAATATAATAATATCACTAATTTTGAGGTGGATTATAAGAAGTATGTTCAAGATGTGAATCAGCATCAAGAACTCTCAAAGGAGATTGAAGATAAGTTAATGCAATTGTCTCAAAGAAAGTTAATTGAGCAAAATAATCTAAATCACTATGAAAATCAACTAGAAACTTACAATAATGACTTAGAATTGAATGAACAATCTATTGAAATGGAAATGTCGAGGCTGAATTTAACTGACGACAATGATATAAATGAAATAATAGCCTGGAGGGGCGAGCAAGAGGAATTAGAGCAGAAAAGGGATACTTATAAAAAACGTTATCATGAATTTGAAATGGAAATAGCTAGGTTAGAATCATTAACTAAGGATAAAGAGTTATTGGACTCTGATAAATTAAAAGATGAATATGAGCTAAAAAAAGGAAAGATGAATACACTGATAGATGAATACTCTGCTGTTCATTATCAATGTCAAAATAATATTAATAAAACACAATCTATAGTTTCGCATATTAATTACTTAAATCAAGAATTAAAGGATCAACAAGAAATATTTCAATTGGCTGAAATTGTCAGTGGTAAGAATAACAAAAATCTTACATTGGAAAACTTTGTCTTAATTTACTATTTAGATCAAATTATTGCTCAAGCAAATCTGAGATTAGCAACAATGTCAGATAATCGATACCAACTAATTAGGCGAGAAGCGGTTTCTCATGGTCTTAGTGGCCTAGAAATTGATGTATTTGATTTGCATTCAAATAAGTCTAGACATATTAGCTCGTTATCAGGTGGAGAAACTTTCCAATCGTCGCTTGCATTAGCTTTAGGGTTAAGCGAAATTGTACAGCAGCAATCAGGAGGTATTTCACTAGAATCAATATTTATTGATGAAGGATTCGGTACATTAGATCAAGAAACGCTTGAAACAGCGTTAGACACTTTATTAAATCTTAAATCAACTGGTAGAATGGTTGGGATTATTTCACATGTGAGCGAATTGAAAAATAGAATACCTTTAGTTTTAGAAGTGAAATCAGATCAATATCAGAGTTCAACAAGATTCAAAAGAAATTAAAACATAAAAAATAGAGATGGTACTTTGGAATGTATAGAACAACCTTAGCCCATCTCTTTTTATTTAAAAATTATTTTTTCTCACGTAATAAATCTCTGATTTCAGTTAATAACACAACATTTTCTTCCACAACTGCTTCTTCTTCGGCTTCTTCTTTCTTCATTAATGTATTTGCAATCTTAACAAAGATGAATAAAGCAAACGCGATGATAATAAAGTCGATAACAGATTGGATAAATAAACCGTATTTAATACCCCAGAATGACCATTCTTTAGCAAAATCAACTGATCCGAAAATTTTACCAATTAATGGCATAATGATATTTTCTACTAATGAAGATATAATCTTGTTGAAAGCTGCACCCATCACAACAGCAATTGCTAAATCTAAGACGTTACCTTTTAAGGCGAACTCTTTGAATTCTTTTAACATTACACTCAACCTCTCTTTTTTAAATGTAACCTCAATTATACAACAAATAAAAAAATTAGAAAATAGATTATTCAAGAAAATTTGATTATCGCAAAGACCTTTGTTATCCTATAAAGGTGCGTGAGTTATTGAATAAAATGTTTAGATAATATTTTTATTCTACTACATAAAATTAAATATAGAATTGAAGGGAGTAATTAATTATGAATTCTTCTTCACCAGAGAATCCAAATGGAAAGAAGTATTCACCAGTCTTCATCTATAGTGCAATTGTTGTTGCTATAGTCGTATTACTTGGTGCATTTTTACCTGAACAATTCAACTATGTTACCAATAATATTAAAATGTGGATTACAGAAAAGTTAGGTTGGTATTATCTTATTCTTACTACGATTATCGTGTTCTTCTGTATATTCCTTATTTTTAGTCCTATTGGAAAACTTAAACTAGGTAAACCAAATGACAAACCTGAGTTTAATACAATTTCATGGTTTGCTATGTTGTTTAGTGCTGGTATGGGGATAGGTTTGGTGTTTTATGGTGCAGCTGAACCGATGGCGCACTTTGCTACGCCACCTACAGCAGATCCCAAAACTACTGAAGCTTATACTGAAGCTCTACGTTCAACATTTTTCCATTGGGGATTCCATGCTTGGGCTGTTTATGGTGTTGTTGCGTTAGCGTTGGCATATTCGCAATTCCGTAAAGGTGAACCAGGTTTATTATCTAGAACTTTACGTCCTCTTTTAGGTGATAAAGTAGAAGGTCCTATTGGGATTTTTATTGACGTTTTATCTGTATTTGCGACAATCGTTGGGGTAGCCGTTTCGTTAGGTATGGGTGCTCTACAAATTAATGGTGGTTTACATTACTTGTTCAATGTTCCAAACAATACGTTTGTACAAGCGATTATCATCATTGTTGTTACTATCTTATTTATAGCAAGTGCATGGTCTGGATTAAGTAAAGGTATTCAATACTTAAGTAACTTGAACATTGGTTTAGGTACTATTTTAATGGTAGCTGCTTTAATTGTTGGACCAACTGTTCTTATTTTAAATATGTTAACTAGCTCTACGGGTAGTTTACTAAACACATTCTTGTTTAATAGTTTTGATACAGCAGCTTTAAATCCTCAAAAACGTGAATGGATGTCTTCATGGACACTTTATTACTGGGGTTGGTGGTTAAGTTGGAGCCCATTCGTTGGAGTGTTTATTGCACGAGTTTCAAAAGGACGTTCAATTAGAGAGTTCATTTCTGGTGTCTTGCTAGTTCCAGCAATTGTTAGTTTTGTTTGGTTTAGTGTCTTTGGTGTATTAGGCATCGAGACAGGTAAGAAACACAAAGAAATTTTTGATATGACTCCTGAAACACAGCTATTTGGAGTGTTTAATCATGTGCCATTTGGCATTGTTTTATCGTTGATTGCATTATTATTAATTGCATCATTCTTTATTACATCTGCTGACTCAGCAACATTTGTATTAGGAATGCAAACAACATTTGGTTCATTAAATCCATCTAGTATGGTAAAAGTTGTTTGGGGAATTTCACAGGCCTTAATAGCATTTGTACTTTTATTAGCTGGTGGCGGTAATGGCGCTGAAGCTTTAAATGCGATTCAAAGTGCTGCAATTATAAGTGCATTCCCATTCTCCTTTGTCGTCATACTCATGATGGTAAGTTTCTACAAGGATGCGAACCAAGAACGTAAATTCCTAGGTTTAACATTGACTCCGAATAAACATCGCTTACAAGAATATATCAAGAGTCAACAAGAAGATTATGAATCTGACATTCTTGAAAAGCGTCAGTCACGTAGAAATATAGAGAAAAAAGATAACTAATAAAGTTTAGTTAAGTATTTTAATAACAAGTAGTATGTCATTCTAGTAGCTAGAACAGATATACTACTTGTTTGTTTTTGTGGAAAATTGAGTATATTCAAAAGGATAAGAACGAGAATTTCGTTATTAAACTACGAATTCTCGATTTTTTTATATTTTAAGATAGGTTTATTTCTGAAAACTTAATAGAAAGGGGTTTGACAAAGCTAAAGTGAAGTTTGACGGTATAAACGCAAATTAAATATACTTTTATAGAAAATTAACTCAGGCTGGGACATAAATCAATATTCTATGCTCTACGAAGTTATATTGGCAGTAGTTGACTGAACGAAAATGCGCTTGTAACAAGCTTTTTTCAATTCTAGTCAGGGGCCCCAACACAGAGAATTTCGAAAAGAAATTCTACAGGCAATGCGAGTTGGGGTGAGGGCCCCAACACAGAAGCTGACGAAAAGTCAGCTTACAATAATGTGCAAGTTGGGG
>VNIW01000574.1_pt1 | contig 13149 bp, 19 predicted proteins | sample 7248591 | NCBI WGS metagenome assembly VNIW01 (sample SAMN12251776, study PRJNA551026) | human skin metagenome | isolation source: skin samples from patients infected with Netherton Syndrome | host: Homo sapiens | place: France:Paris | reverse complement strand
TCTTATTGTTATTTGGATTTTAATACTTTTTAGTAATACTGATCGTATTGTTATCAAAATCTATATCAGACCACTTTAACGCTAACAATTCGCCTGCACGCATTCCTGTATATGCCAATGTGGTAAATACTTCAAAGCTATTAAGTGGCGCATGGTTATTTTTAGCAACCTCTAGAAATTGAAATAATTCATCTTTTTCAAGAAACTTTTTATGTATCTCAGTATCTTCTAATTCTTCAACAGTACGTTTCTTTTTAGGTCGCTTAATTCCCTCACTAGGTAAAACTTTAATTAACTTCATATCGTAAGCATATTTAAAAATCATATTCGTAGATGCCACAATACTGTCAACATAATTCTTACTGTACTGTGCGCTCATATCGTCCACAAAGCGTTGATAATCATGTTTCTTGATAGTTTGTATTGGATAAGTATTAAAACGCTCCACAGCATGATATATGGCTTTCTCACGCGCTCTCACACTGCTTACTTTAGCATCATTCGCATATTGTTTTAGCCAATCGTCTGCTACTTGTTTAAATGTAGATGTAGACGGTGCAATATATTCACCATTTCTTAATTGACGTTCGACCATTTCAGCATGATGTTTGGCATCTGATTTACGTTTAAAACCAGATTTAGAGATGTATTCATATTTGCCAGTCGTAGGATTCTTACCAGTAGAAATACGATAACGCCAAGAGTTACCACGTTTTTCATATGTTGCCATGCGATCACCTTTTTTATATTAAATCATTGTCATTTACCAGTTTACTCATAAGTTTTTCCATAGAATCATTTAAATTCATATATTTAACTTGATCTGTCAATTCATCTCGTTTTTGTTGTTCTTTATTTAAATAATCATCTAAAACACTTGAATCTTCTATACTCCTTAAGATATATGGATGTTCTTTAATATGTTCAATAATTGTCAAATTTATCTTTTTGTAAATATCATCTAACATGCTAGGTGGTATCTCAATAGTAGCTATATTTTCACCTAAAATTGAAGTTTTTAAATCATAAAAAACTTTATAATCATTTTCAAATAAGTAATTCAATTTATAATAAGGTTTATCTACTAATTGTGGTTTGTTTATATTTTCGTTATATTGAGCTATTTCTAATCTTCCACTTGCTTTTAATTCTTTATATAATTCATTATTTTTATCTATATCTTTAAACTTACCAGTTAGTATTTTAAATTCATTTAATAAATCCGAACTATTAAAAGGGTCTAATGCGTCAGCAATCTTTTGTAATAATTCATCACTGGGTGTCGCTTTATTATTTTCAACTCTTGATAAAAAAGCGTGTGTAACTCCAATTTTACTTCCTAATTCTTCCAATGTATAAGGATAATTTTTCCTAGCTCTCTTAATAGCAAAACCTAATGTCCCTTCATTTTTCATGTTATTCACCTCGATAGAATCTTATCATAAATGTAACAAAAAAAGATAACATTTTTAATATTGTACTTGAAATGTAACTTATATTAGTTTATATTAGGGGTGTAGATTAAAAATGTTACTTTAATTAGTAACAATAGTTTGGGGTGAATAATATGACAAAAACTAATGTTCTTGAATTGCGAGGGTTAATTGCTAAAAATGGACACACTTTGCGTAGTTTTTCAAAAAGCAGTGGTATTTCACTATCATATTTAAGTTTAATAATTAATAACAAAGCAACACCGAGCCCTAAGATGGCTAAAAGAATAGCAGATAATTTGAACGTGGATATTGAAGATATTTTTGAATTTGAAATAAAGGAGGCATAACCAATGTTCAACATTAATATTGATGAAGATGAAGCACGTGAGTTATTAGAACAGGCGATTAATGAACGTGTGGACGAATTAGCCCGTGATAAGTATTTTATGACGTTTAAAGAATTATCTGAGTATCTGAATTTAAGCAAACCGACGATTGATGAATTACTTATTAAAAACGGCATGCGCTATTTCAGAGTAGGAAGCACTTATCGTTTTAAGAAATCTGATGTCGATGCATTTATGGAGCAAATCACTGCCCAAATGGATATTCAGAACAACGATTTAAAACGTGTAGATATCAAACGTTTATTGGAGGAAACGTAATGAAAAATCAAATATTTTATGTAACTTTAGTATCACTTATCACATTGTTATTTGTATATGCAATTGGTATTTATCTTGCATTTGCGATTTTTATTGTAGGTACAGCATACGGATTAAATTTGGAGGTTGAGTAAAGATGAAAATTAAAGAATTTAAAAAGAAACATGGTAGAAATATAACGTTAATGTTAATCAGTGACCGAATTGAAAACAGAAATTTAAGTAAAGATGATAGAGGGATACACGAATTAGAATTGATTCAGTCGTATATGACTCAAAACGGTGTAAATGATAAGTATATCGGAGAAATGGATATTTTAGACATGATTCAAGATTTTGAAATGATGATTCAAATGTCAGTATATGCAACTAATATTTTAAAGAAAATGACAGTAGATGAAAATTACAACATGGCTGAAGAGATTAGTTATTTCTCACGTGAAGATGATTTGAATAATTTGTATCTTGCTAAGTTAGAGATGGAAAAGTTAATTAAAGCGATTGAGAAAAATCGACCAGAATATATTAATTTTTATAAGTAAAGGAGTTAAATAATGAATTGGGAAACTGAAAATTTAATTGAAGATGTAGATATTATTAAAAGAAAAATCAACGATGCAGTTACAACATTTGGTTGGTTTGATGATGAGTATTTTACGCATGATGCAGGACACCAGTTAACTAAAGATGAAATATTGAAACATGGTTACAAGTATCACGAACATCGTTGTTACATTACTCAACATATTGATTTGTTAAATATGTATCTAAAAGAACTAGATACAGTGTTAGAAGACATAGAAAAAGCGTCATCAGCGAAGTTTGGCGACGGAACTGATAACGCGTAAAATCAATTGTTTAATTAAACAATCATAAAAATATTAACATATTATAGGAGTTGATAACATGGACGAAGTTAATTTATACAAAAAGCATTTTGAGTTTCATTCAAATTTAGATTATATAATCACTAACAATTTATCAAGAATTAAAGAAATAAGTAAGCGAATAAATTTCGCTTCTATCTCTAGTGATAAACAAATTTTTGATAACAAAGGTAATGCGTATCATCGCAAGAAAGACGATGTTGCAGGTGATTATATTAATAATCTTACTTTAGATTATACCATAAAACCTAAAGAAATTGGACTGGTATATGGAAGAATTTTCGTTAAAACAAATGATCAAGATGAAAAAGAGGCACATTTTAAATCAGATCATTTTAATAATTATGCTCGTTTTATTGCAGATTTAATTTCTGATAAGGTCATCTATTCTAAACAATTAGACCAATTCCTTATTGTCAAAAATAATCAGTATGAAGTGATTGACGATACTAATTTTAAGTTAAGTTATCCGATTGAACCTAAAAACCAAATAGATGATTTTCTTGAAATCATGCTTGAGTTATACCGTGAATATCTTGAATTAGAACATGAATATAAAATTTACCCATATAGTATTGCTGGTAATGATTTCATATATAACTGTAAGAAATTAAAACTCACAAAAGAAAAGCCACAAGATAATGAGTTATACGCTATTAAGTATGACGTAAACTACAACGATTTAGATTTTAAAACGCCAAATGATTTTTATGATTTGGTTACTGATAATGAGAAAAGTAAACATAATTTAAAACTGGTACATGCTTATACAATGTATCGCAAAATGAAACTTATTCAAGCCGAAAAATGGTTCTTATTTAAAGATTTCGGACGTTCAGGTAAAGGTTTATTTATAACTACATTTAATAAACTGTTACACGTTAACAAAGTGAACTTTGACGGACTCGTTTCAGGTGGTTTTGAAGCAGCTAACGAATGGATGAACTTTTACGGTGCAGATATAGCACATGCTAATGAAACAGGCGAAATAACCAAACCTATGATGAGAATACTAAGAAAAATAGCAACTGGTGAAACAATTTCTGGACGTGGCATTGGTCGTAATGCATTCACATTTAAAAATAAATCTGTATTAATACTTGATACAAATGAAAGTGTTGATACTGGTGAAATTACAGCAAATACAACTAGAACAATAAAAATAGCTTTTAAAGATAGACCGATAGGAGAAACTGATGATGAAAGATACAAGATTTTTGAACCATATTGGAATTTTGTACAGCCAAACGATGAAGATTCTGAAGTATCATCGGTTTCATTCTTAATTACAAGTTTAGAATATCTTAAAGAAATTGGGCGAGATTTTAGATTTAAAGATGTAACATTGAAACATTATTTCAGTGAAGAAGAATTAACTGAGACACAAGTTGTTTTGTTGAAAGCATTATCTAAGCAGGACTTTATTCTTGCTGGTAATGAGACATTGCAAAGACTAATAGAAGAGGATTATAAAAATATGAAATATAAAAAAGCTCGTCAAGATATGAAGAAGATAGGTGTAGCAACAAGACAAGATGTAAAAATTGAAGGTAAAACATACAAAGCTTTTAAAATTGGGAATCAAGAACTATTTGATATGGCACATGTGTTGGTTGAATAAAGGTGACTGTCACCATTAAGACACCAACATAGACACCATTAAAACAGTTGATATATAAGTAAGTCACCATTATCACCATCATTTTAACTAACAAATAAATATTTAATTTTAAAAACGTTCTGATAGATAAAAAAACGGTGATGATGGTGACCGATTTTATAAAGGAGTGATATTCAATGACAGGTTATCATGTAGCGAAACAATTATTGAAAAAGAATATTGAAGTGATACCACTTAACAAATATAAAACGCCGACAGTATCATTTGCAGACAAAGATGTAACTGACGAGTTTATTGAATATCATTCTTATCAATATCATAGGGCTAATGTACTAGGTGTATTGACTCGAGGTATATGGTGTATCGACATTGATATTAACCACGTTGACGGTGAGAATGGATTTGAAAGTATTGAACATACACCATATTATGAGGAAATTGTATCGAATGCACGTAATACATTAGTACAGACCACGCCCAGTGGTGGCAGGCACATTATTTTTAATAAGCGAGAAGGTGTTGCATATGGTCAAAAAATAGGATATTTGCCTGGTGTAGATATTAAAGCACATGACAATAGTTATTTTGTTTTAGCAGGTAGCCAAACATTTAAAGGCAAATATAAACATAACGGAATAAAACCTAAAATGTATCAAGGTGATTTTGAAAAACGTATATTTTCAAAGCACGGTAATTATACACAACAAACGTTAGAATCATACTCAATAGAAAGGGTGTTACCTAATTATAATTTTGATCATGTAAGAGGTGGCAAAGGTGGAGAGGGTAAACGTGCATATCAACGTATTATAGACGGTCAAAGTGAATACAGAAACGATGATTTATACAAAGCAGTAAGTTATGCAAATCAATGTAACATAGATATTGAGCCGTTGCGTATATTAATTGGTGATAATAAAAGTGGTGACGTAATAAGTGAAAGGGAATGGGAGGCGACTGTTAGAAGTGCAAGCCGTTAAATATGATTATGATTTAGATGAGCAAGCTGAAAGAATTGGTTTAATTACAGGTATATCTAATGAAATATATTTTCGTTCAATAAGCCATGTATCTGATGTTTATGTTGAATTTATTAAAGGTCAGTGGGTAGCGTGGCGTGAGAGTTATATACCTAATACAAATAAACGTACTAGCTATAAATTAATCGCTCAAGGTGATTTTGAGTTGATTATTGCAAGAGTGAAAAATTATTTAAACTATATAAGTAAAGGGAGAAATTAAACATGAAAAAAATAGAACGTGGTGCAAGAATACACCCATATATTTTTGAAGAGGCATTTGTTCAAATTATGTCAGCACCTGATAATCTTTATTCAAGAACAAAAGATATTAATACTGGTGAATATATTTATAGTCTTATCACTTGTATGGCATTAACAAATTGCGGGCAAATTGTATTTTGCGATACAGACGATAGGGGAATTATAGATGAAATAAACAATAATTTAATATTTAAATACAATGATTCTAAGAAAGAGTTTGAAAACGTTACTAAATACCAAAATATGAACCTTGATAAGTACAAAATCAAAAATCATGGTTTCACTGAGTCATAATTGTTAAACCCCCACCACAATTGGCTTAACAGAGCCTTTTGTGGTATAATTATAATAAATATACCAAGTATAAAAATTATTAATAATATATAAAAAGTAGGTGACGATGTGCCAAAGTGGATAGATAAGATGCTAGGACTGAACAAGCTAGAACAAAAACAGTTTGAGATGATAACAAACGGCTTTCAGTCATTGTCACAATTTAATGGTAATGCTTATCAAAACGATGTGTACCGTTCGGCAGTAGATGCAATCGCTCGACATATTGCGAAGTTATCAGGTAAGCATGTGAACGATACAAAAGACTTTAATAACTATAAAATTAACAGAATTTTACAACATAGACCGAATCCATATATGAGTGGTTACGATTTTTTATATAAAGTAGCGACCCAATACTATATCGCTAACAATGCATTTATCCTCATTCAGAAGGACAACAAAGGTAATTTGTCGGGATTATATCCACTCACACCCAATAGTGTTGAATATGTGGTTGATGGTGCAGGTGAGATGTATCTGAAGTGTTTATTTAAAGATGGTAACATTGTTCATTTCCCAATGGACGAGGTAGCAATATTACGCCGACACTTTAACGAAAATGAATTACTAGGTGATTCTAACGATGCTATTATGCAAACGCTAGAACTATCTCATACACAACATGAAGGTCTAGCATCAGCGATTAGAAATTCAGCACAAATTAGAGGTATCTTGAAATACACTCAACCATTAGCCGAAGGAAAATTGAAAGAGAAAAAAGACCAATTTATGAAAGACTATCTTTCAATGGAAAATAACGGAGGCATTGTGACCTCTGATGTTATGGCAGATTACATACCATTAAATGTGAATAATGTTCAAATTGATACATCACAGCTAGAAGTTGTTAAAAAGAAGATATATGACTATCTAGGTATCAATGAAAATATCATCAATGGGAACTATGATGAAACACAATGGCAGGCGTTTTACGAGTCGACGATTGAACCGTTTGCGATACAGTTATCATCTGAATTAACTGAGAAGATATTTAGTGAACGTGAACAAGCATTTAGTAATCGAATTATTTTTGAATCATCTAAATTACAGTATGCAAGTAATCAATCTAAATCAAATATGATTAAGGAGTTATTACCACTAGGATTATTAACCATTAATGAGGCAAGGGACTTAATGAACCTATCAAGCGTGGAAGATGGAGACGAACGCATACAATCCCTGAACTATATAGAAAAAACATTAGCTAAAAATTACCAGTTAGGAGATAAGGAGGCGACACCTGATGAAAGAAATTAGAAGTGCAGAACTACAAGCAGAAACTCGTGATGACGAAATGGTGCTTGAGGGTACTGCCATTGTCTTTGATAAACCCGCACTGATTAATACGCCGACAGGTTCATATACTGAAATCATCAAACGTAATGCGCTGGACGGTTTGAAGTTCAATGATACACGCTTATTAGTGTCACATGATCATAACCGTTTACCATTAGCCAAATCACCTAAAACGATGAAGATATGGAAAGACGATGCAGGCATGCATTTCAGGGCAGTGTTGGCAAACACCGAAGAAGCTCGTTCTGTATATGAATCAGTCAAACGCGGTGATATGTCAGGTGTAAGTTTCGGTTTCAAAGTAACTGACGGCAGTCGTTACGACGTAGAAACGAGAACACGCACGATTACACGAATAGATAAAATACTAGAGTTTTCTGTGGTAAACTTTCCCGCTTATTCAGAAACATCTGTTGAGGCTAGAAGTCAAATGCAGGAAGCAGAACAACGACAACAACAAATTAATCAAGCAAAAATCAATTTAAATAAATTATTTATAAAGGAGATTAAATAAATGTTCGATACAGTACAAGAGGCTTTTAATCATTATCGTAATGCATCACTTGAAGATATTGAAACACGAGCAAGAGAAATTAAAGGTCAAATTGATACAGACCCAGATACGAATGTAACTAAGCTAAACGTAGAAATCGAAGGTTTAAACCAAGCGAAAGCAAATATCAAAGAAAAGGAGCAGGAACAAGTGGAACAAACTAAGACAGAAGAACGTTCATACAATCCAATTACAGGGACACAATTACGAGGACATCAAGAAATCAATAAAGATAATGTTTTCGGTTCAAACGAATATCGTTCAGCATTCTTCAAAACAATGTTAGGACAAGATTTATCTAGTATTGAGCAACGTGCATTTGATACTGCACAAGAAGTAGAACAACGTGCCGAGGGCTTTGCATCATCTAATAACTCACAAGCCGTATTACCTGAAACGACTTTAAATGAAATCATTACAAAAGCACGCAAGCAAGGTGGACTAATCGGACATGTGAGAAACTTCAACATTCCAACAAAAATTAAAATCCCTATCGGTACACCTACATCAAAGGCAAATTGGCATACTGAGGGGGCTTTAGTAGAGGCAGAACACCCTGATACTGTAAGTGTTCAATTTGATGGTAACGAAATCTTAAAAGTGTTCTCAATCTCTGTTAAAGCTCAAACAATGAGTATTCAAGCATTTGAAAGCTATTTAGTTCAAGAGTTAACACAAACGGTTGTAGAAACAATTGACCACGCTTTAGTCAATGGTACTGGTGTAGATCAAGGACAAGGTATCTTAACAGGTATCACATGGGACGATACAAATAGTGTGGACTTAACAGGCAAATATACAGACTTCACAAAAGCATTAGGATTATTAAAACGTGGTTATTCAGCAGGTGCTAAATTTGCGATGAGTAACGCTACATTATACAACCAAGTGTATGGTGTGATGGACGCGAACGAAAGACCAATCTTCAATCACGATGCACAACGTGAAGATGTTGGGCATATCTTTGGTAAAGAAGTTGTCATTGACGACAATATCGAAGATGGCACAATTCTATTAGGTAACTTCCAATACGCAGGCTTTAACTTACCACAAGGTATCGCATTAGAGAAATCTACTGAAAGTTCATTCCGTTCAGGACTTATTGACTTCAGAGCTATGGCAGTAGCAGACTGCAAGCCATTAGTAGACGAAGCATTTGTTAAGTTATCAAGTACTACTACTGCACCATCAGCATAGTACAAACATGTGAGGGCATCAGTGATTAACTGGTGTCCTTTATTCATAAAGGAGTGAATGCAATGATTATATCTTTAGAAGAAGGTAAGGACGCTTTAAGAGTAGATGGTGATTACAACGATGAGATTATTGAACCATTGATTGAAGCAATACCCAACTACTTATATATTACGACTGGTCGTGATTGGTTAGATAAACCAGTAGAGCCATTGGCACAAACAACGGCTAAGTTCATACTGCAGTTGTGGTTTGATCCTCAAACTCAAGATTCTGAGCGATTAAAGCGTACGATTGATAGTTTATTAGCGTCTTTAAAAGCATTAGGAAGTGACTACGATGGCTAGGAGTGTACCACGATCCTTTTACAAGTCTAAACGATGGATAAAGTGCCGTGACAGTTACATGATGAAACAGAATTACATTTGTGAAAGATGTAAAGGTATGGCTTCTATTTGCCATCACAAAGTGTATTTGAACGCAGAGAACTATAAGAATCCTTATGTATCATTGAATCATGATTTTCTGGAGTGCTTGTGTCACACATGTCATAACCAAGAACACTTCGGCAGTCCATCAACAGGAGAAGGATTACAATTTGATGAAAAAGGAAATATTATAAAAATATAATACAATAATGATTTGATACCCCCCCATATCGTAAATCTAATTTACGATTCTTTGCGCAACGGCGATGGGGCTTACTTTTCCTCCACCCAAGATTTCAAATATTTAGAGGTATAAAAAGTATACTAAGGAGTGTAATATATGAATAAGATATATAAATCAATTAATTTAGAACAATTTAAAAAATATTTAGATGAAAATGACATCGGTAATAAATATGTTGCTTATGATTTGCTTGAGGAATTAGTATTTATGAAAGAAACAATGGAAGAATTGAAGAATACAGTACGCACACATGGTGCAACTTACATATTTAAACAAGGTGAACAAGAATATTTAAAAGAAAGCCCTGCAATGAAGTCATACAATACGACAGTTTCGAAGTATAACGCTACACTTAAGCAATTATTGTCTCTATTGCCACAAGATACTGAAGAATCAGATGCATTCATGGACTTTGTCACAAATGGCTAATTACATTAAACAGTATTATCAAGCAATAGAGAATGGTTCTGTTGTGACTTCTAAGCGTGTTAAAAAACAATATCAAAAGTTAGTTCAAGACATGGAACATCACGACAAGTATATCTTTGATGAAGATAAAGCCATGCGACCAATTCAATTTATAGAAAAGTTCTGTCGTCATTCCAAAGGTGAGTTGGCTGGTAAACCGTTAGTATTAGACTTATTTCAAAAAGCCTACATCTCAGCGCTATTTGGTTTTGTAGATAAAGACACTGGATTACGTCGATACACTGAATCATTCTTTTTTGTTGGTCGTAAGAATGGTAAGACAACTATGTTAAGTGCCATCGCTTTATATATGATGATTGCCGATGGTGAAAGTGGCTCAGAGGTGTATTCAGTTGCATCGAAACGTGACCAAGCCAATATATTATTCGATCAAGCACATGAGATGATTGTACAGAGTCCAGATTTAAATAAAAACATTCGTAAGCGTAAGTCAGATTTATACTTTGCACATAACTTTAGCAAGATGCAATCACTTGGTAAAAATTCTAATTCATTAGATGGATTAAATGCACATTTGGTCGTGATTGATGAACTGCATTCTATACAAGACAGAAACCTTTACGAAGTAATGAAACAAAGTCAATCTGCACGTACACAACCATTACTGATTATGATTACCACAGCAGGTACACACAGAGGAACTATCTTTGATGATATGTATGAGTACGCATGTAACGTGGTTGACGGACAATTTACCGATGATAATTTCTTGCCAATTATGTATGAGTTAGACCACAAAGCAGAGTACAAGTTACCTGGTTGTTGGCAGAAAGCTAATCCTGCATTAGGTGTTTCTAAAAAGCGTGAAGATATTGAGCGTAAGGTTGCACGTGCAGACAATGATATGAATTACTTAACGGGTATCTTAACAAAAGATTTTAATATTCGTGAGGTTGCCAATAACGCATGGTTAACATTTGATGCGATTAATAACGAAGATACATTTAATATCAAAGATTTTGAAGGACGTTATGCCATCGGTGGTGCAGATCTTTCTGTGACAACTGACCTAAGTTGTGCCACGCTTTTATTTGTAGATCCTGAAACCGAAACACGTTATGTGCATCAAATGTATTGGCTACCAGAAGATAACTTGTATAAGCGTGTCCATGAAGATAAAATCCCATATGATAAATGGTATGAACAAGGTTGGTTACGTTTGTGTAGTGGTAACACAATTGATTATAGCGATATCACAGATTGGTTCCTTGAGATGATGAACGAGAATGAAGTCACACCACTGTGGATTTATTATGATAATTATAGTGCGAGATACTTTGTATCGGAAATGGAATCATTCGGTTTTAAAATGATACGTACACATCAAGGAGCTAAAACATTAAGTTTACCTATGCAGAATTTAGGGGCAGACCTACAAAAGCATAAGGTGAATTACAATAACAATCCTATATTGAAGTGGTGTTTTACTAATGTAGGCGTAGAGACTGATAGAAACGGTAACATCGTGCCTATTAAGAACCAATCACCTAAACGTCGTATAGACGGTGTAGCATCGTTATTAGATGCATATGTGGGCTTATTTGATAACTATGAAAGTTTCTTGAGAGCGATGTAAGCGCGCGCTTATAAGTTTCTCTAATTATTGGATATTTCGTGTCGACACGAAATTTGAGTTTGTCCAATTGTTGGACAGCGATTAAATGCGAGGACGTACTCGCTTTTCAAATTACGCGACGTCGCACAATTTAGGAGGATAACCAATGGCATATCACTTTAATAATAAAATTGAAATAATAGAAGAAATGGAAGACCCTGATGCATTTATGCCCGGCGAGGGTATGATTACAAAAGTTGTAGCATATCCTTGGGCAGATGTTAGGACTATGAAAGGGCGAGAATTTGCAGATGCAGGTTTTACTATTAACGAAACACCGATGCGTTTTATTATACGTTACCGTAAAGGTATTGAGACATATCACAAAGTTAGATATAAAGGGCAGATGTATAATATCAAATCTGTGGCAAATGATGATGGTTTAAATCAAACGTTGACTATTTTTGCGATAAAAAAAGAGTAACTATGTTTAAGTCATAAAAAAATCGGATAAACATTGGTAGAGTCAATGGAGCCAGTTGGCTCTACCCCTTTGTATAATATTCATTTTAACTCCAACACCACTTTAATTAGTGGTGTTTTTTTATGTTCTGAGAAACGACTTGTGTTGCATCGAGAAATGAGTTTAAAGATAACCATACATAAAAAGCCACCACACCTTAGTGTAGTGACTCCAATATGAATATTGATTTAGAAAACAGAGTGTCATTTTAAGTCTGACATAGACGTATATACTGCTAAACAATTTCCTTTATGCTGAGCCTGACGATAAACAAAACTATTATTTTGTATAATGTGATTCAGTTCATTCGGTGCGCCTACATCAAAAAACTATGAACAACCGAACACATATGTTTTGCTATTCGCTACCGTTTAACCATCACGAAAAAGATTAAGACGTGTACCATTTCGGTACATCTTTATTATAACATATTTTTGGTCATAATTTGGTCATAATGGAATAAAAAAACTAAAAATAATGGTATAATAAAAATATGTAAATGTTGATTTAATAGGCTTTTAAAAGTTTATTTTAGTTAGTTTTTGGTCATACTTAATGCCTGGTATGATGTAATTGAATCAATGATTAAAGTTTAGCTCCTTTCAAAGTGATGAATTCCCTTTGAAGGGAGTTTTTTTGT
>VNIW01000565.1_pt1 | contig 13374 bp, 20 predicted proteins | sample 7248591 | NCBI WGS metagenome assembly VNIW01 (sample SAMN12251776, study PRJNA551026) | human skin metagenome | isolation source: skin samples from patients infected with Netherton Syndrome | host: Homo sapiens | place: France:Paris | reverse complement strand
CTCTTACAACCCTTTTAAATCTCTTTTCTTTCATCATCTTCACCGATATTATCAATAAACACTGGTGTTGCTACATTCACTTATCTAACATTTACAAGTTACAATACATGGGTGAATATTTTGTTCATATCCTAGATCAAGTTACTTTGGGCGTCGTGTTACCCTACTCTCTTTATCGAATACTCGTGTAGCTAACGTCACAAATTGTTACATCAGCTCATGCGCTAAAACACTTCGAAATTGTATTTCTAACTACGCAAATATATAAATTAAACAAGCCATATTCAGCTTTTCAGAAATTAGAAAACGGATATTGTCGTTTTCTAATGCACTGACTTAGTGCGTCAGCATTTGTATTATTAATTAATACTCTCACATTTGAGCATATTGAATGTGTATAGCTGTTCAGTTCTATTACTGAACCCACATTTGGGCTGTGTATAAACTAATATCCTCACATTTGAGGGTATTAAGCTAAGTAGCTAATATGTCCACTTACGGACACATTTAACGAAGCCACATTTGGTTCGGTTATATACAAAAGGATACCCCAAATTAGGGGTATCCTTTTTGTCATATTAAACCACTTCCCTATTTTAAGGCACTGGGTACAAGCGTACTTTTAAGTCCGTTTGTTATTGAATGAGATGCAAAGTTTTGACAGGTTATAAATAAAAAAAACTGCACCCAACGGGTACAGTCATTTTAAAGGATACTCGCTTTTGAGTAGTAACTTTTATTAGATACATTCATCATCTTATAAAAACCTCTAAATATAAAAAGAATATTACTCAACTATTTCCCTTTCCTTTTACTTTTTTTAGAGACTTAAAGACTAGAACTAAAATTATGAATATTAAAGAAACAGTAAAAACTGAAATCATTTAAATCCCTAGCACGTAAATGGTTACTAACTAATTTTATTTAAATACATAGAAAAAAGCCACCTCTTAGGGTAGCTTATCTAGTAATCGGCTAAATATCTGTCGAACACGTCCGCCTGTTACCATGAGCATTTCGCCTATCTTCTCATAAGACCAACCATGAGCGAGTAAATCGAAAACAACGAACTCTTTATCTGTACCAATGTTTTCAATTACTGACGATAATTCATTAAAAAATATATGTTCTTCAAAATTATCGCTCGTTTCTATCGATGTTGTAGGTTTATCTAGTGAAAAGAAATTATTTATATTCTCTTCGTGCAATGGCAGTTCTTCTTTCGGTGGTTCATAGTTCATTATAAAGGCTCTAACGCTTTTCTTGTCATATATCATAGATATATACTTCTTTTAGCAACACGGCGTAATAATACTTCTCTAGCATGCTTAATTGTGTACTCTGTTATCCCTAAAACATCTGCGATAATGTCATAAGGTTGTTTATTCCACCATAACATATTAATTAATTGCTGCTCTTGTAGTGTCGCATTGTTATATACTTGGGTAATCCCTTTTATGATACTGTTAACTCTATTATATCTCTGTTCAGTCATTTGACTAGCTTTTGTTTTGTACTCATCAACTAATGTTTGATAGTTTTCCATGTATCCACTCAGTATTTTGTAATCGAAACTCTTTAAACCTCTCATATAACTAACTCCTCTCTTTGCGTTTGTAATGTAGTTCTTACTTTTTCTACTTCTTCATCAAAATACTTTCTTTGTTCTTTCAAATGGTCTCTCTGACGGATTAGACGAGCTTTATACGTGGCTTTATATAAATCTTCACATAACTTCTCAATGCTCCTATAAGGCTTATAAACGCCATTTGTACGCATGTAGTGCATTATCTCTTGTTGCTCATGATATGGATAAGTGTTGACAATACTTTTAAGTAAATTCATGCGTTCCAATGATTGATTTTTATAACGTTCTAACTTTTCTTTTTTTCAACAATCCATATAACTAACTTATCTAATGGATAACTGGTGAAAACTACCCCCATTGCTTCATCACAGGTCATATGTGAGATGTTCAGATGATACATGGCATTTATTTGTTCTTCGAGTGCTTGGCATTTTCTGTTTATAAATTGAGGATTGTATTTAACCAACAACTCATATTCTGAAATTCTTTCTTCTCTTTCATCACTGAAAGTATTTTTACTTTTCTTCAGCAACAGTTCTGCACTCCTTTAAACTTTATCTATTTTATTTTCTGATTAGCTTTGTACTTTTGCTTAGTCGTTATCTGAAATCCCAAATTGGTCATATACAGATTGTTTCTTAGGCGTTTCATTCTTAGGATCTAATATCTTTAGTCTAGATTCTACTGTTAAACCTAACTTAGATGAAATACTATTCAATTGTGCCAGTGCATCGCGTTTAATAGCATGGTTTTGGTTTAATTTAGTGCCTCTTTCAGTAACAATTACTGCTCCTTCTTGTTTCATACGTTCAGTGGCTTGAATATAATCCGAATAGGCTTGGCAATATGCGGATACCAATGCTAAATCTAAACTGGCAATTGGTAACTCTTTTAGTAATGGATATATTCTAAACCATTCTTGTTTTGCTCTATCATCTAACCACTCTGGAGGTTCTGCGTTTAAAGGAGTAAGCTGTTTCATTGCTTCTTCCGTTGCTTTCTTATTTTCTTGTTGTTCGACTGTTAAATTACCTTTTTGTTGAGATAATAATTTTCTTGGTGGCATTTTCATTTCTCCTTTCTAAGTCATTTAATGTAAAGTGAAAAGTCTTTACGAATATTTAAGATTTCATTTAGAATTTCAGTCGAAGATAAGTGCGGCTCGTTTAATTCGTTTTCAAAAAGGCTGGGCGCAAATTCAACGCCCCCCTTTAAAATTAGAAATTATTTTTTTCAAATTTCATTTTCTTTTTTATAATCTCCAGTATTATTTTCACTGCCCGATTAAAATATCTATCCCATTAAAATTTTTCATACCATCTAATTCACACTTACTTTATTCAAGTATATTTATCGCTTAAAACTTCGCTTTTAATCAGCTTTTTCATTCACTTTTAATCAATCTATTTAAGTAGCTTTCACGCACTATATAACATCTTGTAACACTTAATATATAATCATCTATACATGCGCTGTATCGCTCTCTAAATGGCTACAAACACCATTGTATATAAGCAAACCATTCACGATTAGTAACTCGTTTGTGCTTCTCATATTGTTGTTACTTATCATCTAATAATAATTAATATTTATTTTTATTATTTGAAATTAGAATCTTAATTTAATTTTCGATTTACTTTTTTAAATTTATTCTCACAAACATTTTTGTAATTCAAATCTCAATTTACTTTTATCTTTAACATTTACTTTTTGATTTGATGAATGAACTTCACAATTGAATTGAAACAACAATAGAAATCATTTATCTTCTGAACACAATCAACAATTGAACTTCAACAAATGAATTAACTTAAACAATTTATTTAATTGGATTAATCATTCTTAATTAGAAATCAAATATCAATTATAATTCATTTCTTCTTTTTGAATGTTGAAGAAGAATCACAATGAAACTTCTGTGTGAACTATCTCATTAGTTGAATCTAATCCTCATACTAAAAGTAGTGACCTTATAAACTGTGTGCTTAATACCCCGATCTTTAATGTAGGTAGCTTAATCACTGCGTACTTTATTGTGCAGTCCTCTAAACTATCCACCTTAATAAGCAGTGTGCTTTAATACACAGTGTCTTTAATGCTTGGGCACTTTATAACAGATGGCGCTTTATTATCTATGCTCATTGTTTGCCTGCGCCTTTAATACTTGGGTCTCATAACTGCATGTGCTTTTATATACTATGTTGAAGTATCTGCTACACTTTGAAGGCGTACCACATATATCATTGTGATTACTTTCACATATATACTTTAAGAAAAGACCACCACCAATTAATAGTGATGGCCTAAACCAACGTGCAAAAGAATCAAGAACAAATGAAAAATAATAAGGGGTAAATGCCCAATGGCCAATTTAGACTTTAATACTGAGCGCTCAACATTAAAGATTTAGTATATCTTTAATATCTATATTATACCATGAGCGCCGTCATAATACCAGTTTGCATTACCTAGTATTAATAGAAATTGCTTTTATTTTACCAATCTTTTCAATGAGCTTATTCATCGATGTAACTTCATCTGTATAGATTTGTACACTCTTAACTTTGTTCTGCTGCACTAACTTTATAAATTCTTGCATAATTGGTTTGTCATCCACTTCTATAGACAGTCCATACAGTCCTTTATTAACTACCACTGTTAAATTGCCACGATGTATCGATGCTAAGATATTACTATCCTTATTGTTGTCTAACATCACACATAGATTGTCATTGTCTTTTAATGCTTGAAATACATTGTTATCTAACTCATATGTTTTAAATGTCTGATAGTTAGGATCTACTGTTTGGGTCGTTCCCATTTCTACAGGTTTATCAGTCGTAAGTGCTTGTACTGTAATTCGATTCTTTTGCTTATTATATTTAACGTTATTATCTGATTGTTTGATTGTTGTTAGCATATACTCACATCCTTACCATTGTTTCTTGCCATAATGATATTTTTGGAACTCATCACGAGAAACGGTATCTAATGCTTTCTCCAGTTGCCATGCATAGCCTCTAGGAGTCGTTTGTTCGTCGTATTTATCACCATCACCTAAATTAATTTCGTGGGCCAACATTTGGCCTTTATACTGGTTGTAAATGTTACCAGGATTATTTTTCTCTTGCTTAACATAACGTTCACGAGATATACGACGACCAGCCTCATTTTTATTCTCAATCATTTTACGATACACTTTTACAACATCTTGCAGTTTATCCTGCATCTCTTTCGCTAGTTTTTGATGTTCATCCTTAAATCCTGTCATTTCTTTGTTGTATGCCTTGTAGAACTGGTCAAATTCTTCTTCAGTTACTTTATAATCTGATGAGTTAAGTTGTTCGTCGACTTCGATTAATTCTTGTTCTAAATCTGATTGTAGACTTTTTAATTTTGTTGCTTCTGCAAATTCATCATTATTTTGATAATGTGTAATTTTACTATTAAGCTGTTTAATACGATTTGTTAGCTGATGGTACTTCTGTTTAACCTCTTTTGCCTTAACACCCTTATCATAGATTTGATTATCAAAGATATTGATTGTATTGTCTTGTACTGTTTTTACCATAATTAAATGCCTTCTTTCGTTTTTGATTTATTATTCGCTTTATTGCACTAAAGTCTTTCTTATTTCTAGCATATTGCCTTACCAGTGAATCAATATACCTAACAGATACATTGTTCACATGGGTAGGTAAACGAGCTAGAATCTGATGTGCTATCCGTTTGTGATTCATGGAAACACTCCCTTAACTTATTTTCTGTGTATTACCTTTAATATGGTGTGTCGGCATAACATAGTGACTATTTCTATCAATTTCTAACATACGTTTACCATCTCTGTATTTCTGCCAATATTTAGCATCTGCAGTGAGTTTATTAATTTCATCTAGTAAATAATTAATCGCTAAATGATCACCACGTAAATATATTGTCATATGCCCTACACTGTTATAGTTGAGTTTCAAATTGTACCCTCTTAACCACAAGAAAATTGATTCAGTATTTAACCTTGATTGCAGCGTTGCCTGTCCTAAACTCGACAAACACCAATCACATGTTATGAAATCTATTTCTAAATACTGATACTTGCCCTGTGTTTTATAGATGTGACAAATGGGTTTATTAGCAATTTCTAAATTCTTAATATCATTAAAGTTGAGTTTCTTATTATTTAATTTGAATGATTTCTTATAGCTCATTTTCTTCATCCTCTATTCTTTTTAATATATCCCAAGTAATTTTTAGTACGTGCCATTACTAATTCAAAACCACCATGAGCAATAAATTTATAACTGGTACGTCTATTAGTATTAGGTACATAACTTTCACGCCATACCACCCATTTTTTATCAATGTATTCAACATAGACTGCCGATATTTTACTTATCGAACAAAAATACATTTCTTCTGGTATGCCAACAATTAACTCTATTTTTTCAGCTTGTTTATCATAATTTATTTCAATATTAGTAGCCTGCACTTCTTACAGTAGCCTCCCAACTTCTCTCATCGAAAACGTCACCATTTTTATTATCCCCAATCAATATACGCAACGGTTCAATGTCGATGTTACATTGCTTCGCATAACTTGCTGCTTTATATAAATCATTATTCCTATATTCGCTTTCACCATTTACAATACGTTGATATGCTTGTTTACCTAATCCACCTTTGCCACCTCTCACATGAGCAAAATTCTGATTCGGTAACATGTTTTTGATTGAATATGGCTCTAACGTTTGCTGCATATAATTACCTTGTTTAGAAAAAATTCTATGTTCAAATTCACCTTGATACATCTTTGGTTTAATACCATTATGTTTGTACTTTCCTTTATCCGTTCGACTACCTGCAAGCACAAAGTAACTGTTATTGTGTGCTTTAATATCTATTCCAGGTAAATATCCGATTTTCTGACCATAATTAATACCATTACGTTTATAAAAAATGATATGTTTTCCACCACTTGCTGTGGTTTGTACTAATGTATTTTGTGCATTAGATACAATTTCATCATAGTAAGGTATATCTTTGATACTTTTAAAACCATTTTCACCGTCTGTATGATCTATATCTATATCGATACACCATACATTGCGTGTAAGAACGCCTAACACGTTAGTTTGATGATACTTGTAAGAATGATATTCAATAAATTCATCGGTTACATCTTTATCTGCAAATGATACTGTTGGCGTTTTATATTTATTGAGTGGTATCACTTCAATATTCTTTTTCAATAATTGTTTTGCTACATGATAACCTGTCATTGAATATCACTCCTTTATAAAATCGGCCACCATCATCACCGTTTTTTTATCTATTAGAATGTTTTTAAATTTAAATATTTATTCGTTAGCTATAATGATGGTGATAATGGTGACTTGCTTATATATCAACTGTTTTAATGGTGTCTATGTTGGTGTCTTAATGGTGACGGTCACCTTTATTCAACCAACACATGTGCCATATCAAATAGTTCTTGATTTCCGATTTTAAATGCTTTGTATGTTTTACCTTCAATTTTTACATCTTGTCTTGTTGCTACACCTATTTTTTCATATCTTGTTGTGCTTTTTTATATTTCATATTTTTATAATCTTCTTCTATCAATCTTTGCAATGTTTCATCACTCCTTTTTAGGTAACCGGTAACCCTTGTAGCTTACATTTTGCCTATAAGAGCCACCTTAAATTTAACTATCTATACAACTATAAGAAAAATGAGTTACAAGAGTTACCGACTGTTATATCAACATATTTTAAGTTACAACATAGGTTACTAACGGTTACTGTAACCCTTATTAATCAGTAATTAAGGATAATGCCATATTAAATAATTCCGCATTTTCTACTTTGTGAATTTTTGTATTCACACCTTCGATTTTCATTTGCTTATTAATACCAACGCCAATTTTTTTCATGTCTTGGCGAGCATTTTTATATTTTAAACTCGTATAATCATCTTCAATAAGCCTTTTCAGTGTTTCATCACCTGAAAGAATAAAGCCTTGCTTAGATAATACTTTCAACATAACAACTTGTGTCTCAGTCAATTCTTCTTCACTGAAATAATGTTTCAATGTCACATCTTTAAATCTAAATTCTCTACCGATTTCTTTAAGATATTCTAAACTTGTGATTAAAAACGAGACTGATGCTATTTCTGAATCTTCATCATTTGGCTGTACGAAATTCCAATAAGGCTCAAAAATCTTGTATCTTTCATCGTCAGTTTCTCCATGTGGTCTATCTTTGAAAGCTATTTTTATTGTTCTAGTTGTATTGGCTGTAATTTCTCCAGTATCAACGCTTTCATTTGTATCAAGTATCAAAACGGATTTATTTTTAAATGTGAATGCGTTTCGACCAATACCACGACCAGAAATTGTTTCACCAGTTGCTATTTTTCTTAGTATTCTCATCATGGGTTTAGTGATTTCGCCTGTTTCATTAGCATGTGCAATATCTGCGCCATAAAAGTTCATCCATTCGTTAGCTGCTTCAAAACCACCTGAAACGAGTCCATCAAAGTTCACTTTGTTAACGTGTAATAGTTTATTAAATGTAGTTATAAATAAACCTTTACCAGAACGCCCGAAATCTTTAAATAAGAACCACTTTTCGGCTTGAATGAGTTTCATTTTTCGATACATTGTATAAGCATGTACCAGTTTTAAATTATGTTTACTTTTCTCATTATCAGTAACCAAATCATAAAAATCATTTGGCGTTTTAAAATCTAAATCATTGTAATTTACGTCATACTTAATAGCGTATAACTTATTATCTTGTGGCTTATCTTTTGTAAGTTTTAATTTCTTGCAGTTATATATGAAATCATTACCAGCAACACTATACGGATAAATTTTGTAATTATGATCTAAATTTAGATGTTCACGATATAACTCGAGCATAATATCCAAAAAGTCATCTATTTGGTTTTTAGGTTCAACGGGATAACTCAATTTAAAATTAGTATCTTCAATCACTTCATATTGATTGTTTTTTACGATAAGAAAACTATCCAATTGTTCCGAATAGATGACCTTATCAGAAATTAAATCTGCAATAAAACGAGCATAATTATTAAAACTATCTGATTTAAAATGTGCTTCTTTTTCATCTTGATCGTTGGTTTTAACAAAAATAGTTCCATATACAAGCCCAATTTCTTTAGGTTTTATGGTATAATTTAAGGTAAGATTATTAATGTAATCACCTGCAAAATCATCTTTTTTGCGGTGATATACGTTCCCTTTATTATCAAACACTTGTTTGTCAGTAGAGATAGAAGCGAAATTAATTCGCTTACTTATCTCTTTAATTCTTGATAAATTTGCTGTGTTGATATAATCTAAATTTGAATGAAATTCAAAATGCTTTTTATATAAACTCACTTCGTCCATGTAATCAACCTTTCATATGTGTTAGTATTTTAGTGGGTATTTTATTAAATACTTTTTATCTATGCGTTATCTGATTCAGTCGCCAAACTTACATCAGATGACGCTTTTTCTATATCTTCTAAAACTGTATCTAGTTCTTTTAAATATATACTCAACAAGTCGATATGTTGTGTGATGTAGCGATGTTGTTCATGATATTTCAGACCATGCATTTTAATTTGATCATTGGTTAATGTATGGTTTCTATCATATTTGAAATAATCCTCATCAAACCAGCCGAATGTTGTCACTGCATCATCGATTTTTCTTTTAATAATGTCTACATCTTCAATCAAACTTTTAGTTTCCCAATTCATTATTTAACTCCTTAACTAATTTTTTGCTTATTATAAATTTCTTTAGCTTCAATTAAACTTTCTAAAGTACGCTTACAATAGTCTATTTTCTCCAAATCTTCACGACTGAAGAAACTTAATTGACTTGGACTTTCAAATATAATTTCTTCTTCATTTTTAATAATCCAGTTGATAGCTCGCATGATATTTTGTTTATTCACATCTAATTTAGCAGCCATTGAATCACTCCACTTCAATATTTCCTACAATATAGTCTAATGCCCATTCTAAAATACCAATTACATGCCCTTCACGATCTGTCGTGTGTTCATGTTCACCTGTGCTATCTGTTACGGTATAGTAGTAAATTTCTTTGTCTTCATTCATAACATCGCTTAATGTCATTGTTACTTCGTCAAGAATATAAAACGCCTCATCTTCAAAATCTAATTCAACAAGAATATTAAATAACTCTTTATGAATTAGTTTTAAAATATGTTCGTAAAATGCTGTATCGTCATAGCGATAATCTGTAATAGAATGAAATCTATCTTTCGCTGATAAAAATACGTCTTTATCTTTTTCATATAATACTTTCTCTAATACTTTTACTACTTTTGATAATTGATATTTTTGTTTAATTTCCATTTCCTACACGCTCGCTTTCTTCTTTTTTCTTTTCTTTTAGTTCTACAATTCGATTTAATTCCAATTCCATACATGCAATAGAAATATCAGGACTTACTTCAGAAAAATGTTTCTTAAATACATCAGGCGCAATATTTAAAAGAAGTTTCCCTTCAACATCTTTCACATTGAACCAACCTACTACACTTTTTGTAATTACTACTTGTTGCTGCATTCTTATCCCTCCTACTTTGTGCTAAGTAATTTCTTAACATTAATCTGTTTTAAATCATTATTGTGTATATCCATGTGTGATGTGATTTTCTCCATAAATTCATCTACATCAGATTTTTTAAATCGGTATGTGCTTCCTACCATGTAATATTTCATACCGTTATTAATAAGTAGCTCCTCAATCGTTGGTTTACTTAAATTTAGGTATTCAGCTAATTCTTTATACGTGATGAAATATTTTTCATTCACCAGTTCATCTACACGTTCATTAATTGCTTGTTCTAATAAAGCACGTGCTTCATCTTCATCAATATTAATGTTGAACATTGGTTATGCCTCCTTATGCCATTTGTTGCTTGTCATTGTATTTGTCGTAAATGTGCTTTTTCACAGATAAAGGAAGATTATATTTATCAACAAACACCATAAACTCTACTGTGTCATTTAATACCTGTTGTCTTAACTCCAGCATTTCCTGTGTCATATCTTGCTTTTTAATCATCTTAGGAAAACCGAACACATTTGAAACTGCTTTATTACTAATTGCTTGAGCTTTGCAATAGTCTTTTTTAGAAATAACTTCAATACCATTTTTCAAATTATCCATAGCTTCTTTTTGTTTTTCTTTGTCTAGCATGCGAAAGGCTTCGTATCCTTTAAGCCCTGTTGATTGGCGTAATTCAACCAGCACGTCACAAATCCAATCTTGGAAATCTACAGCTTCAGGTTTGTTCGAACGCATCACAAGTCGGTAAATACCTTTTTCGTTAATAACTGTGTAATTTTGGAATTTTCTTGATTTCTTTTTATCTGATGTGGTACTACCTTTGAGAGTACCTCTCACATGTTCTGGTAAATATTTTGTAGCATTGAATGCATCTCTAAAACCCAATACCTTTGCCACATCACTTGCTACTGCCCAATACTCATCGTCTTTTTCAATAAACCGAATTTCTTTATCATTGAAAATTTGTTTAATCATTGGTTATGCCTCCTGTTCTTCAAAGTAAAATAAATCTTTAATTTCAACATCTAAAGTATTAGCAATGTTTTTGGCTAGTTTTGGACTAGGAATCTTTTTACCGTTAAAAATCTGACTTAAGTATGCTTTGCTTACATTTGTTTTGATTGATAAATCAGATAAATCGTACCCCTTTAAAAACATTGCTTTTTTTAGGCAAGTATCATTTAATTGGACTGTCAAAACTTACACCTCCTAATTATCGTTATCGGCGATAAATGAAGGTAAAAAAATATAAAATCAGTAATTTCTTTTACCACTATCGGCGATATATTTATATGATAAACTTTATCTAAATATATTTCAACCCCTTTTTAAATATTTTTTTATTTTTATTAACATTAAAAATTTGATATCATTACAAAGAGGTGAAAATATGAATATTGGCGATAATATTAAAAAAATACGTAAAGAGAAAAAAGTAACGCAAAGTGAATTAGCGAGTTCTTTAAAAATTTCTCAATCCTATTTGAGCGATTTAGAAAATAATAGAAAGAATTTAGGAATTAAGACGATTGAAAAAATTGCAAAAAAGCTTAATGTTTCGGTGGCTTACTTAACAAGTGGTAATAAAATGTTAAGTGATTTAACTGAAGATGAGATAAATGAACAGTTCTCAGAATTACGTTTTAAATTGAATAAAGATAATACAAACCGTGAATTAAACTTAAAAAGTAATTTATTAGACTTAATTCAACGAGACTTAAAATATATAGATATTCATTATTTCAACAATGTATATAACTTCTATGAATTAGAAAAAACGGAAGATGATAATTTATTGTTTATTTCTGTCCTTCTTCAAATGTTACACCAACATAAAATGAGTGGTAGCAAAGAAGCATACGATGATATTACCAATGAGTTTAACGACTTCTTAAAATCGTACTTAAATATTAAGTAGGTGATCCTATGGCAAGTTACGATCAAATATCTAAAAACAACTGGCGTTATCGCATATCACTAGGAAAAAATACAGAAACTGGCAAATACGAATACATATCTAAGACTGGCTTTAAACGTAAATCAGACGCTAAACATCAAGCTGAAATGATAGAGCGTCAATTAAGAAATGGTGAATATATTCCCCCGTCCTCCAGCACCTTCAAACAGGTAGCTGATGATTGGCTTAAACAATATGCTAACGATGTAAAAGTAAGTAGTGTAAGAGCACGTGAGAAAGCCATACAGCACGCCATAGAGTACTTTAATACTAAACCAATACAAACTATCAAGAAACATGATTACCAGCGCTTTGTGGACGATATGAGCACACAGTATAGTAAGAATTATGTTGATAGTATTGTGGCATCTACTAATATGATATTTAAATATGCTTATGATATGAAATTGATTAGGGTACTACCTAGTGAGGGTATTAAACGACCTAAAAAGAAAGTAAGCGTGGAAGAGTTAGAGGATAGTGAGATAAATAAAAAATTTCTTGAAAAAGACGAGTTATTTCAATTCCTGGAGGTTGCTAAAAATCATCATTCACCACTTAATAGCTTTGAAGTATTTACCACACTAGCATATACGGGCATGCGTGCAGGCGAATTGTTAGCATTAAAATGGTCTGATATAGACTTTGAGAATAACACGATTAGCATTACTAAGACTTATTACAATCCAAATAATAATAAAAAGCATTATCAGATACTTACACCTAAAACTGAAAGCTCAATCGGTAAAATATCAGTAGATCCCCACGTGATTCAATTACTCAAAGATTATAAGGTAAACGTCCAGGATACATGGAAAAATGAGTTCTATGTAGATAATAATTTCGTATTTACTGATGTGAATGGTTATCCACTTGTGATTAAAAAGCTGCAATTATGGATAAAAGCTATACTTAAAAAGACTGACATAACCAATAAACAAATAAGCACGCACTCATTCCGTCATACACATTGCGCCCTACTTATAGAGGCTGGCGTACATATCAAGGAAATACAAGAAAGACTACGCCACAAAGATATAAATACCACAATGAACATCTACGCTAAAATTACCAACTCATATAAAAAAGACGCTTCCCACAAGTTTAGTCAACTCATGGAAAACGTCTCAAAAGAGTTATTTTAAATGTCCGTTTAGTTCAGCTGAATCAAACGGCATTTTTTATTTTCTGGATTTTTATGTCATTATTATG
>VNIW01000563.1_pt1 | contig 13399 bp, 7 predicted proteins | sample 7248591 | NCBI WGS metagenome assembly VNIW01 (sample SAMN12251776, study PRJNA551026) | human skin metagenome | isolation source: skin samples from patients infected with Netherton Syndrome | host: Homo sapiens | place: France:Paris | reverse complement strand
ATACCAAAGTTGAAATTATAGAAGTTCCAGATGAGAAAGCCCCAGAAAATATGAGCGACAAAGAAATAGAACAAGTAAAAGAAAAAGAAGGCCAACGACTACTCGCCAAAATCAAACCACAATCCACAGTCATCACATTAGAAATACAAGGTAAAATGTTGTCATCAGAAGGATTAGCCAAAGAATTACAAACACGTATGACCCAAGGACAAAGCGATTTTGTTTACGTCATAGGTGGATCAAATGGCCTACACCAAGATGTCTTAAACCGCAGCAACTACGCACTCTCCTTCAGCAAAATGACCTTCCCACACCAAATGATGCGAGTAGTCTTAATCGAGCAAATCTACCGCGCCTTCAAAATTATGCGTGATGAAGCATACCATAAGTGAAGAGAGGTTTTTCAATCACTTTGAAAAAATTTTTTCGTGATTTAGGATTCTGATAAGAATAACAATCATTTTTCGGGAACTATACCATAAATAAAACAAAAATTAAGTTATTAACTATTTGATAATGGATTCTTAACAAATTGAAAAGGGAGTATAAAAATGATAAAAAAAATTGCACTTCAAAATATAGCTACATATCACAATCACGTAGAAATTTGTCCTAAAAAAATAAATTTTATATATGGAAACAATGGTAGTGGTAAAACTACTATCTCAAATTTAATTGGAAATTATAATAGTTCTGAAGAATGTGTTGTTGAGACGGAGGATTCTAATAATGCAAATATATTAGTCTATAATAAAAAGTTTGTTGAACAAAACTTTAGCCAATCTGAAGAAGGGCTAAAGGGAATTTTCACTTTAGGAGAAGACTCAATACACTCACTAAGTGAATTAAAAGATTTGAGAGAGAAATTGCAAAAAAGTAGAGAATCGATACTTACTAAGCAAAATACTATTGAGAGTTTTGAAAATGAAATTTTAAAGGAAACAGACAAAATAAAAAATAGGGTTTGGAATGTTAAAAAAAGGAGTGGTAAGGATTTTTCAAAAGCTTTAGTTGGCTATAAGAATAGTAAAATAAAATTCTTAGATCGATGTATTCAAACTTATAACAAATATAGTTTTGAAAACTTGGAAGCAAAATCAGAAGATAGTTTAGAAAAATTGAAAAAAAAGTATGATATAAGTTTTTCTGAGGATATTCAACTATATGCAAATTTTAATCTCAATGATATGTCAAATATTACTGAAATAGAAAAAACAAATTTATTTGAAAAAGTGATTACTGGAAGTCATGAAAGTCCAATAAGTCAGGTTATTCAAGCACTAAAAAACAGTGATTGGATTAAACAAGGATTACATTACCTAGAGAAATCAAATCAAAAATGTCCATTTTGTAATCAAAGTATTTCTAAAGAAATTGAACAAGAAATTAAAGATTATTTTGATGAAGAATATGAAAAAGATATAGAAAAATTAAATAAAATTTATCAAAGATATAACGCTTCTTTTAAAGATATTTAAAGCAATATATTGTTTATATTAGAAACACCAATTCCCTATCTTAATATAACGAATCTTAGTAGAGAGTTCGAAGTATTTAAGAAACAATATGAAGTTAATAAAAAGCAAATTGAAGAAAAATTAAGGAATCCCTCACAGAAAAAATATATAAAAAGCCTCACTCCTATTATTCAAAATATGAATAAAATGATTAACTCTTTTAATGAATCAATTGAAAAAAATAATATTGTTATTAGAAATAAAAAAAGAGAACAAAACAAATTTGTAGAAATGCTATGGATTTATTTTGTTAATGAAACTAAGGAAGAATTAAAAGAGTATATTAAATTTAAAGATGGTAGAAGTAAAGCTATTGATAATATTAATAAAAAAATTACAAGTTTAAATAATGAAATAAAACAAATTAATAATAAAATAGACGAAATAGAAATAAATATTACTAGTGTGACGCCTACCGTTAAAAATATTAATGAAATTTTAAAAAAGTTTGATTTTAAAGGGTTTAAACTTGAAGAGAATACTAAACAAAAAGGGACATATCTCATTTTAAGAGAAGATGGAACAATTGCTAATGAAACAATGAGTGAAGGTGAGTACAACTTTATTACATTTTTATATTTTTACTATTTAGTTTATGGTAGTCATGAAAGTACAGGTGTTACTTCAAATAAAATTATTGTTATAGATGATCCGATCTCCAGTTTGGATAGCAATGTATTATTTATTGTTAGTACTTTAGTAAAAAATTTAATAAGTGATTGTAGAGATAATAAAAACGGAATTCAGCAAATAATTAATCTTACACACAATATCTACTTTCACAAAGAAATCACTTTTTTAGGAAGTAGAGATAAATTTTCACCAAGTGAAGTGATGTTTGGAATTATTCGAAAAAAAGATAATATTAGTTATTTTGATGTTTATGAGAATAATCCTATAGAATCTTCCTACCAACTAATGTGGAAAGAATTAAGCTCTGATAATATATCAACGGTAACGTCGTTTAATACTATGAGAAGAATATTAGAGTATTACTTTAATATTATTGGAGACATGGATTACGAAAAATGTATTAATAAATTTGATGGAATAGATAAAATATTATGTAAATCTCTTATATCAGGAATAAATGATGGATCTCATTTTATAAGTGATGATTTTGTTCTAGTACATGATGAAGATAATATAAAAAATTATAAAAGAGTTTTTAAGTCAGTATTTGAGAAGCTTGGACATATCCAACATTTTAATATGATGACGAGGAATATATAATAAGTGAAAGAAATTAATATATGATTGATAGAGATTAAAAAACATAATTAATCCTGAAAAATTAGGATAGGAACTATGAAATTTGCAGCAATATTTTAACAAACAATAAGAGATTAACATATTTTATAATTATTAAATTTAAAAATTAATACATTATATATATTATGGAATAATTTTTTTAGATGCTTGTATTTATTTTTAATTTGATAATCGTTTGTTAACGTTAATTTAATATACTTTTCTAAAACTGACACTCACCAATTAAACGAGCTATATCTATAGGTACTGTTAAGAATCTTATTACGTATTAATTAGATATTCATTATTAAAGCATCATTATATGTTTTTGAAATTGTTTTCAATGTTATAATAATACTAATAATATTAAAGTTTGGAGTAAGATATGAAGCCAATAATTAAATATCGTGGTGGTAAATCGAAAGAGATACCTAATTTTAAAAATTATATTCCCGTTAAATTTAATACTTATTATGAACCTTTCTTTGGAGGTGGAGCTACATTTTTTGATTTAGAACCTGATAGAGCTTATATTTCTGATATTAATAAAAATTTAATAAAATTTTATGAAGATTTAACTAATAATTACTACATAGTTAAAGAAGAATTAAAAGAATTAGAAATAAAATATATAGAAAATAGAGAAATTTTTTTAAAGAATAAAAGAAAAAACCCTGAATTGAAAGTTAACGACCCTAATGAAGAACTTTATTATTGGATTAGAGATCAATATAACCAAAAATTGCTCCCTGTTTATAGTTATGCTACATTATATTATTTTATTAACAAAACATCTTATTCTGGAATGATTCGATATAATTCTAGAGGGGAGTTTAATGTGCCATATGGAAGATATGCTAATTTTAATACAGATTTGTTGAATGAAAATCATCTCAAGTTGTTAAGAAAATCCAAGATAAAAAATGAATCTTATGAAAAAAGTTTTGATTTAGCAAATGAAAAAGATTTCATCTTCCTAGACCCTCCTTATGATACGGTATTTTCTGAGTATGGGAATGAAGTGTTTAGTGGAGATTTTAAAGAAAAAGATCATCATCAATTAGCACAAAATTTTAAAAATTTAAGTTCACCTGCACTCATGATTATTTCTGAAACTAAGCTAATTAAGAATATATATAAAGGTTATATAAAAGCTAGTTATCCAAAAAACTATTCAGTGAATATTAGAAACAGATTTAAATCTGAAGCTAATCATTTAATAATTACTAATTTTAATTAGAAGGAGAGTAAATGTGAAATATGGGTAGATTTGAAAGTAGAACTATATTTTTTTCCACATCTCCAAGAAATCCAGAATTAATTCCTAAATATCTAAGACTAATAAGAGAAAAAGATTTAGAAAATAAATTATACAATGAAACTTTACAAATAAAATTTTACGATATGTTGTCTCAAGCTAATTTAGCAGGAGTTAGTAATGGTGGTAAATCAAAAGATAAAGCATTTGCCGGGCGAGATAAATTGACTAGAGCTCCTCAAGCATTAGGCTTTTTAATTCCTAAAAGAAATAAACCTTTAAAGATAACTGAAGCTGGAAATTTATTAATGAAAGAGGCTCTATTTGAAGATGTTATGATTCATCAACTTTTAAAATTTCAACTACCGAGTGCACTTCATAAAGAAACTAAAAATAAAAATGAAGGTAGATTTAATATTAAGCCGTTTTTAGAAATAATCAGGCTAGTTTATGAACTTGAATATTTGACTTATCAAGAGCTTTCAATATTAGGTATAACGATGACAGACTACCGTAAATTTAATGAAACTAAACAAGATGTTTTAGAATACCGAGCTAAACGAAAAAATAGTAGAGGAAATAAAAGCTTAAAAAAATTTTATGAAGAAAAAAGAAATGAAATATTTAAAGAGCTATATATAGATATATTAGATAATAAAAATTACAAAGTTAGAGAGAATACTGAAAATTCTCAAGAAAAATTTTTGAAAACTAAACTATCGAATTCTTTAGATTACACTGATTCAATATTTAGATTTTTAAGAGCCACTGGTTTATTTGTTTTAACTAAGGGCAAGTCAATTTCTATTTCAAACGAAAGAATAAAAGAAGTACAATATATCTTAAAAAATGTTGAGAGAGATATTGTAAGTCCAGATATCTCTATAGATAAATATTTTAAATATTTATCTAACCCTAATATACCTAAATTAAAAAATGATGACTTACGAGAAATACAATTTGAAATTGAATCTAAAGGGATAAAGGTTGATTCTGATGATTTATATAGTCTTAAGGAAGAATTAAATAGACAGAGAGTACTAAAAAGGGAACAAAAGTTACTTGAAATAAAAAAAAAATTAAAAAGAAAAGACAAAGAAGACGTTGAAGATATTATTGAAACATATTCACAAATTATAAAAAATGAAATTCCTGACCGGTCAGCAGTTATGGAATGGAATACTTGGAGAGCAGCAGTTATGATAAATAATGGAGATATAACTGGTAACTTTATACCTGATGATAATGGATATCCTATTTCTACAGCTGGCGGATCTAAAGGAGATATAGTAGGAGATTATGGTTCTTTTAATATCCTATATGAAGTTACTTTATCTCAAGGAAAAAAACAATATGATATGGAAGGTGAGCCTGTCCCACGACATGTAGGAGAATTAAAGAAGAAATCTGGTAAGGATACTTTTGGCTTTTTTATAGCTGAAAAGATAAATCCAGAATCAGTATATCATTTTTATTTAACCACCGGAACGAATTCAAAAATATATAATGGAAATATTAGCGTCATACCTATTAATTTATCTGATTTTATTCATATCTTTAAGTTAAGTATTGAAAAAAATATACAACCATCGGACTTCCTAGATTTACATAATTATTCAATTAATATGTCGCGAGAGAGTATTATTAATGGTGAAAATGAAGAATATTGGTATGATAAAGTCATGAAATATATTCTAAATAAAGTTTCGTAGCATTTAGTATTTTTTTAATTCAAATTATGTAGAATCTTGAAAAGTTTTAATTTAAGATACATCAAGTTATGTATAAAACGAAAGTTTTATAGTGTGAAAAAGGTACGTGTATCTAACTGTATCAATAAAAGGTTTTATATTAAATAAAGGTTCTTAAATGAAGTTAAAGGCTAAGAAGATAATGACTATTACGACTTTTATAATAGTAGGGATATTGTTGGTAGTGGAAGGACGTACTTTTAAATAGTGATTTTGCTAGTATTTCACGTCAGTTAAATGAAATTGTTGATGATGTATTCTACTAGTAAAAAGCATTGATTTCACTCTATAGAACTAATAATTTATGCGAGGTAGTTTAATTAAATTGAGACTTCTCAAATGAGACTACATCTAAAATTTTAAATAAACTAGAAGAATTAATGAATTTTAAAAGACTAAGACATACGCTTAGGTACTGATAAACTGTATCTAAGCGTATTTCTATTGCGTGAAACTTATTCTAAGCTCCCCGTTATGGTGTGAATATTCTAAAGTTTGAGTGGGCACATCATAAACATAAAACCTTCCTCTTTTTCACTAAGAGAGATTAAGGGTAATATTCTGCTTTTTAGTAAAAATGAGTTTTAAAATTAATATCTTATATAATATAAGATTTTGAACAAATATTTTATTTCCCGAAAATGAAACAAGAAGAGGTTTTATTTTAAAAATACTAACATTTCAGAATAGTGTTAAAAAAGAAGAAAGTATATTTTCACCAAACTAAAAATGTTGTATAATTCATTTTAATATTAGTTTTAAATATTAGAATTATAATTAGGTGGATTTATGGAAAATATAAGAATTAGTGATTTAAACTTATCAAAGAGCGCCCGTAACATTCTATTTAAACAAAATATAAAACATGTAAAAGCACTTATTACTCTAACTAACGATGATATTAATAATTTAGAAACCTTTAGCGAAAATATGCGAGAAGAAATATTTAATTATAGAAACAAATTAATTAATATTAATAATTCTAATTATAGTAATCTTGAAGAATTATTTGGGAGCAATTTTTTAGCGCTTTTAAGAGCAGAGAACATAAAAAATATAAAAGAGCTAAATAAAATAGATGTTAATGAAGTGATTTATAAAAAAGCAGATAATCAATTCATAATGTACTCGCCTTTGTCTAATCGTTCAAAAAATCAATTAATTAAACATGGCTATGTTTATAATTACCAGATTGAAGATTTAACAGATGATCGCTTGGAAAAAATTAGAAATTTAGGAACAAAATCAATCAAAGAAATTCAAGAATTTAGAAATCACCTTATTTCTAAAATTGAAGAAGAACATTCAATTATTCAAACGTTGTCAATTGAAGAAGTACGGTTGCTTAAAATTGAGGAAGTACTTAAAGATAGAGAAATTTTAAAAATATTAAAAATGAATAATATCCATTTAATAGGAACTTTAATTGAATTGAATTATGAAGATATTCATAAGTTAAGAGATATAAATAATAAAACTAGCTTAATTATTAAAAAAATAATTAACCAATTAAGAGAAGAATTAAAATTATCTAAGAAGGATTTATATACTTTAGTTATTCAAAATCCAGAGTTATCTATTGAAGACATCATTAAAATTAATACACCTAAATCAAAGTTTAATATAGCTATAAGATATCTGAGCGGAAGCAAATATCTAAATGAAATTTCAACCAATCATCAAGGATTTAGTAATAAGGAGAAAGCTATAATTACTAGGTATAATTTAAATAATCTAAATAATTTGTTATCAAGCTCTTATTCAAGGCTATTATCTTATTCTTATGTTGGCAAGAAAAATTTAATCTCTATTCTTAAGAAATTGCTTCAACAAGTTGTGGTTTATAATAAGCATGAAATTTTTATGGGGGATACTTCTAGACTTTATTTTAAATTTTCAAGACAAAAATTTTTATTAAATTTGAAAGAAGTTTTGCTAAATGACTTAATTGAAAAATTTAATGTAATTAAGGAGAAAGAATTATTAGATGAGAAGATGTCATTAACTCAAGAATTAGATTTATTAGTAAATAATAATATTGTTACGGAAAAATTAATGAATTTAGATGTATCAAAACTAGCAGAAGATATAGCTTATATATTTATAAAACAAAGTGAATTTTTATACGATATAGATGAATTAACTAATAAACTAAGTAATGAATTTAAACGGATTGATTGGGACATTACTATAAAACAACTACTAGAACAAGATTTAATAGGTAAGAATAAATTCGGAAAAATATTTTCAAAAAAGCCTTCGATTTTGCTTTATGCAGCTGAAAACTTCGATGCTACTAAATTTGAAATGATAAGACTTAGATTAAAAGGAAAGACTTTAGAAGAAATTGGAAAAACTTTAGGTGTAACTAGGGAACGTGTTAGACAAATAGTAAAAAAGATTTTAGATAGTACTGATGAGGTGTTTAGAGAAGATGATAATTCATATTGGTTCAAAACATATAATTTAGACGCAAAACAATATGCGTTATTTTTTAGAGATGATTTTTATAATTATTTATCCATCCGTTACAAAAAAGGGAACCATTCATGGGAAGATATCATTTATGATGATAAAGCCTCTGTTGAATTAAAAAAGAGCGTTAGAAATGAGTTGCTTAAAGGTAAAATCGAATTAGGTAATAAAGTAATAAATAGAAATCGAACAGGGATTATCGATTATATATTAGAAGAATTCTGTCAAGATGCAGTGCATATTTCCGATGTTTTACAACTTTATAATTTATTTATTGAAGAACAAGGTCTAAATAATCAAGAATTCAATATAGATATTAGATACTTAGAAAATAGATTAAGTGATACTTCAAGTTCTGTAAGTCAAGGTAAGAAGATATATAGATATTATAACTATAATCAATATGACTGGGATAGTTTTTATAAAAATATAAATTTTGAAGAATGGAAAGATTTAGAAATTTCTTCATTGATAATTTTTAAACAATATCCAATACTCATGAAAAGTTATGATATTAGACATGCTAATGAATTACACAATATTATTAAGCGAACTTTGAGCGTAGTAGAAGATTTACGCATAGACTTGTCACGTATGCCAAATATTAAAGTTGGAAATGTAAATAGAGAACAACAGGTAAAAGACTTGATGTTCGAGTATGCACCAATTCATATTAATAATTTTGTAGATTTATACTATGAAAATTATGGAATAAAAAAACAAACAATTAAAGCTAATTATTTACAATTCATAGATAACTATATATCTGGTGAAATTATTAATGTAAGTTATGATTCATTAAGTAAGAAAGATATTGATTATGTTCAGAGAATTATTAAAGATCAAGATTTCATATTTATTGAAGACATCAAAGCTGAGTTAAAATATGAAATTAAAGAAATACAACTTATATTAAAATATTTAGGCTATAAAATATTTAGTTCTTACATATTAAAAAATCATTATGAAACTAGTGTAAGTTATTTTAATAAGAATTTTTACGATCAAAAAAATATACTAGATTTTACTAATATAGATAAAAGACTATGGAGATTAAGCACATTTACCTCTTGGTTATTTTATAAATTTAAGGAAATGAAAATATTTGAGTTTTTTCCAAAAAAATTTATAACCATCAAAAAACTTGATGAGATTGGTTTAACTTATAAAGTTTTGAATGATTTTAGAGAGGAAGCAATTATAAAACTAAGTGACCATAGAGTGTGGTCTATTAACACACTAATTGATTTAATTGACAGTGAGGATATAGATCAATATGGTTTTGAACCATTATTTTATCGTTCAATTTTACGAGGCGTAGACAATATATATAGTAATAAGATGGGAGGTAATTATCTTTTGAAATTAGATGAAGACTTTAGCTTAACAAGTTTAATTGAAGAAGAAATAATTGGAGAAAAAGTAATTGACATCTTTGATTTAACTCAAATAATTAATGATAAATATGATGTTCAATTTAATTATTCTAAATTGATTGAATCAATCAAACATACAAACATGTATTATGATGAAATAATGGAAAAAGTTTATTTGGATTTAGATTACTATTATGAGGAGTTTGAAGCTTGATGAATGAAATAAATGAAGATAATTTAATTAAAACAGGATTAACAAACAAATTAACAGTTGATGGCATTACTAAAGCATATGATGTTTATAAAATTAAACTAAATGAATTATATTATAATGATCAAAACGACAGAATAGCGACATGGATTAGTAAATACAAAGCGGAAAATGAATTAGAAAATTTTGATTTAAATGATATTGAGTATTATAACGATATAATTCACGAATTTATCAAGAAAAGCGATGAAAAAGCTTTTAAAAAAACTAAAAATAATATAAAAGCATTAGAACAAACTGAACCTGCCATCATATTAAAAGATGGTCGAATTATTGATGGAAATAGAAGGTTTACATGTTTACGCGAATTATCGAAAGAGAATCCTAAGTTCAATTATATAGAAGCTATGATAATTGGCAAGGACATTCATGAAAGTAAAAAGGAAATAAAATTATTAGAATTATATTTACAGCATGGGCGGGAAGAGAGAGTTGGATATAATCCGATAGATAAGTTAGTGGGCGTTTATAATGATATTGTGAAACATCAACTAATTACTAAAGAAGAATATGCCAAAAATACTGAACAAAGTTTAACAGAAGTTAATAAAATAGTTAATCGAGCAGAATTAATGGTTGAGTTTTTAGAATTTATTGAGATGCCAGAACACTATTACTTGGCACGTGAGTGGGATTTAGACGGTCCTTTGGGCGAAATAACTGCAGTACTTAATAAAATAAAAACTGAAGAAGACCGTATAGATATGAAAAATATTATTTTTACTAGTTTGTTAAATAAACCTGACACTGATATGACAAGATATGTTCGTAAAATGAAAGATTTAGTTAATACACCTCAGTTCAAACCATTTGTCGAAGAAAACCGTGAATTGAGTGAAGAAGTTCTTGAAAAGTTTGAGGATGAGGAAGATGTAACGCTTGATTTTATTAATAAAGAGATACGTGGGAATGATGACTTAAAAGAAAGTTTTAAATCAATTTATACTAAATATCAAGAAAAAATTAAAAAAAGAGTGACACTTGATGCACCTAAAAAACAGATTGAAAAAGCTATAGATGTATTACAAAATATTGATTTTAATATTGTTCTTAGATTAGATGATGAATCGGATTACCCTCAATTTTTAAATTCTTTGGAAGAATTAGAACAAGAAGTAAATAGAATAAAAAAAGAGGTTTATGGTAATGATACAAGTTCTTATCAATAAAGATAATCAATTGATTATTCGTTCAACATCTGATGTTTTAAATCAATTTAAGAAAAAAACAGGATTTAAACTTTATTTAAGAAGCTATGTTGAAATAAATTCAGAAGAATTGATTATTTTTAGGGCGGATATCTACTATAAAAACCTAAAAGAAATAATTAAGAGAATTAAAAAAATTGGAAGTAAAATCAATGAAAAAGTGTTAGTTGATTCAAATGTTACTAATTATTTAGCTAATATTGATTCATACATTAACTATAAGTATACAGTAGGTAATGATATTAAAAATGATGATATAAGATTTGATGACCGATATGAAGAATTTCAAAGTGTAGTAAATAATCAGTTAGAAAGAAAGTTAAGAAGCAAGCAAATGAAAGATGCGTTTTATTTGTCTATGATGCAAAAAGCTGGCAATTTTTCTGTACCAGGATCAGGTAAAACATCTACAGTATATGGTATGTATGCATATTTAAATGTGAAGAAAAATGTAAACAGAATCGTAATGATAGGGCCATTAAACTCATTCGGGTCATGGATAAGTGAGTATCAATCTTGTTTTGGAAAAAAAAGAAAATTAAACTACCTAAATATTAAGGATCTTAATACATCTAATGAAAAGAAAATGGTACTTAAATATGAGAGTGGCAACAAAGAATTGATTCTTCTTAATTATGAAATTTTAACTAGATTAGAAGATGAAATTAAAAAATTAATTAATAATGAAACTTTAGTAGTGTTTGATGAGGTACATCGCATTAAGAATCCCAAAGGGGAAAACGCGGGAGCAGCATTAAGAATAACTGAAAATGCCAAATACATGGTTACTTTAACTGGAACACCTATACCAAATGGATATAAAGATATTTATAATTTATTAAATTTGATGTATCCAGCTGATTATAATCACTTTTTCAATTTTGAAATATCCTTATTAGCAAACCCAACAAATTCAGAAGTAAAAGTAATTAATGATAAAATTCAACCATTTTTTACTAGAACCACTAAAAATGAATTAGGAGTTCCTCCTACTAATAACGATAAAATTATAAAAGTATCATCAAGTTCAGAAGAGTTGCAACTTTTTAATATATTATTTTCTAGATATAAGACTAATCAGTTAGCCTTGTTTGCTAAGATTATGCAATTGGAAAGTTCGCCTTCAATGTTATTAGAGAAATTAGATTTAAAAGAGTTTGAAGAACTATTAGATTTGAGTGGAAACCATGAAGATTTAGTTGAATATATAGATTACTCTCAAGATATCGAAGATTTAGTAAATCAAATAGAAATCACTTCAAAGATGCAAGCGCTTTTATCTCTTATAAAAGATATTGTCAGTCAATCTAAAACAGCAATCACATGGTGTATTTTTGTAAAAACAATGTATGATTTAAAACATTATTTAAATTCTATGGGTATTAGAGCTGAAGTTATTTCAGGATCTGTTCATCAAGAAGAACGTAACGAGATAATTAGTAGATTTAAAAATAAAGAAATCGATATTTTGATTACAAATCCCCATACTCTGGCAGAATCGGTTTCTTTACATCAGACTTGTCACGATGCTATTTACTTTGAATATAGTTACAATTTAGTTCATTTATTGCAATCGAAAGATAGAATTCATAGATTAGGATTAAAAGATGATGATTATACACAATATTATTATTTCCAACAAAATTACTCGTTAGAAAATGGCAATTATTCGTTAGGTGAAAGAATTTATAATAGACTATCTGAAAAAGAGCAATTGATGTTGGATGCTATTGATAAGCATGAATTAGAAATATTACCTACGGAGGATGAAGATCTAGTATTCTTCTTTAAAAACGTTATAGATTAATCGATTAATATATGGTGTAAACAACTAAGAAATTAATGAATAAATTCAAGTTTAATTACTATAGATATAAGTACTAAAAAATAAAATTATATTACTATCTATACATAGTAGTGCTTTATAAGATATGTGTTTATCAAAAAGTTATCCTGTATTCAATTTTAATCACTACATTCCTATGTTATTGAAATTATACTCAACTTTACAACAGACCTTTATTTTTTTAATTATTTATTAAAATTTTATTTAATTATAGTAATTTTTAAAAATAACAAAATTTCTTTTGTTATACTCATTTCATCAAACGAAATGAGGTGTATGAATGAGGTATTTGAACTGGCCACGCAAATGTTTAATCACTACATTCCTAATTGTAAGCAGTTTATTATTAGCATTTTCCACAATTACACATGCTAATGAAAGTAAGTCTGAAGACAGTCTTAAAATTACAACACATAACGTTTATTTCTTGCCTACAGCATTGTATC
>VNIW01000560.1_pt1 | contig 13425 bp, 13 predicted proteins | sample 7248591 | NCBI WGS metagenome assembly VNIW01 (sample SAMN12251776, study PRJNA551026) | human skin metagenome | isolation source: skin samples from patients infected with Netherton Syndrome | host: Homo sapiens | place: France:Paris | reverse complement strand
CGGGCGCGGACATCGTCGACGGCGCCTCCGCGCCGCTGGCCGGGACGACCTCACAGCCGTCGCTGTCGGCCATCGTGGCCGCGTTCAGCCACACCAAGCGGGACACGGGCATCGCGCTTGCCGATGTCGCCGACATGGAACCGTACTGGGAGGCCGTGCGCCACATGTACGCCCCGTTTGAAAACGGCATCCCCGGCCCCACGGGACGCGTTTACCAGCACGAAATCCCCGGCGGGCAGCTGTCCAACCTGCGTGCGCAGGCCCGCGCGCTGGGGCTGGCGGATCGCTTCGAAGTCATCGAAGACACCTACGCCGCCGTCAACGAGATGCTCGGCCGCCCCACCAAGGTCACCCCGTCGTCGAAGGTGGTCGGAGACTTGGCGCTGCACCTCGTGGGCGCGGGCGTCGACCCGGCCGACTTCGAGGCGAACCCGACCAAGTACGACATCCCGGCGTCTGTCATCGGTTTCCTCAACGGTGAACTGGGAACCCCTCCCGGGGGCTGGCCGCCGCTGCGCGACAAGATCCTGGAGGGCAAGTCGACCGGCCCGCAGGTCAGCGAGGCAGGGGAGCTGTCCGCAGAAAACATCCGCGCCGACCTGAACCACCTGCTGTTTCCCACGCAGTACGCGGAGTTCAACGAGTTCCGCCGCCAGTACGGCAACACGGAAGCGCTCACGGACGCGGTGTTCTTCTACGGGCTCACCGAGGGCGAGGAGACCGTCGTGCACTACTTCGCCGGCGAGGACGGCGACCGCGACGCGCTCAACGCGATGGTGGTGCGCCTCGACGCCATCGGCGAGCCGGATGAGAAGGGCATGCGCTCGGTCATCCTCAACGTCAACGGGCAGGTGCGCCCGATGAAGGTGCGGGATCACTCCGTCGATTCGGTGACCTCTACGGTGGAAAAGGCCGACCCGGACAACCCGGGCCACGTCGCCGTGCCGTTCGCGGGCGTGGTCAACGTGACCATTGATCCGGGCACCGAGGTCGCGGAAGGCGACCAGATCGCCGTCATCGAGGCGATGAAGATGGAGGCGGCGATCTCCGCGCCGCGGGCGGGCACCGTCGAACGGGTCGCCATCGGCCAGGCCACCCAGGTGGAGGGTGGCGACCTCATCGCGGTTATCGCAGACGCTTAATCATCGTCGGCTCGTCGACGTGGCCCGGCACGTCGATGTCCTCGAAGCCCTCGCGCTCGTACAAACGGCGGGCGCGGGGGTTGTCCGGATCCACCCACAGCGCGATGGCGGGAGCGCCCTGCTCCTTGGCCAGGTCGCAGGCGCGGCGCAGTAGCTCCTGGCCCACCTTGAGACCCGCGTAGCGCCGCTCGACGGCGATGCACACCTCCGGGATGGTGCGCGGGTCGTGCTCGGTGGCGCGCTCTTCCGGATTGTCCGGATCCTTCCGGTTGGCCATGTACGCGTCACCCTGGGTCGCGCCGCGGAAGAAGCGCAGCCACGCGCCGCCGGCGGGAACGCCCAGGTTGCTCTCGGCGATGATCGCGCCGTCGTGGTCGGCGGACCACTCCTCGAGGTAGTGCGGCAGATCGGTCTCGAAACCGGCGTCGAGCTCCGCGTACTCATCGCCAAAGACGTAGGCGAGGAAGTACAGCCGCTTCAGGTAGGTGCGGTCACCGTCGGTGGCCGCGCGGAAAGTGATCTCGGTGTCGTTAACGTGAGTTAAGTCCATGTCCCGCGAGTTTACGGGAAATTACTCGATCTCCATCAGCACGTCGTTCTTGGTCACCTGCGCGCCCTCGGTGGCGGTAAGCGCGGCCACCGTGCCGGACTTGTGGGCCTTGACCGGGTTTTCCATCTTCATCGCTTCCAAGATGGCTACCACGTCGCCCTCGGCGACCTCGTCGCCTTCTGCCACGTTCACCTTGATGACGGTGCCCTGCATCGGGGCGGCGATGGCGTTGCCGGACACGGCTGCGGCTGCGGAGCTGCGGCGACGCTTTTTCTTCTTGCGCCCGCCGGCACCGATGATGAGGTCGGCCGGCAGCGCGACCTCGAGACGCCGGCCGTCCACCTCAACCGTGTACGTCTGCGGGGAAGCGGTGTCCTCCGCCTCCGCGGTCTCGCCCGCGTACGGCTCGAGCTGGTTGTCCCACTCTTCTTCGATCCACTTGGTGTAGACGTCGAAGCCGGCGTCGGTGCCAATGAACGCGGGGTTATCCACCACGTCGCGGTGGAACGGAATGATCGTGGGCAGGCCCTCGATGCGGTACTCCGCCAGCGCGCGGGAGGCACGGCGCAGCGCCTCGGTGCGGTTCTCGCCGTAGACGATGAGCTTGGCCAGCATGGAATCGAACTGGCCGCCAACCACGGAACCCTCGCGCACGCCGGAATCCACGCGAACGCCCGGGCCGGAAGGCTCGGCGTAGCTCACGATGGTGCCCGGGGCGGGCAGGAAGCCGGTCGCGGGATCCTCGCCGTTGATGCGGAACTCGAAGGCGTGGCCGGTAGGTTCCGGGTCCTCGGTAAAGCGCAGCGGCTCGCCTTCGGCGATGCGGAACTGCTCGCGCACCAGGTCGATGCCCGTGGTCATCTCGGTGACCGGGTGCTCGACCTGCAGGCGGGTGTTGACCTCGAGGAAGGAAATGAGTCCGTCGGAGCCCACCAGGTATTCGATGGTGCCCGCGCCGACGTAGCCGACCTCCGCGCAGATGCGCTTGGCCGACTCGTGGATGGCGGCGCGCTGCTCGTCCGTGAGGTAGGGGGCCGGCGCCTCCTCCACGACTTTTTGGAAGCGGCGCTGCAGCGAGCAGTCGCGGGTGCCGACGACGATGACGTTACCGTGGGCATCGGCAAGCACCTGCGCCTCCACGTGGCGGGCCTTATCCAAGTAGCGCTCGACGAAGCACTCGCCGCGGCCGAAAGCCGCGACGGCTTCGCGGGTGGCCGAGTCGTACAGGTCGGCGACCTCGTCGTGGCTGTAGGCGACCTTCATGCCGCGCCCGCCGCCGCCGAAAGCAGCCTTGATGGCGATGGGCAGGCCGTGCTCGGCGGCGAAGGCCTCGACCTCCGCCGCATCGGCGACGGGGTCTTCGGTGCCGGGGGCCATCGGGGCATCGGCACGCTGGGCAATGTGGCGCGCGGTGACCTTGTCGCCCAAATCCGCGATGGACTTCGGCGACGGGCCGATCCAGATGAGGCCCGCGTCGATGACTGCGGCGGCGAAGTCCGCGTTTTCGGACAGGAAGCCGTAACCGGGGTGGATGGCGTCCGCGCCGGCCTTCTCGGCGGCATCTAAGATCTTGTTCGCGTCGAGGTAGGAGTCGGCCGAGGTCTGCCCGCCGAGGGCGAACGCCTCATCGGCGAGGGCGACGAAGGGGGCGTCTGCGTCCGGTTCCGCATACACCGCCACGGATGCGATGCCCGCATCGCGCGCGGCGCGGATGACGCGCACCGCGATTTCGCCGCGGTTAGCGACGAGAACCTTGGTGATCTTCCTCTTCTGATTCGCCACGGGCCGAAGCCTCCTGCATTGTTGGATGAATTAACCGGGGTGATTCTAGCGCTCGACGGGCATTTTGATCATATTGCCCCATTCCGCCCACGAACCGTCGTAGACGCGCACATCGGAAAAGCCCAGCAGGAACTTCAGCACAAACCAGGTGTGTGCGGCCTGCGCACCGACGTGGGAATACAGCGCCGTAGGTGTATCCGGTTCGAGGTTCCCAAACGCTACATGCAGATCAGAAAGTGGCCGAAAACACCCGTTGGGAAGGACCGCGCGGCTCCACTCGAGGTTGGTCGCGCCCGGGATGTGCCCGTGGCGGGCGGTGGTGCCATACCGCGAGTCACCCTTCGGCGACTCGGCGGTCGGCTGCCCGGAAAATTCCTCCGGGGTGCGCGTATCCACCAGGGAAATCGTGCCAGCGTGCAGCATCTCCTGCAGCTTTTCCACGAAGATGCGCTCGTCGGCGTCCGCGTAAGAGACCTCCGGGTAGCTGCTTTCCGGGTGCGCGTCGACCATAAAAGAGGTGTCGCGCTCCTCGGCCATCCAGGCGTCGCGCCCGCCGTTGAGCAGGCGCACGTCCGGGTGCCCATACAGCTGGAAAATCCACAGGGCGAAAGCGGCCCACCAGTTGGACTTGTCGCCGTAGAGGACCACCGTGTCCTCGCGGTTGATGCCCTTGTCCCGCATCAGGTCGGTAAAACCTTCCGGCGTGACGATGTCCCGGGTGAGCGGATCCAGCAATTCCTCCCGGAATTTGATGCGGGTTGCGCTCGGGATGTGGCCGATGTCGTACAGCAGGCCGTCCTCGTCGACCTCGATGACGCGCAGGCCTTTCATGCCCAGGCGGGCCGATAGCCACGGCGCGGACACGAGACGGCCGGGGTGCGCGTACTCCTGAAACGGTGGGTAAGGATCGAGATCGAACACAGCTGGTACCGCCCTCGCAAGCTAGTTGGGGATGTGGGAGGAATTATTGTACGCGGCCAGTCAACAAGGGTTGAGTGGCGTCCGCGTCGGCATCGTTAAGCATCTGCTCAATGCGGTCGTACTCGTCGTCTTCACCGATGAGTTTTGCCGCCCGGCCCAGTGCCGCGATGGCACGGAGCACACCCTGGTTGGGCTCGTGTTCAAACGGGACCGGACCCCAGCCCTTCCAGCCGTTGCCGCGGAGGCGATCCAACCCGCGGTGGTAGCCGGTGCGCGCAAAGGCGTAGGCGACCAGCTTGTCCGGGTTGTCCTTGTCCAGCTCGCGCTCGGCCAGCTCTGCCCACGCAAGCGGGCTGTCCGGGTGGCGGAGCGCGTCGCGGTCGTTCTGCGCCGGGTCTTCCGGCAGGTGGAGCGGTTTCGGTGCGAGCATGTCGTTGAATTCCATGCGTAACACTCTAGTGCCGTTGTGAACTGGTAGTCTCCGGAATGCCCCCAATCCCATTCCCTTACCTTTTGAAAGGACTGGTTTCGCATGTCTGAGCACCAGTATCCGCACGGCGGTTTCGACGATTCCGATAACTCCGACAACTCGGGGCACGTCGACAACTCCGGGTTCGCGAACGCGGAGCCTTACTCGGCCAGCTCGAACAATGAAGAAGCGCACTCCCAGCCCCGCGCTCAGCAGACCCAGTTCGGCCAGCAATCTCAGTTCGGCCAGCAGAATCAGCAGCAGCCTCCATTCGGGTAGGGGATGGGCCCGCAAGGGTTCCCGCCGCAGGGCGCTATGCCGCAGCCGGGGCCGATGCAGCCGGGGCCGATGCAACCGCCCCGCCCGCCGATGCACGGACAGCTTAACAAGCCCAAAGGCTTTTTCAGCGCGCTCTTTGATTTCGAATTCCGGAACTTTGTGACCATCGATTTTGCGAAGATTATCTACATCATCGCGATTGCTCTCAACAGTATCGTTACTATCGGATGGGTCATCTTCGGGCTGATTGCGCTCTTCGAAGGTATGGAGGAAGGCGGCTCAGAGCTCGCCCTCGGATTCATCGCATTCCTAGTGACCCTCGTCTTGGCTACCCTGTGGTTTTTCACCACCACGATCCTGGTTCGCGTGCAGATCGAGTTCATCGTGGCCGCGATCCGCACCGCGCAAAACACCGGTGAGATGGTCGAACATCAGCGCCGCACCGAGCACGGAGAGCGCTACTAATAGTCGGCTGATAGGCGCCCGTTGCTAGTTGTCCCAGAACTGGGACACGCTCAACCCGAAGTCGTACAGCGCGCGCCGAACAACCGGCAGCGACAAACCGATGACCGACGAGGGATCGCCCTCGATACGGTCGATAAACCAGCCGCCGAGTGCCTCCAAGGTGAACGCGCCCGCGCACTCGAGCGGCTCCCCAGTGGCGGCGTAAGCCCGAATATCTTCCTCCGTCGCGGCGGTGAAGTGGACCGTCGTGCGGGACGTTTCCACCATCTCGCGGCCGCCGAATCGAACGCAGTGGCCCGTCAGGAGTTCCGCCGTCTTCCCGGCCTGGGCGTTCCACCTTTCGATGGTCGCCTCCACCGTGTGCGGCTTACCTTGCAACTCGCCGTCTAAAAGCAGCATGGAATCGCCGCCGATCACCACGTCGTCGGGGTAGTCGACGGCAGCGGCCTTCGCTTGCGCGAGCTCCGCGACGACGACGTCCGGTGCCGCGTGACCGAGCCGCGCCCGGATCGCCTCCTCGTCGACGTGAGCCGGGTGTAGCACCGGCTCGATTCCGGCCCCGCGCAGGATGCTGGCGCGGGACGGGGACTGGGACGCGAGGACAATGCGCATTAGTAGTACCGAATGTTGCGGTAGGCCGACGGATTGAACTGCGGGTGCGCCGGGTCGAACTGCTCGGCGGTGCGGCCCCAGGCATCGGCAGGCTCGGTAGCGCCGGCAGCTTTCGCGCGCGAGGCGGCGGTGAGCTGCTCGACGAGCTTTTCCACCGCCTTGGCTTCCTGCTCGGTGGGGTTTCCGCGCACAATCTTCATGGTGTGTCTGTGTCCTCCCGGTGTTGTCTTCTCGCGGCTTACAGCGCGATGTTGCCGTGCTTCTTCGGCTGCGGGGTGTGGATCTTCCGCTCGACCAGTCGCAGGCTCTCGATGAGGTAGCCGCGGGTGGCGGCGGGCTCAATGACGGCATCGATAAGTCCGCGTTCCGCCGCCGCGTAGGGGTGCAGGAACTGGTGTGCAAGCTCCTCCTCCTGCTCTGCGGTGGCGTCGTCGCCGTAGATCTCCGCCGCCGGGTTGTCCGCGACCGCGATGGTGGCGGTGGGCCAGGCGTAGGCGAGATCCGCGCCCAGGTCCTTCGCGCCCATGAAGACGTAGGCGGGGCCGACGGCGCGGCGGGTAATGACCGTCACCTTGCCCACGGTCGCCTCGGCGAACGCGAAGGCGAGCTTGGAGGCGCGGCGGGCGCTGGCCGTCACGCCGGCGGAGTCGACGAATTCGATGATCGGGATGTTGAACGCGTCGCACACCCGGATAAACCGCGCGGCCTTTTCCGCGCCCGCGTCATCGATTTCCCCGTTGGAGCTCAGCGGCTGGTTAGCCACCAGCCCGACGCACCGTCCTTCGATGCGCGCGAAGCCGGTGAGCATGTTCGGCGAGTCCGCCGCGGTCAGCTCCAGGAAGGAGTCCGCGTCCACGGTCTTTTCCACGACCTCGCGCATGTCGTAGTGGGCGTCGTCCGGGACGATGTCGTTGAGCTCGCGGTCGGAGTCGGTGATGCGGTCAGCGATGGAGCCGTGCGAAATCTCGGCGTTCGTTCGCGGTACTTCCGCCCGGTTGTTCTGCGGGAGGTAGCCCAGCACGGAGCGGGTCGCCGCCACCGCGTCGTCATCGGACTCCGCAGGCAGGTGTGCGCCCGCGCCGCCGATGACGATGTCTGCCATGGCCGGCGGGAACTGCGCCATATCGCGGGTCTCGCCGAAGATGACCGAAACCTGGGGGATGAGGCCGGACGCCTCGGTGATGCGTGCCATGACCTGGGCGTACATCGCCAGCGTGACGATGCCCTCTTGCACACGCGGACCCGCCGACTCGTACATGCCCACAATCGGCGTGCCCGTCTTAATGGCCAGGTCGTAGACCTTGGTCAGCTTCTCGCCGAAGACCTCGCCGAGGGTGCCGTCGAAGACGGTGATGTCCTGGCTGAATACGCAGACCTTGCGGCCAGCCACCGTGCCGTAACCGGTGACCACGCCGTCGGTGACCGGGCGGTCGTGCTCACGGCCGAAGTCGGTCGAGCGGTGCCGCGCGAGTGCGTCGATCTCGACGAAGCTTCCCTCATCCAGCAAGCTCTCCACGCGGTGGCGCGCCGCGCTGTCCGGGGCTTCCGCGGTCCGGTTGTGCAGATCGGCGATCCTGCCAGCGGTGGTTTTCAGGTCCGGTTTCGCATCCATGGTGCCGTAGTTTACAGCGGAATATTCCCGTGTTTCCGCACGGGCCGGGCGACTTTCTTGTCGCGTAACAATCGCAGATAGCGTTCGATAGTGCGGCGGGTGGTGTGGGGTTCGATGACGGCATCGATAAGTCCGTTTTCTGCCGCGGCCTGCGGGGAAAGGATCGTCGAGTACTCGTCGCGGAGCCGCGTGACCTCCGCGGGGGAGGCGTCCTCCAGCTCGCGGCGGAAAATGAAACGCACCGCGCTGTCCACGCCCAAGACGGCGATCTCCGCGGTGGGCCAGGCGAGGTTCACGTCCGCGCCCAATCCTTGCGATCCCATGACGCAGTAGGCGCCGCCATAGGCTTTGCGCAGCACCACGGTGATTTTGGGAACGCTGGCTTCCGCGTAGGCGTACAGCAACTTCGCCCCGCGGCGCACGAGCCCGCCGTGTTCTTCGTCCGTTCCAGGCAAAAATCCCGGCACATCCACCAGGTAGAGCAGAGGAATGGAAAACGCGTCGCAGGTGCGGGTAAACCGCGCGGCCTTTTCCGCGGCGGCGGCATCGATGGCGCCGGCGAGCACGAGCGGCTGGTTGGCCACGATGCCGACGGGCTGCCCGTTTACTCGCCCGAATCCGCACACGATGTTGTCCGCGCGTCCGGCTTGGATCTCGAGGAAATCCTGGGCATCGACAAGCGCGGCGATGACCTCGTGGATGTCGTAGGGCACCTCGGGGGAGGTGGGTACCGCCAGGTCGCCGCGTGCGGGCTCCGCGGAGTGCAGCTGGGGCAGCGCGTGGCAGTTGTTCGGTAGGTAGTCGAGGAGATCCCGGATCCAGTCCAAGGCTTCCTGCTCCGACGGGGCGACGTAGTGGCACGAGCCCGCGGTGGCCAGGTGCAGGTGCGCGCCGCCCAGCTCTTCCTGGGTGGTGTCCTCGCCGGTGACATCGCGCAGCACGCCGGGGCCGGTGACGAACATTTTGCCCTGGCCGTCCACCATGACTATGAAGTCCGACAGTGCCGGGGAATACGCGTTGCCGCCCGCGCACGGGCCCATGATGGCCGAAATCTGCGGCACGACGCCGGAGGCCTGCGTATTCCAGCGCAGGGTGCGGGCGATGGCATCGAGGGAATCCGCACCCTCCTGGATCCGCGCACCGGCGCCGGCGTACAGGCCAATCAGTGGGCGCCCCATCGTGACGGCCATCTCCATGACCGCGCACATCTTGTCGCCGTGCACCTCGCCGAGGGCGCCGCCGAAGACCTTCTCATCCTGGGCGAACACGCACACCTCGCGGCCGTCGATGGTGCCCCAGCCTGCGATAAGACCGTCGCCGGGGACGCGTTTTTCTCCCATGCCGAACGCGGTGGCTCGATGGGTCGCCTGGGCCCCGATTTCCGCAAAGGAGTCGTGGTCGAGGAGGTAGTCGAGTCGTTCGCGCGCGTCCACGTAAAGCAATGTAACACCACCTGCCGGCCGCTAAGGTGATCTCCATGACACTCGATCTCACCCGCATCCGCTCCGCGCTTGTCGATGCCGGCTACTTCACCGCCGTCGACTACGTCGAGCAAACCGGCTCCACCAACACCGACCTGCTGGAGCGTGACGATGTCGCCTCCGGCACCGTCCTGCTTGCCGATGAACAGGTGGCCGGCAAAGGCCGACTCGGTCGCGCGTGGTCCTCGCCGAAAGGGGCCCAGGCGATTCTGTCGGTGGCCCTGCACCCAGAAAGCTTGGATCGGCTCGGCGTGCTCCCTCTCGCAGCCGGGCTCGCAGTCACCGACACCATCCCCGGCGCCGTGCTCAAGTGGCCGAACGACGTGCACCTCAACGGGAAAAAGCTGGTCGGCATCCTGTGTGAGGCGGGCTCGCGAGTCGTGATCGGCATGGGGATTAACGTCAACTTGTCCAAGGAGGAACTGCCTATCGCCGCGGCGACGTCTTTGGCGCTGGAGGGGCGCGAGACCGACCGAACCGAGCTCATCATCGGGGTGCTGCGGAACCTGCGTCGCCGGATCGACCAGTGGGAACACAACGATCCGCAGCTGCTGGTGGATTACCGGGAGGTGTGCTCGAGCATCGGCAAGCGCGTGCGCCTCGAGGCTCCCGGCGGTGACATTCACGGCACGGTCGACGGGGTGACAGATACGGGGCAGATCACTATTGATGGCGTGAGCTACTCCGCCGGGGATGTCACTCACCTGCGGGTTGTAGACTAAGCGCCCATGGAGAAGCTCGGCCACGGGGAATACACGCGCGCGGACGTCAGCGCGCCGTACCGCTCGCTGGTATTCCCGCTGCTGGAGCTCATCCTCATCACGGGTGTCGTGTGGATCGCCATCGGTTGGGCGGACGTGAATGTCTTCAACCCACTGGTGCACAACGGCCTCGTCATCCTCTGGGGCCTGTTGGCTGCGTGGCGCTTTCTCCTTCCCGTCGTGCGGGCGCGGCGGAAGCGGTTCATCGTGACGAACCAGCGCGTTATCGCGCGCGAGGGCAAACGGACGGCGTCGGTGCCGCTGGGGGACATCGCGGGTGTGCGGCGTCGCCGGGGTGGCATTTCCCTCGCCATCCGGGGCTACGACCGAGCGATGTACTTTCCCGAGCTGCCGAAGAACCGGAAGCTCGAGCGGGTTATCGATGACGCGGTGCAGGAATATCGCGATCCGATCTGGGGTTAAAAGCTAGGTCGTCGCCCCCTCATGCGCTCGAGTTCGGCGGGCATGGATTCTCTGCGCGGTGGTCTGTAGCCATCGTTTTGAGCGCTGGGACATCGGTCCGGTCGCGTGGGTGCGGTGCCAGGTTCCGTTGTCGAATAGCCAGATGAGGTCATCTGTAGCGGGGTCGATGATGTAGGTCGCGCGGCCGTCGGTCTTGATGTTGTGGTGGTGCTGGCACAGGTTGACCAGGTTGTACGGCGCGGTCGGCCCGCCGCTGTGGTGGTCGACGGCGTGGTCCTTCTGGCAGCGCATGGCCGGGACCGTGCACTGCGGGAAGCGGCAGGTGCCGTCCCGGCCTTCGGTGTAGGCGCGCATGCGATTCGGGGTGACGTAACTTTCGGTTTTCGCTTTCGCCCCGCCCGTGTGGTCGACCACGCGTGTAGGTGAGGCGGTAAGTACGTCGCCGATGAGCGGGTCCATCCACCCGAAGCCGCGGACGTACACCGGGGCGCTGTCCACGTCGCAGGCGCGGAAGACGTGCAGCGTCACGTCGGGGGAGGGGTCGAACTTCCGCGTAATGAGTCCCGCTAAGGCTGCGGCGGCGGAGATGTTGCGTTCCCGCGCGGTCTGGGTGATGACCGCGTCAAGCGATGCGGCGATCTCATCGGGAAACTCCGCGATAAGGGCGGTGGAAGCCCCAGTACCGCGGGAGACGGAATAGGTGCTTTCGTCAACGGGCTCCGTCGGTGAGTCTGAGCCGTCCGAGTTGTCCTCTGCCCTTCGCGGTTTTCGCAGGATGGTGTCATCTTCGGCCATGATGAGCGTGTGCAGTTTGCGCCGGAGGTTGGCCTGGGAAGGAAGCGCGGCGCCCGGGGACTTCGGCGTGAGGTACGCGGTAATGGCCGCATCCAGGCGCTCTAGGACATCGTCTTCCGGGTGGCCGAGTTTGCTCAAGACATCGTCGATGGCAATGAGCCGTGGGAAGTTGAGGTGGAAGTGTTCTTCCTGAGAGGCCTTCAGTTGCGGTAGCTCGTCGAGGCGGTGGAGCGCGCACGTGATGTTGATGATCCGGCGCGGCGACTCGCCGGTGCGGCTCGCAAGCTCGTGGGCAGCAAGTTCAATATCGGCGTCTAAGGGCGGCCGATATTTCTGCCAGAGCCAATACTCGTCGCGGCGCAGATCACGCGCGGCTTCACACAAGGGATCGCCCGGTGTGAGGTGGCGGTAGTAGTTGTCCACGGACATCGTCCAATCGTTCGTCTTTCACATTGTGTACGCAGTTTGACGGCGGGGTTTACAAGTTAGTTCGCTTGTTTGTTCGGTGCATGTGTAGCGTATAACACGCCTCGGACACGTGTCGTGAGCTGCGAAAAGACCCTCTTGTGGTGGCCCATTGAGGTGGGCTGTTGAAGCGGTCTATTGAGGCGGGCAGTTGAGGTGCGTTGCTCAGGTGCAGGAGGGGAGGGGCGCGAGCAGCATGGACTAAACTCGTCGTCTGTGATTGAGGACGAAGGAAACATCGAAGTACATGCCCCCGGGCTCCCCGTCGTGACGATCATCGGCGACGGGCAGCTGGCGCGAATGACCCAGACGGCCGCGATTGAGCTCGGCCAGTCGGTTCGTCTTCTGGCTGGGAGCAAGAACTCTTCGGCCGCCCAGGTGTGCGCGGACGTAGTCGTCGGCGACTACCACGACTATGACGACCTGCTCGCTGCCGTGAAGGGCGCGGACGCGGTCACGTTCGACCACGAGCACGTGCCTAACGAGCACCTGCTGGCGCTTATCGATGCCGGCTACAACGTCAACCCCCGGCCCGCCGCGCTGATCAACGCGCAGGACAAGCTCGTTCAGCGCGAGCGCCTCTCCGAGCTGGGGGCGCCGGTGCCGCGATTTGTGGGCATCGACAAGCCGGAGGATGCGGACGCCTTCTGGGACGAGACCGACGGCCAGGTGTGCCTGAAGACCCGCCGCGGCGGCTACGACGGCAAGGGCGTGTGGTTCCCGGAAAGCCGTGAGGAGCTTCTCCGCCTGGTAGAGCAGATCGATTCGCCCCTCATGGCCGAGGAGAAGATCGACTTCGCCCGGGAGCTTTCGGCGCTCGTCGCCCGTACCCCGTCGGGGGAGACCCGCGCGTGGGACATCACCCAGTCGGTGCAGGCGAACGGCATTTGCTCTGAGGCCATCGCGCCGGCGCCGGGGCTGGACGCGGGAACCGCGCGCGAGGTGGAGTCCCTGGGCTGCTCGGTAGCGGAGAAGCTCGAGGTCACCGGCGTGCTGGCGGTCGAGCTCTTCGAGGATAAGGCGGGCGACATCTTTGTCAACGAGCTCGCCATGCGCCCCCACAACACCGGCCACTGGACCCAGGATGGGGCAGTAACCAGCCAGTTCGAACAGCACGTGCGCGCGGTCCTGGACTGGCCGCTAGGGGATACGACGCGGACCGCGCCCGTGACCGTCATGGCGAACGTGCTGGGCGCCGAGACGGATCCGGACATGGAGATGCAGGACCGGATGGTGCACGTCGCCCGCCGTTTCCCCAACGCGAAGATGCACCTGTACGGCAAGACCCACCGCCCGGGTCGCAAGATCGGGCACGTGAATCTCACCGGCAACGACGCGGACGCTACGCGTCGAGATGCCCGCCTGGCCGCGGGTTTCTTGCGCGACGCAGTGTGGGCCGATGGTTACGCTGAGTAAGGACACCTACAAAGACAAGGAGCTTTATTCACATGGCTAACCCGCGCGTAGGACTCATCATGGGTTCTGATTCCGACTGGCCGACCGTGGAGCCGGCGGCCGATGTACTTACGGAGTTCGGCATCCCCTTCGAGGTCGGCGTGGTCTCCGCGCACCGCACGCCGGAAAAGATGCTCGACTACGCGAAGACTGCCCGCTCGCGCGGCCTCGAGGTGCTCGTAGCCTGCGCTGGCGGCGCGGCGCACCTGCCGG
>VNIW01000491.1_pt1 | contig 13441 bp, 17 predicted proteins | sample 7248591 | NCBI WGS metagenome assembly VNIW01 (sample SAMN12251776, study PRJNA551026) | human skin metagenome | isolation source: skin samples from patients infected with Netherton Syndrome | host: Homo sapiens | place: France:Paris | reverse complement strand
ATCATAAACATAAGTATTCGCTTTATCTTTATTATATTTAACAAACTCTTTATCATCATTACTAATATCTTTATTCGCAACCTTAGCAACACTATTAATTTCTTTTTCATATTTATTCCCACATCCAGCCAAAACAAGGGCTAAACCTAACAAAAAAATATAATATTTTTTCATGATATATTCACTCCTTTCAAGTAAATTATATCATTGTCATGAAACAAATCAATCTCCTCTAGGTTGTAAATTAAAGCGTCTTAAATCATCTATTTGCCACTCATCATCCGTTCTAACTAAATCTAATTGTACAGATGTTTTCTTATGCTCAACCTTATCACTATCATCATTTGAGGTTGTTTCTTCGAACTGCACAAACACTTTATAGTCATTCTTTTTAGGGTCATACGTATCAAAATAAACATGTATATCACTGACTGATATATCATCATACATATTATATTTATCACGTGTTTCACCAAATAATGTATCATAGTAATCTTCAGTAACTAATGGTTTTATTGCTTTTTCTTTACTTTTAAACGATTTACCTTTTTCCATGGTAAACATATCTTGAACAAACGTTTCAGATGTCTTTCGGATTCTTTTTTCATCTTCAGCAATCACTTTTTTGTTTTGACGTTGAACCGTTTTCTTTAAACTTTGATTACTTTCTTGTAATGATGATTGTTGATGGTTTAAATTTTCAATTTTTTGATTACATTCAGCTACTTCATGTTTAGACTTTTGTGTTCCTACAAAATAACTAACTAAAGTTAATATACAAACAATGACTATTACAACATATTTCACTTTTCCACGCATACGATCACTCCTTATCATGTATAAAACTATAACCATCCGTCATAGTTACATTACGTTCATTTACTTTATAAGGGCCTTCCCAATTCATCTCTGAAATTCTAAATTTCTTACCACCATCACTCACACCAATAACAACTGCCACATGTCCATGAGCACCATCATGCCCACCGGCATTTTGTTCGGCAATAAATAATGCACCTGGTTTAGGATTTTTATCCACCTTATAACCCTCATCTTTAGCACGGTCATTCCAATTATGAGCGTCTCCCCAAAATGTGCTTACCGGTTTACCCATTTTCTTACGAATACCATACGCATACCATGTGCATTGTCCAGCTGTATATAAATTACCAGCACCCGGACTATCATTTGACCATTTCGGCAATTTCCCATTAAATTTCATATCTTTACCGGCTTTAGATGCTTTACAACTTGCGCCATCTTTACCACCTAATTTTTTCATAATACTTTCAACTGTAGGCACCCAACGACTATTCATATTACTCGGGTCATTACTTGCACCTACAGGCGCATATTTAGGGCCAATTTTTTTAGGTGTTGTTAAACCTTTCGATATATATAATTTATACAGATTTTTTGCGCCATCATTTAAACCATCATCAATCGAACTATATGTTGAATCACCAATGGATTTAGTTCCCATAACAGACAATGGATTTTTCTGGCGTGTCGCATTCGCACCTTTACCCCATTCAGATTCACTCGCAATAATAGCCATAAATAAATTAGGAGGGACTTTATTCTTTTTCGCAATTTTAACAATATCTTCTGTCTTACCCTCTAATTCGCCACCTTTAGCATTCTTTTCAAATTCAGACATACCATCATTTTTAACATCGCCACCTTTACAAACCATTTCACCATTTTCTTCACCTTTATCATCACTCACACCTAACATCAAAATAAGACAAACAGGTAAAAATAAAAAAGTCACAATCAACAAAATGATTATGACTTTTAATAATTTTAATTTTGCACCCACAGAGGTTTTATTAACTACATCTTTAGCTAATTTCGTTTTATTTACCATTCTTATTCACGTCCTTTTGACGCTCAAATCTTTCCTTAGATTCTTGTGAGTTACGATTCACTACATGATGAATCTGTTGTGAATTTCGTCGCTGATAATTTTGCGAATTCTGAACACGTCGTTTTTGAACATCATGATCATAAGATTGTTGTATTGATTTATTTTGCGCACGTTGCTCTGTACGCTCAATTTCTTTTGGTACTTGTCTATCTCTATGTGATTGCTGATTTTGAGCTGATTTCTGAGGGCGACGTTCAACATGTTCTGTAGAATGTGTCTCTCTAGATTGTTCTTGCTGCTGATTATTCTTTTGAGGATTTGGTCTTTCTGATGATGAGTGAACCGTTTTTAAACGACTATCAGCTTTTTGGTTTTGTCTATTAGGTTGAGACATTTGATTTTGTTCCGTATTCATTATGTTTTGCTGACTTCTACGTTTAGGTTGATTATTTTGAGATTTAGACGAATGAGAGGATGAAGAACTTTGTTGATTACGTTTATTACTATGATCATTATCTGTATTTTTAGTAGGTGGTAGTTGTTGATTCTTACGCTTACTAGATTTATCTTGACTTTGTTCACGTCTCATCTTATTCCATGATTCTTGTCCTTTACGAATCGCATTCGCACCAATCGCTCCAGCTGATAAACTTACATTACCTCGAGTAACAAAATCAATAATATGTCGACGTTTCTTATAAAGTAAAACTAATACCGCAATAACAAAAATAGCATTTAAGAAATAACTTTCTGTACTTTCTGGCGCAATAAACGTATTAGCTAAATCAATACAAAATCCTACTAATACAAATAAAAATGTCATACATGCACTTAAAATAATATAACCTAATGTTTTCGCAAACGATTTGAAGATAGATAATTCCATATTAGGAATAAAACTAATTAACCAACTAAACACTAAGAATAAAAAGAGTATCAACGCAAAAGTTGAAAATATCAACTTCGCAAAACTAATCGAAAGAAATATAGCTGAGAAAAATAAAGTCATAATTAAACCAATAACAGCTATCGCAAGTTTAGACATTACATTCGATTGTTTCATAGCCTTATTATCATAGTCTTTAACTTCATCTTCCACTATATGATCAACATCATTTTCTCCCTTTTTATTCATCTTTTTATCTAAAATATCATCAACACGCTTTTTATTTTCTTTTTTTATGTCATTAACATTAACCGTATCGTAATTCATCATTAAATACGTATTATAAATCGTCATATCAAAGTATTGATTTCTAATTTTATTAAGCCCAGACATTTCATGAACATAATCAACATCACCATTAATAGACGACGTACTATTCATAATCACATTACTAAAGCCTTTACCAATATTATTTGTTCCATGCATAACCCAACTAGCATTACCTAAAACACCAATACCAAAACCAACTAAAACAAATATAAGAAATGCACGTTTCATTGCCTCTCTTGCATTGCCTTGTACACTAAAAATAATAAACACATTAAATGCAACAACAATAAATAACGTCATCACAATATTATCTAGTAATTTTTGATATATATCATTAATAAATCCCGATACCTTATCAGAAAACTTATCAATTACATCTAAATCATACAAATTAGTAATCGCACTATCAGTAACTCTTACAACTAATTTAGACGTATCAAAAAAGAAATAAGCCACGTTATTCACTTGTTGACTTATTTCCTCATCACCAAACGGATTCCAATCGCCTTCCTTTTGATACAATGGACGATATCTATCCAAATCACGTTCTTCAATTTTAGGTTTAACCTCTTTCGTTGGTTGTCCAATAGGATTACTTACTGCGTAAGTTCTCAAAGATGAAAACAATGCGATAGGTATAATGAGAAAACACAACAAATACAATGCTTTTTGTTTCATCTAATTCCTCCTAATTTTTATCTAGTTTTTTAACCATGCGTTCAATTCTAAACAACAAACATCGTTCCTTAAATGATATATTATCTTGTTTTACAACCGCCAAAGCTGATAATATTACTCGTTGCATACCCTCAATTTTAAACATCGTTTTTAACACATTTTGCAATTCTGTATTCGTCATTTGTCTAGCCATTAAAATCACTCCGATTGATTTAAAATTTGTTTTACATCTTCTACAAAGTCATATTGTTCCATCAACGGTGCATCAAATAAAACAGGCTCATTATATTGTCCTAAAATAGATATATAACCACGACCAACATCACTTTCATATATTGGCTGATATTCTTTATCTGTTTGTCCAAAGGTCATTCTATAACCATCATCTGATAAATTACCTAATGATACACGTATACCTAATTGATCACGTACATTTCCTTTAATTACATCAGCGTCAGGTCTCTGTGCAGTTAAAAACATAAATACACCAGCTTGACGACCTTTCATAATAATATTAACCAATCTATCATTCATTTCTTGTAATTCTTTTTTATCCAATGTTGAAGTAAAAGCAGTCACCTCATCAAAAATGACAAAATAGGGGGATAAGTCAAAATTTCTAAAGTCACTACCAATTTGATATTGTTCACTTTCATTCATCAATCTAAAACGGTCTTCCATTTCATCATTAGCCTCACGTAATTGTTTTAAAATTTTACCTTTGGTATCAGCTACCTTCTCAGAACCTAATATACGACTCATAAAGGATAAATCTGATACTTTAGGGTCTAACAACCTTATTTCAGAATTACGTCTTAATAACTCTCTAATAATGTAAAATAAGAAGTACGTTTTACCACCTCCGGTGATACCTGTAACTAATCCATGTGGTGCTTTAATAAAATCCCATATAATTTGTCGTGTAATATAAATCTTACTGTCATAAACAACTTCATCAGCTTTTTGATATCCATCCATAACAATACGTTTTTTATATTTCAATGGCATAAACTCATATCTTAAATAACGACCAATATGTTTTTTTGAAACCAATTCACAATTGAACATCGGTTCAATAATATTTTCCAACTCTAGATATTTATCTTGAAAACGTGAGCCATCCTTTTTGATATGAATAATAAACTTTTTATTTCCACGTTTATAAAAAAGGGTAGGGTAATAATCATATTCTGTTTGGTTATAATCGATATCTAAATATTCGGTTGTCTTTTTAATCACTGTTCGATTATGAAACCCTTGTGTATCAACCATCTCAGCTAAATCCTTAACTTTAAATCGTATTAATAATTGAGCTACCACTTTAAAAATAATAAATATTACAACGCTACCAATAAAGATAAATAAAAAATGTGGTTTAAAGTAATTAAATACCTTAACCACATCAAAATGATGATACTTACTTAAATAACCTTGATACAAAAAATAAATACGAAATAAGAAAAACATCACAGCCAATACACCTGAAAAAATAAAATCTAAATATTTATGATAAGGTTGAATTCTCATTCCCTTAAATAAAGCTACTTCATTCATCGCCATTATATATACCTCCTAAAAAAGACGAATAGTAAAAAACTATCCGTCTAAATTAATATAATTATTTAACTTTTTTTAATGTAATCATTGATTCTTTTTCAGCTTTTTCACTTAAATTTTTACTACCTGCAAAAACCTTAGCTAATGAATATTTTTTCTCTGATTCAGAAGTAATAGTTATATGATTTTTATCAATTATTTCAACATGAAAAATATAGTTTCTATCGTTATCAGCTTGAAATAAAAAATCAAAGTTTTTATCATTCGCACCTTGTAAAGGTCTAACTTGGGTTTGTACACCTTCAGCCTCAACAAACATACCATCACTATTCGATTTAAACCTTAACGAATTGTATTTAGAGTACTCATATTTCCATTCTCCATTTACTTTTTTGTCAGCCGTACCACATGAACATAATACTATAGTCATTACAGCAATCACGCATAATAAAAATATTTTCTTATACATAAAAACACCTCTATAATTTTGTGTTACGTACTTAACACTAATTATATAGAAATGTATAATAAATTCAAACTATCTTATATTTTTTTAAAGGTTAATTCTATTTTTTTACTTTCTCTAAATGTCGTTTGTTTTCCTTTTTCAACAAAAGATTTAAACGTTTAATTGTAAAAAGTAGAATTATAAACAAATATATACCGAAAAAAATAAGCATAAGAAAGGATCAACTCCTATGATTAAATTAAATATTAAATGGCTCGACTTAGGTGTACCACTTTTTATTATCACATATATTAATCTATCATTATTTTTTACATCACATATGAAACCTTCTATAAATAATAGTGTGAACAAATTATTAAATACTATAACAAATAATTATTGGGATAAAGTAATAAACAATATAAACAATACAACACTTATTAATATATTTGATTTATATAGTGTTATAATCTTTGTTTGCCTAATTATATTTATTACTTCTATCATATTTTACAATTTAAAATTCACAAACACACCAGATAGAATTCAACATACATTCACATGGCTTATTGTATTATTAATCCATCAATTCAATATATTATTATTACTTAATTATAACAATATAGAAAAATTCAATAGCAATACTCGTCTTTTATTCTTAAGCCTTGATATAACCATATTTTTTATATTTACTTTCCTTTTTTTGAATAGTTATGATAAAGAGAATAACGTTGACACATAGATTTTTCTTCTTCTAAATTATGACGCTTCGTTTCTCTTAAAATAAAATTCGGAAGTTCATAATAAAAAATATACGAAAAAACAATTAAAACTACGAATGAAATAAAAGTATCTAACATCATAACAATCCTTACATCGCGAATTTTTCTTCAGCTTTACTACTTGCCGATTCCTCTTGTGTTTTAAATGCCTCTGTCATCTCTTCAAAAGGACAATGAACAACCATCTTACCAACACGACCATAAAAGTCACTAAATATACATTGTCCTTTCTTCAAATCTTTTAACATTTCCATATTTTCTGGAGATTCTTTTGTATATTCTAAGCCGAGTGATTTAAGTATATCTTCACGTTCATCTTTTTCATCGAAAGCAAAATGACAACCAAAGTTACCACCATCATCATCAGCTTTATCACTTACAGATTGTGTGATAAATACAAGTGAATTATTTTCAGAACGACCTGTTCGTTTAATTCGTTTACCTACTTTTTTACCTTGTCTTGAAGCACTAAATGCCCAACCTTCATCAATAAATATAACCGTTTGAACTTCTCTACGAGAACCAAATTTTTCTAAAAACTTACCAATTAATAACATTAATGTAATCCCATTTTTCTCACTTGTTGAATAACCACTTAAATCATCTTCAGCTTTGGGCATATCTAAACCCTTAACCTGTAAAATAGTTGCTTTTTCTTGTATGTTTAACGCCTCATTACTACCATCGCTAAAAACAAGTTTTAATATATTATGTTGCGTTTTTTGATATAACAAATCACCAGCGTCTGCAATTGATTTTTCATCATCATTCTGCAACTTTTCAATTACATTCAAACTACCAACCATATGACCAGATTCACGTTCCTCAATTGTTTCTGTAATCGCCTTATAAATCGCAGTTTCAATATGATGATAATTTTCAAATGATTTAATTTCATCAAATACTGATTTCAACATTTCATTTGCCTCAATACCATCTAAAAATACAATAGGGTCTAAACAACCATAATTTTCCTTATCTTCATAATCTAAAGTTACATACTTAAATGATTTCAAATGTTCAATAAATAAGGGATATTTTTTTGCCATTTCAGGATTATCAGTCACTCTATCAAACCATTCAGCAAACTCTGATTTTGGGTCCCAATATAGCTGTTGACCTTTAAAAAATGATGTGTATATCCATAACAATTTAGCTAAAAATGATTTGCCTTTACCTGTTTGACCTGTGATTAGTACGTGAGGACTATCACTTACAGCACCTTTAATACCTTTCGCAGCTAATAATAAGCTAAATAATATAATGTCTCTTGAACTGGCGACTGCCTCATCTCTTGAAACAGACCGTATAAATTTATCAATACGACCAATATAAAAACCTGTTTTCGTTCCTAATGCTTGAGATACACCAAATAAATTTTCAGAAAAACCTGTAGCTGTTGTTCTTTGAATCCAATACTTATTGATAAATAATTCATTTCCATGTAAAGTTTGATAAAACAGCTGTAATTGATCAGCTAATGGATTCACAGCATATATTTCAGTTTCTTTTAAACGTTTAATCAAACGTTTAGCTCGTCGTTTACATTCTTTATAGCCTTCACTCTTTACCACAAACATATAAACCCATTCCATAAACACACCTGAACCATTGACTTCACGTTCCATTTGTTTTAACACAAACAGATTATCTTGAATATCTTCAGAAGCTTCATCACCTGTATCTTGTTTCTCTTTAGATTGTGCTTTATGATTAATTTTAGCCCGATTAAACTTGCCTTTGATTTTATCATTTTCAACAATTTTCGCTTTTACATGACATTCAACTGGAAAAGGCATATTTTGAGCTTTTTCAAATAAATGTGTATATTCCATATCTAGCGGAAAATCATCTACCACAACGGTTGTAGAGTAAAAGGATTCATCTTCATTATCAATTTTTAAAATACTCAATTTTGTAGGATCAATGATGACATTACAAATATCACTAGGGGCACGTCTTGAAGATTCCACTTGAACATCATGTGTTGCATTAGAAATAAATGGCTTACGCACAATATAAGCTAATTCATTTTCGGTTAATCGTTCACCATCAATAGCTAAAAACGAATCAGCTAACTCTCTTTCAAATACTTTATAACGTTCTAGAATCTTATCGTCTAAATCAACATTAAAACCAAAGTTAGATACAAACTTTTCAGCAGTATCTACTAATGTACTTTTAACTATTTCTTTCAACGTAATTGCATCATCTGTTAATTCTCGAATTTTAACACCCATAACAAATGAATTACGTGTAACCATCTGTAATTCTTGTTCTAATACATCAATAGTTTCATCTGAATAATAATTGGCAACATCAACACAATCGTCATCAAAATCAGCGCTAATTTCTTTAAATTTATTCCTTAAATCTAAATCATGATCATACATCTCAAAATGAAAATCTTTATAGCCTTTAATAGATTCTAAGAAATATTTCATTCTCTTTTTAGATTCCTCTTTAGCATCATAATTCGCTGTTGATATTGATTCAGAACGTATACGATAGTAAGCCCAAACCTCACCATTTTTAGTTAATAACAAATTATCTTTAACACCTTGATATGGTGATTTCAAATTCATCTTATCCCTCCAAAAAAATAGCCCCAAAAGGGACTATTTAAATTTTATTTCTTTATCATGATATTGAACTTCTTCATCAAAAGAATACTTTGTATTACGAAGTTGAATATTAAAAGCATAAACAAGAAAATCAAATAGGAAAAACATTAATTTTTTTCCATCTTGTTTTAACTTAACAATATACTTTGTTAAATAGTAGGGAACAGCAGTAAAATAAATCACAACAATTCCAGGTATCGCTGTAATAATAGGACGTAACAACCAAACAAACAACAAAGTTAAAATAAGTTCGATAATCGTGAATGTCGCAACCCAATCAATTCGAACACCTTTATTAATTCTAAAATTATCCGTAAACTCATAAAACACAATAGGTTGTTCAAATGTACGCTTTAAATTATATGCTTTTTTATCCATATTGATTCACCTCATCCAGGGAATATCAATTTCCATAAACTTGATAATGCATTAAACACAACCTCAGGTCCACTACTAATTAAGAACATTAATCCACCAACAAGTAACAACGCAACCATTCGGCCATACTTACCAGTAGCCCAATAAATCAAACCAACAACAAATACAATAATACCAACACCCGTACCACCTTCACGGCTAATCCATTCACCTACAGGATCAATCGTAGGAGCTGCACCTAACAAACCAAACATATTTAATATACTCATCAAACTCACCATATTATTAACCTCCAAAAGTATTCGTTAATTTTTGAACATAGTATTTACCATCTTTTTTAGTTATATCTAAGGTGTAATGTTCATTATTTTCTAAAGAAGCATCTTTATCTTTCATTAACACTTCAACTTTTGCGATATAATGATTATCTCCTTTAGGATACAATCGAATTTCTCTTAACTCTGACACTTCTCTTGTTCCATCTAATCCTTGCGGATTATCCATTAAATAAGCCATATCTTCTGATTTACTTGATGTATATTTATCAAAGAATTCTTTGATAAACGACTTAACTTTTGGATTATCCTCACGCTTTTCATTTTCCATATTATCTGTAACCATTTTCTCCTTATCTAAATGGCTATCAGGAATAGGAGTGAAATAAGGATACTCAACTACCACATAACGATTGTTTTCACTTTTAATTGGTATATTAATTAACAATTTCTGATTCACTTTACGTGTATTTTCTTTTGTTTTTGCTTTTTTATCACCTTTCTTTTTTTCTTTAACTTCTTTCTTTTCATTAACATAAACATCATAATTCACTATATATTGGATAACTGTTTGTCTATTCACACGTTTAATATTATAAAATTCTTTAGAATTCAACTTTCTTTCAGTATCATCCGTTTTTTCTTCTGGTTGCTTATAATCATTAGGAAAATATTTAGCTAATTCAGACTGACGTTGACTTAATTCTTTGGTATCTTTAGGCACTGCCATATAAGTATCTATAAACTTATCCGTATATAGCTTTAACTTTGGACTATATTGTAAAGATTTCGCATTATCTTCGTACTTTTTTTCAATATCATTTGCTTTCTTAGAAGCTTGTTTACTAGATGTATAAGCATTTGTAGCTCGAACAAATGAAATTAAAAGTATTAATGCTAATATTGCTATAACGACATAAAATCCTATCACAATCACTTTTCGCATATTTCTATATTTAGGTATTTCTTTACGTTGTTCTTCAGGAACATCAAACTGCTTTCCATTTTGTCCAAACCGTGATAAAATGTATTTATTAATGAATTTCATAAATGATTTTCTTAATCCATCCACAAACTTTTTAATGGTCATCACCGCCTTTAAATTGTTTACTCTAATACTCTAGAGAACTTAGTCGTATGCTAAGTTCTCTTTTCTTTTTATTTCTTCTAAAAATCGATTCACTCTAGCTTTGTGTTCATCACCAAAACTAGAGTGTTTCAAAATCATATCCAAATAATCCGACTTCTTAAGAAATCCCTCTGATTTAGCCATCTGTTCCGCTGTTAATACTGTATCTAATGTGGTAGCAACCTGTTTCGTTAACCATTCCAAATTATCTTCAATTGATTTCAAACTAGGGCGCATAGATAAATTAACTTTATCTGCATCTTTTATAAATCTCTTCCAAGGTCTATATAAAGGCCATCGCTTACGATTAGAATCTTTACCGTCTTTTGGAGGCGTTATAAAACGCAAATTATTATTTAAAATGGATTTAACAATTTCTGAAATATTATCTGTTTGTCTTAAAATATCTGCACAATTTTCAGCATATGATTTTCTCATTTGTATTTCATAACGATTCCACAAACCGATGTCTTCGACATCACAATGTTTTTTAAAAGCCTGTTCATGATTCTTTTCATAAAAACGACAATATAAATTACTTTGTTTCGAACCAATATAAAAAGTCGCACCTTTATTCTTTCCATCAGCTAAGTTAAAACCGTTAATTGAACTACCAGCCCTAAATCTTGAAACACATTCAGCTTTTTCAGCCTTTTTAATCAACAAAGGTACTTTAAGATATGTTTTATAATCATCTATCGCAATATCAATCCTTGTAAATTTAGCATTAATATCTAAACACTTTTGAAAGAAATCTTTCCATTCAAGTCCTAATTGCTTCAGATGATGTTCCATTTCCCTACAACCAGAACCAGATAGCTGTAAATGAATACCCATAGATTCATCTTTGTCAGAATAAAACAGTCTAATATTTGAAAATTCATAACCTCGATTATAAAAATAAAGTCCACTATTACGAAATTTAAACAAACCTTTAGGTAATCCAATAACGTCTTCAATTATCGCCGAAATCGAGGTTGTATGAAATGTGACTTGAACCCAGTCTACAACTGCATCTAGGGCATTCTGATTTGTACGCTCTACCCCCCTATTAGAAAGGGGGGGCAGAATGTTTTTCTGAAGTCATATTCAGCTACCTCCTATCAAATCGCAAGCGATTTGATAACTTGCCCGTTACCGCTTTCTTAACGCTCATTTGTCGCAGGCTCCGCCCAAATGCTTAACGCACTCCGTGCTTGCATTTCTGCGCCTGCATTCGCTAAAAGCTAACACGGGCAAGTTAAATATAATTAAATAAGACTATCTATATTTCAACATCACCTATATAAACGCAATCAATCAAATTGACTTTTAGCATTCTACCATGTCCTGCCTGACTTAATGCGATAAACAAAAGACAAAGATCGCCGTAAAATTTGGGACGACCTTTAATCGTATTCTCTTTTAAATAGGGATGATTAAATTTAACTTGTATTTCCTTTGCCAAATCCATCAATGAAATTTGATTTCCCCAATTAATTCTGCCTGCTATGAATGGCATGAGTTCGTAAGGCAAATCTAAATTAATTGCATATGGCTTTAATCGCTCAGCTGTATAAAAGTCCATATTTATCACCTAATTATTTAGGTTGCTTAGGTGCATTAGCGCTACCTACAACTTTAATATCTTCAGCATTCCAACTATACGCAATTTGTCCAAAATCTCCTGACATTTGAACATACATTTTCACATCAGGATTAACTAATTCACATTCTTGTAAGTAATCTAAATCAACTTTGTTAGGCGTTTTCACAGTAATTTGTTCTCCTTGTTCTTTACTACCTAACTTGTATGCATACACTGTTTTATCTGTACGTTCACCATTTTCATATTTAAATTTTTCATCTACACCTAAAAAATTTAATTGTCCTAATGTTTTTTGAATATCTAATACTGGTTTCATAAATCATTACCATCCTTTTCAAAATTATTATTAGTTTTAACTACTAGGGTCGCACGAATAGGAATAAGTCCCGAAATCCGTACCACTGCATTTTTGATAATGGAGTTTCTATGCTTCTCCTAAACTATATAATTTTTAAAATCCCATTTAACGATTCATCACCTCAAAAAATTCTAAATCCATTAAATCAATGTGATACATCTTACAAATAAATGTATTGCTTACATTGTAGGATTTTAAAAATTTATAATCCTTATATGTAAATCGATAGTCATTTTCTTTAATCATTTCACAAACTTCTAATATACGAAAATATGCAAGATTATACATTTTACATATTTTTCTCTTAGAATACCCATGATATCTTAAAATCACAAAATTACGATAATCTAATCTTTTTAAACGATTAAAAGGCAGTGTATACTGCGTCATAACTATCAACTCCACTCCTAAGAATTAATTGTTACTTAAAGTTTACACCGCCTATTGAAAAAATATTTATTCTTTGTAATTACATTTTGTCCTCAATCATAATTGGTATTAGTAATAAATATATTTTTTATATTTGGCCACGCACTTG
>VNIW01000558.1_pt1 | contig 13521 bp, 18 predicted proteins | sample 7248591 | NCBI WGS metagenome assembly VNIW01 (sample SAMN12251776, study PRJNA551026) | human skin metagenome | isolation source: skin samples from patients infected with Netherton Syndrome | host: Homo sapiens | place: France:Paris | reverse complement strand
GTACTGGTTTTGGTTCTACTTTAAGACAATATTTTGATGAGAATGATTTAGATAAACTACAAGAAATCCCTTTTGTTTATTTTAACAGCACTTTTAATAATGATTTAAGAAATAGAAATACTAACACAGATTCATTAATTTCAGCTATCAGATCAAATCAAGATTTGATTTTACAACATATTTCTTCTGTTACAGGAGAAGATCCTTCTATGTATAAAGAATGTTTTTCTTTTGGAAATTTTGATTTATTAGCTCAATTTGCTTTATTAAAACCTATGTTAGAAAATGAAACTTTATATAATAATTTATGTAAATCTTTATCTCAATCTGTCTCTTTTAAAAGTTTAATGGAATAATTATGTTAGATATTTTTGGTAATAAGAGTGAAACCTCTTTAGAAAAATTTACAGAAGCTGAAAATTCTTTTGGTATTTTTAAGAATGGTATTTTTAAAAAAGTTAAAAATGATTTAGGTACTTTTACTTATAAAGTACAAGATATGCCTGACTTTAACGGCCTTACCGAAGAATGTGCATTTGACTTCGAAAGGTCAGAAGATATACCTAAAATGCCTTATACTATTTTTGAAAGTATTTTAGATTTTTATAAAGACGTATATAATGAAATTAAATCAGAAGTGTATTGTATAGTTTTATGGGATAAAACTAAAAAAGATTTTATTATTCATGTACCTTCTCAAGTAGTTTCAGGAGCTTCTGTAAAATATGAAAGAGATCCTGAAATTTATTCTAATACAAATTTAGTACCTTATTTTGAAAATCACAGTCATAACGTCATGGGTGCATTTTTCAGCGGAACAGATGTTCAAGATGAAGTTGCTGCCAGATATTTTGGTGTATTTGGCAAAATCTTAAATGAAGTACCTGAGTTAGCTGCTAAAATTGCTTTTAATCGTCAATTTAAATCTTTAACTTATGAAGATTTATTTGATGTAGAGGTAGAAAAACTTCATCCAGATTCTGATTATTCTTTAGATTATAATGATTATAAACATTTAATTAAAGAAAATGTTATTAGAGTTACCCCTGCTTATAATTCTTCTACTTCTATTTCTACTGCTGCTTACTCTTATAAGAAAAATGAATTTACTAAATCAACTTCTGAAGATTTAGAATATTATGCTTCTTATCATTCTAGAAATAATTATAATGACTATGATTATGATGATTTGTATATTTCTAGGTATGTAGATAATGTCGATCCTTTTTTAAAAGGAACTATTTTTGAAAAAGAACCAGAAGAATTATCTCTTTTTTCTTTTGATTTTAGAAAAATATTTTCAAAAAATTCTTTGCAATCTAATTGCTATAATGACATACATAATTTGTATGCATCTATGACTAACTTGCTTATAGATACCTTTCCTGATGAATTAGAGTTAGATTCTTTGCAGAGAACTGCTAATGAAGCTATTACTGATTCATTATCTTTAATTAATTTAGGAAACGATACTGATGACAATGTTGACTGATCCAGAATTATATAAAAATAATTTACTTGATTATTTACAAAGAAGATCTCCATCTCCAGCTGAAACTTACCCTTTTTTAAATATTGAAGCTATTAAAAACATTAATATTTTTGAAAGAGATACTTTTTTAAATGACTCTGCTTCAGACGGCAGACATAAACCTTTTTATAAGATTTTTATTTTAGGAGCTGGGGGTGTAACCAGTTGGTTTTTACCTCAACTTTTAAAAATTCTTTATAATTATAAAATTAAAAATAATTGTTTAAGAACTTATGAAATTGTTTTAATGGATGGAGACACGGTTAATTTATCAGCTGTGTATAAATCTTTTCTGATTGACTTGGAACTCTGATACAACAGACAACAGGGCGGAACTACAGATTAATATCTGGTGTAGATAAACTACTTTAAGACCGTGAACGACTGAGTGAAAAGACCTTTAAAAGGAAGCGACAGTCTGAACTGCATCGGAAATGTATTTATAAGAGATGCAGAGTAAAGCGGAACAGAAACGACTTTACTATTTAAATATTTTGTCGTATAATGTTATTTCTTTCCACAAGGGGTAAATAATATGTACGACAAAAATTTAATAATTAATTACATTAAACAAAACGCTTATAAAAAATATATAGATAAAAAAATTATTCAAGAAGAATTTAATTGTTCAGAAAAAACTTCTGAAAGAATTCTTAAATCAATAAATTATAATCATATGAAACAGTCTTCTATAGATATGATGAAAGATATTGAAATAGGTATTCCTTCACCTGAACTAATTATTAAATATGATTGTACTTTAGTGAATTTAAATTCATTTATAAAAAGACATAAAATTACTAAAATTTACGATTATAGATTAAATAATTATTCAGATATAAATTATTTTAATAAAATAGATACAGCTAAGAAAGCTTATATTTTAGGTTTTATTGCTGCCGATGGTTGCGTAACTAATAAAGAAATAAAAATTAGTTTACACTCTAAAGATACAGAAATATTAGAAAAATTTATATTTGAAATTGGTTTAAAAAATAAAGAAGTTAAACACTATTCAGTTAAAAATTCTTTTAGTCAGAAACTTACACCTATAAGTACACTCTCTTTTGGTGTAAAAGAAATGATAACAGATTTACAAAATTTAGGTTTTGATAATCATAAAACAGTTTCTTTAAAATTTCCTGATATTGAAGAACAATATTATTTAGATTTTATAAGAGGTTATTGTGATGGTGATGGTTCTTTTACTAGGGATAAAAATAATAAGTACACTTTTTCTTTAGAAGGTACAGAATTGTTTTTAAATTTTATAAAAGAATATTTATCATTAACATATAATGTTAAATTTAATACTAAGCTTTATAAAAGATATGATACTGAAAATTGTTGTTATACTTTAAAAGCCTCTGGTAAAAATAATGTAATTAAAATATTAGATTTATTATATAAAAATTCTAATTTATATTTAGAAAGAAAATATAATAAATATTTAAATATAACAAAATTGTGAAACTAAAAATCTTCTTCGTCAAAATTTTATTCCAGAGGATGTTGCTAAAAATAAAGCTCAAGTTTTAGCTGAAAGATATGATAATATTTATGAAAATATTAATGTAAAATTTATTCCTAAATATTTTTATTCTTTTCCGTTTTATTCTTATATGAATCTTGCTGTCCCAAAAGAATTTAAATCAGATAATTTTTTAAAAGATTTAGATTTTTTAAAGTCTTCTTTTAATGTTTTTTTTAATTTAGTAGATAATGAATTAACAAAACATATGCTTGATTTTACATTAAAAGATACTTATGCATTTAAAGATTCTAATTATTTTTCAACTGGTTGTGATCTTTATAATGGAAATGTATTTTGTACCAACGTATTTGTAGATACTTATACTAATTATTTTAAAGATACTACTTTTATTAGAGAAGACACTACTATTGATACCCATGATTGTGCTACTGTAGCTGAAAATGCGACTGTAGAGCAAACATTCGATACTAATAACGTAGCAGCAAATATTTTAGCTGTTCTTTTTAATAACTTTATTACAAATCCTTCTAAATTTACAACTAAAAGAGTAAATTTTATTGCTACAGATTCTCCTAAAACTGAAGTAGTAGATTATGAACATACTTATCAAGTTTTAAACTTTTTTAAAAAATTTAGAGAAGATACTAATGATTTAACTGATTATTTATTATCTAGGGATTTTGAATTTAAACGTAGTAAGTTAGGAAAACAATATAAAGAAAAATTGGAATCTTATTCTAAATACATAGATACTGATGCTTATATTGAATATTTAAAAAGAGTTTTTAATTACATTGAATAGAATTATCCGAATAAGATAAAAATCTAATGTCTATAAATTTCAAGAGGATATTAATTGTATCCTCTTTTAATTATTTTTTAAAAAAATTTTTAAAGGATGGAGATAACTTTACTTTCTCAAAAAATATTTTAGATTATACTATTGTATATACGTGCTCATATTGTTATAATTCTTTTACAGGAGAATTTGTATTTATGAACAATCAACTTACATGTCCTTGTTGTGGGTACAATAAGTTAGAAAGTAAACCTCCTTTTAAAAACCATTCTTCGTTAGAAGAATAACATACAAAATATTACTAATTAAAAATTAAGTGAATATGGAAGATTTAAATAATTTAACTCCTACAGAAGAATTACAAGAAGCATCTAATGTTATCCCAGAGGGTCAGAAAATAATTCAAATAACTTTTTCTGATACTGGTTTACCTAATATCAATTATAATAATATGACTGTACCTGAAATTCTTGGTACTTTAGAGTTAAGTAAATCTATTTTACAATCTAAAACAATTGGCACTCCGATATTACAACAACATTTATATAATATTGCTCAAAGTATTCAATAAATGAAACTAAAAATTTTGGCTTTAGATGCGTCCAGTACTTGTACTGGATTCTCTAAATTTCTATATGATGAAACTACTAAGAATTATGAATTCTTAGGTACTAGCAATATTAAAGCTACTGATAAAGATATTTATAAAAGATTTCATACAATACATACTTCTTTTGTAACTCAAGGTTTGTATGAATGGCCAGATCAAGTTGTTTTTGAAAATTACGCTTTTAATGGTAACAGAGTTACTCAGTTAGCAGAATTAAATGGTGTTTTAAAATATAATTTTACTTTAAATGATACTCCTATAAGCCTTTTGTCTCCTAAGACTATTAAACTAAAAGTTAGTGGTAGTGGAAATAATTCTAAAGATGCTGTAAGGAAATCTTTAAAAAATCATGATATTTTTAAAGAAACTACTTTTAAAAATAATGATGAATCTGATTCAGCGGCTATAGGTTTCACTTACATCTTAAAACGCTTAGAAGAAAAATAATGAAAGACATTAATGAATCCTTTAATATTATTTTGAATGAATTTGATACGTATGAAGTTGAAGATAAATTAAAAATTATTTCAAATTTAATTTTTAATGTATATCCTGATTTATATAAATCAGATGTGTTATGGAATAAATTAAAAGTTCCTGAACTATCTTTAATGGAAGATTATCAAGAATTGTCAGATACTTATGGTTTTCATAAAGATGAATCATATGTTTATAAAGTTTTAGATAGTGCTCATAATCTTTTAGCAATATCTTTAGATCTAAGAAAAAAGAATAATAGATAGGAGTATTATGACAGATTTAAATAAATCTATTTTTGAATTATCTCAGGAAAGTTATGAAGAACTTTTCGAGAGATTTGAAACTAATATGAAATTTAAAGGATATACTCTTCAAGAATGGATCTTAGTCTTAGATTTAAGAGATTTAAGACCAGACTATACTTTAGATGATTTAGATAGATATACTTTAAAAATTATAAATCAAACTAGTGTAATTTCTAATAATTATTCTTTAGCAAGTGCTAATTTTAATGGATTAAAAAAATCAGTTGAAAGATCTGTAATGATAGCTAAACAAGATATTGTTAGAGAAATAGATTTATATAATGCGTCTAATGCTAATCCAGCTACTAATAAAAAATATCCATCTGCTGATAAATTAGAAGCAGAGGCTTATAATAGAACATTAGAGCTTCAATTAAATTTAGCTATTTCTGAAATGTTTTTTCATTTTTGGAAAGTACAATCAGATAAAATTTATCTTTTAAATCAAAGAGTAACTTCTTTAAATGTTTTAAAGAATATAGAAAGTAGAAATACTACATAATTACATACAATATAGAATTTAAATAAGAATATATTTAAATGACTTCAAAAACTGATTTAGCTGCTAGAAGAAAGGCTCTTTCTGTAGCTACAGCAAAACTTAAAAAACGATATGGCGAAGATATTATATTAGATACTACTAAACCTACGAATTATGAAGTAGTATCTACTGGCTCGCTGTTAATAAATCAAGCTACTGGTATTGGTGGGCTTCCAATGGGCAGACTTGTAGAAGTATATGGTCTAGAAGCTTGTGGAAAGTCTTCTTTTTGTTACAGCGTTTGTGCAGAAGCTCAGAAACAATATCCAGAAAAATTGGTTTTATATGTAGATATCGAGCAAGCTGCTCATTTATCTTATATGGAACAATTTGGTGTTGATCTTGACCCTGATAAATTTATCTTTGTTCAGCCTAATAGTATTGAAGAAGCTTTAACTATTATTGATAGTTATACTGAGACAGGGTTAATCTCTGTTGTAGTTTTAGATTCTGTTGGTGCTTCTATGACTGAAGATCAAATTGAAAAAGGTTATGATGAAAATACTATGGGTTCTTTAGCTAAAAAAATGTCTGTAGGTTTAAATAAACTTAAGAATTTAGCTAATGAAACTTCTACTCTAATGATCTTTGTAAACCAAGTATATGCAAAAATGTCATATATGGGTGGAGAAGAAACTAAAGGTGGTAGAGCTTTAAAATATACAGCGTCTTTACGTATTAAATTTAGTAAACGAGATTTGCTTACTGGTGAAGGTGATAAAGAAAAAATAATTGGGCAAGGTCTTAGTTATAAGTTTGTTAAAAATAAAGTTGGACAGCCTTATACAAGTGGAGAAACAATCCTTTATTTTGGTAAAGGTTTTGATAAATATTCAGAAGTTGTAGAAATAGCTATTGGTTTTGGTATTATTAACAGAGGCGGAGCTTGGTATACTTTTACATCAAGCACTGGAGAAGAAATTAAACTACAAGGTAAAGATAAAGTTATTGATCTTTGTAGAAATATGGAATCTGAATTTAATTATTTACAGAAAAAAGTAATTGATATCCTTACATCTAACCAACAACTATTAACACAAGATGAAATAGAAGAAATTAAAAAAGAAGAAGCTGAAGAAGAATGACAAACCATAAATTAATAGATATTCCAGAGAATGTCTCTGGATCTATATTGGTTATAGATGGAGATTTTTTAGCTTTTAAAGTTTCATCTGTTTTAGAAAATCGATGTGTTAAAGTATTTGATAAAGATGAAGAATTATATACTTTTAAAAATAAAACTGCTTTTAAAAAATCAGATCAATATAATCCTGAATTTATAGTGAAAGATTCTCAAGTTTTAAAAAATAATTATAAAATAACAATGACTTATATAACTAAGTCTATTGTTAATAATTTATTAAAATCTTCAAATACTACTACACCTCTTATTGTTTTAGGCGGGGAAACTAATTTTAGAGATAGATTACCTTTACCTGTAACCTATAAGGGAAATAGAATTGATAAAATAAGACCATTAGCTCTTAAAGAAACTAAGAATAATTTTTCTAAATTATATACTACAATATATGCAGAAGATGAAGAAGCTGATGATCTTATTTCTAAATTTCAATATAAATCTTATATTGAAAAAAATAAAGATATAATTGTTTGTACTCCTGATAAAGATGCTAAAGGTACTCCTGGAAATCTTTTTCACCCTGAAGATAAATATCTTACTTCCATTGAAGGTTTAGGGTTTGTTAGTATTAAACAAACTAGCAAAATTAAATTAATCGGTGAAGGTAGAAAATTCTTTTATTCTCAACTATTAACTGGAGATCCAGTTGATAATTATTTTCCTTGTGACATATATAAACAAAAAAATAATGTCAGTAAAAAGTCAGCTATTTTATCTGATTTTAAAGTATTTAATTTATTAAAAGATTTAAATACTGATAAAGAATGTTTAAAAGTTATTAAAGATGTTTATTATAATTGGTATAAAGACGTTTCATTTTGGACAGATTACAATGGAAATAAAGTTGAAGGTGATTGGTTAAATATTTTGCAAATGTATTGTGATACAGTACATATGCGAAGATGGGATAATGATAGAATTGATATTAAAAAAGTTCTATCAGATATGGAAATAACATAAAATTTAAAAATAACTTTATAAGAAAAATTTATGAATAAAATTACTAAAGAGTTTCTTGAATCTGAAATTCAAGAAGTCAAATATACACAGATGAATGATCGATTAACGCATTGCTTAATTGTTACTAAATCTGGATTTTTATTTAGCGGTGAATCTGTTGTAGTAGATGCAGCTAACTTTAATAAAGAGTTAGGTGAAAAATATGCTTATGACCAAGCATTTAATAGTATGTGGCAACCGTATGGTTTCTGGTTACATCAAAAACTAAATAAAAATGAATCTCAAGGCATTGAAAGAACTAAAGAATGGTTTGAAAAGGTAAGACCTGAACCTACTTTAGATAATTTTATTGCACAATATTCCGTTCTCCTGGAAGAGGTATCCGAGTCTTTAGAAGCTTTAGGATTACCTTACATGGAATTGTTAGAAACTACTAAAGATCTTAGAGAAGGTAATTATACACAATTTTTACAAGATACATTTTATAATGTAGAACCAAAGCATAAAAGAATTGAATTCTTAGATGCTATGTGTGATGTTGTTGTTACTGCTGTAGGTTCTGCTCATATGTTGAATCAAGATATCGTTAATGCTTTAGACGATGTTAACGAATCAAATTGGTCTAAATTTGATGAAAATGGTGCTCCCATTTTTAATGATTTTGGTAAGGTTCTTAAAGGTCCTAATTATAGAGAACCTAATTTAGAATCTTTTGTTTAAATTAAATAGGTAAGTTAATTATGTCATACGAAGATTTTCAAAGAGAATTTTATAATTTTGTTGAAAGAACTGATAATGTTTATTGGTGGCAACATCCTTTTAAATCTCTAATTAAATATAGAGCAGATATTTTATGTTATATAGATAATGACTCTCAATATGCTTTAGAACATTTATTTGGTAAAACTTTAGATCAAATTTGCAAATATTTATATGATATAAACTTTTCTTATATTCCTTTAGATCTAACCTTTAGAACTATTGACATTAATGATAAAGTTATAACTAAAAATGGTTTAATAGGAACTGTTACTAATATTAGCTCTAAAGGTTATTTAACAATAGAGATACTAGGATCTCGAAGAAGAATAAAAAGAAGACCTGAAACAATTATTAAAGTAGGTTTAAATGATGAGCAATGAACATCAATATTTGTCTTTACTAAAAACTTTAGTAAATAAAGCAGATAAAGATTTAAGCATAAGAGATGATAGAACTGGTACAGGCACTTATAGTTTATTCGGAACACAATTAGATTTTGATTTATCTAATATGAAAGTTCCTATTTTAACTACAAAATTTGTACCTTTTAAAACTATACTCCATGAACTGTATTGGATGTATATTTTAAAAAATCCAAATACAAATTATTTAGATAATAATAATGTTAAAATTTGGCGTGAGTGGAGCATACCCTCTAAAAACAATGAACCAACTATAGGCGAGATGTATGGTCAAATTCTAAGAAACTTTAAATATAATTTTTATGATAAAGATTCTCATGATAATTTTGATCAAATACAGTATGTGATAGATTTATTAAAAAATAAACCTAATACAAGAAGAGCTGTATTTTCCACTTTCGACCCTAGAGCTATTGCTGATGAACGTTTATCATTTGAACAGAATGTGAATCAAGGTAGAGGAGTATTAAATCCTTGTCATGGTTTGGTTAACCAGTTCTATATTAATGATAACAATGAACTTGAAATGTTTACTTACCAGCGTTTGAAAAGAGCGTCCTAACACAGTAATGTGTTTTGAAAACTTACCTAAAAAGGGAAACCCTTTTATTAAAAGGCAACCCTATGCTAAATTAAAAATTTATGATATAATCATATTTAACCTTTCTATATGGGAGCTTAAATATGAAAGTAATTTATCAAATAAAAGAATTAAAAACAAATAAGATTTATATTGGGTCTACTTTAAATTATAAAAATAGACAAAAAAGACATATAAGTACTTTAATAAATAATACTCATCATAATGTTTATTTACAAAGATTGTTTAATAAACATCACGATATTAATTTAATTGAGTTTACCATTTTAGAAAAATTTAATAATAATAATGATCAATTTTCTTTAGAACAAAAATGGATTGAAAATATTAATCCTGAACTTAATATTGGTTCTGTTGGTGGTGGAGATAATTTATCTTTAAATCCTAACAAAGAACGTATTTGTAGACAAATTAGTGATACTTTAAAATTAAAGTGTTCATTAATGTCTGAACAAGAACGTAAAGAAAAATATGGACGTTCATTAGAATTAAATCCTAATTGGAAAAATGGTATTTATTTTAAAAAAACTACTTGTAAATGTGGTAATAAAAAATCTTATTCTTCTAAAGTTTGTAATCAATGTTATAATAAAAGTGGAGAAAATAATCCATTCTTCAATAAAAAACATTCTAAAGAAACTAAAGAAAAATTAAGCAATTTAAACAAAGGTAATAAACCTTCTAATAGTCTCAAAATTATTATAGACAATGTTCTTTATAATTCAGCTACAGAAGCTTCTAAAATTTTAAATTGCGCTACAGCAACTATTTTAAATAGATGTAGATCTGATAAATTTGATAATTATAATTTTTATAAATGCCCAACGACTATCGAAATCACTCAAGAGATTGAGGAAGAGAGTAGAGTAGAATCAAGTGATTCGAAACGGTAAGGGTCCATTTTAAAATGGATCATGATATAGTCTACTCTGCATGGTGACATGCAGCAGTTCATTAGTTTAATACTATGAGAACGCATATAGATTAACGACCTATATGGAATATAACGTCAGCAGATATTTTTTTAGGCTTACCTTTTAACATTGTATTTTATAGTGTAGTAGCTCATCTTATTGCTCAAATTTTAGATATTAAAGCTACTCGTTTAGTATATGCTTTAGGTGATTATCATTTATACAGTAATCATGTAGAACAAGCTAAAGAACAATTATCTAGAATACCTTTAGAATCTAATTGTTATATTTCTATAGATCCTTCTATTAAAAATTTAGAAGATTGGACTTCAATAGATCAAATACAATTACATAATTACAAACATCAAGGTGTTATTAAAGCACCTGTATCAGTTTAAATATGGCAACTCTTCAAGAAATATATAATAATTTACCTTCAGAATCTTTAGGTAAATTGTATATTTTAAATAACGATAAAAATTATTTCGATATAAAAGAATTTAATAAAATTTTTATCAAATCTCTAAATTCTGTTGATTTGAATAATTCAGATTACCTATTAAATCTGTATATAAAATACATAGATCAGGTTTTTGAAAACTATTTGAATTGGGCTTTTAGATACAAAAAATCAACTTAACTATAGACTTAAATGTCTATAATGTAAACTTTTAATAAGGAAATAATATAATGAATATTAAAGAAATTATTGCAGCAGTAGCAACTAAAACAGGACAAAGTCAAAAACAAGTTCGTGAAACATACGACGCATTGACTGAAGTTGTTCAAGAAGCTCTTACAAACGAAGCTACAGATAAACTAGCTCTAGTAAACTTAGTAACTTTTTATAAAACTGAAAAAGATGCTTCTGTTAAACGTAATCCTGCCACAGGCGAGCCTGTAGATGTTCCAGCTTATACTCGTTTAACAGCAAAACCTGTTAAAAGTTTGAAAGATTCTGTACGTTAATTTTTAGTGTGTAAAGAGAGAAATATTATTTCTCTCTTTTTTATTTCTGTTATAATTGAGATTTATATGAAAATAGATATTGAAAAAGAAGCCTTAGGGGATGTTGGATTAAATCAAATGGGTTTGAATGTTAATAGTTTAACATTTAAGACATTAATTGATGGTATTTATAATAATAAACTGGGTGCAGTTATAAGAGAAATATCATCTAATGCTAGAGATGCACACATCAAATCAGAAAATACAAATCCTTTTGAAATTATTTTAGATACAAATAGTTCAAACTTAGTTACTAAAATGACTATTAAGGATTATGGGAATGGTTTAACTAAAGAAGAAATGATTAAGTATTTATGTACTTTGAATTCTTCTTCTAAAAGAGATTCTAATGATTTTATTGGATTTTTAGGTATTGGATCTAAATCCCCTTTTTCATTAGTTAATAATTATAATTTTACATCTTACAAAGATAATAATAAAATTATTTTAAATTTTTTTAGAGCTGATAATGAAACACCTCATTATGATATTGTAACAGAACCTTCAGATATTACTGTTAACTCAGTTGAATGTAATATTATTTTTTATAATCAAACTATATCTTTAGAAAATGTTTTATCTGAAATTTATAAACAATTAATTTTATTTGATATTCAACCTAGAATTATTGTTAATAATATTGAAGAAAATAAAACAGAAATACATGAACCTGAAAATTTCTTTTCTAAGGTGATTGAAACAGAACACTATTTTAAATTAATTAGAGATGAAAACCCATATTATGAAGATTTACATAGAAAGTATACTAGTTGTAATTTACTAATTTCTTTAGGTAATGTTATCTATCAGTATAAAGTTTCAAATTATTATAATGTAAGAAACACTTCTGCTGATACTTATATTTTTAAATTTGATCCTCAAGAATTATCTTTTAATGAAGGCCGAGAATTTATTGTAGATGTTCCTGCTAATTTTGATAAAATCAAAAGTAAATTAAATTCTATTTTTCAAGAATTACCTATAGTACATTTATGTAAACTTAATGAAACATATTTTCAAGATTTTCAAAATTATGTTAGAAAAAAAATTACTAGCATACCTAATGTAAAAGGTATACCTAAATATAATTTAGAAGATGATATTGAGATGATAGATGATTTATTATCATTTTTACTTCACTCTTCAACATCTTTTTTAAATAGTAGAGCTTCTGCTGATTTATTTGATTTTAATTTATCTTTATTACAAACTTTTTTAAAAGTTATAAAATTACATGTCACTTTAAATCAATTAGAACATCCTTCTTTAATTGATCCTGATGTATATTTAGCAGGATTTAGAAAATATTATTATATAAATAATATTGAAACTAAACTTGAAAAAACTAATTATCTGTATTTAACATCTTCTACTTTAAATATTTATTTTGATGCTTTGAAGGTTAAACAACTATTGCCAAAGAATACAAGTTTAATTATTATCACTACAAATAAACATGATACTTACGAAAATATTTTAAATAATTTTAATACTTTAGTTAAATATTTACCTGATTCTAAAATGTTTACTGCTTTAACTTTTAAAAAAGTTTATAGTGATATTTATAATTTAATTAGAAAACCTGTAAAACCTAAAGCAACTACTGCAAGTTCAGAACCTGTTGTTAAAAAAACCGTTTCAACTGAAGGTTATCCTATAGGTAAAAAATTAGATTTTACTTATTGTTTAAAAAATCAAAAAATAAGTGTTAATAAAACTTATGTAGAATTTGCAAAAACGATAGATAAAGGACTTAATTCGTATTATAAGAGAGGAATGTATGTTTTAATCAGTAAGAATATTGTTTCAACAGAAGAAGAAAAAAACATAGTACTAAAAGCTATAGAAAATAATACTTTAGATTATTATAAATTTCATTTTGTTTTTGAAATGGATAATTCAGAGAATTTTAATAATTTAATTGAATTTTTTAATATTTATCATAGTACTAA
>VNIW01000554.1_pt1 | contig 13596 bp, 9 predicted proteins | sample 7248591 | NCBI WGS metagenome assembly VNIW01 (sample SAMN12251776, study PRJNA551026) | human skin metagenome | isolation source: skin samples from patients infected with Netherton Syndrome | host: Homo sapiens | place: France:Paris | reverse complement strand
GCCTCTGCCGAGCTGTCTCACACCCCGGATTGGAACATTGTTCCACGTGCCCTGGCCTACATGGTCATTTGGGCCGTAGCCGTCGTGATCTTCGTCGCCCTGTGGACTCGCGCGATCGAGGCAGGCTTCCGAAACCCCATTCATGTCGGAGGTGGATCCCAGCGTGGCGTCACTACCCAAAAAACAACCAGTGACGGCCGCCCTCCCCTTATGAACCGCTTCGCCCCAAACACACAATGGGGTGCTATCTTCTCCCGCGGGTTGTTGTACTGGGTACGCGATAATCGCCTGTTTTACTCCACCCTGACGTTCCCGATGCTGAGCGTAGTGTATCTTTTCATGGGCTTCACCAGTAACGATGCGATGCTCTGGATTGCCCTGTGGATGCCAGCATTCAGCGCTGTGCAATTGCTTTCGAACGTTTACGGCTACGACGGCCCCTCGAATTGGCTGCACATCGTTGCGGGGATCAGCGGTAAGACCATGGTGACTGCGCGCCTAGTTATTGGGCTCCTACTCGTCTCAGGCCTGTGGTGCATCACCGCGCTTGCGGTGGGCATTCACGAGCACTTTTCAGCCCTATGGTTCATCCATGGGCTCATTAGCTTCGGGGCGATCTTGGGCGCTATGGCCATAGGCACTTACATGAGTGTGATGAATCCCTACCCCACCTCGCCACCTGGGATTAACCCCATGCGAGATCGTTCCAGCGGGGGTTCAGCCGCGTTCTCCACGTTCTTCGGCGGAACGATATTACTCGGCGCTGCTTCCATTCCCGGTCTCATTTTGACGGTAATGGGAACCGCCAACCTCCCGACAAACTCCATCACCGAGATACACCTCATCGGATGGGCCGGTTTGGTCATTCACTTCCTCATCATGGGAGGCATCTTGTGGTTGGCAGTTCGCAAGGCTTCTTATCGTCTTGACGCCAACTGGCCCAAGATCTTCGACAAAGTGAAGGCATGGAAGTGATTACGCTGGTTGTCCAGATTTTCCCTATCGGAGTTCTGAAAGTAACCGCCCCGGTGTAATTGGCCCGCAAACCTACTAACCACTACTCACCAACGATTCTTCTGCGAAAGCGAACAGTCATGACACCCTCCACTGATCCACTGAACCCCTCCGGCGCCGAGCAATCCGGCGCTTCCCTTCCCGCTTACCCTTCCTACCCCTCAACCCTCACTCCACAGGACCCGCACTCGCCCGTCCCCGCAGTCCGAATGCATGGTCTTACCAAGGACTTCGGCGGGCATATCGCGGTCAATAACCTCACGCTAGACATTCCCCGCGGCAGTTTCTACGGAATCGTTGGACCCAACGGCGCGGGCAAAACCACCGCGATCACCATGGCCACGGGGTTGCTCGAGCCAACTTCGGGCAACGCTTGGATCGCAGGTCACCCCATGTGGGGCGACGCCTCGCCCTCCGATGTGTACGCCGCCAAGCAGTCTTATGGTCTGCTTGCCGACGGTCTGCCGGTGTTCGATAGGCTCACCGCCGCCGAATACCTGCAGTACATGGGTGCGCTTCGCAAACTGCCTCAGGAGGATATCTCCCAGCGCAGCTCCGAGCTTCTGGCAGCTCTCGATCTGACGGGCACGGGCAAGAAAAAAATCGTGGATTTCTCGGCAGGTATGACGAAGAAGATCCTGCTGGCAGGAGCGCTCATCCACAGCCCACAGGTGTTGCTTTTGGATGAGCCTTTCGAAGCAGTCGACCCTGTCTCTGCCGAGGTGATCAAAGAAATCCTGAAGCAGTTCGTTGCCGTGGGCGGCACAGTGGTGATCAGCTCGCACGTCATGGAGCTTGTGGAGGGGTTGTGCTCCCATGTGGCGATCATTGCGCAGGGGCAGGTCCGTGCGGCAGGTACGCTCGACGACGTTCGCGGCGGAATCCCCTTGGTCGATCGTTTCGTCGAGCTCGTTGGTGCCCGCCACTTGCAGGAGGGGGCATTGCAGTGGCTGCGCGGAGATTCCCCAGCGAACTAGGGCTCCCTAGCTCGCCAGAGTTCCCCGACGGACGCAAATCCCCAGGCGAGCCCAAGTTCCCCGACGAGCCCTAATCCCCAAGCGAGCTCAAGCTCCCCTGCACACCAGGATGCGCAGGAACCCCGAGATTCGCGTTAGACCGGAACTCGCATCACGAGCGCCCACGCCCTCTTAAGACAACGAAAAAGGAGGCACGTCATCCGCGTGCCTCCTTTTTCTAGTCCTCCCCAAACTCGGAAGGCCCTAGTGCCTAACCCTCAAAACTAGAAATCCAACTGGAACGCAGCTGTAGTGCTCAGATCTTCCTTGATGTTTTCCAACAGATCTGCCGGTACTTCGCGATCCACGCGCAGCACCAGCGTCGCGGTATCGGCCCCATCGTTAGGCGATAGTGCAGCAGCATCGATATTGATGCCAGCATCACCCAGAGCAGAGCCCACCTTGCCCAGCGCACCAGGCTGGTCCAAGTAGACGAGGAACAAGTTGGAGCCAGTAGCGCGAAGATCCAATCCGCGGTCATTGATGCGAACGATCTTCTCCACGCGCTCCAAGCCAGTCAACGCACCCGTAACGGTGGCGGTGTTGCCATCCGCTGCAACCACCTGTACTTCCAGAACGGAGCGGTGGGTTACGGACTCATCGTGGGAGCCAACCTCCAGCTGCACACCACGCTCCTCCGCGATCGTTGGAGTATTCACGAAAGTGACTTGCTCATCGATGAAGCCGGTGAATACACCGCGCATCGCAGCCAATCCCAGAGCATCGACCTTCTCAGTGGATAGCTCGCCCTTGGCGGTGACGTTCACAGCGGTTGGAGCGGCGCCTAGCAGCTCGCCGGCAACACGGCCCAGGTTGGTAGCGAGGTTCAGCCACAGAGCAACTTCTTCGCTGACTTTACCGCCGGACACGTTCACGGCATCCGGTACGAAGTCACCGGCGAGGGCGCGCAGAACAGATGCCGCAACATCGGTACCAGCGCGATCCTGCGCCTCCACGGTAGAAGCGCCAAGGTGTGGCGTCACTACAACTTCATCCAACTCAAACAACGGAGAATCAGTGCATGGCTCGGAATCGTAAACGTCAAAGCCGGCACCGCGAATGTGACCAGACTTGATGGCATCGGCCAAGGCCTGCTCATCGACAAGGCCACCACGGGCAGCGTTGATGATGATCTGCCCCTTCTTTGCCTTGCCCAGCAGCGCTGCATTGAACATGCCAGCGGTTTCCTTGGTCTTGGGCAGGTGGATGGTAACGAAGTCGGAGCGGCCCATCAGCTCATCCAACTCCACCAGCTCCACACCCAACTGTGCAGCACGGGCTGGGTTCGCGTAAGGATCGTAGGCGATAATGTCCGTCTCAAACGCTGCCAAACGCTGCGCAAATAGCTGGCCAATGTGGCCGAAACCTACGATGCCGACGGTCTTGCCTAGGATTTCTACGCCCTTGAAGGACGAGCGCTTCCATTCTCCATCTCGCAAGGTCTTATCAGCTGCGGGAATCTGACGCGCAGTGGATAGCAGCAAGGAAATCGCGTGCTCACAGGCGGAATGGATGTTGGATGTAGGCGCGTTAGCAACCATCACACCGCGAGCGGTGGCGGTTTCAATGTCTACATTGTCAAGGCCAACTCCAGCGCGACCAACGATCTGCAGCTTCGGCGCGGCCTCAAAAACCTCGGCATCAACGGTGGTGGCGGAGCGCACCAGCAGCGCGTCTGCATCGGCAACTGCCTTCAGCAGTTCTGGGCGGTTGGGTCCATCAACCCAGCGCACCTCTACGGAATCTCCCAGCGCATCAACGGTGGACTGCGCCAACTTATCGGCAATGAGGACTACTGGACGGGTGTTCTGGCTCACGAATGACTCCTGAAAGTTCGGCTTCCCGCTACCCGGCACGACCGCGCCCAGCAGCAGGGCCCACGTCTTCGGCGAAAGTTTTCTTCCCAGCCGCGACGTGCGACAAGTTCTCATTTTAGATGTTTAGTTTCGCAGTGGCTCAGCAACCCCTAGATTCATTATGTGTTGCCGGTCACACTATAAACTTGCGCGCATTACCCCAGCATCGCCGCTGCTTCTTCATCCGTCAGCATCGCGTCTTCAAATCGGCGCAGCGCCGCCTCCGCATCGAAATTCACACCGATCAGCACGACTTCATTGCCGGGAGTCATTCCACTCCCCTTCCAGTATGCTGCCGGCTGTATCCGCAAATCCGGTCCCGCCTGATGCCACACCTGCACTTTGTCCAGATGGTCCGAAATCCAGCAGTACCCCTTTGAGCGCACTAAACCCTTCGTGGACCGCAGCGCAGCTATCAAACGTTCGCGGTCCAGCGGCCGCTCGCCACGGAAGATCACTGAACTGATCCCATATTCTTCCGTTTCCGGCGTATGGGGATTAGTCAACTCGTCCATATAGCCTTGGAATGCACGCGCCGTATCCTCGTCATACAAATTTGCCCCCAGGATATCGGTCGTCGCAGGCCGACTTTCGCCCTGCTCATCGACCACTTGGCCATCTACTAGTTTTTCGACGCCACCACGCGGATTCATCCGACGAACCAACTCGGCAGTCGCGGCATACTGTTGCGGGGAAACAAGATCTGATTTGGTCACATAAATCTTGTCCGCAAACTCCACTTGGTCAACAAGTAGATCAGCGATCGTCCTTTCATCGCCTTCCACCGCGCCAAGATCGCGATCCGTGAGTTTGGTTTTCGTAGCCATCATTGCCAGGAACTGCGTGGCATCCACCAAGGTCACCATTGTGTCAATCGGCGCTATATCCGCCAATCGCGTGCCATCTTCCCACTGCCACTCGAATGTGGCCGCAACGGGCATGGGTTCGGAAATACCGGTGGATTCAATGATTATCTGATCGAACTCTTGCGAGCGGGCGAGTTTACCCACGGATTCCACGAGATCTTCACGCAAAGTGCAGCAAATGCAACCATTCGTCAATTCCACGAACCGGTCTTCCCCGCGTTCCACGTGGCCTTGGTTCGCGATGAGCGTGGCGTCAATATTAATTTCAGAAAAATCGTTGACGACCACAGCAATGCGGCGATCGGCGAGCCCGGCGGCATCTGCCAGCAAATCATTCAGCAGCGTTGTTTTACCAGAGCCGAGGAATCCGGAGAGGATCGTGACTGGCGTGGATCGGAAATCAGAGCGCGTGGTTGGGGACATAAAAAGCGTGGAACCTCCTCAAAATTGAAGTGTTCAGCGACACAGAACACTTGGAGGAACCACGCTACACTAATGGAAACTGTTTCCAATAAGGCGGGCCACTAATTCTTTCCCAAACAGGAAGCCAAAACTACTTGCGCTTCACCGCCCGGCGAAGCCGTGCCCCGCGGTGGGATTTCTTGCCATTGATGCGGTGATGATGATCGCGGCTTTCACGCAGAATTCCTTCGATCTCGCTTTCGTCATCAACCTGTACCTTGGATCCCTCCAGTGGCTGAAGGGCGCTTTCATTAACGAAGCGCAGGCAGACCAAGCACAGAACTGAAGCGCCAATCAACATGAACGCTGGGATCATCATGGAGATATTGTCGGAGACCTTGCCGTTTAGCCCCGTGAACGCAGCATCAGCAATCAGCGGAATCGTGCCACAGAAAATACAGATACCAATGTTGAACGCGATCGATAGCGCACTAAAGCGGACATTGGTTGGGAACAGCGCTGGCAGTGATGCAGCTTGCTGCGCTGCGAAACAGGCCAAAATGACACCCAAAATGGTAACGCCAACTACTTGCGCAAACAGGTTATCCATGCGGAACAGCAAGAACACTGGATAGGCCAGCACCAATTGCGCGATGGCCGCGGAGAGAATCAATACTCGCCGCCCCACTCGGTCCGAAAGGCGACCAAACATGTTGATACTCGCCACAATCAACACGCAGGCGTAGAGCACGAGCATGTTCGCGCGATTGGCGCTGAACTCGGTGACACCAGTGAAGTAGCTCGGCATGTAGCTGGTAAGCACGTAAACCAAGACATTGAAGCTGACAACCAAGCCCAAACAAACAAGGAAAGCACGACGGTGAGTGGTGAAGATTTCCTTCAGACGAGAACTGGACTCGTTGGCCTGCTGGCGCTTTTCCGATTTCTCCTGCTCTTCCTTGAAAGCAGGGCTATCTTCCAGTTTCGATCGAATGTAAAGGCCGACCATACCCATGGGCAGCGCAATCCAGAATGGAATGCGCCAACCGAATTCAACCATCTTTTCCATGCCCAAGGTGGCGGTCAGCAAAGTCACAAAGCCCGAGCCAAGCGCGAATCCCGCATAGGTACCAAAGTCCAGCCAACTGCCTAAGAACGCGCGCTTCCGATCTGGTGCATACTCGGCAATAAAGGTGGTCGCACCTGCATATTCACCGCCGGTGGAGAAGCTTTGCAGGAAGCGGCAGGCAAGCAATCCGACTGCCGCCCAGATGCCAATGCTGTCGTAGCTCGGCAGACAACCAATCAGGAAGGTTCCCAGGGACATCAGCAACATCGTGATGGCCAGCACTTTTTGGCGACCAATCTTGTCGCCTAGGAAACCGAAGAAGATGCCACCGAAGGGGCGGATCACAAACCCCAGCGCCAAAGTTCCGAACACGCCAACGCGTGCCCAGTCACTTTCGCCGTAGAATACTTGCTCGGTCACGCCAGCGGCGAGGAAACCGAACACGCCCATATCGAACCACTCCATGCAGTTACCCAGCGATGCTGCAGTAACAGCTTTCTTCACAAGTGGCTTATCAACGACAGTGACATCATCTTTGCCGAGGGGCTTATCCCGCGAGCGTTCAGCAAGCTCCTTGCTGCGCTCCTCCTCGACGTGAGTTGGGCCATAACCCCGCGAATCATCGACTTCGGATGACTCGGAAACAGAGACAGCTTTAGCCGCCCCTTCCGAGAAATTGTTTTCAGAACTATCATTAGGTGATTTAGACACGTGTTCAACAAATAGCGCACACGCACCTACAGTTTCAACAACAACGTAGGCATCTTAACTAAATCTTGATGTTTCTAGGTCTATCTCTTCGCTTCTTTACTCTCCAGAAAAGGCTTTCTTCAGTTTCGACGCCACGCTGGTCCACCACCCGCCGGTACTCTGGACACATGCGACGAAAGTACTCACTTCTATCCTTCGCACTCGCCTCCGGCCTAGCGCTTGCAGGTTGCGGTGCCAGTGACAATGACAACGCAGGCGATTCCAGCGCGGCGTCAGAAACAAAAGAAGCAAACAGCGAGCAAGACGGCGCACAAGCGCCCAGCAGTTCGGAGCTAGCGCCAGAGATCACCCAAAAACAGCCCGAGCCGAAACAAGCCGAGATGAACAAGCCAATTCCCGTTATGGCCAACGGCAAATCGGTTCCAGGAGCCGAAGCCACAGTCACAGCTTTGACAGTGGGTGAAAAGTGTGAATTTGGTTCGGGCGGAGGTGGCGAATCCAGCGCGAGCCCGCTGCAGGGTAACCAGAAATTAGTGCAGCTTAAGGCCACAGTTGATGTTAAGGCCGGTGCTGGATCGAGTGGACAGGGAGGGGAGGCAGAGCCTGTTCTGCTGGACGACCCAACGATTGTGGATTCAGCGGGAAAACACCGGCAAATCATCAGTTCGTCTTACTGCAAGGTTGAAGGCTCCGAGTATCAAGACTGGATCATGGGTGCGCAACCTGGCCAGCAGACGAAACTCTATGGCTCATGGATTGTGCCTGCGGATACTAAGGGGCTCATCATCGGGGGCCAGTCGTTTAAGGTTGATTAATCGCCCTCTCTCCCACCCTGCCTCAACCTTGGGCTTTCTCAGACTTGGGCTATCTCAGACTTGGGGATTCGCCACACCCTTGGGCCAATGCGCAGTCCAACAAATAATGTGCTGCCCACATCAGTGAGCAGCACATGAGATTAGCGGAGTTAGCTTGGGTTTGGCCTAAGCGGTTTCAGCGCGAGCGTCTACCTTTACCCAGCTCATCAGATCGCGCAGCTTCTCACCGGTCTTTTCGATCTGGTGATCATTGTAGGAAGCGCGCAGATCCTCGAGCTCCTTGTTGCCACCTTCAACGTTCGCGACCAGTCGCTTGGTGAAGGTACCGTCCTGGATATCCTTCAGGATCTCCTTCATGCGTTCCTTGGTGCCAGCGTCAATGACGCGAGGGCCGGAGAGGTAGCCACCGAACTCTGCCGTATCGGAAACGGAGTAGTTCATGTTCTTGATGCCACCTTCGAACATCAGGTCCACGATCAACTTCAGCTCGTGCAAGCACTCAAAGTACGCCATCTCCGGCTCGTAGCCAGCTTCCACCAGCACCTCGAAACCAACCTTGACCAGCTCTTCGGTACCACCACACAGCACGGCTTGCTCGCCGAACAGGTCGGTTACGGTTTCTGCTTCGAAGGTAGTTGGGATGACGCCCGCACGGCCACCGCCGATTGCCGAAGCATAGGCCAGCGCCACATCGCGGCCTTCACCCTTTGGATCCTGCTCGATGGCGATCAAGCAAGGAACACCCTTGCCGTCCACGAACTGGCGACGCACCAAGTGGCCCGGCCCCTTAGGAGCCACCATGCCCACGGTGATATTGTCCGCTGGCTTGATCAATCCGAAGTGAATATTCAGGCCGTGGCCGAAGAACAGCGCATCGCCGTCATTGAGATTGGGTTCGATCTATTCAGTGAAGACCTTTGCCTGTGAAGTGTCCGGCACCAGTAGCATGATGATGTCGGCCCACTCAGCTGCCTCGGAGTTGGATTTCACGGTGAAGCCCGCTTCTTCAGCCTTGGCACGGGACTTGGATCCTTCGCGCAGGCCGATGACGACCTCAACGCCGGAATCGCGGAGGTTCTGGGCGTGTGCGTGACCCTGTGATCCGTAACCAATGATCGCGACCTTGCGGCTTTGGATCAGGGACAGGTCCGCATCGGAATCGTAGAAGACATCAATAGCCATGGTTGAGGTTCCTTTCGTTGGAATGTGCGTGCACCTAAGCTTGGAGAGGCTTCGGCAACGCGTTCACTTCTTTAGTTATATCACAACTTATTCCACGCTGTGGGACAGATTTGCCCACATAGTGGAACTCCAGCTGTTGGGCGGTTTAGAAACGTGCGGGGTACATCGCCTTAGGACCGCGACTAATCGCGGTCAAGCTAGATTCCACCAGCTCGCGGATACCGAACGGCTCCAGCACATCGAGTAGAGCCTGCAATTTCGAAGGTGTTCCGGTGCATTCCACAATGAGGGATTCAGGCCCCACATCGACCACGTGCGCGCGGAAAAGTTTCGCCGCTTCCACAACCTGGGTGCGGTTGGAGTTATCCGCGGAAACCTTAACCATCAGCAAGCTACGCGAAACAATGCTGTTGGGATCGTGGCGGGTCACCTTGAGCACCGGAATGAGTTTGTTGAGCTGTTTAGTGATCTGCTCGATGATGTGGTCTTCGCCTTGCACAACGATGGTGATTCGGTTGACACCCTCTACCTCAGTGCGACCCGAACTGATGGAAATGATGTTGAATGCTCGGCGGGTGAACATGCCCGAGATTCGGGAGACGATTCCGTCCACATCTTCACACAGGACCGAAAGAGTCTGAACGTCGGACATTAGTTCTGCTCCCCTTCTTGGATTACGTCGTGGATCTGCGCAGGATCCTCGGCAGCGGATTCTTCCTCATCAAACAGTGGGCGAAGATCGCGGGCGTACTGGATTTCTTCATTGGAAGTGCCTGCTGCGACCATCGGCCACACCTGCGCATCTTCACCGACAATGAAGTCAATGACCACCGGGCGGTCATTAATTTCCTGCGCCTTCCGAATCGTGGGCGCTACATCTTCAGGCTTGGTTACCCTAAACGCGGCACAGCCCATGGATTCTGCAAGCATCAGGAAGTCCGGCAGGTAGGTTTCCTTTGGCTTGAGGTTGGTATGTGAATAGCGCTTGTCATAAAACAGGGTTTGCCATTGACGCACCATGCCAAGGTTGCCATTGTTGATGAGAGCGACCTTGATGGGCAGATTTTCTACCGCACAAGTCACTAGTTCCTGGTTCGTCATTTGGAAACAACCGTCACCATCGATTGCCCATACGTCCCGATCAGGTGCGCCTGCCTTGGCTCCCATGGCCGCTGGCACGGAGTAGCCCATCGTCCCTAGGCCGCCGGAGTTCAGCCACGTACGCGGATTTTCGTAATCCACGAACTGCGCTGCCCACATTTGGTGCTGCCCCACACCTGCGGCGTAGATGGCCTCGGGTCCAGCAATCTTGGACAGAGTTTCAATGACAAACTGAGGCGCCAACTTGCCACTGGGTTGTTCCTCGTACCCGCGGGGAAACTCCTCCACCAAGTGCCCCAAGTATCGCAGCCATTCAGTCGTGTCAGGCTTCGGCAGGTCCAGTGCTTCCATAGCCGAGTGCAATGCAGCCAGAACTTCCCGGGCATCGCCGACAATCGGAACCTCTACCTCACGAATTTTGCCAATTTCTGCAGGATCAATGTCTGCATGAATCACCTTGGCTTCTGGCGCAAAGCTTTCAACGTGACCAGTTACCCGGTCATCGAACCGCGCGCCGATAGTGATGAGCAGATCTGACCGCTGCAGGGCCGCCACAGCTGGAACACTGCCGTGCATACCAGGCATTCCCATGTGCAACGGGTGAGAATCCGGGAAGGATCCCAACGCCATGAGCGTGGTCACCACCGGGATATCATTAGCTTCCGCAAAGGCTTTGAGCTCCGCGTGCGCATCAGCCTTGATCACGCCGCCACCGATGTACAGCACAGGCTTCGCCGCCTCGCTGATCAGCCGGACCGCTTCCTCGATCTGACGGCTATGTGGAGTAGTCACTGGTCGATAGCCAGGCAGCTCATAGCTGGGTGGCCAAACAAAATCGAGCTCAGCATTCTGAACATCCTTGGGAATATCCACCAGAACCGCCCCAGGTCGGCCAGTGCTTGCTACGTGGAATGCCTCCGCGATTGCCGCTGGGATGTCTTCCGGGCGGGTCACCATGAAGTTGTGCTTGGTGATGGGCATCGTCACACCACGGATATCCGCCTCTTGAAAGGCATCCGTGCCCAGAAGGTTAGCGCCCACCTGGCCGGTGATGGCAACGATTGGTACAGAGTCCATGTTGGCATCAGCAATAGGCGTAACCAGGTTGGTCGCCCCTGGGCCAGAAGTAGCGATGCACACTCCTACCCGACCAGTGACTTGGGCGTATCCCGTGGCAGCATGGCCAGCCCCCTGCTCATGACGCACCAAAATATGGTTAAGCCGAGCAGAATCGTAGAGGGCCTCATAAAGCGGAAGGACGGCGCCACCCGGCAGACCGAAAACGACATCAGTTCCGAGCTCTTCAAGCGAACGCACAATGGCCTGCGCGCCATTCATTCGCTCTGGCTGAGCCACGGCTGTTTTCCCTGGGCCGAGGTTCGCCAGCATGGCTGGACTTGGTTGAGAGCGTGATGAGTCAGTCACGTTGCTCGCTCCTTGCTTTGGGTGCGTTGCTCTTCGGCGCACTTCGTGGGCGACCGTTGGGCAACTGTTCACTGGGCAGTTGAGTGCATGTCATCCAACGAAAAACGCCCCCGGGCAACCGGTGGTCTCCGGTTCGGGGGCGCCTTGATTCGAGTTCGTGAAGTCGAGGGTGCTGGGCGCCCCTACGCTACGAGTACTCGAATAATTTCTTTGGAAGTCATGCCGATAGCTTATATCAACGCAACAAAGACGTCAAACAGATTTACCCCTTTTGACCTGATCTTTCCCAAAGAGCGACATGCTAATCCCATTAGGTGAACACGAGAATCGCGCCTCGATCAGGGATTTAGCGCGGTATTTAATACTGGAATTGGAGCACCTCTAGAAGTCTCTGGGAAGCTCATGGGACATCGCCACCGCCTATCTGGAATGTCGCGGACTTCACGTAACGTGGCAGCCATGGTGGATCTCAAATACTTCCTCTTCCAGATGTGGGAATGGATCGTGAACCACGGCATTCCCCTTACTGCGCTTCTCCTGTGCGCAATCTTGCTACCCCGCCTTGGCCGATTGGTCATCCGCATCATCGCGCGACGTTTCAGCAAAGGCGAGGAAGCCACCAAAACACGCCTAGCTCTCATCGGCGCGTTGGTGTACGTCGTGCAAGCAATCGGCTACTTCATCATCATCATGCTGGCGCTTACCAATTTGGGCGTACCGCCGGTTGGCGCAGCGCTTCCTGCCACCGTCCTTACTGCAGCTATCGGTTTTGGCTCACAAAAAATCATCGGTGATTTTCTCGCTGGCTTCTTCATCATTTCCGAAAGGCAGTTCGGAGTGGGCGACTTTGTATCCTTCGACGGCACCACTGGGGACATCTCGGGCACCGTCGTCGCCCTAACCCTTCGCGCAACAAAGGTACGCACACCCTCGGGCGAGCTCGTCACGGTGCCTAACGGTTCCGCGGGTGTCATCACCAACTACTCCCAAGAATGGTCCCGCGCCGTGGTGAATCTCGCGATTCCACTGCAGCCCGGTGAATCCATGGACGATCTAATCCGCACTGTCGAAACCACTGTCCATCGCGCACTCAAAGACCCTTCCATTGCCCGCGATGTTCGTGGACAGATCGAGATTCTCCCCGCCACCGAAATCATTGCCCCAGTCGCTGCCGGCCAGCCATGGGCAGTGAACTTCCGCATCAACGCAGAGGTGAACCCTGCGATGCAATGGGCGGTTGAGCGTGTGGTTCGCTCCGCACTTCTCAACGCATTCTGGGATCGCTACGATCTGCCCGGGTCCTCTGCCGGCGTTCTACCTTCACGCGCCGGCTACAGTTCTGCGTCTCCGATCGCCTCTTCTACCGACGCCACCACGGTCCCCACCGAAGCTTTCCCTGCGGCTACAGCCTCCGCAGAGGAGCTATCAGGTCGGCACGCGGCGAGCCCGCAAAAGTCGGCACCAACCGAAACTTTCGGTGCCACAGGCGTGCACAACGCCAACATCACGGGGTCAGGCACCTCAAACACCGGCATCCCGGGCACCGGCACCTCAAACGCCAGCATCACGGCGTCAGGCACCGCCACCTCAACTACAGACGACACAGGTACAAAGCTCATTCCAGAAGCAAATAGCCCCGAAGATGATAGCCCGGCAGCCGCAGCTCCTATCGCCCCAAGTGATCATGGACCTGGCAAGGGGTTAGACGCCGATAGAATCGAAGACGAAGATTTAGAGGGGCTCGTTCCACAACGACAGATTCACGACACCAAGATCAAGAACGCTCTGAGCCTTGGCGGACGCATCCGGTGGTCAACAACTGCGCTTGTCATTGCTCTGATTGTCGTCGGGCTGTTGGCTATCTTCTCCAGTAATCCAGAGGGCGGAAACGCAGGTGTCCTCTCCCCGGATAAGTGGCGCACGACTAAGTCCGCACCGGCGGAGGCCACCCACCCCGAACCGTCCCCAGAACAGTCACAAAACTCCACTACCAGTGAGGGTGAAGAATCTGGTGATTCGACCGAGCCATCTCAAGGGCCTTCCGGAAATCCGAACCAGCCCACCAACACCGATCAAGGCACCGACCAAAACAATGACGGTGGCAGCACCCCGACCACAACTCAACCCCGTTCCAAAAAC
>VNIW01000552.1_pt1 | contig 13655 bp, 9 predicted proteins | sample 7248591 | NCBI WGS metagenome assembly VNIW01 (sample SAMN12251776, study PRJNA551026) | human skin metagenome | isolation source: skin samples from patients infected with Netherton Syndrome | host: Homo sapiens | place: France:Paris | reverse complement strand
TCTCCATTTTTAAAGCATGGAGGATCGATGTCTCGACACATCGCTTTTCGCCATGTCTGGGCAGTTTTAGCCTCGGGGCTTTCTGCCGGATCGATGTGGTGAGACATCTGAGCTGGTGGAACCGGAACGATCTCATGAGACATGCGGAACGATCTCTCCGAACCAGACACACTCTGGGGCACCATTGTCATGAGTCGCGACATGCTTGACAGATGTGTCGCGACATCGTTGACAAACCGGCATTCCAGTTGCTTTTTGTTCTGGGGTGCCGGTTTCTTCGATCAGGCGGGCACTGCCAGGACAATCTGTTCCAAGCAGCGGTACCAAGACGCCGTAAAGAACACCTATGCGTGATGGGCGGAGTCATTTCCCTCTCGGGCTTTAGAAGGTGCCTTAAGTCCTGAATGGCCGCACTTTATTTCGACGCCACTGGATTGCGACCTTGATGGCGTACGGCTTTGACGATGGCCATATTGCGGTTAGGACTGTTCATAGTGTCAAACATGTCCCGACTCACCAGTCAAGCATCATCCGACACGGTCGGGTAGCCCTAAGCATCAAATATGTCGCGGCTAATCTGTCAAGCATCACGAAGATTCCCTCAGACATAGACTGTCAAATATGTCATGAACTCAGACACACTCTGGGGCACCATGTGAAGGGAAGGCTTTCGGTGAGCTCTCCCTTTCATTTCGGGAAAGTCCTTCTAGGTAAAACCGGGTTTTCAAAATTCGTCAACTTTTGGCGAATATATCTCCGAAACGACGAAAACCGGCCGGTTTGCTTGGAAACTCGGCGTCGCTGCACGGCCTGTAGGACACTCGACGTGAACTCCTCGAAATTCAAGGTCTTTGCCAGTGGCCTCCGGTTGTAACGCCGCCTTCGGTGGCGCGTTGTCGACCAGCTTCCATTGCTCAATGTGACTTGCGACCACCCCACGGGGCAGGCGGAGTCGGTTTCCGTCCAGTGTGTGGACATGACCACGAAACAGCGTCAAGCATATCAAGGTTCACCTCACCATGGACAATAGCCGTGCACAGCATTTTTGTCGGCCCACCGCGCCTAAGGCGCGTAGCATCGTCACCGGCACCTTGGTAAAAGCCATTTTCAACATGGTGTTGCGAGACTCAATGATGTTGCGGCGGCCGTTTTCATTGCGCCACCCCGCAGTCAAAAATGCCGGACCATGCTGAAGGAACTTCACGACGTCCTCGGCGGGGTTCTTCAGTGTCACAGTGCGCCGCTAGCAAACTTTAGGGCAGGAGGCTTTCGGGCTTCCTGCCCTTACTGTCTTGTTGAACTTCATACCGATGCAGCCCCTAGCAATATCGTCCACTAGCTCTGCAAAAATAATTCCGTGCAGGGACTGCACTTCACTTTGTGCAGGTCGTTTTCCAAGCACGGACCTATGAGCGGACCGATATAGGTGTACTCTTTCTCCTACTGCGGTCTTGGTGCGCTCAACAGATTCTAGGGACGAGTCTTAGTGCAGTCGTGCACACTGCTCACAACCCCCCTGGCTAGTAGCATGCTCAGCAAGCCTTCTCCGTACCGACCAACGGTTTGTAAAGCGTATTCGAAGCGGTAGTGCCCCTCGAAGCCGCAGGAGGTGCAGCGGATAAACAGATACTTCCTAGGCTTCGTAAGCGGTTCCAGAAGCCGCAAGCCGGATCCGTGGTATATGTCACCAGGGTACGTTTAGCACCACGCCGGCTTTATTCGAGTGTAGAAAAGTGCGAACTCATTGCAGCCCTCGACGCTGCACACTAGGGGCGTTACAATACGCCTGCCTTAGGTGTCGGGGTCCAAAAGCAACGGTAGTGTGCTACTCGAAAGCAAGTTCGCTCCGAAAGCCTTTTTCTCTGGTCTCTGTCGTGCCCCCCAGCTACTCTAATAAGTGACGAAACCCCACGCGAATAACGCTAAGGAGATACAGTTGGGTAGACAACAACGCCTTGAGCTGACCTGGACGAATAAGGACAAGGCGCTCATTCCCACCGAGCAGGGCCTCTATGGCTACACCTGGGTTGACCCACGCGACCCGCGGTATTGCGAGACGAGGGTTTTAACGGTTGACGAGACGGTAACCGGAACGAGGACTGACAAGGAGGACGGCACCACCTACTCCGAACGGGCAGACTTGGAGCCGCAAACTGACAACCTGCTCATTCTGGGCGAGTCTGGCGACGTGTTGGAAGCACTGACGCGGGTGCCGGAGTGGTGCGAGAAGTACGTTGGAAAGGTCAAATGCATCTACATTGACCCGCCGTTTAATACGGCGCAGACCTTCGCGAACTACGAGGACAACCTGGAGCACTCCGTTTGGCTCACCATGATGCGAGACCGGTTGCTGCACCTGCGGGATTTGCTCAGCGCGGACGGCTCGATCTGGGTTCACCTTGACGACGTGGAGAACCACCGGATGCGTTTACTCCTCGATGAGGTGTTTGGGGCGGAGAATTTTGAGTCCGAAGTTGTGTGGCAAAAGACATATTCACCCCGCAATGATTCTAAGGGCGTTCCCGCCGTGACCGACGTGATTCTGGTGTATTCGAAGGGCAGGTTCGCCCCCCGCCGCCTTCCACGGACGGCGGAGATGGACGCGCGATATTCGAACCCCGACGGTGACCCTCGCGGCCCGTGGAAGTCGGATAATGCAAATGCTCCAACAGCGGGCCGAAGGCAGCACCCCTCTACATTCGGTATTCAGCACCCAATAACCGGCGATATGATTTACCCCTCAAAAGGAAGTTGCTGGCGGTTCTCGGCGAGCCGCATGCTCGAAATCATGCGCGGTTGGGGCCGCTACGAGTTCGGAGAGAACACGGAGGACGAAGTAAGAGGAAGAAAAGCAGTGCTTAAGTCGGGTGTTGAGTTCAGAGATGACGTAAAGCCTCTCGTTATTCCTGATTGGGGTAAGGAAGACTGGTTGCGCGCAGAAGAAATTCTCGACTCTGGACCTTGGCCGGTCTACACAATTTCCCGCCGCGGCAAGGGTTTCAATCGGAAATCATACCTGGCCGATATGCCAGGACGAACACCTGTTAACTTTCTATCCCATTCCGAAGTAGGACACACTGACGCCGCAAACAAGGAGATCCAAGCACTTTTTCCGGAGACCGCGGCATTCGCCACCCCTAAACCCGAACGCCTCCTCGAGCGCATCATCCACATAGCCACGAACCCCGGAGACCTCGTCCTCGATGTGTTCGCCGGTTCGGGAACCACCGCAGCGGTCGCCCAGAAAATGGGAAGGCGCTGGGTGACGTGCGAGCTCGTGGAGGATACCTTTAACCGCTTCACCCGCCCGCGCTTGGAGAAGGTCGTAAATAACGAAGACCAGGGCGGCATTACCCTCCAGAAAGAAGAGCGAGCTGACGCTACCGAAGACGGCTTGCCGGAAGGTCTTACCCCGGAGGAAGCGCAGAAGTTCACGTCTCTGCTGAATAAAACCATCAAGAACGACGACGAGCTCAAAAAGAACCCCGCGGTCAAGCAACTCAAGGCCATGACCAAGACCACGTCAGTCAAGGGCGTAGTCAACTGGCGAGGCGGCGGTGGTTTTAGAGTCGCCCACCTTGAGCCGGCCTGCTTCGACTACGACCCCGAGGTAGCTTTGACCACGTTGACCGAGCTCGCCACCGGCGAGTTGCTCGTGCGTTCCATAGCCGCCCAACTTCGCTTTGCACTCACTCCCGAAGACTTGCACTTTGACGGCAAACGCGGCCGCGACCGCTTGGTCGTGGTCGAAGGTGTCCTAGACGAGGAGAAGGTTGACGAAACCATGGCTCACCTCCCCGAAGGCCATGCCGTCCTGTTCGCCGCGACCGTGGTTGACAGCTTTGCCCGCGAACACGTCCGGTCGTTCAAGAACGGCTCGCGAGTCGTTCACGTCCCGCTCGAGATCTTCCCGTACTCCGACACAGCCGAGGAGGAGAAGTAACCATGACACAGAAATTGAACCTCTCCTTTGACGAGAATCTGGTTGCAGAGTTAACCGCCAAGTTCGACCTTCGCACACCGAACGCCGAAGCGCTTGCCGACTTGGTGAAGCGGATCGAGGAGGGCAACTACGACGCTCTAGAACCACTGGTGCTCAACCTCGCTACGGGTGCTGGCAAGACCTACGTCATGGCAGCGTTTATCGAGTACCTGCGCCGTCAGGGACACCCCAACGTCATGGTGGTCACGCCGACGAAGGTCGTGCAGGACAAGACCGTTCTCGACTTCACCGAAGGCTCGCACCGCTACATTGGCGGCTTCGACGTTCCGCCTCGGCTTGTGACTCCGGGGGACGTGTCGAACCTACGAGTCGATAACGTCGCATCTGACCTATTTGTGGGCAAAGGTGTGTCTACGCTGTACGTTTTCAATGTTCAGCAACTTTTTCCACCGAAAGACGGCGGTAAGAACGTCGCAACGGGAGACGAAGCGGCGCGCCGCAAGACATGGAAGTTCCAGGAGGACTCCGGCGCGCTGGCGCAACGGTTGATCGACACGGAAGATCTCGTTATTATCGCCGACGAGTCTCACCTGTTCGGCTCCACCGCGAAGACCTTCCGCAAGTCGCTGACTTCGCTGAAACCCGCCGTAACTGTGGGGCTTACGGCCTCACCGGACAAGAGCGACGACGTTGTCTACCGCTACCCGCTGTGGCGGGCTATCCAGGACGGCTACGTCAAACAACCGGTGCTGGTCTACCGCGAATCGGGTTACGACTCGGAAGACCGCCAGCTCCAAGACGCATTGTCGCTTCTGACTATCAAGGAAGAAGCGTACGCGAACTACAGGGCAGCCCACCCGAACGGCAAGCAGACCAAACCGCTGCTGTTCGTGGTCTGCTCTGGCGTCCCTCACGCCACCGAGGTTGCCGAGCGCCTGCGCGGCCCAGGGTTCGTCAATGACCCGCTGGCGGTGCTTCAGGTGGACAACGAGCACAACGACAACACCACCCAGTCGTTCTTGCGCTACCTCGACACGGACAATTCCCCGGTTCGGGTGATCGTCTCGGTCAACAAGCTGCGTGAAGGCTGGGACACGAAGCGCATTGCGGTGATGTGTACGCTTCGCACAATGGGCTCTGAGGTACTCACCCAGCAGGTCATGGGCCGAGGCCTTCGCCTGCCGTTCGGGGCGTTGACTAAGGTGCCTGCCATTGACGAATTAGACATTCTGTCGCACGAGTCCTTCGTCAAGCTGTTGGAAAGCGAGAACGTACTCAAGCAGTTCGGCATCGAGTACGCAGTGCGAGAAGGCGACGACAAGGAGATCATCACCCCTCCTGGCACGACCAACCCGCCGCAGGTTGGCTCTGGTAGTGGACACGGCACCGGTGTTACGGGTGGCTCCTCTGCTGACACCGGAGAGACTGGCACCACGGTGCAGCCAGGCGAAGACTCTCGCACCCCTGGTAACGGTCCTGCCACCCCAGCAGTTGACCGCACTGTGGGCACACGAGCACTCACCGACGAAGATGACGTTGCGAAGGGCGTTGAGATATTCACACCAGTCGTTGTTCACGTCAACGAGAAGTTTGCTGGCACCACCTTCGACTTCCCGTCTTCGACTATGACGAAGACGAAGAAGCAGTTCGAGCTGGTTGACATCCCGAACTCCGTCATTGTTGAACGGGCGGACAAGGTCACCGACACTGACGAGTACTTGGCTCGCACGAAGATCGGTGTGGCAGACGAGGGCAACAAAATCGAACTCAACAACGACGACCGCTCCGCCGTGCCGAGTTTCAAACAGACTCCTTCCCAAGTCGCCGCCGAACTCATCCGCCGCGTCATGGGGTCCGGTGCGGTTGCCGCAACGACAGAGAACACGAGCCAACTCAAGCGCCGCATCGTGCCGGCATTCATGGAAGCGACGAAGATCGAGCAGTGGACGGAGAAGGCCAAGGAGTCCGCGGCCCGACACTTGCGTGAGCTCGTTGTCGAGGAGTCCAGAAAGGCGAACGCCCAGACTGGAACCACGGTGTCCATCCACCCGGTTACCCTCCCGATTGACGACTCGTTCGTGCTCGACCTCGACAAGAAGGTGCTGGACCTGCTCGACCGGCAGGAAAAGTCCGCGGGTAAGGCAGGTTTTAACACCGCGGAGTACTACGGCACCTGGAAGAAAGGCCTGTTCGAAGCTGCACGCTTCGACTCGTTTACCGGCGAGTACCGCCTTGCGGCACTACTCGACCTCGACCCGAACGTGGTGTGGTGGAAGCGGATCTACGCCCACGAGGGCGCGCGGGTTGCCTACACCCCGCACAACTCGTACGTTCCAGATTTTGTAGTCTTCGACAAGGACGGCACCCACTGGATTGTCGAGGCCAAGGAGAACCGCGGACGCGACGACGAGCGCGTCCAGGCCAAGCGAGCAGCCGCCGAGCGCGTGGTGCGCCAGCTCGTAGGCATGCCGGAGTACGAGGATCAGACCTGGGGCTACCTCATCGCCTACGAGGACGACATTGCATCTTCCGACTCGTGGGCCGATTTGGTTGCCGGTTCGGTGACGGAGCGGATGCCGAAGTTGTAGTAGTGCGCAAACGCCGGACCGTAGAACGTACCTGCGGTCCGGCTTCTCGCTTTGTGAGGCAGGGTTCACTATCAGCCCGCTCTAAAGTGAAGGCTCCGTGTCTGGACGAGTGTAGCCGTCATCCGTGTTTAGATGATCACATCAGCTAGAGAACGATGCCCGACAGCGTGCCCCTCATAACGCCGTTGACGTTCAACTCCAGCACTGCTTGTTTGTCTGACGGGTCCCATTCAACGTAAGGAATCACGACCCAGAACTCCGTCTCGGAGTACCCGTGGCGGAAGTCAACGCACATGGTTGCCCCCGTCGCCCTCAACGCCAACGACATTGTATCTCGCTCAAAACCATCAAACTTGGCGTTGAACGTATGCGTGTCGGTGTAAAGACCAAACGTGGAGTAGCCCAAAAACGGCTCGCCCGTGAACTGCCACGTGACGGTCAACGCTTCGGTTCCCACCTCGACTCTCGCGGCGGTGAGTTCCGCTTCGGATGAGTTCCGCGCTGCGTCCGCGATGCGCTGGATGTCCTCATTGGGTGTGTTCATTTCGAAGCGACTTCCTCTCTCTAGTGGATGTGGTTCAAAGGGTAGCACCACGTTCGCGTTGTCCGACGGCGGTAATGACCGAAGAACGAGAGGAGCAAACGTATCGAACCGTACCGAAATACGTACTGAATCGCGGGACGAGTCTGCTTTTTAGCCTGACAGAGTCGACGGGGTGTTCGAAAGAAAACGAGGCACGTCGCGGCGGCTATTACACTTAACGTGTCGATCCCCGTTTCGAAGGAGAATGATGCTCGGCTACAGAGATTTTGCCCTGCTTGAACTGGACCTTAACCAAGGACATCAACGATTTAGGTTTACTGACGATAGAGCTCAGTCGGGAGCTATCACCTGCCCGGTGTGCGGAGAAGGAAAGACGGTCAACATCGCCTGGGCCACCGACAGGCGCAACTTCGTTGAAACCGGGTACCGCTGGATGGTCTGCCAAGATTGCTGCGGAGCTTCAATCAGCATCTTTCGGGAGGGTGGCGGCGAGGAGATCTACCCGCCACGGACGCATCAGCAACCTATCGAGAACCTACCTGGTGACGTTGCGGAAATGTGGGAGGAAGCGAACCTCACATACTCTGTTGGAGCCAACACCAGCGCGGTGCTCATGTGCCGCAAGATAGTTTTCGCTACTGCTGTCCGTTGCGGTCTACCAGAGAAAAACGACAAGGGCTGGGCACCGAAGTTCGAAGAGTGCGTGAATTTCTTGGTGAAGGAGGGAATTCTCACCAAGCGAATCAAGGACAGTTGGGCTGACAGCATTCGACTCTGGGGCAATGCCGCCACTCACGAACTGAAATCCGTGAGGCAATCCACCGCGCTGAAGGCCATCGAGTTCACCCGGATGATTCTTCGCATGGCCTTTGAGTTTGAGGGAAACGCAAGGGCCGAAAACGAGCCTTGAGGGTAGTCCCCCGAAACGACACCCGCCCTGCTAACCGCTGCGCGCCCCGTTCCGACCGGCGACAATAAACCCATGCCAGCTGCGAAAGAACTCACCCCGCGCCAACGCACCGTTTTGCAGTGGGTCGTCGACGGGTGCCCCACCGACCCAGAGGTGCCTTCGACGTACAAAACCACCGCCCGCACACTCGAAGGACACGAGCTAGTCAAGGTCAAAGGCCACGGCAAAACGTGGCAAGCAACAGTCACCGAGCGCGGCAAGCGGGTGCTGGCGGGGAAAGAGCCGCTCCGGAGACCGAAACGAAAACGCGGTACGGCGCCCGAGACGGTGGTCGTCCCGCCGACCTATGCCCCGCCAGAGCCCCCACATGCGAGCGAAGTAGCACTCGACGCGCGCGTGACCGACTTGCTCGAAGACTTGGTCGCCTCTCAGCGTGGGTGGGTGGTCAGGCGCGTAGAAAACCGCGACGCGGCGAGAGCAGAGTGGGCCCCCGTAGAAAAGTGGGTCAAGGGACCGCGGAAAGACCTTGTTCCGAACGGCAAAGAGTTCAAGCTCAATCGGAGTTCCGACTCGTGGCACTTCAACTCCCCCGTGACGGTGACCGCTGCGCTACTCGACACGGACGAGTGGGTGTCACCAGACCCAGGGCCAGTTTTGCAGGGCGAAGTTGAAGTCCGCAAATTCCACCCGGCTATCAACAGGCTTCTGCGAACCTCCAAGTGGTACAGCGCAGAGACGAAGCAGCGTGCTAGGTTGCTTTTGCACGTCGTTATTACCGAGGCACAAGCCCGCGGGTGGAGCGTGACGGCACACGACACCGAGGACCACAAGGGCAAGAAGGTACTGGACAAAGTCACACTCGACACCGACTACCGCTCGTATGAGGTGTGGGTCAGCGAACGGGAAAACAACGTCGAGCGGCCGCCGACGAAGAAAAAGGTCAAAGCCTACGAGGACTCGCTGCGCTGGTCGTACAACAAGGGCAAAGCAATGCCGAAGTACTACGTCAAAGAAGGCACAGGACTGGTGTCGCTCACTGTCGGCTTTACTAGGCGCAACGACACCCCCTCGAAGCCGACCCGGCTGAGCTCGGTGCTCGGGGACTTCTTTGCCGACGTTCACCGCAGAGAACAGTGGTACGCATTAGTGGAAGAGCGAGACCGCATTGAGGCTGAGCGCCGGCAGCGCCGACTCGACAAGGCCACGGAGCTCGCCCGTCTCCACCACAGGGAGGGTGAACGCTACAAAGTACTTCTCCGGCGCGTCGAGGCCTGGAAAGAGCGGCAGGCAATTGAGGAGTACCTCGAAGCGCTCGAAGGCGTTCCAGAAGCCGAAGAGTGGCTCAATTGGTGCAAGGAAAGGCTGACCAAGACCTGCGCTCTGGGTGAGACCGACTTGCCTATGGCCGTCCCGTTTGACGAGCCCGAGAACCGAGAACTTATTGCGGCATTCGAGCAGCGGTTGCCGGAGGACGAAAGTCAGTGGTGACGCTGGTCTGTCGCGAGGGCTGGGTTCCGGGACGGCAGGCGTTGTGGGGGTCGAGACGGGGTCCGGCGCGGGATAGCGTTACGAGATCTGGGAGTGAGGTACTGACCCGGGAGAGGTTGCACCGACATTGACCACGATGTCCCGAATTCGGACAAGGCGCTTACCCCCGCTGTAGCGGTTCGTCTCTTGCGACGACACAATGCCCGTCCATGACTGCACAACGACATGAAAACGGCGGTGGCGAGCGTAGTTCGGCGTGGTTGCACGAAGCCGCCTCGGACGCCTTCTACGCCAAGAAAATCCACTCTCTTTCCGCCCCGTACCCTTACACCGCGGTCCGCGTCAAGGTGCGGGACGGGGACTTTCGGATTCTGTCCGCCCACTGGTCGGCGGCGCTCGTGCTCAAGGAGGTGGGCGAGCGCCTTGTCCGTGGTGAAAAGACCGCGGCGTACTTAGTCCGCTGGGACCGTATTGAGTCCGACAGCGACCCGCGGTTTAAAAGAGACGTCCTAACCTGCACCGAACTGCCCGCCCCTGGCTTAGTGGGCGACGTTTTGAGGTAAAGCAGGCTACTTTCAATGACCCACCACAACTCGAACGCAGCGACACCAAACCGCTGCACCGAAGAAAAGAAACCCACGACCCCACGCACGCCCAAGGAGGTGTTGCTCTCGCTCGACGTGTTCTTCAACTGGGAAGAACTGGTCACAATGGACCGGTTTCTTCGGCGCCACTCCGACAGCGTGAGAATTGTCGACGCTGACGGTGAGCACGTTCCGCTCGACATGTTCCAGGCCATGAAGTTCCTCACCACTCTGGTCAAATACTCCGACCAGGACAACAGAATGCTCACCCTGGAGGCCGATGCGAACCCGCATCATCTGACGTACTCCGAGCGGGACAACCTCGTGGACACAGACAAGTTCGACCCGAAAGAACTGGCGGCCGCCGACGCACCGAAGGAGGACGCGCCCCACGAGCTCCTGGACGCAATCTTTAGCCAAGACACCTGGGAAGTCTGGACCGCAGTGGGCATAGACTTCCTCGCTCGCTGCAACGACTTTGAGGAGGCTCGTCGCATTACCCAGTCGTTCCGGGGCGAAGGTGTGCCGGCGCAGTTGAGTAGGACAATTCGTACGGTCTACCCCGTGTAGAAATGCAGCGAGAAACCCGCCACGGTGAGCGAAAGGTTCACCGTGGCGATTTTCGGCAAACTGCCCCTGTCGGTGACCGGCCAGCGAGTAGAACATGTAGTCGATACTTCCGCACCCGTGTCGGACCCACCGCTATCCTCGGTATTGTCCCTTCCAACACAACCCAACCAACCGAGGAGCACAGAATGTCTTTCCCCGCCCCCGACACCTTTATTCGAGACTGGCTGAACGAGCGCGCCGAAGCAGGCGTTGTCCGCGCCAAGGTCGTCACCGACGTCGCCCACAGCGACGGTGTACTCACGGTGACCATCGAGCCCGAGAAGTTCGTTGACATACACACCTGGAACTCACTGAACGAGGGCTACTCCGACTCGCTCGGCGACTTCTACGCCACTGAGCTCGGCTGGACGAATAAGCAGTCCGTCTACCTGCGCGAAATGGTCACCGAATTGCGCGTCGTAGACTCCACCGGCACGGTTGTCGAAACGGTGGACACCGCCGCCTACCAGCGGAAGAAAACCCGCAGTTCTAGCAGGCCGGCTCAGCCAGGCGCATAAGCCTTACTGCTGCCTCCACACCGGAAGCTGCTCCACGCCTGCCTGGTTCAAGCAGTCCCGCACCAGCGACCTTGCGGTGTCAATGAGCGGAACATTCGCGGTGACACTTACCTCCGCCTCGACCGAGCTAAACGACTCTAAAGGCAGCGGGTCTTCGGAGAAGTACCTCATGTCTTTCGGCTGCCACAACACCAGCGGCTTGTCTTGGTCCCACTCAACGCTGCAACGCACGGTGTAGTCGGTGTTGCCGGTGACACCTCCGTAGTGGCGAATGAGCGCCAAAAGGTCGCCCGCCAAGCACGCAAACGCATGCGTGGGCACAATCTGGTCGCCCGTCGAGAACGTCACCTTGTCCAGCCGCGACAGGACGGTGACAACCCCGTTTTCGTGCAGCTCGACATAGGCCAAAAGTTCTTGCGTGTCGTACTGCTTTCCCGAAAACGTCCAACACTTCAAACCCTTGCGGTAATTCGAGGCAGTCGCCGGAGACACCGACCCGTTGTATTCCAGGCGCAGCGGGTCGTCATAAGCGGCAAACCTTGCCACAGTCGCGTCACGCTCAGTAACGTCACCGTTTCTTGCCGGGTACGTTGGCACCGCAACACCGACACCCCAAAAGCCGTCACTAGACCGCTTCGCGGCCACCTTGCTATACACCTCGTCTACTTCACGAGACGAGGCTTCTTCCCGTTGAAAACGCAGCCGGTACAAGTTTGCAATCTCAGGCTCACTCAACCAATCGGAGTGACTCCCGTTACGAGTAGGCGCAGCGAGCGCCGTGGCGTTTTTCTTTTCGGTGAAGTACATATGCGGCACTTGCCGACTGGCCGGCACCACGACGACGAACGCTTCGTGTTCGGGGTGCTCGACCCGGTGGAACTCCACGCCCCGCAGCGGCGGCGAAATATAGGCGGTGGCAACAGTCAAATACGACTGCTCAAGTCCAGAGGAGTACTCGCCGGCACTAACCCTTTTACCGGCGTGGTCTTTCATGTCGGGAAGCTCACCCACGCCGTAGAGAATGACGCCGCCACCACTATTCGCCATAGCACACAAGTCTTTCTTCACGTCGCTCTCAGGCCGAGTTGGCTTGCTGTCGATCTTCTCTTTGAAGTCGAGATCCTGCCGCTCCGCAGTTCGCTCCTCGACCAGTCGGTCGAGCATCTCGTTTGTGAACTCGTCGGTGGACGCCATTCCAAGCGCGGAGTGCAAAGCGGTGAACATAGGTGTCATTGTACCAAGCGGTTTCGGCGGTTCTATCTCACAAGCAACGGTCAAGCAGGACGTTCAACGTCTCCTCACCCCGCCCCGACCCTCGTAACGAGAACCGCCCACCCACAACGCGCCCCGAACCGACCCCCGAACCGGACCCCGCTTCCGAGTCAGCAACCGTTCCGGCAAACGTGTCGGACTCCGAAGCGTGAGGACGTGCCCGGTCCGGCAACCAGGTCGAATACCACAACGGCCCCGAAGCGAACCCCACCGGACACCGAGACGAACCTCGGGTCGGCAAACGCGGCGCACACGGCCGCGACACGCCCGCCCGCCCTGGCAAACGAGACGGGGTGCTGGGTCGGGAGTATGCGGTAAAAAGCGGTGAGCGGGACGCCTATTGGATTACAGCAGGCTAGTCGCAGCGGTTAGCGGTACGGGCTTCGAGGCGGGGTGCGTGTCGGGGTTTCCGGGGCGGGGTTCGGTTCGGTCGTCGAGGCGGTGGGCGGCACGAGGGTCGGTACGGGTTTCGCTTCGAGACTCGGGCCGGTTTCCGGGGCGGGGGTCGTTGCGGGGTGTGTAAGGAAGCGGTGGAAAATGTGTAAACCGCCGTGGGAGTGGCGGCGAGTCTAGAGGTTGGGGAGTTTATTGAATGTCCCGAAAGTCTCGAGACAACGTTCCGCTTGGTGTCTCGAGGTTTTCGTTTTCAGCTGGCCCAGAAACCCAAAATCAAGCATCTGGAAAGACATGGATGCTCTACGGGGCAGGGAAACTATCCAAGAAGATTGTGGTCCAACTGCGCACATTAAGCACCGTAGCTGCGCCCGCCACATCTTGTTCTGTGCTGGCAACGCGCCTAGAAACGCCTCTGAAAGCGCTAAGAGCACCAGCGCCCGGCCCCACGTGGCTTTCTTTCAGCATTCCTCCCTTCAATGCCGAAAACCACTGAGTATCGATGTCCAAGATCCAGTCACACCCTAGAGCACAATGCCACGAACGCTGACAGTTCAGGTAGCGGTGATTTTGTACGTATACAGCCACATTCCTACTAGGAACACCGCGGGGAGGCTGCTGCCCCACCAACGGTGGCACCATCCAAAGTGATAACTCCTTGGCTGACGGCGGGAAGCACTGGTTTATCCGTTCTCACCGTGTAGGTGCTGCCTCAGTTTCAGCGGCAGCCGAGCGTGTCAAGTTGTTTGTGTGTGGGGTTAGGTTTATAGGTATTTGTCGAAGCGGTCGGGGTAGGCCACGGCCAT
>VNIW01000549.1_pt1 | contig 13706 bp, 10 predicted proteins | sample 7248591 | NCBI WGS metagenome assembly VNIW01 (sample SAMN12251776, study PRJNA551026) | human skin metagenome | isolation source: skin samples from patients infected with Netherton Syndrome | host: Homo sapiens | place: France:Paris | reverse complement strand
ACCCGCTGCGCTAGTCGAAGATGAGCTTCATCGTTTTAGAACCGAAAGGGGCGTCGTAGGGATCTTCCAACGGCGCCTCTGGGTCTGACTCCCGACGTGTCCACTTTCCGGGGGGGCAGGCCCGTTCAAGCGAGGACATGTAGTAGCCCGGAGTCGACATTGGTTGGGAATGTGCCGAAAGCGCCAGATCCCGGCACGCCTGACGCGGGCCTGCGAAAACGCCAGTGCGTAGTCCCTGCGTGTGCCAAGATGGACACACATCACAGTCGTGTGCGAAGGAAAAGGAGGATGCCGTGTCGGCATTGAGCGAAATCCTGCGTAGGCTCAATAGCTCGGTGACCATCCCTGATCATTTGCTCGCGTCGTTGCAGGAGGACGAGTTGTCGGCGCTGCGCATGCTGGAAAGCACCATCGATTCCAACCGCACGTGGCGCGTCATGTCGACGAAGATTTTGGAAGTCTCGCAAATGCTCAATGCGGGTCGCGCGTCGAATGACGTGCTTGACACCATCGTGCGGCATGCGCGCTCTATCATTGGCGCGCACATTGGGTACATCAGTCTCAACGATGACGAGTCGGGGTTTACCAATATCCTTGCTACGGCTGGCGTTGTGACGGAGGGCTTTCGGAATATTCGCATGCCCATCGGCACTGGCATCCTGGGCATTGTGGCGGCCACGAATCGCCCCGCCTGGACATATGATCACGCTGAGGATCCGGAGGTCAGTCACGTCGATTACGTGGATGAGGCGGTGGAAGCCGAGGGCATTCGAGGCATTCTGGGCGCGCCCATTCGCATCAGTGGCAAGACCGTGGGCGCGTTGCTCGTCGGCGACCGCCACCCGCGGCATTACTCGCGTGATGAAATTATGGCTATTGAGCTCCTCGGCGCGATGACGGCGGTGGCACTTGATACGGCGCGCGTCATCGAGTCCCAGGGCGAGTCTGTCGCGAAGCTCAGCCGTTCGCAGTTGGAACTGCGCACCCACGTCGAGGAATTGCACAAACTTGCCGATGCCGACTCCCGGCTGCTCGCAGTCCTCATCGGCGATGCACGGTTCGAGGAACTTGCGGAGGTGCTTAGCGAGTTCTTGGGTGTGCAGGTCGAGCTGTGGCTAGAAGAATCATCTACCTTCGTGGGCGATGGCACGCGCGACGAGTGGACGGATGCCATCGCCGCGGCACGCAAGCACAACAACACGAGGAGCGTGGATAATCGCAGCGTGCTTCCGGTCGAGTTCCATGGGCGTTTCCTTGGGGCGATCTGCGTGCCCAAAGGTATTAACGACGTGGAGCTGCGCGTCGTGGGGCATGCCTCCGCGGCTTTCGCCGCCATCGCTCTCTTCAACGAGGCGCTTGTCGATGCCACCGCGCGCAAGGTTGATGACCTTGTCTACTCCGTCGCAGTGGGCACCGCCGGAAATGAAGAGGCGTTGCGTCTCAAACGGCTGACAGGCATCGACCTCGCGCAACCAGAGTCGCTGTATTTCCTCGGCGTCAACTGCGCCGACCCGGCACTGTCCCGGATGCGTCTGGATGGGCTGCTCGATGGGGCATCGGCAGTCACGCGTCATGAGCAGCATTACTGCGTACTCTTTCAACCGGATAGGAATGTCGCAACGTCCGTGCGTCGGCTCGTCGCGGAGTCGTCCGCGCCCGTCTTCGTTGCGGCCGCACCCGTTGCCGGTGTAACGGAGGCGCACGAGGCACACGATTCGGCGATGGCGTACCTCGATGCCGCGATTACATTGGGCATGAGCGGCGAGCTCGTCACCGAAGATACGCTCGGTGCCGTGGGGCTCATCCTGGGAGCGGACGCGAGTGCACTGGCGACGCTCGTAAGGCGTAGTGTGGGCGCGCTTGTTGAGTACGACGCCGCGCATGACACGGAACTCGAGGCGACGGCCTACCAGTTCTTCTTGAGTGGACATAGTATTCCCGGAACCGCACGCGAGTTGTACCTTCACGTTAATACCGTGCGCCAGCGCCTCGAGCGTATTAGCCGTGTCCTTGGTGAGGATTGGGCAACAGGGGAGCGAAGCCTCGATACCCAGCTTGCGCTCCGGATTCGTGCGCTAACGCGAGGCCGCGGCCACATGGGTGTGTAGATTTACACACCCATCGCGCGGAATGGTGGATTATTCTCCTAAGGAAACCTCTGGCGTTCGTCTGGATTCTGACTAGATTGAGTTGCACATCACACAACCTCGAAGGAGTCCACATGTCTGACACCATCACCATCCAGGGCGCTGTGCTCGAGCGCTCGGATGCCGCGCGTCCCTACGCGGATTCGCAGCCGATTTCCATCAGCGAGCTTGAGCTCACTGCGCCGGGCGAAGGTGAAATCCTGGTCAAGATGACCGCGGCCGGCATCTGTCACTCGGACCTGTCCGTGGTGAACAACAACCGTCCGCGCCCGCTGCCCATGCTGCTTGGCCACGAGTCCGCTGGCGTCGTCGAGGAAGTCGGTCCCGGTGTGAGCAAGGTGAAGGTCGGCGACCATGTCGTCATGACCTTCCTCCCGCGCTGCGGCGAGTGCGATGGTTGCAAGACCGACGGAAAAATGCCGTGTGAGGTCGGTTCCAAGACCAACAACGAGGGCACGCTCATCCGCGGTACCCGCCACCTCACCCGCAACGGCGAGACCGTCCAGCACCACCTCGGCGTCTCCGGCTTCGCGACGCATGCAGTCGTCTCTGAGCTCTCCGTTGTCCCCATCGGTGCTGACGTCCCTGCCGACATCGCCGCGATCTTTGGCTGCGCCATCCTCACGGGTGGCGGCGCCATTCTCAACGAGATTGACCCGAAGCCGGAAGATTCCATTGCCGTTGTCGGCCTCGGTGGCGTGGGCATGTCCGCTATCATCACCGCCGCAGCACTCGGCGTGAAGGAGATTGTGGGCATCGATATGCAGGCTGACAAGTGTGCCAAGGCCATCGAGCTTGGCGCCACCGACGCCATGACCCCGGCCGAGGCCGAAGCCTCCGGCAAGAAGTTCACGGCCGTCGTCGAGGCCGCCGGTCACCCTAAGGCTCTCGAAACTGCCTACAAGATCACCGGTCCGGGCGGTCTGACCGTCACCGTCGGTCTGCCGGCGCCGGGCTCCACCATCGCCATCGACCCACTCGTCATGACTGGCGAGGCCCGTCGCGTCCATGGCTGCTACCTCGGTTCTTCCGTCCCGACCAAGGACATCCCGAAGTACGAGCAGCTTTGGCGCGAGGGCAAGCTTAACGCTGAGGGTCTCATCTCCAGTCACATCAAGCTTGCCGATATCAACCAGGCCATGGACAACCTCTCTGAGGGCGTGGCACTGCGTCAGATCATCGAGTTCGACTAATTCTCGTCCAGCCCCAGCTCGGGGCGTTCGCCAATCCCGGAACCGCGTCTCGAGCGCGGTGGCCGGGCTTCATGTTTTCCATCAGATTGGTATCTCATGTCTCATTCCGCATCCCAGCCTGAAGATCATCAGGCATCGAAGGCACTGGCTGAGCCTGAACAGGGCATCGGCCAAGAATCTCCGCACTGGAAGGCCGGTCCTTTCGACATTCGCCTGCCGTTTGTCCACTACCGCATCGAGTGGCCGGACTACGCCCAAGGTTTGTTCATGTGCGTCGTCGACCTTGGCGCCATTCCGCTCATGACCGAGGCACTCGGCATGCCCTTCGAGGTTGCCCTCGCCGTGGTCATGCTCAACGGTCTGCTCTACCTCACGCACCACCTGCTTGGCGACCCTGTCGTCCCTGGCTGGATCACCCCGGCTATCCCGCTGCTTATCGTGTACGTGCAGACCTTCCCCGAAGGCGAACAACGCGTCTGGGCGCTCATTAGTTTCCAGCTCTTGCTTGGCATATTCTCTATCACCCTCGGCGCCACAGGATTGGCGTCGAAGGTTGTGCGCGTCATTCCTTCAGGATTGCGCGCGGGCATCGTTCTCGGCGCAGGTATCGCCGCTATCTTCTCCGTATTCAAGGAAGATGGTCGCTTCCACTCGTACCCCGTGACCATCACCATCGCGGTGGCCATCGCGTTCTACCTGATGTACTCGCGGTCCTTCGCTGGTCTGCGTCAGAAAGCGGCCGGTTGGCGCTTCATCGCTTCGTTGGGCATCCTGCCAGCTATCTTCGTAGCTATCTTCGTCGCACCGCTGGTCGGCGAGGCACCGTGGCCGGACATCGAGTGGGGCTTCTCCAGCCCTGACTTCGCTACCTTGTGGAGCGAGTACACCATCTTCGGTCTCGGCTTACCGCCTGCGCACATGTTCCTCACGGCTATTCCGACCGTGCTTGCCGCCTACATCGTGGTGTTCGGTGACGTCCTCCAAGCCAACGCGGTGCTTAAGGAAGCGGACCACGTCCGTACTGACGAAGCCGTGGTCTACAGTCCGTCGCGCGCCCACCTCCTCTTCGGCGGACGCAATATGATCATGTCGATCATCGGCCCTGACGTCGCTATGTGTGGTCCGCTCTGGGCGGCGATGCACGTCGTCATTGTTGAGCGCTACAAGCAGGGTAAGCGCGCCATGCGCTCCGTCTTCGGTGGTGCCGGCTCTTTCCGCTGGGGAACAAACACCGGCCTGTTGCTTCTGCCCATTATTTCCTTCGTTGAGCCCATCCTGCCCATCGGCCTGGCGCTCACTCTCATCATTCAGGGCTTCGTCTCCGTCCGCGTGGGCATCATGGAGGCAAAGAACCAGAAGGACCTCGGCATCGCAGGCATTACTGCCGGCGTCCTCGCCACGCAGGGCGCGGCCTGGGGCTTCGCTGCGGGCATCATCATGGTACTTGTCATTTACGGCAAGGACATGTTCAAGGATGAGCGCGACGGCACGATCCGTAACTTCGACGAGATTGACCCCAACGAGGGCTTCGCGGATGCTCAGGCGGACTTCACTGAGCTCGCCCAACTCAATGACGTGGACGAGCAAGGCCGTCCGACCCCGCACTTCCACACTCAGGATGTAAAGACCGATACCTCTGCATCACGCGAGGACCGTTCCTAGTCCGTATCGACTCACGCCTACCGCCACAGGCGCCCAGCTACTAGAACTGAGCGCTTGTGGCATTTCTCTTGTCTGAGCCGCGGCGAACCGATGTGGGACAACGTGCACAGCGTGAGCGCTCGCTGCGTGAGCCATTAAAGGCGGGGAGACCAACCTGGACAACATCCTCATGCTGTGCAAATACCACAACATGAAAAAGAGAGACGGCGACGTCTACTGCAAGGGCGAGGACGGGTGGATTTACAAGCGGCGGGAATTCGGCCCCGCCGTGCCGTGTAACTAGCGCCAGCAACCGCCACTACAACGCGAAAGACCCGCTCCCCACGAGGGGAAGCGGGTGGCTTGGCGTGTCTAAGGGCGGGTGTGCGCCTTCTTCTCGGCGGCCTTCATGTCGTTGACGGAGGCCGCGGACTCGAGGTCGGCGATGTCGACGCTGTCATCCGCAGTGGACAGCGGGAGCGTCGAGGCGACGGTGATGTCCTCGCGGGCGTTGATCTCCGTAGCGATTTCTTCGATGAAGGTGTGCTCCGGGATGTTGGAGATGCGGGCGATGGCGATGATCTCCTGCTCCTCGTCCTGCGTGAGTGCTTCTTCGCCTTCGAAGCGCTTGGCCATGAGCTCGCGGGCGCGGCGGCGCAGCTGGGTCTCGCTCTCGAGCTCGCGGCGGTGCTTCCACCAGGACCAACCGATGACGAACATGCAGAGGATGCCCATGTAGCCCAGGATTGGGTAGACCCAGCCGATGAGCTCAGAGAAGCCGATGAAGGACAGGACGAAGCCGACGAGGACGATGGCGACGTAGACCTTGTAGAAGTGCTGACGGTGGCCGCGGGTGAGGCGTTTGGCCAAGGCATAGAACATGCCGATGGCCGTGTTGTAGATCATGCCGTAGATGGCAAACGCCATGAGCGTACCGAGCGCCGGGTGAATCTTGGTGACCATAGCGAGGGTGGGCATGTCCGTCTCCAGGACGGTGTCGACGGAGATGTACATGGAGCCGACGAGCACGGCGAGGAGGAAGAGGAAGATGAAGCCGCCGATGACGCCGCCGAGGCCGACCTCGCGGGAGTCGAGGAAGTTGCCGCCGATGACGATGGCCATGGACACGACGACGATGACCTGGAGGCCGACCGAGTTGATGGCCGAGACCCACCAGTTGGGCAGCGTCGTGGGAATCTCCTGTGCCTGCTCGTTGAGGTGCGCGAAGTCGGGCTGCGCGGTGAAGATGGTGTACATCGTGCCGATGGAGATGAGCACAATGATGAACGGAGTGACGGCGCCGATGACCTTGGTGACCTTGTCCACGTCGAGGAGGCCGGTGAGCAGGACGAGGGCCAGCATGATGCCCGCGCCGATCCAGATGTCCCAACCGAACTGCTGCTTCATATTGGACCCGGCGCCCGCGAACATGGCGAAGCCGATGCAGAATAGACACGTCATCGTCGCGATGTCGAGGACGCGGGAGGTCACGGGGCCGGAGATGACCGTGAACACCGAGTTGTGGTCCTTCGCGCGGTGGTAGCTGCCCAGCTGCAGCATGGAGATGCCGGCAATCATGACGCAGATGGACGTCACGATAGCGCCAACAATGCCCCAGTTGCCGAACGCGACGAAGTATTGGAGGGCCTCGCGGCCGGAGGCGAAGCTCGCGCCGACGAGGACGCCAATGAAGGCCATGGAGATGCCTAAAGCTCGTTGAATCATTGGTTTACCTTTCGGTCGATAGATATTTGATTGTAGGGAGGAGTGAAGGGAAATTCCTAGAGTTTGGTTCACGAAAACCCCAGTGTGAAGAAGCACTTCACACTGGGGCTTCGGGGCTACGCGTGCGCGCGAGCGTGGACGGCGATGAACTTCGCGATGTCGCTCAGGCCTTCCTCGCCACGCTGCATCACGCCGGCAGACGTGAACAGGCCGTGGTGGTACCCGCGCAGGTGCTCGTACCGGACGTCACAGCCGGCCTTGGCCAACTTGAGGGCGTACTCGCCGCCCTCGTCCGCGAGCGGGTCATTGTCCACCGTAATGACGTAGGCGGGAGGCAGATTCTCCGGCAGCTCGTGGAGCAGCGGGGACAGGTCGGCGACCGTCTTGTCCTGGCCCTCCGGCAGGTAGGTCCGGATGAACCAGCGCATGGTCTCCGCCACCATGGGGAAGCCCTCGGTCACGCGCTGGTACGAGGCACCAGACTCCGTGCGCTCATCCGAGATATCCGTGATGGGATAGATGAGCACCTGGCTGGAGATGGGGGCGACGGAGTCGTCCCCGGAAAACTCGTTCGCCAGGATGGCCGTGAGTTGACCACCGGCCGAGTCACCCGCGATGGCGACGTTGGTGACGTGCAGACCGTGCGGAGCGGAGGCGTCGGAAAGCCAGCGCAACGCGGCGCGGCAGTCATCGATGGCCGCGGGGTAGAGGTGCTCCGGCGCGAGCCGATAATCGACCGCCACCGCCGGCAGCCCGGACTCGACCGCGAGGCGGCGCACCGCAGAGTGGTGCGTGTCCAGGTTGCCCATGAGCCAGCCACCGCCATGGATGAATAGGATTGCGGGGGTGGCGGCGTCACGCTCGCTGTCGGGACGCGGGTCCGTGAGACGTACCCGAAACTCGCCTACCTCGAAGTCCTGCGTGAAAGGCTCCGTTTCTTCCGAGAGACCGTTCTGCGCGGTCGAAGCCACGTAGTTCTCGCGCACCGTGGGGATCTCAATGTGGTGAAAGGGGACCCCGCCTCCGGCGCGGAAGGGACCCACGGACTTCCATGCGTCCTCCGTGATGGGGCGGCCAGTGAATTCGTCAGCGAGCGTGTGCATTAGGCCACCCCGTAGTCAGCCAGCTCGAGGGTGCGGGTGAGGTCCTGGTACTCGGCAACGTTGCCGGACCAGTTGTTGATGACCTTGCCGTCCTCGTTCTTGTACCAGGAGGAGCAGTCAGCGGAGAACGCGGACTCGTTGAGGTCAGCCTGGATGCGGTCATTGAACTCGCGCAGGACCTGTGGGTCGACATCGAGGACCTTGTCCGGGTTGCCGCGCAGGAACTCCACGGCCTGGCGAATGTACTTGTCCTGCTCCTCGAGCATGGCCACAACTGAGTGGTGGTTGAGGTTCGTGTTCGGGCCGTAGAGCATGAAGAAGTTGGGGAAGCCGTCTACGGTCATGCCCAGGTAGGCCTCCGGCGCGTTGCCCCAGCGCTCGCGCAGGTCGAGGCCACCTCGGCCGATGACCGGTAGGTCTCCCTGGAACTCCTGGGAGTAGAAGCCGGTGGCGTAGATGATGACGTCGAACTCGTGCTCCACGCCGTCTGCGGTGCGGATACCCTTCGGGGTGATTTCCTCGATGCCCTCGGTGACCAGCGAGACGTTGTCGCGGTTGAAAGTCGGGTAGAAGTCATCGGAGCGCAGGATGCGCTTGCAGCCGAACGCGAAGGTCGGGGTGAGCTTCTTTACCAGCTCCGGGTCGTTGACCTGGGAAGTGAGGTGCTCCATGGCCTGCTCGACGCCTTCTTGAGCGGCGTCGGTGCCCTTGCGGGTGCGCTCGAAGCCGTCCTCGCGGGTGTCGTGGATCTCCTGGCGAATGGCGCGGTAAGACTCCGGGTTCTCCTGGAATTCGCGTAGCTCCTCGTCGGTGAAGATGACCTGGTTACGCGGCAGGATGTAGTTCGCGGAGCGCTGGAAGACGGCGAGGTGTCCGGCCTCCTTAGCGACCTCCGGCACGAGCTGGACAGCCGATGCCGCGTTGCCCACCACGGCGACGTTCTTGCCCTTGAGGTCGACGGTGTGGTCCCACTCAGCGGAGTGGAACTGTACTCCCTCGAAGGAGTCGCGGCCAGCGAAATCCGGAACCTTCGGCTTGGAGAGCTGGCCCCAGGCGCCCACAAAGACGCGGCCGTAGTAGATGTCGCCGGTGGAGGTGGCGATCTCCCAGGCCTTGAGCTCCTCGTTCCACTCGGAGCGGACGATGCGGTTGTTGAACTTGATGTGCTCGTAGAGGCCGAACTCGGTGGCGAGCGCCTTGAGATAGCCGAGCATCTCGTCTTGGCCGGCGAACATGCGGGACACGCCGAGGTTGAGGAAGTAGGAGTAGCAGTAAATGAGAGCCTGAGTATCGCAGGCGGCACCCGGATACGTGTTATCGCGCCACACGCCGCCGACCTCGTCCGCCGCCTCGAGGATGAGGAAGTTCTCGAGGTTGTCCTTGGCGAGCTGGGCGCCCATGCCGAGTCCGCCGTAGCCGGTGCCGAGGATGACGCAGTCGTAGATGTGGTTGTCAGACATGTTAGTTCTCCTTGGAGGGTAGGTGGGGTGTGTTTTAGTTCTTACGGATTTCTGCGGCGAGCACTTCGAGGCCGTCACGCAGGGTGGACTCGTTGATGACCAGTGGCGGCAGGAGGCGGATGACGTTGCCGTCCAGACCACAGGTGAGGATGAGAACGCCCTGCTCCTTGCAGGCGCTCGCGACGGCGGAGGTGAGAGCCGGGTTCGGGCGACCGTTCTCATCGACGAACTCGAGGGCGATCATCGCGCCGCGGCCGCGGACCTCGGCGACGGTGGGAAGCTCGGTGAGTGGCTCGAGGACCTCGCGGATAATGGACTCGATCTCGCGGGCACGGCCGGCGAGATCGTGCTCCTCCATCTCCGCGATGGCCGCGAGCGAGGCTGCGCACGCCACCGGGTTGCCGGCGTACGTGCCGCCCAGGGAGCCCGGTCCCGGTGCGTCCATGATTTCGGCACGGCCGGTGACGGCTGACAGCGGCATGCCGCCGCCTACGCCCTTTGCCGTGGTGATGAGGTCCGGGACGAGGCCCTCGTGATTGCTCGCGAACCAGTCGCCCGTGCGGCACATGCCGGCCTGAATCTCGTCTGCGACGAAGACGACGTCGTTCGCGCGGCACCACTCCAGCAGCGCCGGAAGGAAGCCCTCGGCTGGCTCGATGAAGCCGCCCTCGCCCTGCAGCGGCTCGATGACAAGTGCTGCGATGTCCTCCGCGCCAATGACCTGCTCGATGGAGCGGATGGTGCGCTCCGCCGCGTCTGCGCCGCTCAGGCCGTCGCGCAGCGGGTAGGAACCCTGCACGCGGTAGATATCAGAGGCGAGGGTGCCAAAGCCAGACTTGTACGGCTTGTTCTTCGCCGTCATCGTCATGGTGAGGTTCGTGCGGCCGTGGAACGCGCCGTCGAAGACGACGATGCGGTTCTTGCCCGTGTAGTTACGTGCAATCTTCACGGCGTTCTCAATGGCCTCCGCGCCGGTCGAAAACAGTGCGGTCTTCTTTTCGTGGTCGCCCGGGGTTAGTTCGTTGAGCTTCTTCGAGACCTGAAGGAATCCCTCGTAGGGCGCATTGAGAAAGCAGGTGTGGGTGAGGTGCGACGCCGCCTCAGCGATGGCCGCGGTCACGCGCGGGTTGGACGCGCCGACGGTGGTCACCGCGATGCCCGAGGCGAAGTCGATGAAGGAGTTGCCATCGACGTCCACGAGGACGCCGCCGTCACCGTCCACGATGTACGCAGGCAAGCCCGGCACGAGGCCACGGGCGAGCTCTTGCTCGCGCTGCTCCTCGAGTTCTTGGCTGCGCGGGCCAGGGATGGTGGTCACAACTTTCCGCTCTTGCGGAATGCGGTGATTGAAGTCCTGCATGTCACTCCTTCGAGTCAAATTGAAATGTGATGGAAGTCATTGTGCCGACGGAGTGTAGCGTGGCATATAAACATTGTGTCGAAATGAAAACGCCAATTTGTACACGATGTATATAGGAAGGTGAGGTGTGATGACGCGGTCAGTAGCGCACGCGGATGCAGAAATGGGCGATATGCTGTCAATTTCGTGGCTTGCAAGCCGTCGAAATTTGGGTCTGCGCGTGGTCCATGATTCGGGCCGTTCTTTTGGCATGGTGCACCCGTGCGAGCTTGAAAATCCCGAAAAATATGTCGGTGAGGGCACCCTCGTTTTGCTCACCGGCATCGCTTTTCGCGATCATCCGGAGGCTTTCAGTGACTATGTCGCCCGCCTTTCTGCCGCCGGGGCTGCCGGCATTGGCTTCGGCGTGGGCGTCGTCTTCCCCGAGGTCCCGCACGAGCTTGCCGACGCCGCCCTCGCCCACGACGTCTCCCTTCTCACCATCCCCCTTGACGTGCCGTTTATTTCGGTCTCCACGGCCGTGCACCGCGAGCTCGCGCAACGCCGTGAGCGCCGTCTCGAGGTTCTTCTTGAGCTCCAAGGCTGTCTCAACCTCGCGGCCGGCCAGGGCCTGAACGGGCTCGTCACCCGCACGGCGCAGGCCCTCGACGCGAGCGTTTGTCTTGTGGACTTGGACGGGCGTGTGTCTGCAGCGGCGGTCTTGCCTGGCTTTGAAAACGTCGAGCTCACCCACGTTATCGATGACGCGCGTCATCGTGGTTTTGGCATCGCCGGCAAGGTGGGCGAAATCAATGTTCTGGCGCACCGTCTTTCTCCGAGCGGCAATGATACGCATGGTCTCGTGGCCATAGCCGACCACTACTTCGACGCCAATCAGCGCGCCTTGCTCAAACACGCCGCCGGCCTCGCTGAGCTCATCATTCGACGCCCACAGGAGCTGCGTCGCGCACAGCGCGAGCTCACCACGCTGGCCGTGTCTATGCAGCTTGGTCTCACAGGCCGCGACGAATCGATGCAACGCATCTTCCGCCAAGCCAGCGATACGGAAGGCAAAGTCCGTCCGGTCCTCGTCAAATCCGAGTCGGCACGAGCGCATGCGCGCTTCATTGAGGCGCTTGACCGCAATCTCGCGGAACAAGGCCGCCTGCTCTTCGCCGTGGAGGTCGATGACCTCACCTGGTTATTCCTGCTGCGCGGCAACCGTTCCATGCGCAATATTCAGGAACTTCTCCTCGACATCCGCGGCGGTAAACGCATTGTCGTCGGCTCACCCCTCGAGTGGTCGCGCCTGCGCGAATCCACTGTCCGTGACTTGGAGAAAGTCGCCTTCGGCTTGCAACCTGGCGCGCTCGTGGGCCCCGAGTCGCGCACGCTCAATTGGCTAGGCGATGAAGCCGTTGGTGCCGCCGTCGCCCACCGCTTCGCTGAAACCTGGGGTAAGTTGCGCGAGTACGACGCGGCCCACGGCAGCGAGTATGAACAGACGCTGCAGGCCTATCTGCGCAACGGCGGGCACTATGTGCGCACCGCTGATGCGCTAAATACCCACCGACACACCGTGCGCAAGCGCATTGCCGACGCCGCCGAGATTCTCGAGATTGACCTCGACGATCCCATCGCGGTCGCGGAGCTCGTGGTGCTCGGCGTCGCCGGCGCCGGTGCATCCTCGTTTTAGCTGCGCCTTGTTGTCCCTCCGACATCGATGAGATGCTGGTACACCGCGTCCGTGAGCGCGCGGCTATGGAAGCGTCTGAAGGAATCAAGCATCGTCTTATCCGTGAGCGCCTCCTGGCCGGCGAGCTCGAGCGCAGCAGGAGTCTATTCCCCTTGAATGCTTAGGAGATATTCCTTGAGTCGTGGAAGCTGGAAGGTCATTTTCCGGTCTGCCGTTTCGATAACGAGGTCGAGGCTTAGGAGCTTTTGCCGGTAGTTGCTGATGTTTTGCGGCGAGGTCCCCATGATGCTGAGCACATCGGTATTCCGAGCGGGGAGGTCGCACTGGGCAAGGGCGATGAGGAAATCCCGTTCACCAGGGGTGATGTCGGCGATGGCGGGTTCGTGGACGAGCTGATGGAGCTTATTTGTTGCGCGCTTGATGCCCTCAGCGACGTCCTGGTCAGTGATATTTGTGCGACCGGACTTGTGGGCTTCGAAAAAGGACCACAGCCCAATTAGCTGGAAATAAAAGGGGTAGCCGCCGCTTTCTTCAGTTGCGGTGTGCAGAGCTGACTCGTGCCAGCTGAAATTAGCAATTTTCGCAGTGTCAGCCAGAACGGAACTGACATCGGGATCCGGGATTGCTCCGAGATCGATGCGGTTAGCGCGGCGAAGGAAGGTGATGGGATTGGAACCGTCCGGACTAGAAAGCAAGGGCTTCACAGCCGAGGGGATACCCGCCATGATGACTGTGATTTCACGATTCTCCCGGAGGAGGTGCTGAATCGTTGTAGCGAATTCGATGATTTCGTCGCGATTTGTGTAATGGAGCTCGTCCAGGGTGATCAGCACGCCGCTGGGCGGTTGACCGGTAATGGAATCGAGTTGTGCCTTGGCGTCGAGCAACGCGGTAAGGGCGGTACGCAGTGATGATTGTGTGGGGGAGATTGGATCAGTTTCCCAATTGATGGAGCCAATACCGGCGATTGAAATGCCGGAGAGGCGACGTTTGTCCGCTGGGGAGAATTCCTGAAGGTTGCGCTCGGCTGTATTGCGAATGCGCTCGACGACGCCCTGTGTAGCTGTTTCGGAGATGATGCTCCAGCCAAGTTGGGAAGCACGGTCTTCGACAGCGTTGAGAAAGACCGTCTTGCCGCTGCCGCGAGCACCACTGACGACGCTGACCCGTTCGTGGGCACCAGGACCGCCGAGCATTGCCATGGTGATGAGATCGAGCTCTTCCTCACGGCCGGCAAGAACTGCCGGACTAACGCCGAGGGCGGCGGTGAATGGGTTACGGATTCGTTCCATGAGTTTCTCCACTGGTTCATACCGAGAACTAATGTACTTCGATGTACTTCAGTGTACTTCACTGTACTTTGATGTACTTCGCTGTAAGCCAATGTAATCCGGTGTACTTC
>VNIW01000548.1_pt1 | contig 13707 bp, 14 predicted proteins | sample 7248591 | NCBI WGS metagenome assembly VNIW01 (sample SAMN12251776, study PRJNA551026) | human skin metagenome | isolation source: skin samples from patients infected with Netherton Syndrome | host: Homo sapiens | place: France:Paris | reverse complement strand
TACGACCACAGCCCGGGGTGCACGGAACGAGTACACAAGCACCCAAACCAGGCGGATAACCGGCCCTTGAGGACACAAAACGTGCACCCGGGTCGTTACTGCCCAATGTGGGGAGACCAGCAACCTACCCAGGCGCCGCCCTTCAACCGCGGGGTACGCCTCGGTGCCTGAAAATGGATCCCAACCACCCCCACAACACGGGGCGGACACCCTAACGATCCAAAAACAGGCAGTGTGCTCGGTCATCCGCAGTACGTCGGCAGCTGCGGGTCGCTGACCGAGCACGAAGAGTGGGGAAGGGCTACACGTAGTTGCGAACGCGCTGGAAGATGTCGGGCCAGCTGTGGCTGAGGCGTCGGTACGCGATAGCGAGGCCGCCGACGAGGACCGCTACCGCGAGAACAACGTTCAGCGCGAGGCCGGTGAGAAACAGACCAGACGCCATGTCTGCGAACGACGCGTGTCCCCGCGATAGAGCAAGGCCCATCATGATGGTTCCCGGCACGAGCGGGAGCCAGACGCCGAAGATGCCGATGAGAGACGTCAAGATAGCCGCGCCATTAAACCCGGAGCGGTCGTTGAAGGCATTCGTCCCAGGCTTCGAGGTCGGGTAGGGATTAAAAACGGCCATCACGGCGGCGAAGCCGAGGCCGGCAAGGGAGGCGCAGGTAGCGACACTGAGACATGTCCAGAAAATCGGGTTCGCGCCGGTGGCAAAGCCGCTTATTACCGCGGTAATCAGTAGGGTCGCTCCACCGAGAGTCCCACCGGCGGCCGCCCGGGCGGTCACCATCGTCTTCGCGGGCACGTGTGCAGCAAGGTGCACCCAATTTGCCGGGCCGTCGTAGCCGTAGTCGTTAGCCGTAGCGGTCGTGCACAAAATGACGCTGGAGATTAGTCCGATATACGGCCGGGTTGGGTCACCGGCCGCTAGGCCGGTGCCGCAGAAGATGGCGGTGAGCACAACCGCGCTGGCCCACTGCGCGCGGAAGCGGGAATCGCGCCACCAGTAGCACAGAGCCCGGGAGTAGATGGCGCCCCAGCGCGTCCGCGGCGCCCACGGCAGCAGAACGGTCCCGCGCTTGGAGGTGGAGGACTTCCTCGATTCGCCCTCTGCCGGGGCGTGTAGCGCAACACCAATGGCCTTCTCCTGCGCCCAGGCGGCGAGGAAAAACAGCGCGACGGTCAGAACCGCCATGAGAACAACCGGCGCCCAGTGTCCCACGACGCCGAAAGCCACCGCGGAGCCGGGCGCGGCAAAAGGCGTCCACGCGAAGGTGCGCAGCACCGCGGTGCCGGTGGCTTCCATGTCGGTGGTGTCTGCAGAGACCGCGAACGTCGCCACCACTGCCACGACGAGCCCCGCTGCGAAGACGAGGTAGCGCACCCACGCCGGCTGCGCGCCCAAGAGCTGTCCGAGCCCGCTCATACCGGCCGCGCCGACGACGGCGAGCACGAACGAGACCAGACAACTTAAGGCCCAGGCGACGACGAAGGTGGTGCTGGTGGCATCGCCAAGCACGGCGGGAATGATGACCGCCGTCGCAACCGTGCACAGCAGCGCGAGCACGGTCCGGGCCTGCAGGAACTCCGTCCACAACAAGCCCGGGACTAACTCGCGTGGCCGCAGCGGCAGGGTGGCCATCCGGGAGGGCTCGACCTGGCTTTCCCCCGAGGGATACAGCAGCGCCAGCAGCCAGTAGAAAAACACACCGAGCCCCTGCAGGCCCGCCGCGTACTGTAGGTCGTTTTCCTGCAGCGCGATGTCGCCGGTCAGGAACGCCAGACCGAGCGCACCGGGGAGACCGTAGAGGAAGAAGATCAAAAGGACGACGAACTGTGACGGGTTGGCTTTGAAACTGCGCGGCCACAGTTTCGCGTGCAGCGCGATGATGGTGCGTGTCACTGAGCTCACTGGGCATCGCTCTCCGCGAGCCAGCCGAGTGCGTCTTGGTCGAGGTGGCCGCCGCCGACGAGGTCGACGAAGACATCGGTCAGCGAATCCCGCGAGCCGCGGACCTCCTCCAGCGTGCCGGCGGCGACGGTGTTGCCGGCATTGACGATGGCCACCCGGTCACACATCTCTTCCACCAGGGCCATCACGTGCGAGCTCATCAATACGGTGCCGCCAGAGCGCACGTAGCTGCGGAGGATCTCGCGGATGACCTGTGCGGACACTGGATCGACGGCCTCAAAGGGCTCATCGAGGATGAGGATATCCGGGCGGTGCAACAGGGCGGCGGCGAGCAGGATCTTTTTCGTCATGCCCGCCGAGTAGTCAGCGATATACTTTCCGCCCTCCTGTGGCAGCTCCAGCACCCGCAGCAGGTCGGTGGAGCGCTTTTCTACCTCCGCCTCGGGCAGCTGGCGCAAGCGTCCGGTGTAGTCGAGGAATTCCTTGCCGCTGAGGCGATCGAAGACGGGGAGGCCATCGGCAAGCAGGCCGTAGCAGCGCTTCGCGGCCAGGGCTTCCTCTTCGGAGCCCCAGGTGCGGTGGCCGCACACCCACGCATCGCCGGCGGTGGGGCGCAGAAGGCCGGTCGCCATGGTGAGCGCGGTCGTCTTGCCCGCGCCGTTGGGGCCGACGAGCCCGTAGAAACTGCCGCGAGGCACGTCCAGCGACAAGTTGTTGACAGCGATGTGATCGCCGAACCGGCGGGTCAGGCCACGCAAGGCCAAGGCAGGGGAGGAAGGATCCTCCGCAAGGGGAGTCAAATATCCATAATTGAGCATGCCGTAATCATGTCATTGACCTTATGATTACGCGCGGTGGGATTACAGGACCAGCAGGTCGTACTTCGTCGCCTTCACCTCGTCGAGGCGCTTGCGGGCGCGCTCGAGGCGGTTCCACTGATCCTGCGGGATGGAGGTGCGGGCGATGTCGACGACCTCTTGATCGGGCGTCCCCCACGCGATGGGCATGGGGGAAATTTGTTGCCAGTGGTCCTTGTCCTGCGTGGAGCGGTGCCCGCCCACGGCGGCGACGGGCACCTTGGTGCCCTCGGTGCGCTTTTTCAGACCCGGGATGGAGGTCACCGTGCGCAGGGCGGCGCCCCAGCGCGGCGGCTGGGAGGAGTCCACGTTGGTGTTGACCAGCGCTAATAGCACCATGTCGCGCTCGTTGACCTCCGCGACGACGGCCGGGGCGAGGGGATAGGAGTCGTAGAGCTGCTGCGCCGTGCCCACGCGGCTGGCGGCTGCGACGCCGATGATGCCGATCATGACGCCGAAGAGCCCCAGGCCGATGCCGATGGTGAGGCCCCAGGCGGCATCGACAAGGAAGTACACAGCGAGCCCTGCCGCGATGAGCAAGAGGCCCAGGATGATGCCGGAGGTGCGCAGGCGTCCGGTATCGCGCAGTAGCTCGTTGTGTTGCTTGGCGTATGACTCGTCGACGTCGAATTTGAAAACCTTCATCGTCTAGTCAGTGTACGTCGCCGAGACACGCGGGCTGTATTCCCGGGAAGAATCCCCCATATAGTATGGTTTCGGGAAAGAAACTAACTAACCGGGGAAGGAAACCATGGGGCGTATTCGAAAGCGCCGGTTCGCGGCCATCGCGGCGGCAGGACTCATCGCATTGAGCGCGGAAGGTGTAGCGATGGCCAACAACGGCCTCGCCGCTGGTCTGGCGCTGTCCAACACGATCTTTACTCAGACCGTCGGCGGCCTCGACGCCGACGACTTTGGGCTTTTCGTGGACACCGAACACCAGCAGCAAGGCGACCGCGGGGTAACGCGCCTGCGCCTGCAGCACGCGGAAATCACCGACATGTGCTTGTCCGCCAAAGTCAACCTTCCCGGGGTGGGGGAGAAGAAGTTCCAGATGCTGGCCGATGGCCCCTCGACTACCGCGGACAACTTGGTGATCGGCGTGGCGGACATGGAGGGCTCTCTGACCATGACGAACCCGCGGATCGGTGTCGACGCCAGCCAGCTTTCCGATGATGCCGAGCCGGGCGCCTTCGGCCTTGCCGCCACGCATATGGAGGCCAGTGATCAGGTGATTCACGCCGTGTCTACTTCGGCCGATCGGCTCAGTTCCGCGGGCGGCAAGATCACCGTTGAGGACCCCGACGGCGGGAGGTGCTAGGCCGCGGTGAACGAAAGTTTTCAGCAGTGGAGGAAGCAGCGCCCCTTCTGGCCGGGCCTGTGCATGATTCTGGCCGGCGTGGAAATCATGCTGCCGGCATATCTGTCCTTTTCCGTCTCCAACATCCAGGTGCAAATTTCCACCCTGTCCGGAGTGTCCACCCTCGTCGTGGGCGTTCTGCTCATCGTCTGCGGCGCGATGACCTTGTGGATGCCGGAGGGGCGGATCCTCGCTGGGGTGGCTGCGATGGTCCTGGCGGTCGTCGCGCTGCCGACATCTAACTTTGGAGGATTCCTGCTGGGGACTCTCGTGGCGCTCTTGGCTGGGGCCGCCGCACTGGCATGGGTACCGAGGCGGGAGTGCGTCCGTGCGTAGCCTCGCAGCGATTACGGCCGCCATTCTCGCCGGGCTGGTGTGCACTCCCGCGGCGGGGCAGACGGCGACGGGAAATACGTACACCGTCCAGTCGAACTCCACCCGGCTGCTTGGCAACGTAAGAGTGTCCTACGTCGACTTTCCCACCGCCGCCGGACCGCGCCCTGCCATACAGATCGACGCGGACCGGGTCGTGCTGGACAATCTCCACGTGCGCTTTCCGGGCCAGCCCGGCGGTTTCGCGGACGTATGGCAGCGCACAGGCGATGGTCGGACCACGACCCTCAATGGGAACTTCCGCATTGTCATCGCACGCCTCACCGCCACGCCGGAGATAGCGGGGCTTGCGTCCCCGGAACCGGTGACGGTCGACGCCGCGTGGGCGCCTGACGATGTCGCCGAGCACCTGAAGGAAATAAGCCTCGACACCCCAGACGAGGTGTCGGAGCAGCTGGTCATGCGTGACGGATCAATGGAGACGTATTACATCTCCGCGGACGACATCCGGTTCGACGAGGGCACCTCAATCGGCCTGTAAAGGCAGATCGGCGGCATCGACAAGCCGGTAGGCGTAGCCCTGTTCCGCCAGGAAACGCTGCCGGTGAATGGCGTACTCGGCATCGAGGGTGTCGCGGGCGACCACGGTGTAGAAATAGGCGGCGCGTCCGTCGGTTTTCGGGCGCAGCAGGCGGCCCAGCCGCTGCGCCTCCTCCTGGCGGGAGCCGAAGGTACCGGAAACCTGGATGGCCACCGCCGCCTCCGGCAGGTCGATGGAGAAGTTGGCCACGCGCGAGACGATGAGAACGGGCAGCTCGCCGGCGCGAAACTGGGCGAAGAGCTCCTCACGCTTCCGGTTCGAGGTCTTGCCGTCGACTACGGGGGCGCCGACGCGTTTGCTGATGTCCGCGAGCTGATCCACGTAACCGCCAATGACGAGGACCTGCTCGTCGCTGTGTCGCTGCAACAGCGTGTCGATGACCCGCAGCTTCGCCCCCGCCGTCGCCGCGAGCCGGTAGCGGTTGCGCGGATCCGCCGTGGCATATGCCATGCGCTCGTCCGGATCCATGTCCACGCGGACCTCGACACACTCGGCGGTGGCGATGTAGCCGGCGGACTCCAGCTCCTTCCACGGCGCGTCGTAACGCTTCGGCCCGATGAGGGAGAAGACGTCGCCCTCGCGCCCATCTTCGCGCACGAGGGTGGCCGTGAGCCCCAGCCGGCGGCGGGACTGCAGATCCGACGTCATGCGAAACACCGGGGCGGGGAGCAGGTGCACCTCGTCGTAAATGATGAGGCCCCAATCGCGGGAATCGAAGAGCTCTAGAGCCTTGTACTCGCCCTTGGTTTTCCGGGTGACCACTTGGTAAGTCGCGATGGTCACCGGCTTGATTTCCTTCTTCTCGCCGGAGTATTCGCCGATTTCGTTCTCGGTCAGCGAGGTGCGGCGGATCAGCTCGTCTTTCCACTGCCGCCCGGCGACGGTGTTGGTGACCAGGATGAGCGTGGTGGCCTTCGCCTTGGCCATCGCGGCGGCGCCGACGAGCGTTTTGCCCGCGCCGCAGGGCAGGACCACGACGCCGGAACCGCCGGACCAGAAGGACTCGGCGGCGTAGTGCTGGTAGTCGCGCAGGGCCCAGCCGTCTTCAATGAGTTCGATTGGGTGGGACTCGCCGTCGACGTATCCGGCGAGGTCCTCTGCCGGCCAGCCGACCTTGTACAGCTCCTGCTTGAGCCGGCCGCGCTCGGAGGGCGGGACTGCCACGGAGTTGTCATCGATCCGTGTGCCCAGCATCCCGCCGACCTTCTTGTGGCGGGAAATCTCCTCCAGGATGGCCGGCTCGGACGATTCCAGGACCAGCCCGTGGGCAGGATGCTTGTCGATGCGCACCCGGCCATACCGCGACATCGTCTCGGCGACATCGACAAGCAAAGCCTGCGGAACCGGGAAGCGCGAGTAGTTCTCCAAAACGTCCACGACCTGCTCCGCATCGTGGCCGGCGGCGCGGGCGTTCCACAGCGCCAGCGGCGTAATGCGGTAGGTGTGGATGTGCTCTGGGGCCCGCTCCAGTTCGGCGAAAGGGGACAGGGCCGCGCGGGCCTCATCGGCACGCGGGTGATCCACCTCCAGGAGCACTGTTTTGTCGGACTGGACGATGAGCGGGCCTGCGGTCATCGACAAGTACTGCTCCCTTCCACGCCTTTTACTTCGTCAGCGCCTGCTTCCAGGTCATCTTGCTGCCGTTGTTGAGGATAGCCCGCTGGTAGATGCGCGCGACAATCCAGATGACGCCCGCGGTGGCCAACGCCAGGATGAGGTAGCTTGCGGCGAGCTCGCCCCAGCTCATCTGCCCGGCGGCGACCTCCAAGGGGGCGACGACGGTGGAGACCGGCGGGACCCAGCCCATCACGTTCATCCAGGTTGTTTCGGCGTGCTGCCAGCCGAAAAGCGGGACGTAGAACGTGGCCAGGACCAGCATCAGCACGGGCGTCTGGGTGGACTGCAGGTCTTCGGTGCGCCGCACCAACGACCCCGCGGCGGCGTATAGGCAGGAGAAGAAGAGCAAGCCGAGGAGCTCACCGAGGAGCATGACACCGATCAGGGGCCAGTTGATGGGGAAGTCCGTGACGAGCCCCGTGGCCGTCACCGATGCGGCGCCGGCGACCACGATGAGCACGGTGGCGGCGAATCCGATGAGGCAGTTGCCGAGGAGCTTTCCCGCCAGGAAATCGACCGGGCGAACCGAGGACAGGATGATTTCCACGACGCGGGAGGACTTCTCCTCCGTCACGCGTGCGCCGACCAGGCCGGCAAAGGTCATGATCGACATCATGACCACGAAGGTCGCGATGAAGACGGTGAAGATGTCCACGAAATTCTGATCCGTAATCCCGCCGTCGGATCCCTCCACGTCCACCTCGTGGACCTCGGAGGACGGGGTGGCGTCTGCAATGTCCTGCGGGTTGATATTCAGCTTTTCGTAGGCTTCCGCGCTGGCCGCCGTTTCGGCTGCCTGTTGTGCGGCCATGGTGACCGATTGCGACGCGCTGCCCTTGGTCAGCAGGTCCCAGCCGCCCGCTTCCTGCTCGCTTGGTACGAGCGCGGCATCGGCCTCCTCGTCGTCGATGAGCTGTTCTGCCGCCGCGCGGTCCTGGGCAGTGACGGTATTTACTGATGTACTGGCGAACGCCGCCTCATCCATGCCGACGGTGGCGATGGTGTCCGGTTCGTCGTCGTCGGCGAAGAAGCTGATGATGATCGGGCCGGCGATGGCGATAAGCAGCAAGAGGCCGATGAGCACGAGCATGGATTTGGTCTTAAACGCCACGGCCATCTCGCGCTTCATTACGGTGGTGATGGTGCGCATGGGGGAGTAATTCATGGTTTAGGCCTCCTCGGTCTCGGTGCTGGTGACCACGTCGCGGAACATTTCGGTGAGGTCGGGGACTTGCTTGCCAAAGGAATGCACCGGGCCCGCCGCAAGCGCCGCGTGCAGAATGTCTTGGTCGTCGACGCCGTCAGCAGACTCGAGCACAACGGAGCGCTCGGTGGCGCCTACCAGTTGCGTCCCGGCCGGGTACCAGTCGCGAGCGGTGGTGCCGATTTCGTAGCGTGTCGGGCCAGCCTGCCGGAGCTCGTCCACCGTGCCTTCGGCCACCATGCGGCCGTGCGTGACGATGCCCACCCGATCGCACAACCGCTGCACCAAATCGAGTTGGTGCGAGGAGAAGATGACCGGCACGCCGCGCCGGGTGCGTTCCTTGAGCATCGAGGACATGACGTCGACGGCGACTGGATCGAGGCCCGAGAACGGCTCGTCGAGGATGAGCATGTCCGGGTCGTGAATGAGGGACGCCGCGAGCTGGACGCGTTGCTGGTTGCCCAGGGAGAAATCGTCGAGCTTGTCGTCTTTGCGCTCGCCCAGCCCCAGCTGGTCGAGGAGTTCCTCGCCCGAGCGACGCGCCTTGTTCTTGCCCATCCCGTGGAGCTCGCCAAAGAAGACGAGCTGGCTGATGAGCGTTTCCTTGCCGTAGAGTCCGCGCTCTTCCGGCATGTAGCCGATGCGACGGCGGTTGGTGGCGTTGATGGGCGCGTCGTCGAAGTAGACCTCGCCGGAATCGGCGGAGAGCACGCCGAGAGCAATGCGCATCGTGGTGGATTTGCCCGCGCCGTTAGAGCCGACGAAGCCGTACATCTCTCCGTCGCGGACGCTAAAAGTCATGTCGTCCAGGGCTTGTTTGTCCCCGAACGTCTTGTTGAGGTGGTCAATGTCGAGGGTAGGCATGGGTCTTATTCCTCTTCCGTTCTAGTCCTCTACAGGCTGGTTGAAGGTCAGGGCATAGCCGACGGCGGGCAAGGTGCTGACAAGTAGATAAGCAACGAGCGCTAGGAAACCGGCAATGATGACCACTTGGTTAGCTGTGAAGTGATTGTCGAAGAAGTCTGGGCGGAAGTTGCCCACTATGAGCAGGAACACGGCCAAGGCGGACAACAGGAAGGTGGCCAGACGAAGTGCATGGTGCCGCCAGTGATCTAGAACCTCTGCCTCGTAATCGTCCAGCTTTGAAATAGGGGCCGAATCTGCGCTGTTAATGCTCATCCGCAACATGGTCCAGGGGACGCAAATGAGGATGAAACAGACAGCCATCGGCAAGAGCAGTGCGGAGGCGTGTTTGAAGAATGCGACGACCGCCAGAAGCGTCGCGATACCTAGGAGCGCATATACAGCAACGACTAGGAGCCGCGTTGCCGTGGGAGATAGTTGCAGCTGGGGTTTTGCGCTTGGCGTTGAGTTCGGCATTAGCTCGTCCTCGGATAGATTTCGGTGGACATCGGGGTGAACGCGGTGCGAGAGAAGACCGCTTCGACGGGAAGTTCGAAGACTTCGCAAATACGGAATGCGAGGTCCAGGCTCGGGGAGTGGTCGCCGCGTTCTAGTGCGCCGACGGTCTGGGGATTGACCTCGATTTCCTCTGCGAGCTGTGCGCGTGACATGTCCCGTTCGACGCGCAGGACCCGGACCCGGTTATGGATAGGTTTTGAGGGACGGTTCTTTGGGGACATAATTTAAAGTGTTGTATAAACCCAACGGAATGTCAATAGATGGAACCGGATGTTGGGTTCCGGGGTGGGGTGGGACGGAGGGGGTATCGTCAAGCGGGGGTGCGGGGAGCCTGGTCGGTCCTGTGGTAAAGGAATGTTTGTTCGTCTGGGAATAGTTCGGTGTCCAGGGTGGTTGTTAGGGGTAAGAATCGAACAAAGAACCGAATACCTAGGGGCTGACCAAGCCGATGTTGCCGTACTACAAAGTCCACACACCCGACAACGACCTAGCCACCACCGCCACCGCGATTCGTACCCAGACCTACTTCTTGTTCAAGCGCCATCTTCCTGATGTGGAGGAGGACTTCGAACTATGCGCTAAGAAGTTCGCCAGCCTCACCGGCATTTCGGCTGGGAGAGCGGGAGATATTATTACTGCGCTGTATCGGCTGAAAGAGCTGCCGAAGCTCGAGGCTCTGCAGGAGAGTCTTTTCCACTTGGACTTCGCTCGTCTCATCGCAATCGATCGCGTGCTCAACAAGCTCTACCTTCCGGACGAGGAGGTGCTTGCGCGTATCGATGACGCTCTGACCAGCTACCTCACCCCGCGCCGGGCGGGCCAGGAGCTGCCGAGCATTAGAAACCTGCGCAGAAAAGTCAACATGCTTGTCGCCGCTGAAGATCCGCAGCTCGGGGTAGGTGAAAGCGACGAGGATGTCCTGTGGCGCCGTCGCAAAGGAATATATGACTCGTACTCTCTGCCGGGCGGAATGGGAGCGATCGAGGCGCAATACGACGCCGACACAACCGCCCAGCTCGATGCGGCTATTTCTCGTACCGCCGATGAGTATGGCGTGTCCAAATCGCAGGCGTTGGCGATGCTTATCTTGAACGATATCGAACGCCCCACCAATGTCACTTTGCACGTCTACCAGGCGACCGACCGGCCGAACAGCCCGGTCTATGTCCAGGACTTCGGGTGGGTGGATCCCGAAACGGGCAAGCGGCTCGCTGCCCGCGCAACGACAACCCGGGACATGAGCTTCGCTGCGCAGGCCAAAAGCGACAGCTACGCCACTCCGGACCTCATCAAGGCATATATCAACGGCCGCGACGGGCACTGCCGCTACCCGGGCTGTTCGCGGCCGGCCTCGAAATGCCAGAAAGACCACTGCGTGGACTTCAAAAAGGGCGGGCCCACCGCCGCATGGAACCTAGTGAACCTGTGCCAACACCACCACAACATCAAGACCGACAAGCGGGCAAAGTACGTCATCGACCCGGATACCGACGATGTCGTGTGGTTGTTCGCCGACGGCACCTGGGAAGCCACGGTCGCGGAAGGGCCGCTATCACCCGACGCGTGCAACTGGCTGCAGACCATCGAGCAGGCAATCATCGCCCGGAGGCGCAACGCACATGAGCGGGCCAAAGCCAATTACGAAGCGCAGCAAGCTAGCCCCGACCCCGACGAGTGGGGTGAACCGCCGTTCTAGGACAGGGAAATCGCCGAGATTCGGTGCAGCGGGAAGCGGACTGTCTGCCCGCCGGTGAGGACGTCGGCCTGCCCGCCGTTCACGCTCAGCGGGGTGGCGGTAATAGTTCGCGGCGTGCCGTTTTTGTCCGCATACGTAATGGACACGGGACGTCCCCCGCGGGCCGCGACATGAAGGAGGTCCAGCGACGGGCTGGCATCCGTCGAGCCGTCAGCGTCGTCCCCGTCGTGGTCTCGGATCGAGCGCACGACCTTGTCGATGTCGAGCCCGCGGTCCGGGCGTGCCCGTGGACTAGGCAGGGGAACCGTTGCAGGCTCGGGCCGGGCGTCGATGGAGGCCCCGGTTTCGTCTTCGGCGGCGGGACTGAAGCCTTGTTCGCGCAGCTTGTCCAGGACGGCCGACAGCCGCAGCGTGCTCACTGCAACGGTAGGGGCGATGAGGCGGAGCTGGGGGAGGTGGCGTGTGGCATCGGCAAGCAGGGCAGGGTCCTCGCTGCGCACGTAGCACAAAGCCGCGCCGGACCGGAGGGTACCGTGGCGGCGGGTGAGGTCGTCGAGGAGATAAGTGACGGTTTGCGGCACCTCGCCGATGGCGTGCTCGCGCAGGAAGTCGGCCAGTTCGCCGGCGGTCGCGCCGTGGTCGAGGCCGCGGCGAAGCGAGTTTTCGCTTAGACGATACACGCTGGCCAGGCCGGGCGACTCCAACTCCGCGATCGTGGCCAGCCGCTTCCGAATATCTGGCTCCAGGGGCCCGGGGGCCAAGATCGTCATGTCGGCCTGCACGATGAACTGGTCGACGGTGGCAGGGGTCAGCTCCGCAGTCACGGCGCTGATGTCTTCGTCCTCGGCGCGGATAAGCACGGAGGTGGCGCGCCCGCGGGCGATGAGGCCTACACGCTCCGCTTCCGCATGGAGGTTCTCAATGGTGCTCGCGGCCGTCGACGAGGCGAACAACGGGAACCTAAACCGCAGCTCCTCGAGGAATTCGGGGAAAGCCAATTCGCCGTCGGTGTGGCGGTACACGGAAAGGACGCGGTCGCGAAAGCCGTTCAGCCGCGGGCGGTTGGTCTCCGGGTCGATGCCGCGGGTGGACATCCAGGTGGCCCAGGGGGAGTTGAGCCAGGCATCGATAAGTACGGCCCAGCGTTCGGATAGCTCGGCCTCCTGCCAATCGAGACCGCGGGTAGTGGCGCCAAGGAAATTGCCGTCAAACCCTTTCGGTTCGCCGCGGCCCAAAAGCCCCGCCGCGAAACCGAGTCCGACCAAGCGGGCAGCATCGGTCGGGGTAGTGTTCAGGGATTTCGCCAGCTGCTTGACCGAACGCACCCCGAGGGACTTGTCTTTGAGCAGCTCGATGGGGCTGTAGCCGACGGCGTCGATGAGCTCTCCGACAAGGCGGACGACCTCGAGCCCGGCAGCGGCGCCTGCCTCGTCCGCTTTCTTATCGATGCCCGGTTGACCCGCCCTACCCGACGGCTGCGTGGGGATGGGCGCGGCGTCCTCCCCGCGCAACGCGGACCGCACGGCCCGTGGGAGGCGCACCGTGCGGGAATCGACGCGCTGCAAGAGGCCGGCTGCGAGAAGTTGTGGAATGGGACGGGACGGATCGGCATCAGGGGCCGCGTCCCGGGTGGTGCCGGTGCCGCCCGCCTGGAGGAGGGTGTTGAGGATGTGCCGCTGGGAATCGTCAAGCTGGGCAAGATCCTCTGGCGAGACGGCCGCTTGGTCGAGAAGGCTCCAGCCGGTGGGCAGCGCCGGGATGACCTCGCTGGCGAGGTAGACCTTGTCGCCAGCGGGGAAGGCGAGGGCTTTGTCGGTCAAACCCTCGATGGCTTGTGCGTCCTCTGGGGGCGGGGAGGCAGGTTCCAGCTCTGCTCCGTCGGCGGCGAGCCGTTCCGCGGCCAAAAGCTCCGCGGCGGTGCACTCGGCGAGCGCGCGGGCGACGGACTGCCGTAGCAGTAAACGTGTGGCCAGGGCGTCGATGCCTGGCGGCAACGGGTGGGCCGCGTCGGGGCGGTTGCGGACGATGGTCGCCAAGGCGGCATCGTCAAGCCCGGCAAGCCACTTACGGAATGTCGCGGTAGGAGAGGGGGTGGAACCAGTCATGATGTGAGCAGAGTCTAGTAGCGCTTCAGTTACTTTTTTCCGCGTGGTTTGGCAGAATGGTGCCTATGGCAAACGTAGAAAAGAAGAACTTTGTGTCCCCGGCTTGGCCGACCACGGCGCGCGAGCACGCCGTGACTGAAATCTCCGCGCCGTTCGCTGGCGCGCCCATCCCGTTTGGTGACGACATGGTTCTTCCGCGACCGGTCGAAGAGCTGGGCTACGTTCACCCGTACACCCGCATTAACCGCTAGAGCTACTAGTAGGTTCTAGCAGCTCAAGTACCAAAAAGAACTCCTCCATTCCCGCTGTGGGAAGGAGGAGTTCTTTTTCTCTGTGAGGAAGGGGAGGACCTTTAGAGGTTCTGCTCAGCCAGGTCGGCGACGTAGTCGATGTAGTCGCGGTTAGCGTTGTAGAACTCGGTGAAGTTGCCGCGGTTGGCATTGTACAGGTCGTCGACGAATGCCGGGACCTCGACGCCGTAGGTGGCCAGGGTGTCCTTGACCATGCCGTAGACGGCGTCGACGGCGGCTTCGTCGGACTGGCCGTCGGCGGCCGCGTGGACCTCAGCCGGGGCGTCGGCCGGGGCCTCAACCGGCT
>VNIW01000539.1_pt1 | contig 13799 bp, 10 predicted proteins | sample 7248591 | NCBI WGS metagenome assembly VNIW01 (sample SAMN12251776, study PRJNA551026) | human skin metagenome | isolation source: skin samples from patients infected with Netherton Syndrome | host: Homo sapiens | place: France:Paris | reverse complement strand
GGGATCCCTCCGGGTTATCGTGCAACGCTTGCTCCACTGCCTGCTCTAGGTCATGAACATTCTCGAAAGCCTTGGGAATTAGTTTGGCGCGTGTCCCATCGGCGCGGTACACCAGCGTCAGTGGCACGACCTTCGGTAATTTTCCTAGCGCATCGAACGTATGGGAAGAATCCTGATAACTCGGCAGGTTATCCACCTCCAGCTCCCGCAGCATATCCGCGCCCGCTTGAGCTTTAGCATCCACGTGCACACCCACCACGTTGTATTCCGGGTGTTTCTCACGCAATTCCTGCATCAGTGGTAGCTCTGTTCGGCATGGCCCACACCACCACGCCCAAACGTTAACTACTGTCGGTTTGCCCGCCACAGCTGCAGCCATTGACGTGGCGGGCTGCACCGCATTTCCTGTCTTTTCGGCTGACAACACGCCACCTTTGGTCAGGCACGGCAACTCAATATTGACCAGTTCCGATTGCGGGGAGAATTCCCCTTCCCCTTTGGGACATGCCAGCTGCTTGTGAACCCGGACGTTAGTTTGTTCCGGTTGGGCCGGGGTGGCGTCGGTCTTATGTTCTGACGCCCCCAGCGGCGCCTGATCGTCGTTTGTGCCTTGCAGGCCTGCAATCAGTGGAATCGCAGCGATGACCAACCCCACCACCACGGTGACAGCAATCAAAATAGCGCGAGCGCGCGGTGAAACTTCCGGAGTAGGGGCACTGGCCTCGGTTTCCACGGCTTCAGGAGTATGGGAGGAAGGGTTTTCAGTCATGAGAATCCAGCCAATTTTAGCAATCGCTCGCGATCATCGGATTTAATGAGCCCCGCAGCTTCTTCCGGATCAATCGGCCCAACTTGTCCGAAGCTCGGGCATTGTTTCGCCAACAAGCACGCCCCGCATGCCGCCCTTCGTGAATGGCAGACTCTCCGACCGTGAAAGATCGCTCGATGGGAAAACTGTGTCCATTCTTTTCTCTCGATGAGTTCCATGAGATCGCGTTCCACGTGGACTGGATCCTCATGCTCGGTGAGCTTCCACCGGCGGGCGAGCCGGCCCAGGTGTGTATCGACCGTGATCCCCGGAATACTAAATGCATTGCCGAGCACGACGTTGGCGGTCTTCCTGCCCACGCCGGGAAGCGTGACCAAATCCTCGAGATTATCTGGAACCTCCCCATCGTGGCTTTCCACAATGGCTCGAGCGAGACCCAAAATGCTATTGGCTTTCGACCTGTAGAACCCCGTTGGGCGTATCATCTGCTCTAGTTCATCGCGATCAGCCTCTGCGTAGGCTTGTGCGCTGGGAAAACGAGAAAACAAGGCCGGTGTGACAATATTCACACGAACGTCGGTACACTGGGCAGAGAGCACAGTGGCTATCAGTAGTTCTAAGGGATTGCTGAAGTCCAACTCGGCGTGCGCGTCCGGATAGGCTTCGGCCAACATCCGGTTTATTTTTCGCGCGCGTCTGGTGGTGCCGAGCGGAGTTTCCTCGCCCCTGAAAGCCCGATGGCTTCCCGGACGGGGCAGCGACGGTCGTTGATTCGGCTGCAACTGAGAATCCGGCATGAGTTCCACCATATCGCGCCTGCAAGCCAATATTGCTTGTAGCGTGTGTAAACGGACTGGATGAATCGCTAGTGAGGGCCCGAGGCCCGGAGGAAAGTAGAGGAATACAAGGCAATGTCCGAAGTATCGGAGATTCTGTCTCGCGCAGGCATCTTTCAGGGCGTGGACCCAGCTGCGGTGCGCGCGCTTATCGATGAGTTAGACACGACCAAATTCCCTCGTGGCACCACCATCTTCGATGAAGGCGAACCTGGCGATCGGTTGTACATCATCATTAGTGGCAAGGTGAAGCTGGCTCGCCATGCCGCGGATGGTCGAGAGAACTTGTTGACGGTCATGGGCCCGTCCGACATGTTCGGTGAATTGTCTATTTTCGATCCTGGTCCGCGCACTTCCTCCGCTATTTGTGTGACCGAGGTAGTCGCCGCCACGATGGATTCCACAATGCTCCACGACTGGATCAAGGAGCACCCAGAGATCTCGGAACAATTACTCCGAGTTTTGGCCCGTCGCCTTCGCCGCACCAATAATTCGCTAGCCGATCTCATCTTTACCGATGTTCCTGGCCGAGTGGCCAAGGCATTGCTGCAGCTCGCCAACCGGTTCGGAATTCAAGAAGGCCCCGCACTGCGAGTGCACCATGACTTAACTCAGGAAGAGATTGCCCAGCTAGTGGGTGCCTCGCGCGAGACAGTCAACAAGGCGCTGGCTGAGTTTGCCCACCGCGGATGGATCCGCCTCGAGGGCAAGTCGGTACTCATCTCCGATACCGAGCGCCTGGCGAAGCGCGCTCGCTAGCACAACTCTTGCTAGCGGCGCCTTGAGCGCTTCGCACATCAAGGCGCCGCTAGATCAGAGCGCGCAAAGCGCGCCTCTATTCGCCTTTGAGGAATCGTAAGGTTACGCGCGTCGATTGCGCTGCAGCGTTGCGAAGCACCGGGTCCACATCGGTGTAAATGTGATCCACGATGTCGCCAACATTCGCGTCTTCACCCAGTTCCTGCAAAGCATCCTTAACCTGCTGCAGTCGCAGCTCACGCCGCTCGATGTACCGCTCCGCAACCTCGGAGACCTCCGGCTGGTCAGGGCCGTGACCGGGCAATAGTGGAACGTTCTTTCCGCGCTCCTTGAGCTTGCCCAAGGTCTCCAAGTATTCCCCAAGGTCGCCATCGGTTTCCGAAATCATGGTGGTGTGACGGCCCGCGATGGTATCGCCGGTCAGAATCGCTTCCACATCGGAATCATCCTGCCCGCCATTGGAATGGATGAAGAAGCTCACGCAATCACGGGTGTGGCCAGGAGTGTGAACAACCTCAATAGTTGGGGTAAGCCCCTCGATCGAGATGATTTCGCCATCTTCCAATTCATCCGCCGCGATGCAGTACTGCTTCTCAAACGCACGCACGGGTGCACCAGAAATCTGCCGGAAACGCTGTGCTCCATTGGCGTGATCTGCGTGGCGGTGAGTGAGCAACACCAGGGCAATTTCAGAACCGTCTTCGGTGGCCTTGGTGTTGAGGACGTTCAGATGCCCTTCATCTTGCGGGCCCGGGTCCACAACGACCGAGACCTTATCCTCGGGGCCACGAATGACCCAAGAGTTCGTTCCTTCCAGCGCGGCGTAACTAGGGTTTGGTGCTAGTACCACACCGACGTTGGGAGTTACTGGACGTAGTTGGCTGTACGCGGGGTGCTCCATGACTCTAAGCCTACTTCTTCTGCTCTACTGGGTGGCTACCTGAACGATAATTTCCACTTCAACGGGGGCATTAAGCGGCAATTCGGCAACACCGACAGCGGCCCGGGCATGAGCCCCAACTTCGCTCCCGAAAACTTCACCTAACAGCTCGCTTGCGCCGTTAATAACTGCGGGCTGGCCGCCGAACCCCTTTGCTGATGCGACAAACCCATTAACCTTGACGATTTTTGTGATCTTGTCGATACCCACCAGATCGTGAACCGCCGCTAGCGCATTGAGGGTAGCGATCCGCGCTTGTTCGTAAGCAGTCTCCTCATCCACATCACCGCCCACAAGGCCGGTTGCGGATAGTTTTCCATCCACGAAGGGCAGCTGCCCAGAGGTGTAGATGAGGTCACCGGACTGAACAGCAGGCACATATGCGGCGACTGGCGCTGCTACTGATGGCAGCTCAATTCCAAGTTCTGCAAGCTTTGCGGAATAACTCATTTTTAATCCAGTTCACGCTTCAAGTAAGCCACGTGCTGTTCACCGGTTGGCCCGGGTAATACAGACACGAGTTCCCAACCGTCTTGCCCCCAGTTATCGAGAATCTGCTTCGTAGCGTGTGTGAGCAATGGCACTGTGGCGTATTCCCATTTAGTCATACCTGCGAGTATAACGAAACGCCCGGACATCTTGGCCTGCCCGGGCGTTTTGCTTGAATCCATTCCATGGAACATATCCGCTCCGCATTGTGGGGTGGCCCTGCCTAGATCATTTCTAAAAACAAGACCGCGGAGCGCACTGGCACCTCAATTTATACGGCGCCGTACTAACGCGGTGGTTTATTAGCGTTGTGCTTTATTAACACGGCGCCTTGGTTGTATAAACGGGAATTAACGAGGCGCCTTTGCCGATTCCAGTTGACCTGCGAAGAAATCAGCCCAACTCGTGATCTCTGGGTGCTTACGCAACAGTGCGCGACGCTGCCGTTCAGTCATGCCACCCCACACGCCAAATTCCACGCGATTGTCTAGCGCATCTGCGCGACATTGCAGAACAACCGGGCAATGGCGGCAAATAGCCACAGCCTTGCGCTGCTCTGCCCCCTTGACGAACAACTCATCCGGATCCACATTGCGGCAGTGCGCGAGGGTAATCCATTCACCACGATTGTTGAAAGACTCGCGACTAGTTACCTGGTCGGCTGGCTGGCACGTTGGCTTTGTTGCCGACGCCTTGCTTCCAGCAACAGTGGACTGAGTAGGGCGAGCGAGTGATGCAGTCATGGTTACTCCGAGAAATCCTTCGGTTGTGAAACTTGTTTGCACGTTAGACGTAATCTTATTCACACGTTTTTAGAAGTGTCGAATGGATCACATTTTGGGGGTAAATACCGCACACGCTACAAACGTGTGCATTGGCGCCACCCACCACACTGGAAGCCACACACCAGCCAGCCACCTAAAAAAGTGAGCCATCACACATGCGCTATTCACGCTGGTCAGTGCATTTGTACAAATAACAGCCCTTCACCTTCATGGATATCTGAGCCACGCAAGCTCCCCCTCAGTCACATGAGCGCCCACTCAACACACCCACCACAACCACTACCCCCACGCGAACTCACTCTCGAATTGTGATTCTGCACACATTTTCTACGTTTGCCTTCCTCCATACTTTTGGAGCAGCGGGTTGCCAAACTTGGGGCCACAGGATTCCAAACAAGGTCGGCTACGTCTCGTTCGTCGACTCGAGTTCTGCGTTGTGAATACTTCGACGTCCCTCGCCAAGCTGTTTGCTGCCATTCTCGTGGGTGGGTTACTCCTAGCTCTAGCTATGATCCCTTTCGCTGGATTGAGTGGCTGGGCTGTCAGCGCCACAAACAAGACGATGAACTCGAATGTGCAGGATATTTCAGCCAATGACGATCTACCCCGAATGTCTAGGATCACGGATCGCAACGGCAGCACTTTGGCGTATATCTACGATCAACGTCGGATCGAAGTGAGCCCGGATGCGATTTCGCAAAATATGAAAGATGCAATCGTATCGATTGAGGATCGTCGCTTCTACGAGCATGGCGGCGTCGACGTTAGAGGAACATTTCGTGCTGCAGCGGCCAATATAACGAGTGGTGGCGTGTCCGAAGGTGCAAGTACGCTAAACCAACAGTACGTCAAGAATTACCTCTTGCTAGTGAAGGCAGACTCCACAGAGCAACAGGCTGCAGCCATTGAAACCTCTATTCCGCGCAAACTTCGTGAGATGAAGATGGCCGGCGAGTTGGACAAGAAGTTCTCCAAGGACGAGATCCTCGCACGCTACTTGAACCTCGTTTCCTTCGGAAATAACGCCTTCGGTGTGCAAACCGCAGCCCAGACGTACTTTGGCGTAAATGCCAAAGATCTCACCGTGCCACAGGCCGCATTATTAGCTGGTGTAGTGCAATCAACAAGCCGGCACGACCCGTTCACTAATCCCGATAGTGCTCTAGCACGTCGCAACGCTGTACTTGACGCAATGGCCAGCACCGGAAAAATATCCGCTGAGGAAGCCAAGAAGTTCAAGGGGCAGCCTTTAGGTGTTGGTAAAGAACCCCGCAGGAACGCCAACGGGTGCATTGGAGCGGGTAACGCAGGTTTCTTCTGTGACTACGTCATGCAATGGCTGGATTCCAAGGGCTTAGATCGAGATAAAATCGCTAAAGGTGGGTACACGATCAAAACGACCCTCGATCGGCCCACACAGGAAGCAGCAAATAAAGCATCTAAGAAGCACGTATCGGCCACTGCTCCGGGGGTCGCCAGCGCAAGCAATTACGTCACTCCCACGAAGAATGGCCACGAGGTGCTGGCAATGGCATCGTCCCGCAACTATGGATTGAATTCGAAAAAATACGAGACCGTTCTGCCGATCACGCACTCCTTACAAGGGCATGGCGCTGGCTCGGTCTTCAAAATTTTCGCGGCGGCCAAAGCAATCGAAAAGGGCGCTGGTTTGAATACCGTTTTGGATGTACCAAGCCGCCTCGACGTAGACAATATGGGCCACGGTGGTGCGAAGAACTGCCCGCCAACCAAATACTGCGTTGAAAATGAAGGCCCCTACAAATCCACCATGACCTTGAAGGAGACGCTTGCGACCAGCCCGAATACGCCTTTCATCTCAATGGTAGAGAAAGTGGGCGTGAAGGAAGTTGTCGACCTTGCAGTGAAAATGGGTCTGCGCAGCTACGCGGACAAGAATAGCCACGGGGATACGAGCATTGCGAAATACACCACGGACAACAATCTTGGCTCGTTTGTGCTGGGCCCAAATGCCGTCAATCCTCTGGAACTGTCCAACGTAGCTGCGACCTTAGCGGATCATGGGCGCTGGTGTGAACCCCGGCCGGTTCTCGAAGTAACCGACCACGCTGGTAAAGAAGTGGACCTTAAGAAGACTAAGTGCGAACAAGCCCTCAATAAAGATGTTGCCGATGCCTTGGCGAACGGCATGGGTTCAGACATTTCGTCGGGTACCGCGACCAGCGCTGCATCCAGTGTTGGGTGGTCGGGCCCTATTTCCGCCAAGACCGGTACAACAGAAACCAGCTACTCAGCAGCTTTCCTAGGCTTCACCCCAAAATGGGCAGGCTCTACCTACATCTTTAATGACGGCGGAACCTCCATGAACTTGTGCACCGCACCTGTCCGACAATGCGCAGAAGGAAATCTCTACGGCGGCAACGAGCCAGCGCAAACCTTCCTCGAAACATCAAAGACTGAGGTCGGTCGCTATGGCGGGCCTGGATTACCGAGCTACGACCGAAAGTACGATTCCGGTACGGATCCAGGAAAATTCGCCTCCCAAAACCCCACACGGAGCACGGCGACCAATTCAAATTCAACCGCACCTTCGAGGGATCGTTCTTCCCGCTCGCCTAACACTCCTCCGGCGTTGCAGGATTTTGAGAGTCAGATCAATGATCTCCTCAATCGCCTACAGACATTCGGCAACCAACCTTCGCAAGGTACCCGCCCCGGGCGTCGTTAATGCCTAACACCGGTAGAAATACATTGCACCGGTAGAGTTAAGCACTGTGATGTTCCCCAACCGATTTACCACTTCTAAATTCGCAGTTCGCGCACTAACCGTGGCCTCAGGGATCACGGTCGCAGGCTTCGCGACCGCATACCTTGCAAACCGCGAAATTCGCCAGTTCGAAATGCACGAGGTCACAGTGCCCGTCTTCGAACCCGGTGCTTTGCCCGAGGGCTGGGGTTCTATTCGGGTGCTACACCTGAGTGATCTGCACATGCTGGAAAACCAGGAAGCGAAGGAAGCTTTTGTCGCGGGTCTAGATACCACTAACCCCGACCTCGTCATTAACACCGGTGACAACCTTAGCTCCAGGGACGGGGTACCCGCGGTTATCCATTCGCTTAACGATCTTCTCAGCCGTCCCGGCGCATTCGTTTTCGGCTCCAACGATTACTACGCACCACGGCCAGTGAACCCGTTCATCTACCTTCTCGGCAAGAAGCACAAGCCCAGCGAGGAAAAACTGCCGTGGGAAGGCATGCGTGCAGCATTCGTAGAGCGAGGCTGGCACGATGCCACCCACCAGCGCTTGGAGTTCACTATCGCCCCAGCAGGAGTCGGGGATTCGGATTACGAGCGCGAGGTTAAGCTAGCCATTGCTGGTGTAGACGACCCGCACCACAAACTCGATGACTATGACTCCATTGCGGGCCCTGCGAACCCCGATGCTGATTTGAAGATCGGTTTGAGTCATTCCCCCGAGCCATACGTTCTTGACCGCTTCTCGGCCGATGGTTACCACATTGTCCTCAGTGGGCACACGCATGGTGGCCAAATATGCCTTCCCGGTGGAAAGGCAATTGTTACGAACTGTGGAATCGATCGCAATAGAGCCAGGGGACTATCCCGGTGGAGCGAGAAGACGTGGCTGCACGTGACAAATGGCTTAGGAAACTCAAAGTACGTGCCTTTCCGAACTTTCTGTCGCCCCAGCGCAACCCTGTTGCACTTCGTGGAACGCGAAGCCTGACCCCGTAACCACGCCTAAACCATTAGTTAGGGGGCGCTTTGCACCCCTACACTGGCCAGCGTTATAGTTATCTAGCGTTACAGCGGAAGGCTTCAACATTGCACCTCGCTGCAGGTAGCAAGAAGAGAGTCGAGACCTTCCAGCCGTTTCACCTCGGGGTATGGCGCAGTTTGGTAGCGTGCTTCGTTCGGGACGAAGAGGTCGCAGGTTCAAATCCTGTTACCCCGACCAAATTCATTCGGCCAGTGGCTGCAGCTCCCAAAAATCAGGGAACCAGCCACTGGCTTTTCGCTACCCAACGGCAACCCTCATCCAACTCGGTCCGGTTCTTTGCAGACCTATCGGTTCAGTCAGACCCACCCCCCTTATGGGTGGGGAAAAGCACCTGCTAAGATTTTTAACAGTCGCTTTACATTGAAATCGCGGTGCATGCAGCGCCACAATCGCGTTCCCACCATGATGTGTGGTTGTTGTATGGGCTGGCTTCCCATCCAACTGATTTAAAAGTCTCGGGGTGTTGCTTCAACGTGGCCATTCTCGCCATTCCCGCCGTCCTACTCATCGCCCTAGCCTGCGTGCCACTTTTGGTTAAAATCCTCGACCGCAACGCGGGTTGGCCATTGGCGCTCGCATTCTTGAGCTTGGCTGGGTTCCTCATCTCGCAGGCGAAAGACGTCCTACACGGGTCTGGCATCTTCTGGACTCACTCGTGGATCAAGGGTTTCCTTGCCGGCAGCACAGCGCAGAACCCCGCCGAACTCACCTCCGTCCCCGAGCACATCTCTTATAACACCGCTTTCAGCGGAGACATGCAGATCGCCCTGCGTTTGGATGCGCTGAGCCTCGCCTTCACGCTTCTCGCGCTCATCATCGGCGCGGTGGTTTTCATCTATTCCACGCGTTACCTGCACCGTGGAACCAAGATCTTGAGTTTCTACTCGCTCATGACCACCTTCATGCTGGCCGTGGTTGTCCTGTTCCTGGCCGACGACGTAGTGCTACTGTTCATCGGTTGGGAGCTGGTCAGCTTGGCGTCATTCTTCCTGATCGCCCGGGCCGGCTCCAGCGGCGAGGCAGGCTCCATCCGCACCCTGCTGCTCACCTTTACCGGCGGGCTGTTCTTAGTCGCTGCGTTAGCGGTCATGGTGGCGACCACCGGAACGATGAGCGTAACTGAAATCATCGCCTCCCCACGGTGGGAAGAGGAGCCCGTGCGCATCGGGTTGGTAGCAATTCTCATTGCGCTGGCCGCCTTCTCGAAAGCCGCGCAGATCCCATTCCACTTCTGGCTCCCAGAGGCCATGGCTGCGGATACCCCAGTTTCTGCATTCCTGCACGCAGCCGCGGTGGTAAAAGCCGGCATCTTCCTGCTGCTGCGCTTCAATGCTCTATTCAAAGGCGTTGCGATGTGGCACTACGTGCTGATCGTAGTGGGAATGACCACTGCCGTGATGGCCGCTGTCTTCGCGATGCAGAAAACTGACCTGAAGAAGCTCACCGCCTACTCCACCGTCTCTCAGCTCGGTTGGATCGTTGCAACCATCGGTGTGGGCACTCCCTTCGCAATCTCCGCGGCGATCGCACATACCGCTGCGCACGCGCTTTTTAAGTCGTCTCTATTCATGCTGGTTGGTGTGGTTGATCACCAGGCAGGTTCCCGCGATATTCGCCGCTTGGGCCCATTGTGGCGCCAAATGCCATTGACGTTTGGCTCCGCGGTCATCGCCGCCGCCTCAATGGCAGCGATTCCCCCAACCTTCGGTTTCGTTTCCAAGGAAGGAATGCTGGAAGCGTTTACGGAAGCGCCCTTTAACTCCATTGGCGTAGGTCTTCTGCTGTTCGTCGCGGGCGTCGGTGCTTTGGCTACTCTGCTGTATTCCGCCCGCTATGTCTTCGGCGCGTTCATCGACGGCAAACGCGATATGTCCCACGTCAAGGAAGCCCAGCTTTCCTTGCTTTTGCCGGCTGCGCTTCCCGGTGTGCTGAGCCTGCCTTTGGTGCTGTTCATGAGCAGCGCCAATCACCCTATCGATGCTGTGGTTGAGGCCACCGGTGCCGGCGAAGCACACACCCATTTGGCGCTGTGGCATGGTGTGACTCTTCCCTTAGTCATCTCACTCATTGTCATGGCTGTGGGGCTGGTGGCTATTCTTAACCGACGCCGCGTTTTCGACCCGCTCGAGGACCGCCGGCTGGGGCTTATTGCTGGCGAAGACATCATCCAGAAAGTGGAAGACCTATCCACGCGCCTTGGCAAGATCTTGGCTCGCCCAGCTGCTTCTATTGCACCTTCCCGCCACGTCGTATGGATCCTGAGCATGATCATCCTGCTCGCCGCGTTTGCGGTCATGGGTCCGGGCCGTCTCGAGGGCATCACTGCACTAGCCCCGCGTATTTCGGGCATCGATCGCCCGGAAGATCTCATTGGTCTGATCATCGTCGCTGCAGCCACAATCAGCTTGACCGCAACTCGTTCCCGTTTCGCTTCCGTAGTCCTCGTAGGCGTTATCGGTGCTGGCGTATCTTGGGTCATGCTGACTTTGGGCGCGCCCGACGTAGCGCAAACCCAGCTGCTGGTGGAGTTCTGCGTTGTGGTCATCATGATGCTGGTCATCCGTCACCAACCGCGCCTGTACTTGCGCGAAGGCGAAAACCGCACAAAGTTCGCTACAACCTTGGCGGTAATCATGGGGTTGATCACCTTCTTCGGTGTGTGGCTGCTGATCGGCCGTCACGATAAGCCACAGATCGCACAGTGGTATCTGGAAAACACCCCGGATATTTCCGGTGCCAACAATGTAGTCGCAGCCATCCTCGTGGAGTTCCGTGCCTTCGATACGATGGGCGAGCTCATCGTCTTGGGCATGGCCGGTATCGTCATCGCAGCAATCATAGGTTCTATCCCCCGCTCCCCTTTCCCAGGATATGGTCCCGGTTCCACTGCAGAACTTTTCCGTGCTCCGGGTTCACACCGTTTCCCGGATGTGCACAAGGTGCCGGAACTTGCGCCGTTCTACTCCAAGTACCTGCGCTCGACATACTTGAACTCCATCGTCTCCCGAATGGCCCTGCGCCCGCTGCTGCCGGTTCTCATCATCCTTTCCGCAGTGGTGTTCTGGCGCGGTCACCAAGCACCTGGTGGCGGCTTCCTCGCAGCTCTTATCGCTGCATGTGCGCTGTTCTACCTGTACCTCGGCAGGGCTTCCGCCCGGAAGCTGGGCAGTGATGAACTCGGCTACCGGCTTGTTGGATCGGGCATACTTTTGGCACTGGGCACAGGCATGGCGGGCTTCTTCGAAGGCAGCTTCCTCGCACCGTTGCACACCGAAATCGCGGGCGTGCATCTAACGACTTCACTTTTGTTCGATGGTGGCGTGTACCTGGCGGTTATCGGTTTGATCGTCATCGTCATCAACCAAATGGGCGGGCGCGAACGCCCCGGTGTCAACCCTTCGGATATGCCTTTTGGTCGACGCCAAGCGACATTCAGCCCCAAACTCAGCAGTCTGAAGAACTCCCGGGAACACCATCCCGTGGAGGGCAAGAGGGCAGACAATGCGAAGAGAATCAGCCCTGTAGCTGTGCATGTGGGTGGTTCTCACATCACATTGAATCCAAGTGAAGTCAAAAAACACGCAGAGGACGAACGCCGTTCCGAATCCGGCCCTAAGGCGGGAAGCGAAAGCGCGCGAGTTGGCGTCGACAAGAAAAACAAACTACCCAAGAACCAGAAGAAAACCAGCAACGACGAGGAAGGAGACAGCGAGAAATGATCATCGCAGCAATCATCGCCGTCCTCGTAGCTGGGGGCGTGTACCTCGTGATGCAACGAGGCATGATGCGCCTGATTTTGGGAGTGACGTTGATTAGCCACGCGGTCAACGTGCTGATCCTCGCGACGGGAAACTCGGCATGGCGGCAAGACCCGCTGATGGATCGCGCAACCGCCGGTGAAGCGGCGGATCCCCTGCCACAAGCATTTGTGCTGACAGCAATTGTGATTTCCATGGCTGCGACCGCGGTAATGCTGGCACTCACAGCGCTGGGGCGCGATGACGATACCCGGAACCCGGAGGATCCGGAGCGCACCGCACGTCGTAACCGCGTGCTCAACACCACCGGCCATGGCCTGAACCGCGCCGGTTCCGGCGACCGGTTGGCAAAGCAGGCTGCAGATCAAAAACTCAGTGAAGAAACCAGCCAGGGTGTAGCCCGCGGTGCGGACCGGAAAGTTACGGGGCGTGGCGGGAACAAGCCCCACATTGAGGTTGAGCAGAAAGACGGTGGTGCACAATGACATCCGGCGCGCTTCTTTCACTGTTCATCGTCGTGCCACTGCTTTCCGCAGGTCTGGCGGCCATGCTGCCATGGGAATTTGGGCGACGCGCACTGGGGTTCGTTGTGCCTATCGCCGGCATCGGTGGCTCGATCGTGCTGCTCACCAAGGTTGCCGGGGCGAACCCGGGAGTTCTGGCTGACAACGTTGGCGCCTTCCCCGGCGGTATCTCCATTCCGCTGGTAGCCGATTCATTTTCGGCCATCATGCTTCTGACCACAGCGGTGGTCAGTCTTGCAGCAGTGTGGTTCGCCGATATCGTTGGCGAAACCCGCGCGCGATTCTTCCCTGCCCTCGCACTGATGTTGCTGGGTGGCGCTTGGGGTGCGCTGCTGACTGCGGATCTGTTCAACCTCTTCGTGTTCATCGAAGTAATGCTGATGCCTTCATTCGGCCTGATCGCCATGACAGGTACATGGGCCAGGTTGTCCAGTGCGCGCATGTTCATCATCGTGAATCTGATGACCTCGTTGGTGCTCGTGACAGGCGTGAGCTTGACCTACGGAGTCGTGGGCACCACGAACCTGGCAGCATTGGCTGGCTCCGCCGGACCCCGCGGTGGCATCGAGTTCGCCGAAGGTGTAACCGGCAGCCAATGGCAATTGGTTGTAGCACTGGGCTTGGTGCTGCTGGCGCTTGCTGTGAAAGCTGGCCTGGCGCCAGTGCACACGTGGCTTCCCCGGGCCTATCCTGCAACTTCGCCGGCAGTCATGGCGCTGTTTTCCGGGTTGCACACTAAAGTCGCGGTGTACGCAATCTTGCGCGTGTTCATGACGACGTTTGAAGGCGATATCTCCTGGGCATGGGGTGTGCTGGCATTCTCGGTGGTGGGCATGTTCGTCGGTTCCTTCGCTGGGTTGGCGGAGTTTTCCGTGCGTACCGTCATCGGTTATCAGATGGTCAACGGCATCCCATTCATGCTGATTGCACTGGCTTTCCTCAACAATCACCCGCACATGATGCTAAGCGCGGGGCTGTTCTACATGCTGCACCACATGGTGGTGGCTTCAGCCTTGATCATGTCCTCCGGCGCGATCGAGGAAACCTACGGTACCGGCACGCTGAAACCACTCTCGGGCATTATGCGACGTGATCCTTTTGTATCCGTGATTTTCGCCGCTGGAGCTTTGGCTATCGTGCGTTTGCCGCCGTTTTCCGGC
>VNIW01000537.1_pt1 | contig 13854 bp, 9 predicted proteins | sample 7248591 | NCBI WGS metagenome assembly VNIW01 (sample SAMN12251776, study PRJNA551026) | human skin metagenome | isolation source: skin samples from patients infected with Netherton Syndrome | host: Homo sapiens | place: France:Paris | reverse complement strand
CACCCGAAGCCGCGGGCGGTCACTCCGACGGGTGCCGGGTGCGGTACGGCGGCGGCACTACTACCGGCGACCGCCATTAACGGCGCAGTTCACGGCCGACTGCGAAGCGGTCCAAAGCCCCGGCCTTGGCCAGCGCCTGCACGGCGGCATACCCCAATGCGCCGGCCAGGATTGCGCCGGAGATGACTAAACACACCAGGTAGGTGATGTTGAAGCCGAGGCTCTTGCTCAGGTTCGGGGTCAAGAACAGCTCGAGGATGAACGCGCCCAGGGCAGAGCCGATGCCGGCGAGGATGGCCGTGGGCAGGTTGAAGCGCCGGAAAGCGAAGATGAGGAAGATGATTTCTACGCCCAACCCCTGCGCGAGGCCGGAGTAGATGGTCTCAAACCCCCACTGGCTGCCCAGCGCCGCGGACAGGCAGGCCGCCAAGGTTTCCACGTAGAGGGCTGCGCCCGGCTTGCGGATGACCAACGCGCCGATAACGCCGCCGATGAGCCAGACGCCGGTGACCAGGCCACCGAGCCCCGGGGTCAGCGCGTCCATGGCTTCGAACCATGCGCCACCCACGAAGTTCCAGATTAAGAAAATGAACCCGCAGGCCACCGCCAAGATTGAGGCGACGATGATATCGATGACGCGCCAGCCGCGCCGTGCAGTATTAGCCACTATTCCTCCCTCACGCCGGCATTATCCGGTTCAGGTTCAACGGTTCGCCGCCCTGCTGGCGGCATCTCAGCCCCACCGCTGACAGCGGAGCACCCGTAGCTTGTCGATGTACTTAGACAGACCTAAGTCTACAGCCCTACTCCAGGGCGACTAACACTGCGGTCAGCACCGACAGACCAGCAATGATGCCGGCCATGACCGCGAATTGCGCCGTCGCCGGGGCTACCCGTTCGTCCCGGATCCCGCGTACTTTCATCTCGTAGCGGTCGCGGTTACTCAAGTACAACCACGCGGCCAGCACCAACACGACGGCAAGAACCACGAAGACCGCGGCGGGATAGCCCGTGGCCCACCGCAGAATGACCAGGGAGCACACCACCATCGCCAGGATGGTGCGGGTCCAGCTCAGTGAGGTCCGTTCAGGTTGCAGGCCGTGATCGGAGTGGTGCGGGCGCTCGTGCGGGCGGGAACGCCTGCGCGGGTAGTAATAGCGCGGGGTGCGGCTCACGCGAAGATCACCACGACGGCCACGCACACCAGGACGACGAGCAGGGTCAACGGGAGCGCCAAAATGGGAACACTCAGGGGACGGTCGTCCCGCAGGGCGCGTTCGGTGCGCACCCACCGTGCGAAAGCCACGATGGCCACCAGGCTCGCCGCGCCACAGGCGGTGATAGACCCCGCCTTCTGGAGCGTCGGGCTCAAGCTCCCGAAGTCGAACGCACCGATGGTGATCCCGCCGGCCAACAACGCAAGCGAGGTGCGCACCCACGCCAGGAACGTCCGCTCGTTCGCCAGAGTAAACCGCGGATCGGGCTCCTCCCCGCCGGGAAGAAGCGTTCGGGTCAGCCAGCCACGTTGTTTGTCGTCAGTGCTCACACCGGATCACCTTAGTGCCCGCTCCAAAGGGCTGGCACGGGCACAGCCCACAACCGGTCTCCGGCCTGTGCGGCGCGGCCAGTGTTGACTACGACTCCACCGAGGAACTCATCACCGAGGGAATCACGCAGCTGTTTGAGATGGCGGAAATGTGAGGTTTTCGGCGCAGAAGTCGTCTTCACCTCCACGGCGACAATTCCGTGCGGCAGTTCGACCACCGCGTCCACCTCGGAACCCTCCCGGCTACGGAAATGGCCCACGCGATAGTCATTTTTGGCCCAGTGAGACTGCTTAATGAGTTCGTTGACCACGAACGTTTCCAGGAGAGAGCCAAGCCGCTCACCGCCGCGCGGCCCCGCCAACATGTCTACGGAGTCGTGCGCCAGCGCCGCGGCTAATCCCGTATCGTTAAGCAGAATCTTCGGCCGGGAGACAACCCGTTTGAGTTGGTTGTGCGACCACACGGGGACTTCTCGGACGAGAAAGAGTGTCTTTAGGTGCTCTAGGTACCTCGCTACGGTGGGCCGCGATATGCCTAGAGTCTCAGCCATCTTCTCTTTTACGAGCTCCTCCGAGGTGGTCGCCCCTACCCATTCCAAGAGTTTGTACATATTGGCCACGTCGATGCGCGCGAGATCCAAGGCATCGCGCTCGACTAGGCGACGCGCATAGTCACGCAGCCAGGATGCCCGCACCTGGTGCGACCTGTTTAACGGACGCGGGTAGCCTCCCCGCCCCAACATTTCCGCGAGCTGCCCGCGCGACAGGGTTTCACCGTCACCTAGCCCATCCCCGGCCAAGAACCTGTCGACCCACGTGGCCCGTGCCCCCTGTATTTCTGCTTCCGCCAATGGTTCCAGATCGACTGATACCGCTCGACCCGCGAGTGAGTCTTCCGCTCCCGGTATTCGCAGGAGGTTCGCGGATCCCGTCAGAATGAGTTGCCCAGGCCTATCGTGCCGATCGACGTGCCGTTTGATGGCCAGGATGAGCTCAGGAACGCGTTGGATTTCGTCAATCACCACACGCGGCGCGTCCTGAGAGAGAAAGGCGGCGGGATCATCCTCGACGAAGTGGCGGTCCAATTCGTCGTCCATGGTTACGAACTGCGTACCTACCGGATTATCCAACATCTGGGTGAGCGTCGACTTTCCCACCTGCCGCGCGCCTTGAATCATGACGACGGGGAAGTTCCTCAACAGTTCCTGGACCCAGGAACTCACAAAACGGTCGTAGCGTTCCACCCCGCCCACCATAGCACCCATCTGCGCAGGTATTGTCTTTAATGTTCGTTTTGCGGTCGGATTTTGTTCGTTTTGCGGCCTGTTTTTGTTCGTTTTGCGGGCGAGTTTTGAACGATCAGCGCTCGCTTCGTGAACGGTTTGTCGGCGGCATCGTGAAGCAACCGCTCCCCGCACGAGAAAACGGACAACGCCCCGCCGACCACCCGTGGTGAGTGGAACGGCGGGGCGTTGCCCGTTACCGAATGCTAGGCGCGTGCCGGATTAGTTGAGGGTGAAGTCCTCATCCAGCGGAACGGAGGCACCGGTGTACTCACCGAAGCCCTCGTCGCCATAGATGGAATCCCCGTAGGTCGGGATGGAGTACGCGGAGTTGCGCGCCGCCTCGGTCGGCTTGACCGAGATGTTGCGGTACCGCGAGATACCCGTACCAGCCGGGATGAGCTTACCGATGATGACGTTCTCCTTCAGGCCGATGAGCTTATCGGAGCGCTTGTTGATGGCGGCATCGGTAAGAACGCGGGTGGTCTCCTGGAAGGAGGCCGCGGACAGCCAGGACTCGGTAGCCAGGGACGCCTTGGTAATACCCATGATCTCCGAGCGCAGCTGTGCCGGCTCGCCGCCCTCGGCGACCTGCGCGGCGTTGATCTGCTTCGCCTCGGACAGGTCCACCAGGGAGCCCGGCAGGAACTCCGTGGAGCCCGCCTCGATGACCGTGCCACGACGCAGCATCTGACGGATGATGATCTCGATGTGCTTGTCGTGAATGGCCACACCCTGGGTGCGGTAGACGGCCTGAACCTCGTCGATGAGGTGCTTTTCCACACCACGACGGCCAAGGACCTCGAGCACGTCGTGCGGATCCGCAGCGCCGCGCATGAGGCGCTCGCCCACCTCGACGTGGTCGCCGTCGCGCAGGGAACGCTCGATCATGGCGTCCGGGTTGGACTCCATCGGGCGGCGCACCTGAGCCAGGCCCTGCCGCTTGGACAGCTTCTCGTAGACCACGTTGTCTGAACCGTCGTCCGGGGTAATGGTCAGGGTCCAGAAGTTGCCCTCGTCCGACAGCGAGACGGTACCCGCCACGGACGCGATCGGGGCGCGGTTCTTCGGGTTACGGGCCTCGAAGAGTTCCTGGACACGCGGCAGACCACCAGTAATGTCGCCACCGACACCACCCTGGTGGAACGTACGCATGGTCAGCTGGGTACCCGGCTCACCAATGGACTGGGCGGCGACGATGCCGACAGCCTCGCCGATGTCCACCAGCTGGCCAGAGGCCATGGACTTGCCGTAGCACTTCGCGCAGACACCGGCCGGGGTCTGGCAGGTCAGCACGGAGCGGACCTTGATTTCGGTGACGCCAGCCGCGATGAGCTTGTCGGTCAGCTCATCGCTCAGCTCCGCGCCGGCCTCGGCAACCACGTTGCCCTCGCCGTCCTTGACGTCGGAGGCCACAACGCGGCCGGAAGCCGAAGTCTCCCACAGATCGTGGACCTGGAACTTGCCCTCGGAGACCTCCTCCGCGATCGGGACGCGCACACCCTGGCGGGTGCCACAGTCCTCTTCGCGGACGATGACGTCCTGGGCGACGTCGACCAGACGACGGGTGAGGTAACCCGAGTCGGCGGTACGCAGCGCGGTATCGGCCAGGCCCTTGCGGGAACCGTGCGAGTTGTTGAAGTACTCCAACACCGACAGACCTTCGCGGAAGGAGGTCTTAATCGGACGGGTGATGTAGTCACCCTTGGAGTTCACGACCATGCCCTTCATGCCGGCCAGCGTCCAGATCTGACGCATGTTACCGGCAGCACCGGACTTCACAATCATCGGAATCGGGTTGTCGTCCGGGTAGAGGTCCTCCACGGCCTGACCCACGGTGTCCGTGGCGTCCTTCCACAGCTCAACCAGGCGGTCGTAGCGCTCGCGCTCGGTCAGGGCACCCTGGTCCCAGTACTTGCGCTCGATGCGCTCGGCTTCCTTCTCGTAAGACTCGAGGATCTCCGTCTTGTTCGGCAGGACCAGAACGTCCGACATGGTGATGGTCACGCCCGAGCGGGTAGCCCAGTAGAAGCCGGCGTCCTTCATGTTGTCCAGCACCTGGGCCACGGTGATCATCGGGTACTTGACCGCCAGGTCGTTGATGACGTCACCGATGAGCACCTTGCCGTCGCCGCCGCCCTTACGGACCATTATGCCCTCGAGGTACGGGTAGTTCCACGGCAGCAGCTCGTTGAACATGATGCGGCCGAGCGTGGTGCGCGCGGTCCACTCCTGGCCGCGCTCCCAGCCGTCGGGGAACTGCTCCGCCTCGACATCCTTCGGCGGACGCAGGTGGGAGATGCGGACCTGGATCGGGGCCTGCAGGCCCAGTACGCCGCGGTCGCGCGCCATAATCGCCTCAGCGTAGGACGAGTAAATGCCCTGCGCCGGACGGTCCTCGGTGGCCTCCTGGTAGCGACCTTCGCCGCCGATCTCGTCCTCGGACTTGTCCATGGTGAGGTAGTACAGGCCGGTCACCATGTCCAGACGCGGCATAGCCAGCGGCTTACCGGACGCCGGGGACAGGATGTTGTTGGACGCGAGCATGAGCACGCGTGCCTCGGCCTGCGCCTCCGCCGACAGCGGGAGGTGAACAGCCATCTGGTCACCGTCGAAGTCGGCGTTGAACGCCTCACACGCCAGCGGGTGCAGCTGGATGGCCTTACCCTCGACCAGGATCGGCTCGAAGGCCTGGATGCCCAGACGGTGCAGGGTCGGCGCACGGTTCAGCAGAACCGGGTGCTCCGAAATTGCCTCTTCCAGAACGTCCCACACCTCGGAGCGCTGGCGCTCGACCATGCGCTTGGCGGACTTGATGTTCTGCGCGTAGTCGTTTTCCACCAGGCGCTTCATGACGAACGGCTTGAACAGCTCGAGCGCCATGAGCTTCGGCAGACCGCACTCGTGCAGCTTGAGCTGCGGGCCGGTAATAATGACCGAACGGCCGGAGTAGTCCACACGCTTACCCAGCAGGTTCTGGCGGAAGCGGCCCTGCTTGCCCTTGAGGAGGTCAGACAGGGACTTCAGCGGACGGTTGCCCGGGCCGGTGACCGGACGGCCGCGGCGGCCGTTGTCGAACAGCGCGTCCACCGACTCCTGCAGCATGCGCTTCTCGTTGTTGACGATGATCTCCGGCGCGCCGAGATCGATCATGCGCTTCAGGCGGTTGTTGCGGTTGATCACGCGGCGGTACAGGTCATTGAGATCCGAGGTGGCGAAACGGCCACCATCGAGCTGCACCATCGGGCGCAGCTCCGGCGGGATCACCGGGATCGCATCCAGGACCATGCCGGCCGGGTCGTTGCCGGAACGCAGGAAGGCAGCGACGACCTTGAGGCGCTTGAGCGCGCGCATCTTCTTCTGGCCCTTGCCGTTGTTGATGACCTCGCGCAGCTCCTCGGCCTCGGACTCGAGGTCGAAGTTGCGGATCAGCGTCTGCAGGGCTTCGGCGCCCATGCCGCCGGTGAAGTAGTCCTCGTAGCGGTCGACGAGCTCTTCGTAGATGGTCTCGTCGATGATCATCTGCTTCGGCTCGAGCTTGAGGAAGGTGTTCCAGATCTCGTCGAGGCGCTCGACCTCGCGCTCGCCGCGCTCGCGGATCTGCTGCATCTCCTTCTCAGCGGCACGCTTGACCTTGTTGCGTGCGTCCGCCTTGGCGCCGGACTCTTCCAGCTCCGCGAGATCCTGCTCGAGCTTGGACGCCCGCTCTTCGATCTCGGAGTTGGTGTCGTCCTCGACGTCCTTCTTCTCCAGCAGCATCTCTGCTTCCAGAGTGGACTGGTCGTTGTGGCGCGCCTCTTCGTCGACGGACGTGACGATGTTCGCCGCGAAGTAGATGATGCGCTCGAGGTCCTTCGGGGCGAGATCCAGCAGGTAGCCCAGACGGGACGGGACGCCCTTGAAGTACCAGATGTGGGTGACCGGGGCGGCCAGCTCGATGTGGCCCATGCGCTCACGGCGCACCTTGGACTTGGTCACCTCGACACCGCAGCGCTCACAGATGATGCCCTTGTAGCGCACGCGCTTGTACTTGCCGCAGGCGCACTCCCAGTCACGGGTCGGGCCGAAGATGCGCTCGCAGAACAGGCCGTCCTTCTCCGGCTTGAGGGTGCGGTAGTTGATGGTCTCAGGCTTCTTGACCTCGCCCTTGGACCACCGGCGGATGTCTTCGGCGGTGGCAAGGCCGATGCGGAGCTCGTCAAAGAGGTTTACGTCGAACACGTAAATTCTCCCTTTCATCCTCCGGGTGGAGGAAGTTGGTGGCGTTTTCAGTGGGAAATGAGTTGTGCCTTGTGGGGCGAGGCTAGCTAGGCGATGTCAGGAGCGGCGCCCTCATCGTGGGACAGGTTGATGCCCAACGAGGAACCGGATTCCATATCGTCATCGTCCGAGCCGGACAGCTCCATCGGCGTGCCGTCGGTGGACAGAACCTCCACGTTCAGGCACAGCGACTGCAGCTCCTTGAGCAACACCTTGAAGGACTCCGGGATGCCCGGATCCGGGATGTTGTCGCCCTTGACAATTGCTTCGTAGACCTTGACACGGCCGACCACGTCATCCGACTTGATGGTGAGCAGCTCCTGCAGGGTGTAGGCGGCGCCGTACGCCTGCATTGCCCACACCTCCATCTCGCCGAAGCGCTGGCCACCGAACTGCGCCTTACCACCCAGCGGCTGCTGGGTAATCATGGAGTACGGGCCGGTGGAACGGGCGTGGATCTTTTCGTCGATGAGGTGGTGCAGCTTGAGGATGTACATGTAGCCGACCGAAACCGGGTACATGTACGGCTCACCGGAGCGGCCATCGAAAAGCGTGGCCTTACCGTTTTCATCGACCAGCACGTCACCATCGCGGTTCGGCTTGGACGAACGCAGCAGCGCCGACAGCTCCTCGTTGGTCGCACCGTCGAAGACCGGCGTGGCAGCCAGGGAGTTCGGCGGAACGTCGTAGAGCTCCTCCGGCAGGGTCTTCAGGATCTCCTCGTTGCGGGGATCCTCGGTGTCGACCTTCCAGCCGGCCTTGGCCAGCCAGCCCAGGTGCAGCTCCAGAACCTGACCGATGTTCATACGACGCGGAACACCGTGGGTGTTCAGGATGACATCGACCGGGGTGCCGTCAGCCATGAACGGCATGTCCTCCGGCGGCAGGATCTTGCCCACAACACCCTTGTTGCCGTGGCGGCCGGCGAGCTTATCGCCGTCCTGGATCTTGCGCTTCTGCGCAACGTAGACGCGGATCATCTCGTTGACGCCCGGGGACAGATCGTCGTCGTCCTCGCGGGAGAAGCGGGCGACGCCGATGACCTTGCCGGTCTCGCCGTGCGGCACCTTCATGGAGGTATCGCGGACTTCGCGGGCCTTCTCGCCGAAGATGGCGCGCAGCAGGCGCTCCTCCGGGGTCAGCTCGGTCTCACCCTTCGGGGTGACCTTGCCCACGAGGATGTCGCCGGCACGCACGTCCGCGCCGATGCGGACGATGCCGCGCTCGTCGAGATCGCTGAGCACGTCCTCGGAGACGTTCGGGATCTCGCGCGTGATTTCCTCGGCACCCAGCTTGGTGTCGCGGGCGTCGATCTCGTGCTCCTCGATGTGGACGGACGTCAGGATGTCCTGCTCCACGATCGACTGGTTGACGATGATCGCGTCCTCGTAGTTGTGGCCTTCCCACGGCATGAACGCGACCAGCATGTTGCGGCCGAGCGACATCTCGCCGTTGTTGGTACCCGGACCATCGGCCAGCACCTGACCAGCCTCGACGCGCTCGCCCATGCTGACCAGCGGAGTCTGGTTGTAGTTGGTGCCCTGGTTGGTGCGCTCGAACTTGCGCAGCATGAAGGTGTCACGCTGGCCCTCGTCATCCATGATGGTGATGAAGTCAGCAGTGACGTTTTCCACCACACCGGCCTTCGGGGCGATAACCAGATCGCCGGCGTCGTAGGCGGCGCGGCGCTCCATGCCGGTACCGACGAACGGCGCCTCGGAGCGGACCAGCGGGACCGCCTGGCGCTGCATGTTCGCACCCATGAGCGCACGGTTCGCATCGTCGTGCTCCAGGAACGGAATCATCGCGGTTGCAACCGAGACCATCTGACGCGCGGACACGTCCACGTAGTCGACGCCGTTGGCGTCGGTCACTCCGATGTCACCGTCGCGGAGGCGAACCTCAATACGGTCGCCGGTGATGTTTCCCTCGGCGTCCTGCTCGACCTCAGCCTGGGCGATAGCGAAGCGATCCTCTTCATCAGCGCTCAGGTACTCGACCTGGTCAGTGATCTTGCCGTCCACGACCTTGCGGTACGGCGTCTCGATGAAGCCGAAGGAGTTCACGCGCGCGTAGGAGGCGAGGGAGCCGATCAGACCGATGTTCGGACCCTCCGGCGTCTCCACCGGGCACATGCGGCCGTAGTGCGACGGGTGGACGTCTCGGACCTCAATGCCGGCGCGCTCACGGGACAGGCCGCCCGGACCCAGCGCAGACAGGCGACGCTTGTGGGTCAGGCCGGACAGGGAGTTGTTCTGGTCCATAAACTGCGACAGCTGCGAGGTACCGAAGAACTCGCGGATGGACGCAGACACCGGACGCACGTTGATGAGGGAGGTCGGCGTGATGGACTCGGCGTCCTGGGTGGTCATGCGCTCGCGCACGACGCGCTCCATGCGGGACAGGCCGACGCGGACCTGGTTCTGCACCAGCTCGCCCACGGTACGCAGGCGGCGGTTGCCGAAGTGGTCGATGTCGTCGGTGGCCAGCGGGATCATCTCGCCGTTCGGCGCCTTCATCTCACGCTCGCCCTCGTGCAGGCGCACCAGGTACTCCAGGGTGACCGCGATGTCTTCCTCGGTCAGGGTGGACAGACCCTCGTGGTCGCCGCCCAGGCCGAGCTTGCGGTTCATCTTGTAACGGCCGACCTTGGCCAGGTCGTAGCGCTTTGCACGGAAGAAGGAGTTGTCCAGCAGCGACTGCGCGAGCTCGCGGGTCGGCTGCTCACCCGGGCGCTGCTTGCGGTAGATCTCCAGCAGGGCCTCATCGGTGCCGGCGATGCCGTCGTTGTCCAGGGTGGACATCATCAGCTCGGAGAAGCCGAAGCGATCGCGGATCTCCTCCTCGGTCCAACCCAGCGCCTTCAGCAGTACGGTGACCGGCTGGCGGCGCTTGCGGTCGATGCGGACGCCGACGGTATCGCGCTTGTCCACGTCGAACTCGAGCCATGCACCGCGGGACGGGATGACCTTCACGGAGTGCAGCGGGCGCTCGGTGGACTTATCGATGCTCTGGTCGAAGTACACGCCCGGCGAGCGGACCAGCTGGGAGACGATGACACGCTCGGTACCGTTAACGATGAAGGTGCCCCGGTCGGTCATGATCGGGAAGTCACCGATGAAGACCGTCTGGGACTTGATCTCCTGCGAGTCGTTGTTAATGAACTCCGCGGTGACGTAGAGGGGCGCGGAGTAGTTAATGTCCTTTTCTTTGCACTCGTCTACCGTGTACTTGACCGGCTCGAAGCGCGGCTCCGACAAGGACAGCGACATGTTGCCGGAGTAGTCCTCGATCGGGGAAAGCTCCTCGAGGATGTCCTCCAGGCCCGAGGTAACCGGCGTATCGTCGCCGCGCTCGGCCTGCTCTCGCTCGCGCCACTCCGGGTCGCCGACGAGCCATGCGAAAGAATCTAATTGAACGTTAAGAAGCCCCGGGACGGCGATGGGTTCGCTGATCTTGGCGAACGAGTAACGCTTCGGGGTTCCGGGGATGTCAGTTACTGCCTTGGTCTGGCGGGAGACTGCCAAGATGGGTCCTTCCAGCACCTCACGCGGATTGTGGACCATTTCGACGGGCGTTTGTCCACAAAACCGCTGGTAGATTTAGCATTCGGTCTGCTGTGGAACCACCGGCCGCAGATAGCACAAAATCACCTTGTCAAGTCGGCTTTCCCATCACCGCCCAACAAGGCTAAATGAGCAACCACAAACCGGGTTCCAGCGCAAAGAAACAGCCTATAGGACTTTCGGCCGCGTGTAAAGTGACGCCCTACCACACGGGCATTAGCGCTGTCGAACCCGGCGTCTTTTTCCTATCGCCGCACTGGTCGGGCGTTGCCTACCGACCGGGCATTTCCGGTCCGCCCGCCGTGGCCTGCCGCGCGATCCTGGCCTTTCCGCCCGGAAGAGTTTCCTCCCCGGCGACCGAATGCACCCAGCGCGCCGAGCAGCCCGAGGAGGGTCAGCAGACCGCCCAAGCCGCCTACGGCCCACCGAGCTATGCGCGCCGCGGTCTGGTCGGGGATATCCGCTGCCTGCTCGAGGAAGGCCGCGCGGTCTTCCTCGGAGGTGCTACCGGCAAACTGTAGCGCATCGTAGGCGCGCTCGCCGTCACCGGTCCCGTAGTAATCATCGATGTCGACGTCCATGCCGACCAGCATCCCGGTTTCCTGATCAACGAAGAAGTCGTTGCTGGCCCCGTGGAAGAGGAACCCTTGCTCGCTGCCGCCCTCCGGGGTGGGAAGCGAGGTGGTGTTCAACATCCCGGCATACAGCTTCGCCACGTTCTCCGGCTCGAACTCCTGGTGGTACCGGTACACGGTCCGCCCCTCGATCTCGGTCTCCTCCGCGAAGACGGCCTCCCGCGCTTGCCGCAACGTCGGATCAAAGACCGGGTAGTTGGTTTTTTCCGCGTGCGCCGGGAACTTCAGCCAGTAGCCGTCCACGTCCACCTCGGACTCGGGCATGGCGATGGTGTGGGTTAGCTTCGCCGGTTCCTCGGCCTCGCCCGTCTCGCGGTCGATGACGTACGACCACACCCGCGCGCTGTAAAGATTTTTCACGTCCTGCTTGGCACTCGGGTCATCGCCACGCACGGTGGTCTCTCCCACGCGCACCTGCGCGGTCTTCGCGTCGGACTGCTCTCCAATGTTCATGTGCAGCTGGTATGTCAGCGGGCCCTCGTAGATTTCTGGCCCCTTTGGCGCGGCCGGTTTATCACCCTCGGGCTTGTCTCCCTCAGGTTTGTCAGCCGCGGGCTGCTCGCCTTCCGGCTGCTCACTTTCCGGCTGCTCACCTTCTGGCTGCTCACCCTCCGGGGCATTGCCAGGCACCGCGTCACTACCCTCGTCGGCAAGGGCATCGTGCTCCCCGGCATCCTTCGACTCAGCCGGCGCTTCCGCGTCCTCCGGCGCTTCCGCCTCCTCCGGAGCCCCCTGCTCGTCCGGCGAATCCGGCCCCTCCGGGGAATGCGGCTCCGCGGGCTTGTCGGACGCGTCCGCGTCCGCGTTCTCCTCGCCACCACCGACGACGAGCGCCCGGCCCGAATCGTCGTGCAGGGTCCAGGTCGTCCGCTGCGCGTCGAGCGGGAGGCGGGGCGAGAAGTTGAGAAAGCTGCCCGCGCTGATCGCCGCGGCAAGCAGGGCGACGCCGAGGCCGAGGACCAGCACGGACCAGATTCGGGACTTGGGCAACATGGGGTCATAGTCTAACGGATCAAAAAAGCCCGCAGGCCTGGGGCGCACCCAGTGCCTGCGGGCGAAAATCCGCAGTTGTTATGCGGCGACGAGCTTACTTGAGCTCGACGGTAGCGCCAGCTTCCTCGAGCTTGGTCTTGGCAGCCTCGGCGTCTTCCTTGTTGGCGCCCTCGAGGATGGCCTTCGGGGTACCCTCGACCATTTCCTTGGCTTCCTTCAGGCCCAGGCCGGAGACGATCTCGCGGACGGCCTTAATGACGCCAATCTTCTTGCCGCCGACGTCGGTCAGGACGACGTCGAACTCGTCCTTCTCCTCAGCCGGAGCGCCACCCTCGGCGCCAGCAGCCGGAGCAGCGGCGACAGCAGCCGGTGCAGCAGCCTCAACGTCGAAGACCTCCTCGAACTCCTTAACGAAGTCGGAAAGCTCGATGAGGGTCATTTCCTTGAAAGCTTCAATGAGCTCGTCCTTGGAGAGCTTAGCCATGATAGGCATCCTTTCTTTTGTTGCTGTGTCTACCCCGCGACCAACCCGCGGAGTATGTAGTGCATTGAGTGAGTAGGCTTTTTAGCCTTCGTCCTGCTTCTTGTCCTCGAGCGCCTTGCCGAGGCGGGCCATCTTGGTAGCAGGTGCGTTGAATACGGCAGCAGCCTTTGCCAAGTTGCCCTTCATTGCGCCAGCCAGCTTTGCCAGCGTGGTCTCGCGGTTATCAAGATCGGCGATTGCCTTGACCTGGTCGGCAGACAGGGCGTCGCCGTCCATGTAGCCGCCCTTGACGATGAAGGCGTCGTTGTCCTCGCCGAACTTCTTCATGACCTTGGCGGCGTCGACTGCCTCGCCCTTAACAAAGGCGAAGGCGGACGGGCCGGTCAGGTAGTCGTCGAGACCCTCGATGCCAGCGTCGTTAGCAGCGATCTTGAAAAGGGTGTTCTTGGCGACGGAGTACTCAACGTCAAAACCGAGGTTGTGACGCAGCTCCTGCAGCTGGGGCACGGTCAGGCCGCGGTACTCGGTGACGAAGATGGAATCTGCGCCATCGATCTTCTCCCGCAGCAGTGCAAGCTCTGCTTCGTTCTTCGGGTTTGCCATGTTAAGCCTCTCGCCTCCTTCCACAACTTCTCTTTTGTTTTCCCCGCCGGAGCTTTCCCTGCCAGCGGCGTGCAGCCGCCCGACAAGCAAAAAGCCCCGTGCAAGAGCACAGGGCGCACAACTTCAAAAGAGGTGCACAAGTGTCTCCTGCGTGGGCCGTCCCTTACAAGATTGGGAACCTTCGATCCGATTATTCGGATGACCGACGGTCTTCGGTGAAACTTGAGCGCGGAAACCGGAGCCCGGCTTCCGTTCAAACTTCGACGATTACTGTAGCAGCGGCATAGCACAGCAACAAAATCCGCGATTCGCCCACCCCGCGGTTGCTATCGTGGCGCGCATGCCAGCCTTGATGTGGTTCCGTAATGACCTGCGGTTACACGACAATGCCGCGCTGACGTGGGCGGCCAAACGCGGTCCCGTAGTCGCGCTCCTCATCGACGAGCCCGCGCCCAGCCCCGCACGCCCCTTGGGGGCCGCGGCC
>VNIW01000533.1_pt1 | contig 14019 bp, 20 predicted proteins | sample 7248591 | NCBI WGS metagenome assembly VNIW01 (sample SAMN12251776, study PRJNA551026) | human skin metagenome | isolation source: skin samples from patients infected with Netherton Syndrome | host: Homo sapiens | place: France:Paris | reverse complement strand
GCAAACTTTATTTTACTAGATTGATGATTTTAGGGCTCTTTTTTATGTGTTGCACTTAAATTGTAAATTCATCAGATCAAAAGATGGAAGTTCATGTCAATTACTTGAAATATTCTATGTTACGTTGGGGTGTTGGCATTAGTGTAGGTATCTTTGGATTAGCCGGAAGAGTTTTTGGTATATATTAATATAAATAATGATTTTTGCTAGCGGTCGATACACGGACAACCAATGGACAACGTAAATTTAAAATCGCCAAAATGTTGTCCGTTTTTTGACCAAAAGTTGTTTTTACGTATTTTCATAGACATAAGAAAAACCCCGTCGTAACGGGGTTTTTGACTTTCGTATAAAATACATTTTAACGTATTTTCACGCCTTAGCGTCCTGGGAGGGATACTTTATACCTTATAAACACAGTGTTTAAAGCATTTCGAGTCCCTAATGAGTCCCTAAAAATCAGATAGAACTTATAATACGTATTGCTTTTTCGTCTTCTTCGTTATATTTCTCTTCAAGCAAATGTGAATAAACATCCGTGGTTACCGAGATATTTTTATGCCCTAATCGTTTAGAAATATAATAAATAGAGACACCTTTAGCTAGTAAATATGAACAATGAGTGTGTCTTAAAGCATGAGATGTTATTTCTTTTATATCTAGGATCTCACAGTAAGATTTCAGTCGTTTATTAACTGCATTATTTGTTAGACTACCGAAAACTGAACCATCTATTGTGCTAGGTAGTTGTTTGATTACTTTATTGATGTGTTTCATATCTTCTTTTCCAATTGAAACATATCTAGGAGACGAGTCAGTTTTATGTTCATCAATATAAATCTCATTTTTTATTTGGTTGATATAACTTCGTTTCAAATTCAAAGCACCACTAATGCGACAACCAGTACAAATCATAATAAACAAAACTAGTGAAGAAGCATTATTTTTAGTCATGAGATAACGTTTTAATTTTTCATATTCTTTCAAACTAATGTATTTACTATCTTCGCTTTTGTTCGAAACACTTGAACGATAATTCACTTTATAAGTTGGGTTTTTAGTTATAAGCCCTTCATACACTGCATCTTCTAAAGCCGTTCTAATATACCCGTTTAATTTCCTTATCGTTTCTTTAGAATGCTTTGTTGAAAAATCATTAATGAAATTCTGATAATGGTAGCGTGAAATATCCATAATCTTTTTCTTACCAATATCATGCTCATTAATATGTTTAATAGCAGATACATAAGATTTATATGTTTTAGGCGTCACTGTTGGCTTTTTAAACGTTTCACACCATGTCTTGAAATAATCATATAATGTTAAACTGGGTTCAAATTCAATCCCTTGTTTTAATTCATTCAACTTGTCTAGACCTGCTGAATTTGCCTCACGTTTCGTTCTAAAGCCTTTCTTACGATAACGTTTCCCTTCGTATTTGAATTCGTATTGCCATTTTTTACCATCATAACAACGTGTTCGCATACTGTCCCCCCCTTAAAAAAAATAAAAAAATAATAAGGGTAGGCGGGCTACCCTAAAATTAAACAGTATAATTATTTAACAAATTTTGGTATTTTTTAAATTCATAATATAAATTCATATAGTCATTGACTATTTTCTTTTGATGATCTAAATCTACTTTTTTTATAGCTATTGTTTTTAAATCGTTTATATCCAATGTTTGTCTTACCGCACCAAACGAACGGACTTTAATTTCTTCTAATATATCTTTACTTCTTAGTAAAATATAGATATATTCCGGTAAAAAATCTTTGTTAAAAACTTCAAAAGTTTTATACATTTTACTAACAGCTACTGGATTATCATAAATATTAATACCAATAGAGCCAACATTGGCACGAGAAGGATTATAGGCTATTATATTTTTTCTAATTAGTTTATAACTTTCATTTGAACTTGAGGTTACAGAATCAAAATTTTCTCCCCAGTAGTGATGAGGATTCTCTATTCCTAAATAGTGTTTATTAGATATAGTTGCAGTCGGAGCTTCTAAAGTATTTTTTTCATTAACTTCTCTGATTATATCTTTCAATAAAATTGTGTTTTCATCGGAAATATTCAAATATTTAAAATACATAAATGAATAATTTTCATTTTTTTTAATATCTTCCTTTGAAATAAAGATAAGATTTTTTAGATTATGTTCTTCTTCAAAAAAGTCTAAAGAAAATGGATTAAGAGACATGAATTCATCAAAATCATTTATCCCTTGTCTAGGTCTTCTGCGACTAGTCAAAGTAAAACCATCATTATTAACTTTATAATGGAATATTTTGTCGTTATAAAAACTATTTTCAGATCCTAAACATAAAATACTAGTTTTTGCATCAGTATAAGGTAAAAATACTCCGCTAGGTAGTGAAATTATACCTTTTAAGTAATTTTTATTTATTAAGTATTCTCGAGTTTCTTTTAATTCACTGTTGTTTAAAACGCCTTCTGGTACTATTACTAAAGCTCTAGAGTTACTAGATTTTTTTAATGATAATAATACTGTTTGTAAGCATTGACTGTCTCCATTAGTTGTTTTAATAGGGAACTTATCTTCTGCTACACCTTCTTGGCTAAATGGAATATTTGTGACTACTATATCAGTGAAGTTTTCTTCCAAGTTTTTGAGTGTGTTTTGTTTCTTTATATTACTGTGACCGTCTCCCGTTAAAATCATATTCATTTTTGCAATTTTGGCATTATTAGATATTTCAGATCCGTATAATGTATTATGCTTTAAATCTTCAAGAACACTATCAGTATCCATGTTCTCTAAAATTAGTTTTTCTAAAATATGTTTATAAGTTGCAATTAACATACCGCCTGTACCACAAAATGGGTCATATATTTTTTCTCCATATTTTGGATTAGCTAGTTTGATCATAAAATTCACGATGTGACGTGGAGTGAAATATTCACCTAAATCTTTATTTCCTGAGTTATATTTTTGAATGAAATATTCAAAAGCATCACCTTTAATATCTGTTTCGATTTCAGATAATTTTAGTTGAGACATTTTATTTATAATGTTTTTTAATGCAACAGGATCGCTAATACTTAATTTAGTAAAGATTTCAGATTCACCTTTTTTAGAAAATATTGTATTCAATTTCTGAATTACCACATCATTTAAATAGAATAACAATTCATCACCTGTTTTATTTTTAAAGGCATCCCATTTTAATGACTCAGGTATATCTGAAGAGATGACTTGGTTACTTTCGCTAATTAATTTTAAAAACAGTAAGTTAGAAAAATCAGTAAATCTTTCCATCCCAGTGGTTATACCTGCTCTTCGTAATTGATTGTTTGCATATTTAAATACATTTATTAAATCTTTTTTAGATTCAATTGCAATTTCAGAAATTGTATTTATTTTATTAGTATTTTCTTCAATGAATTTATTTAATTGATCTGGTGAGATGAATTCTCTGATTTCATTTTCATTAAGAATTAAAGGTTTTTTGTTTGGTGTAAAAATACTAAGTGTATTCGTCCCATCAAAAACAAAAACAATTTTAGTGTTCAATTTATTTGCATAATTTATTCCTTGTTTCATTGCATTTTCTAAATTTTGTTTTGGTCGTTTCACCTCAATTATTGCATCTGGAACATCTGAATACTCATTTAAATAAAGCATATAATCAGGGAATTCACCATCTAACAATTCTTTTTCATGCATAGATCTAGGATTTTGTCTATAAACTTGTCTATTGTCGTCTGAAAGATCAATTTTCCATTCTTTATTTCTAAGAATATTTTCTAAAATATTTTCTGTTTCGCGTTCATTAATCAAAATTAGTTCCTCCTTTTTATACCCATTCCTATTCTAAAGGTATCGTTTATTTAATTATAACATCATCACTTTTTTATATGTTTTATTCTATATCCTTATATTCAAACACTCGTAACGGCTCAAATTTAATTACATAATTACCATATCGAATGTCTAAACCATATTTATTTTTATAATGTTCCAATATTTCTAATACGTGTTCTTCACTTAATTGAACATACTGCGCTAGTTCATATAAGTTACTTACACCGTAGTGATGTGCCTCAACGATAATACGTAAGGGCAGTGCTGCCTCGTAACCATGACGTCTCGCATAGTTTTCAAACTTGCGGTTTATCCATTTAGACTGGTCTAAGATGTTACCGTATGTAAGTTTGTGATGTGCGAGTTCTTCGTATAGCACTTCGGCTTTGCGTGTTTCTGATAAGTTTCGCTTAATTAAAATTAAATCGCCTAACCATAGACCGTGTAGGTCATTAGGCATAACATCAGTTTCTCTAACTTCTATATAATCATGTTCTATTAACATTTTTTCATATAACCCCATAAAGACACCCTTTATTTACGTTTACTTCTTATATAGTCGGCATAATCTAACACACGTTGCCATTCGTCATCAGTTAATTCATCTTCAAGATGAGCTGCACGATGTTGTACTTTGGGTTCTGGTTGTTTGTTTTTTAGCAATAAACTTTCTGGGGTAACATTCAATGCATTTGCGATTTCAGCTATATCTTCCATAGGTATTTTTCTACTACCATTTTCATATCTTGATAATGTAGATTTATTAACACCTATTTTAGTTGCAAAATCAGTTAAATTTATATTGTTCTCTTTACGTAGTTGTTTTATTAATTTACCTATTTCCGCTGAAGTTCTCATTTTAAATTTACCTCCGTTTTGTCTATAACAGTATATTATCACTTTTCCATATAGGAAACAACTAGTATTTTAAGAAGGTAAAAAAATATTTTTCGAGATTACTGTTGACAATTAGGAAACTAGAGTTTAAGATTGAGTTAACTTCAAAAAAAGGAGGTGACAAAATGTATGAGTTCAACGTTAAAAGAATGAAGGCTGAACGCATTGCTAAAGGCATTTCTCTTTCGGATATGGCAGAAAAATTAGAAATGACTCCAGGTACTTATTCAAAAAAAGAAAACGGACATATTAGAATTAACGTTGACGATTTAGCAAAGGTTATCGAAGTATTAGAATTACCACAAGATAAGTGCGGTATTTTTTTACACATGTAGTTTCCAAAACGTCAACAAAAGAACCACAAATAAATTAAAGGAGGATAACAAATGCAAACAGAAAAATTAGAAGGAATTTTAAAGATAATAGACGGCATGCCTAAATACGAATGGGACAGAATTGTTCAAGAAGTTAACAAAGCATACAGCCATAAGACCGTCAAGGTAGCGCTTGACAGTCATAGCTGTGAAGTAATTAAAAAATTACTTAGTTAAAACTTGAATGAAACTAGGGTGAATTCGGTAATTTACGTTATCAATTTGAATATTGATGTAATTGAAATTGAATAAGTTATTGATTTGTTCTTTATACCAAAGATTTACATCAGTATATGCGTTATCAATTATAACATTATCTGAATCAGATAAATTTACCCATTCACCAAGTAAACAAGCGTAAATATTTTGCATAATATCACCTCCTTAGGTTGATAACCAAATTATACACGAAAGGAGTGGCTTTGATGCCACAAACAATAAACGTATCAGTGCCTATTCCAGACACGCATGTACTCATTGAAAAAGAAGAATACGAAGAGTTATTCAATTACTCTTTGGATCCTGTCTGGGACTTAAAAGATTTGAAGAAAAAGTTAAAAATGTCTTCTGATGACACGATTAAAATTAGATTGTTATTCAATCCTAAATTCGAAAAAGTCTTGAAGAAACAAGGCATAGCTCACTATCCAGATGAAAGTCTTAACAGATGGAGATTCAACGCAAGAAAGATGAATAAATTTATTGATGAACATTTCAATGAAATACACAGCAAATAAAGGAGGTGATGAGATGAAGTATCTATTGGCATACCTAACAATGATTATCGTTGCATTAGCACTTGTGTTATTAAGATTCCATTTAGCTACAACACTAGTTATTAGCTTATCCGTATTACTAATTGCAATCCCATTCTGGAAGACTTGGATTGAAGAAATAAAAAAGACTGAAAGCAACGGCAATTGCTAACAGTCAAACATTTAACAAAAATATCAACTTTATTATACCCCAATTTAACGGAGGTAATCAACTTGAAAGAGACGATAACGTATTTAATCAAACGTAAAGATACTGATTTATTCGTAACTAATAAGCCTAGTGATAATAATCCAGATATTAATTACACGACTAATTTTAGTCGTGCAAGAGAGTTTAATGGGATTGGAGATGCCAGTATAGACATGACAAATCATGTAGCAATCAAGCATACGCACATAGAAAAAGATGAATATGAGGAGGTAGAACTTGATGGCTGAAGAATGGAAAGATGTTGAAGGTGCAGAATTAGTAAACTCAACAAGTTTGGTGGTGAAAATAAATGGAATTTAATATTTCAAACGCTACTGAAATTAACACAGACAAATCAACGTATTTAATCTATGCAAAACCTGGTACAGGAAAAACACACACATTAAATTTTTTACCTGGCAAAACACTTTATATCAATGTGGACAAATCAGAACGTCCTTTAAAAGGTAATGAGAACATCGACATTTTAGAATTCAACACTCACGAAGCATGGGAAGAGTGGGGTGAATTAATGAAATGGCTTAGTAAAAATAAAGAAACGGTTAATCAATACGACACGATTGTCATCGACAACATATCAGAGTTGTTCCGTTCAATGCTCGCTAATCTAGGGCGTAACGGTAAGAATGAACGTGTTCCAGAAATGTCACATTATCAACGTGTAGACTTCTTTACAATTGATAGCTTGCGTTTCTTACAATCGCTAGGAAAACGACTTGTATTTATTGCTTGGGAAACAAACTTCGAATCTTATACACCAGCAGGACAACAAATTACGCAAGCTGTACCAGATATACGTAAAACCATTCGCGATAATGTAGCAGGTCTTTGCCAAGTTGTAGCGAGGTTAGAAATAAGTGACAAATCAGGTAAACGTGGTTTTATCTTAACGCCTAGCAATAGTAAGTTTGCAAAAAATCAATTAGATAATCGTGAACATTGCTTGCAGGAAGAGTTGTTCACAGTAGGTGATGTGGATGGTTAAAACAGAAATTTGGAAGCCAATTGTAGGTTATGAAGGATTATACGAAATTAGCAATTATGGAAATATAAGAAGTATGCCAAGAGTCATCATGAGAAAGGATGGCAAACCTTACACAGTTAAAACTATAAAAGTATTAAAACCATGTTATGACAAAGACGGTTACCTAAGAATAGAGTTGAACAATAATGGTGTAGCAAAAAAATACTATGTTCATAGACTTGTAGCAAATTCTTTCATTCCAAATGATTCCAATAAATCACAAGTTAATCATAAAAATGCAGTAAAAGATGATAATTCAATTGAGAATCTAGAGTGGGTTACAAATCAAGAAAACAGAGATCATGCCGTTAAAAATAAATTACAACCGTTACAGCATGGCATTAAAAATCCTAATGTGAAGTTAACAGTAGAAAAAGTGTTGAAAATAAAAAGATTAAAACGAGAAGGAATAAAACCTTCTGTTATTTCTAAAATAACAAATGTTCCAGTTTCAAATGTTAACAACATCATAAACAACTATACATGGAGTTGGTTAAAGGACGGTGAAAAGCGACATGTTCAAACTCTATGACTACCAATTAGAATTATTGGATAAAGCGCGTAAAAGTTTTTTAGAAGCTGACGGTGTATTGATACAGTCGCCTCCCAGGTAGTGGTAAGTCAGTCATGATTGCTGAAGTTGTTAAAAATGCAGTTAATAAAGGAAATCACATTCTTTTTATCGTACACCGAAAAGAATTAAGTCATCAGATAAAAAACACACTAACTAAACACGACGTTGATTTATCGCAAGTTGATATTCTTTCCGAAAAACGTGCTAAAAATATTATGCACAAACTTACACAGCCTAAAATTATTGTAACTGATGAAACACATCATAGTAGAGCGAAAACGTATAAAGACATTTATGATTATTTTCCTAACGCTTTACGGGTTGGTTTCACTGCAACTCCATGGCGTGCTAATAGTAAAGGATTTACAGATATATACGATGAAATGGTGAAAGGTCCATCAGTTGAATGGTTAATCAAAAATAAGCGTTTAGCAGACTACGATTATAAAAGTGTGGTATTGGCAGATGAAAGTAAATTAAAAAAGTCTAGCACAGGTGACTTCACTAAAAAATCAATCGACAATGCGATACCAAAAGGCATATATGGAGATATCGTAGAAAACTATCAAAAGCACGCTAACGGACAAAAGACCATACTTTACGCCCACAGTGTTGAGGCTAGTAAAGATATCGCAGAGCAATTTAAATTAAACGGTATAAATGCTGCACATGCAGATGCAAAAACAAACATCAAAGAACGAACTCAAATTATGGAAGATTTTAAAAAAGGTGCTATTAAAGTTCTATGTAATGTTGATCTCATTTCAGAGGGATTTGATGTACCTGATTGTACATGTGTCATCTTAGCTAGGCCAACTGATTCATTAGTGCTTTTCATGCAACAAGCTATGCGTTCAATGCGTTATCAACCTAATAAGAAAGCACTTATTATTGACCATGTAGGTAATTATGCAAGGCACGGCTTACCTGACACGCCTCATGATTGGAAGAAATATTTTAAAGGATTTAAGAAGCGTAAACGTAAAGAAAACGATGATATAGGACTAAAAACATGTAATCAATGTTTTACAGTCTATTCTTCTGAACTGTATGAGTGCCCTAATTGTGGTCATATTAATGAAACAGAAGAAAAGAAAGGTCTAGAAAATTACGACGCAGAGCTCACAGATATCAAACCTTTCAAAGTTGATTATACAATTAAACGATACAGCAAAGATTTAAAAGATAAAAAAGATTTAGAAACGTTAGAGGACTACTACCTCTATACAAAAGCGAATAACTATAAAGAATCATGGATTAAATTTAATCATCCATATTACAAACAAGCACCATTTCCAGTCTTATATGCAGACTTAAAACCAATTAAACAAAAATATAACTATTAAAGGAGATTTTTACTATGACATTATTTACTACAGATTATTCAAATTTAGAAAGCAATGATTTCAGTCCACTACCTGAAGGCGAATACGAAGTGGTTATTAAAAATGCAACAGAACGTGCGACTAAAAATGGAAAAGAAGAAACACAATTACAACTTGTTGTAAGAAACGATTTAAAGAAAACATCAGAATTACAAGCAAAATATGCTAATAGAGTGATTTTTGTAGATGAATGGAAACGCACAATCGACGGTCAATACAAATACAAAATGGATAATTTCATGCACTACTTAAACGGTGTAGGTGTGCCAGAAGGTACAGCAATTGAAAGTATCGAACAGTTACTTGAAATGTTCAGAGGTAAGCCAGTAAGAGTATTTGTGAAACAAGAAGAAAATGAATATAAAGGCGAAAAACAAATCGTCAATCGTGTTGCACCATGGAATTTTAAACGTACTAAATTCCCACAAGTGAATCATGAATGGAAATCAGATGACGATAAACCAGAACAAAATGCGTTTACAGGTGGTGTAGATTTAAACAATGATGAATATCCTTTCTAACATTCCAGATGAATTAAAACAACTCAATAACTGGTGTGTATGGAAGTTTGAAAATCGTAACGGTAAACGTACTAAAATACCTTTTAATGCCGAAACAGGTGAGTTTGCTAAATCAAACGATAAAAGCACATGGTCTAGTTATGAAACAGCAGTCAATGCTCAAGGTGTCGACGGTATAGGGTTCTTTTTTGAACCCCCATACCTTGGCATTGATATTGATGATATTGATGATGATCTTCATAGATTTAAGCAAGGCGATAAATTAGACAATATTGTTAGCGAATTTAACGAAGCTTTCAAAAGTTATACAGAAGTAAGTCCTAGCGGCAACGGGTTACACATTATTGTTAAAGGTAAAATACCAGGCAATCGTAGACGTAAAGGCAACATAGAAATGTATGATAGTGGTAGATTCTTCACGATGACAGGTAAAACAATTGGCAAATATAAAGATGTAACGGAAGTATCAAAACAAGTATTTAAAACAATCTATGATAAATATTTACCAGATAACACTGTACAATATCCAACCACAAACAATTATCAACAAAATATCCACAACTTATCAGAAATCGATGTTATCAATGAAATCTACAAATCAAAGCAAGCTAAATTATTTGATGACTTAATGAAAGGTAACTACGAGCCTTATTACACCTCTCATTCGGAAGCAGATATGGCACTTGCAAATATACTAGCTTTCTGGTGTGCCAAAGATTACTCACAAATGGATAGTATTTTTAGACAGTCAAATCTATACCGTGATAAGTGGGATGAAAAAAGAAAGAATTCCACATACGGGGAACAAACATTATTCAAAGCAATTAATGAAGCCAACAATATTTATACCCCTAAGCAGCAAACAGATGACAACCCACTTAGATATGCGTTAAGTAAACTATTCGATAACCAAGAAGAAACAAAAGAATATCCAATTCGAAGTTATGACGACACAGGAAATGCTGATCGTTTTATAGATAGATACGGTCATTTATATAAACACAGTTATATAACTAACAAATTCTATATCTATGACGGTCAGAAATGGAAAGTTGATGACAGAGGCGCTATTAGGAAGCTCATTGATGAAATGATTGAAAGTATCAAAAACGAAAAAATACTTCATAGTGAAGATGTAACAGAAGAAGAAGCTAGAGAAGCTTTTCAAAAATACTACAAAAAAACTAGAGGTACACAGTCGAAGAAAAACATCATGAATGAATTAATGCACAGAAAAACAGTGACACCTGATGACTTTGATAAAGACGACATGCTTTTAAACGTTGCAAATGGCTATATTGATTTAACAAGTAGAGAACTTTATAAGCACAATATTAATCGAATGTTTTCTCAAATTGCTAATACAGACTATAGCGAGAAAATGCAACCTGCTGTATGGCTAGATTTTTTAAACGACATTTTTGCAGGAGATAAAGCAGTAATTCGATACATTCAAAAAGCATTAGGTTACTCATTAACTGGTAGTACAAGAGAACAAATTATGTTCATTCTATTTGGTAAAGGTCGTAATGGTAAAAGTATCTTTGTAGAAGTTATTTCTGAAATACTTGGGGATTATTCCAACAACATGCAAGCCAAGTCATTAATGGTTAAGAAAAACGACAATGTTAATACCGACATTGCACGATTAAGCAAAGCGAGATTTGTAACAAGCTCTGAACCAAATGAAGGTTTTCGTTTTGATGAAGGTTTAATCAAACAGTTAACTGGTGGCGACAAAGTTACAGCACGTTTCTTATATGCTGAAGAATTCGAATATACACCTAAATTTAAAATATGGGTGTCCACAAATCATAAGCCTATTATTCGTGGTACTGATGATGGTATTTGGAGACGTTTAGTATTAATTCCGTTTGATGTTCAAATCCCTGAGGAAAAGGTTGATAAAGATCTTAAATATAAATTATTAAGAGAAGCGCCTGCGATTTTAAATTGGATGGCTGAAGGAGCCTATATGTGGATGCAGGAAGGCTTAGAAATGCCAGATAAATTGAAAGCAGCAAGTAAAGCATATCGTACTGAAATGGACGTTATCGAACAGTTTATTGAAGATGAATGTAAACGAGTAGATGACGGAAAAGAAAAGGCTAATGAATTATACGAATTATATAAACAGTGGGCAAACAACAACGGTAATTACAAAATGAGTAACAAAGATTTTGGAATAAAAATGAAAGAAAAATTTAAATACAAGAAAACTAATTCTGGAATGTTTTACTTTGGTTTGAAAATTCCAAGTAAATATCCCGGACTTGAATCAATAAATTAAGTGACGGGTAGTGACGGGAAAAGTGACGGGTGAAAAATTAGCGCAAATGCCTTTATATCAATGTTTAAACCTTGTTTTTTTATTAAGTGACGGGTGGTTAATATAAAAGTGCAATACAAAAATATAAAGGAGTATAAAAATATATGAAAGTTTTTCCAACGCCTCCCGTCACTTTTGTGGAAAAACCTAGAGCACGTAAGGGTTATAGGTGTTTTTCACCCGTCACGTTACCCATCACTATTTAATAATTGGAGGAATAACAATGGATAAAAAAATTATACAAATTATAAATACAAACAGAAAAATTAACGCTTTATATAATGACGGAGATGGAACTACATTCGAAACGCCTATTATTTGTTTAGCGTTGGTTGAATTAGAAGATGGTGAGAGATATGTAGAAATGATGGATATAACAGAAGGTGATGGACTCATTGATTTTTCTGGGATGGATGAATCTAATTTTCTAGGTGTAAAAATTTATGACTGAACAAAAAATACAAAATCAAATTATCTTAGCAATCAATCAACGTGGACACAGGTTATGGCGTGCAAATGCAGGCAAAGTCATAACTAAAGACAATCGCGTTATTAAATTATTACCTAAAGGTTTTCCTGATACATTCGGTTATCGTAAATCGGATGGAAAGTTTATAGCAATCGAAGTAAAAACAGAAAGTGGAAGATTACGATCTGAACAAAAGAAATTTAAAGCATTTGCAGAAACGCAAAATATTTTATATGGCGTAGCTACCAATGTGGAAGAAGCGATTCAAATTATAGAAAGTGAGTGATGATATGAATTGGAAAGAAACGAATGTAAAAGTTCAAATGAATATCAAAGCAGAACTGACAGTTCCTGTTATAACAAAGTCTACTTATGACTATGATGATGAAATTCAATACGAGATAGATCGTATCTTCTATAAGTTTGTGGAAAGACCGAGACTTATGGAGTACGAAGACCTTGAGTTTTTAGATATTGATGACGTTGAAATAAAAGATATTGATTAGGAGTGAGAACATGAGAAAAACAATTAATTTGCCAAAAAGGAAAGACAGTAAAGGTCGGTTGTGCTATCTAACAACAGATGGCGCAAAGCCTTACTACATTCCTGTAGATGTATATAAAGATGCTGTAAATGTAGGTATGAATCATAAAGAGATTAAACAAGCGTTTAAACAAGGGATTAGAAATCTCAAGCGAGTTATTAAGTATAAAGAGGATCCAGAGGCATTTAAAGGAGAAAAAGAGCAAGAAGTTAAACGAGATAGACGGAATAAAATCGAGCGTTTAGCACGTATCACAAAACACCGTAACGTCTCTTCTGCCGAAATGGTAACAACGTACAAAATACGTGATGATTACTGGTTTGAGAATACTTGGAATCAAATGTTTGGAAAGTGGGGTCAGCGCCATGCAAACAAATGATATGCAACAACGTAAGCGTAAACAGATGAACGAGGTGTTGGAAGATGAGTAAGCAAGTGTATCTTGGTGGCGACATGCTATCCATTGGTCAACAGATGCGAAGAGAGTGGGAAAAGCAAGAGTTACAGCGATTAGGCTTTAAAGTCTATGCACCTCAAGACGATAAAGGTATTAACGATAAGCAAAACGCTAAGCAAGATAAGTTAGCAGAACGTATTGTAAGCAATGATACGAAGGGGATTGTCACAAGTAATATCATTATATTTGATTACCTCCCTCACGCTCAAGGGACGATCGCTGAAATGGGTTACTTGCAAGGATTTTTGCATCATCAATCTGCATACCTCCAAGCGCCGTCAGACGTTAAAATTTTTGTTCAATGTACCGATATTCGTCAAGGCACAGATCATATCCCTGATGATCAAGATCGTAGTGAGTTTTCTATAAACCAATATGTTTATGGGGTGATACTTGAATTAACAGAAGGACGTGGCATACAGACCTTTGAAGAAATTTGCCAGGAGTTGATAAACAATGAATTCTGAAACTCAATTTCACGTGAGTGTTATGGACGCGAGATTAAAGAAAGTTAGAAAAGAACGTGAAAGTTTCCGTAAGCAACGCGATGAACTCATCAATGATATGGCAGAAGTGAAAAGGAAGGCAGAGGCGTTTGATGAGATTGTCAATGCTGTTGATG
>VNIW01000528.1_pt1 | contig 14119 bp, 9 predicted proteins | sample 7248591 | NCBI WGS metagenome assembly VNIW01 (sample SAMN12251776, study PRJNA551026) | human skin metagenome | isolation source: skin samples from patients infected with Netherton Syndrome | host: Homo sapiens | place: France:Paris | reverse complement strand
AACCGCGCTCTTCGCAGCTGGACCGAGTGCCTCCGGGGTGGGCATGGTGAGCGCCAGCCCATCGACCTTGGAATCGATAGCGTTACGAACAAGGTTCGCTTGATCGGGCGCTTGTGGCGACGAACTGTAGCGCAGTTCGAGATTGTTCTTCTTCGCCGCGTCCTCTGCGCCTGCGCGCACGAGATCCCAGAAAGTATCCCCGGGCGCGCCGTGGCTCACCATCGCCACGGTGTAGCGCGGGGTATCTACTCCCCCACCGCCGCCGGAAGAATCGGTGTCTCGAGGGCGGCCTCCCGTTGCCGAGCAGCTACTCAATACCACCGACGCCACGACGAGAACCGCGACGATCACCACTAAGCGCAGGCGCTGAGTTGCGGGCGCCATGGCGATTGGCATAGATGTCGCTGTTTTCGTTCCACGCGTGCCTGCGCCCAAGACAAACCTTGGGCGCAGGACTAATGAGGATGGGGAATTTTCCGAACTTGGTCGCACAAAAAGCGATTATGCGCAGGTCGGAGGGTGTGAGTCAATTCAGACCACGACGTTCTTAAACGTTTCAGAGCACCCCACCTGCAATGATCGAGACGTCCCCTGCTCTACTTCTTTTCGTCGTCACGACCTTCGTCGGAGACACCCTCGCTGTTGCCGCCATCACGAACTTCGTCGGCATCATCAGCTTCGTCATCGTCGAGACTCAGGCCGAGTTCTTCGAGTTCTGCCTTGAGGTTTTCCATCGATAGCTCAAGCCGGGAATCTTCCTGGGCCTCGTGGCCATGCAATCCGCGAAGGCCAGAGGAAATGTGGTGGCTGTGCTCGTCGGCGTCATCCTCCGAAGAATCTTCGGCGCCACCAAGTACCCCGCCTACTTCCGCATATGCCGGGTAGATGACATTGCGGGTCAGCTCTTCCCGGAGGCCTTGAGAGCAGAACGCCACTTCAAGCGCGTTGGTGGTGAGCTCCAGCATCTGCCACAACTCGATATCAAACTCTTCGACGAGACGTGCGAACTCTTGCGTCATGGTGGTGCCCGAAACCAACCGGTTATCAGTGTTTACCGTGCAGAAGAATCCCATGTCATACAGCAGGTTGAACGGGTGATCAGCCACCGTGTCGCAGACACCGGTCTGGGTATTGGAGGTAGGGCAGATTTCCAATGCGATCCGCTGATCCATGACTGCGGTCGCAACGGGCCCGAGCTCGATGCCTGCCATGGTCGCGTTGAAATCTTCGTAAATTCGCACTCCATGCCCAATGCGGCGCGCGCCCTGCGCAAGTGCCGAGCGGAGGGAATCTACCCCATCGGCCTCGCCAGCGTGGATGGTGAAAGGTACGAGGTTGCGGCACAAAAGATCGAAAGCTTCGGCGTGCTTGTATGGGGGAAAGCCTAGTTCCGCGCCGGCGATATCGAATCCCACCACGTAGCCTTCGCCTGGGGTGTGCTTGCCGTAGTTATCCACTGTTAGTTGTGCGATTTCAGTGGCACGGTCCGCGTGACGCATCGCGCAAAGAATGAGGCGAACGTGAATGGTCTTGTGATCCCGTTCCGCAACAATGCGTTCGCCTTCTTTCACACCCTGCACAGTCGCTTCAACCACATCCTGCAAGTTCAGCCCAGAGTTGAGGTGCTGCTCGGGCGCGTAGCGCAGCTCGGCGTAACACACGTTATCCGCGGCAAGGTCTTCAACAGCCTCGCGCGTGACACGAATGAGTGCTTCGCGAGTCTGCATGACCGCGGTCGTGTGATCAAAAGTAGTGAGGTAGGTGGGCAAATCCCCCGAATTTGCCGCGTCATAAAACCACTTCTCCAGATCGACCGGATCTGTGGTTGGGAGCTTGTCGTACCCACATTCTTGGGCGAGCTCGATAATCGTGGCTGGGCGCAGCCCGCCATCAAGGTGATCGTGAAGCTCGACCTTGGGCAGGCTGGCGATGGTGGACAGTAATTCGCTATCAACGTGGCTCATGAGCCACCAGTTTAGCGAGCGTCGTAGCGCACGTGGATGACAGCCGCCGGTGGCGCTTCGGGGGTGGCTTGTGCCAAGGAGCGTTCCGTGGTGGCCGCCCATGCGGAGCAGTACAAAACGATGCGCCAAACGAAGTACATCAGCACCATGATGCCGATGATTGGGCCGAAAGCTGCGCCCGCGGGATTGCTCAATGCGTTGGAGAAGAAGATCGTGGCGAACTGCTTGAATACCTCAAAAGCCACGGCGCCAATGATGGCGGCGCGGAACACCGAGGGGCGGTCGGTCTTTGTGCGTGGGAGGTAAGCAATCAGCCAAACAAAAACGAGGTAGTTGGCGATGAGGGCAACAACAAGGGCCACGGCGAAAGTCAGGATGCGGATACCCGGAACTTGTTCGAGGTGAAGGGTTTCCAAGATGCGCATGGTTAACCCAGAGTTACCAATGGCGGTAATGGCAAACGCAATGATGAATGCCACCAGCAGGCCGATCAGGCCGATGAAGTCCTTGATCTTCCCGCTCAGGAAGCTTTTCGCCGAACCCGATACCTTCCACATTGCGGATGCTCCCATACGAAGGTGCGCCATCCACCCCAACCCGGTCCACAGCGCCAACAGCAAACCGATGGAGAACACCGAGCCACGCTGATCCACTGCTTGGTGGATTACCTCGGAAAGGGTTTCGCTCATCTTTCCGCCGCCTGATTGGGATACCTTATCGACCACCCTATTGAGCAGTTCCTGATCACCGGCCAAGACCATCGCAACGATGGAGAAAACCAACATCAAGATGGGGAATAGTGACAGCACGGAAAAGTAAGTGATACCCGCGGCAAACTGATTACCGACCTGTTCTGAGTAGCGCTCTTGCATACGCATGACGTGGTCGAACCACGGCCACTTCTCGCGATATTTATCAATTGCGCCAGGCTCGTCCTGACGGACGCGCTCGACACCATAATCGTCGAGGTTGTCCCTATTGGGGTCGGTACTCTTGGTAGCCACTGAAGCGGTCCAGCCTTTCCGTGGTGATTGGAAACGTCATTGTGGAGCCTACTAAATCTAGCGGACACGCACCTGCGCGTCTCCCTGAAAAGACCGGATGAATAATCCTTAAGGCGCCGCGAGGAAGCCTACGCGATCATAAACCTGCTCCATAGTGCGCGTGGCGATTTCTCGAGCACGCTCCGCTCCCTTAGCCAACACACGCTCCAATTCCGCACGATCGGACATGTATTCGTCGAACTTCGCACGCAGTGGGGAGCAGAACTCCTCCAAAACCTCCGCTGTATCCTTCTTCAGGTCGCCGTAACCGGAACCTGCTGCTTGGTATCCCGCGACGATGTCGTCGATGGACTTACCGGACAAGCTGGATTGGATCACCAGCAAATTGGACACACCGGGTTTATTTTCCTTGTCATAGCGGATTTCGGCGTCATTATCCGTAACTGCCGACCGAATGCGCTTGGCCGAAACCTTGGGATCATCCAGCAAGTTGATGATGCCCTTGGGATTGTCACCGGATTTACTCATCTTGGCGGTGGGTTCTTGCAGATCGTAAATCTTCGCAGCGGACTCCGGAATCATGCCCTCTGGAACGACAAACGTCTTCTTGTAGCGCGAATTGAAACGCTCGGCCAGATTGCGCGTGAGCTCAAGGTGCTGGCGCTGGTCCTCCCCTACCGGCACGAGGTGCGGGCGGTACAGCAAAATATCAGCCGCCATAAGCATGGGGTACGCGTACAGACCAGCGGTGGTGTTGTCACTGCCCTGTTTGGCGGACTTGTCCTTGAACTGTGTCATGCGGCGCGCTTCCCCATCGCCGGTAATGCACATCAATACCCACGCCAGTTGTGAATGTTCCGGCACATGAGACTGCACGAATAGCGTGGACTTTTCCGGATCAATTCCCAGCGCCAGCAGCTGTGCGGCACCTGCAAGAGTGCGATTGCGCAGATCCTTCGGGTTGTATCCCGGTACGGTAATAGCGTGCTGATCGGGGATAAAGTACAAAGTGTCGTAGCTTTCCTGCAGATCAATAAACTGCTTCACCGCTCCGAGGTAATTGCCGAGGTGGTAGGAATCACTCGTGGGTTGCAAGCCGGAAACTACGCGCTGTTTGCGCTCTGGCTGTGCTTGGCCGGCGACGTTGGCATTGTTCGTGGCTGCGTTTTCCGGATTAATGGCAGCATCACTGCCGGGATTATTTTTAGGGGTGTTTTCAGCGTTAGTCATAGTGTTGAGTTTACCCATGCTGGTAGCTAGCTTTCTTTGGGTCCTTCCTCGTTTTCCTCCCGCCGGAAATTACCCACTGTTCTCCTCCTTAGAGTCCGACGCCGCACCCCAGCGCGATTCAACATCCACAGCGTCAAGCGCCCCGCTGGGTCCCGGGAGTAGTGGCGCTCTTGGTATTCGAAGACTGGCAAGGAAATCTTGTAATAGATGGACAGCACTCGCAGTGTGAATGCCACCACCAGGGTGACAATGACAGTTGCGTGTTCAGGAACACCGTTCGTGTGCATCAGGTAGTACAGAACTGCTGCGATGAAGGCCACGCTGGCGTACAGCTCATCCGAGAAAACTAATGGCACACGGTCGCAGAGGATATCGCGTGCTACACCACCGAAAACACCGGTGACTACCGCCGCCATGCACGCGATGATCAAACCATGCCCCTCCCCGATCGCTACTTGGGTACCCAGCACAGAAAACGCTGCCAACCCTAGCGAGTCCAGCAACAGGAAGATCGTTCGGAAATAGCTCATTAACACGCTGGTCAGCACCGTCACCAGTGCTGCCACCACCACGATCAATAAGAAAATCGGTTCATTAACCCATCGCAAGGGATAATGCCCCAACAGTAGGTCGCGCATTGTGCCACCACCGAGTGCGGTAACACATGCGATCATGCACACGCCGAAAAGATCCATTCGCTGCCTGCCTGCGGCAAGCGCGGCCGTCATAGCTTCGGCAGTAATACCGATGACAAAAAGTACGGTGAGCAAGGGGCGTACCTTCCTGTGTCAATGAAACCGGTGCCGGCCGACTATGCGTATTCGACGATGACCGGGGAGTGATCCGACCACCGCAGGTCATAGGAATCCACCCGATCCACCCACGCGTTATCGGCCTCCTGTGCGCGCTCGAGCATTCCGGCGGTCACCACATGCAGATCTAGTCGCCAACCCGCGTCCGTATCAAAAGCTTGCCCACGGTACGTCCACCACGAGTACGGCCCGTCAGCTTCTGGGTTAATGCGCCGAACAACGTCAAACCACTGCGGGTTTTCCGGTGCGCCTTCCCGCAGTCGCTGCTGTGCCAGCGGGCTGGGAGTGTAGTCAACAGCACCGAAGAAATCGCCGGCGCCACCAGCCGGGTTTCCTGTGCGCCCTGCATCGGTTTCGTCACCCACCTGTGAAGCTGAATCCGGCCACACTCCTAAGATCGAGTCCATGAACGCCCGTTCGTCGGGGAGGAATCCCGATTTGGTGCGATTGGTGCGCCAGTTCTTCAAGTCCGCACGGCGGTGGCAGATGTTCCAATCGCCCCCGATGATCATGTTTTCCGGTTTGCCGTCCACCGTGCTGGCGGCGCGCTGTTGCATGAAGTGCCCGAATGAATCCAGGAACCGGTATTTCTCGTCTTGCTTTTCAGTATCCGCTGCACCACTAGGCAAATAAAGGGATGCAACAGTGACTGGCCCAAAGCTCGCGTTAACCCGCGCCTCGATGTAGCGCCCGGAGTCATCAAATTCCCGCGCGCCAGGCGAGGCAGTCAGGCCGGCCTGCTCTTCAGCGTGGCCAAACCCGGTCACCACGTGGGTAAGGGGTAGTCGGGATAGGATACCGACGCCCGCGCGCCCCTTTGCGGAGGCTTCGGCTTGTGCCAAGTGCCACCCGGCTTCGATGGCCGGAGCAAGCGCTGCCTCGGTTTGCTTTTGGTTCGCGCGTACTTCCTGCATAAGCACCACATCGGCGCGCGTTTGTTCCAGCCAAGGCAGTATGCCCAGGTTCGTTTCGCTGCGTTGTTTAGCGGCCGCGCGAATGCCGTTCACGTTTACCGTTGCCACCGTCAAAGTCATGGCCTCAACCCTACTAAGTGATGACGACACTGCGACAGCGTGGCGTCAAACCGAAGAAAACCCAATACCTCGGCTAGAAAACGTGATCCCGCACAAGAAAACAGCGTGAAGCCGAGGGCTTAAGAACTTAAGCACCGCCAATGAAGTAGGCGAGGCCGCAGGGCAGCCCTTTTAGGCGCGGGCGAGTTTCCTACGACGCAACAAATAGGTGGGGATCCAGACGACTACACCGCAAGCGGCCATGATGGCACCAGCAATGGCGGGCGAGGCGTATCCGAAACCGGCTGCAATGACTTGTCCACCGACGAAGGCACCAGCGGCATTCGCGATATTGAGAGCGGAGTGATTAAGGGCTGCTGCGAGGTTCTGAGCTTCCCCAGCAACATCCATGAGGCGCATCTGCAAGCTGGGGACGAGAATCGAACCAGTCATGCCGACAACACCGAAGGTGACAATCGCCAGCGGTGCGTTGGAGGAAGCGAAGCGGAAGAACATCAGGATGAAGATCAGCGCGATGAGGACTCCACAGATGGTGTATTCGAGGTTGCGGTCAGCCAGGATGCCGCCGATATAAGTGCCGATAACCATGCCGATGCCGTAGACCATCAGGGGAATCCACATCAGGTTGGGGTTAAACCCGGCGCGTTCGGTGAGAGTCCAAGAGATGTAGGTGTAGACGGCAAACATGCCACCAAAACCGACGGTGCCGATAGCCAAGGTCAGCAGGACCTGCGAATTCACGAGTGCCCCGAGCTCCGTGATGGGATTCGTAGCGGGCATCAGGGTCATATGCGGAATCGTGAACCACAGGGAGATGAACGTAAACACACCAATCAGCGTGACCAGCAAGAAGGCCAGGTTCCAGCCGAAAGTTCCACCCAACCATTGGGCGACTGGAACACCGATCACTGTGGCGACGGAAAGCCCCATGCTCACGAGTGCGACAGATTTGCCACGTTGACCGGGTGGCGCCATCGAAGCGGTGATTAGCGCGGTGACGGAGAAGTAAGCACCGTGTGGCAGGCCGGCGATAAAGCGCGAGAGGACGAGGAGTTCATAACTGTGCGTGAACACCGTAAGGCCGTTGCCGATCGTGAAAGCGATCATGAGGATGAGTGCAAGGCGACGACGGGGGATCTTGCCCGTAAGCGTGGTGATGAGTGGCGCGCCCACAACCACACCGAGGGCGTAGGCCGAAATGATGTGGCCGGCCGTATCCTCCGTGATGTTGAAATCCGCAGCAATATACTTCAGCAATCCCATCGCCACGAACTCGGTGGTTCCAATACCGAAGCCACCTAAAGCCATGGCGAACATAGCGAAGGTTCGGCGACGGGAACCCATCTCGGTTTGCCGAGGGATGGGGCGACGAGAAATACGGCCGATTTTTGGCGAAGTATCCGCCGGGGACTTGCGGGAAATCTCGGGCTGGGACATATGAAAGGCTTACTCCCGGAAAAAAATTTATGAAACTATTTGCTGATTCGACCACGACCTAGCCCGCTAACCCGTATCATTCACAGGTTTTGGGTTTGACGTATTGTGGGGAAGGTAAAACGATAACACCTGACCGCCTAATTCTGAATGCAGGGAGAAGAACGCCATATGGCAAAAATCATCTACACCCGCACTGACGAGGCCCCTTTGCTGGCCACGTATTCCCTCAAGCCGATTGTGGAGGCTTTCGCTGCCACCACTGGCGTTGAGGTTGAGACTCGCGACATTTCTCTCGCTGCCCGTATCCTCGCCGCATTCAACGACAAGCTGCCTAAGGATCAGCAGGTAAATGACGCTCTTCACGAGCTCGGCGAACTGGCCAAGACCCCTGACGCCAACATCGTTAAGCTGCCCAACATCTCTGCCTCTGTCCCTCAGCTGAAGGCTGCCATCGCGGAGCTGCAGAAGGCCGGATACGATCTGCCGGATTACCCAGCTGAGCCTTCCACCGATGAGGAGAAGGACGCTCGCGCTCGCTACGACTCGGTCAAGGGTTCCGCAGTGAACCCAGTGCTGCGTGAGGGCAACTCCGATCGTCGCGCGCCCAAGGCCGTAAAGAACTTTGTGCGCAAGCACCCCCACTCCATGGGTGAGTGGTCCGCTGATTCCAAGACCAACGTCGCAACCATGGAGGCTGACGACTTCCGCCACAATGAGCAGTCAGTCATCATGCCGGAAGACGATACTTTGCGCTTCCAGCTGGTTCGCCCTAATGGCGAGACCGAGGTTCTGAAGGAAGAACTTCCTGTCCTCAAGAACGAGATCGTGGATGCCACCGTTCTGCGCGCGGAAGCCCTCGATACTTTCCTGCGTGCGCAGGTTGCCCGAGCGAAGGCAGAAGGTGTGCTGTTTTCCGTGCACCTGAAGGCCACGATGATGAAGGTTTCCGATCCGATCATCTTCGGACACGCCGTACGCGCTTACTTCTCTGAGGTATTCAATGAATTCGGCGAAGAGCTGCTGGCCGCCGGCCTTAACGGTGAAAACGGCTTGGGCGCAATCCTCGATGGTCTGGATGCGTTGGAGCATGGCACGGAGATCCGCGAGGCTATCGAAAAGACTCTCAAGGATGGCGCTGACCTAGCCATGGTGGATTCCGATAACGGCATCACCAACCTGCACGTCCCTTCCGATGTGATTGTGGATGCGTCCATGCCCGCCATGATCCGCAACTCTGGTCAGATGTGGAACGCTGAGGGCAACACGCAGGACACGCTGGCAGTTCTGCCCGATTCCTCCTACTCCGAGATCTACCAAGTTGTGTTGGATGATTGCCGTAAGAATGGTGCCTTCGACCCCACGACCATGGGCACCGTTCCAAACGTTGGCTTGATGGCGCAAAAGGCCGAGGAGTACGGCTCCCACGACAAGACCTTCAAGATCGAACATGAGGGCCGTGTTCAGGTTTTGAACTCCGCCGGTGAAGTGCTGATGGAGCACGAGGTTTCCGAGGGCGACATCTGGCGCGCTTGCCAGGCGAAGGACATCCCGGTTCAAGACTGGGTGAAGCTGGCTGTTACCCGCGCTTCCGCTACCAAGGCTCCCGCGGTGTTCTGGTTGGATCCAGAGCGCGCTCACGACCGCAACGTGATCGAGCAGGTGAAGAAGTACCTCGGCGATCACGATACCGAGGGCTTGGACATCCGCATCATGAGCCCAACTGAGGCCTGCCAATTCTCTCTGGATCGCATCCGAGCTGGCGAAGATACTATTTCGGTCACCGGTAATGTCCTGCGCGATTACCTCACTGACCTCTTCCCCATCATGGAACTGGGCACGTCTGCGAAAATGCTGTCCATCGTTCCACTGATCGCCGGCGGAGGTCTGTTCGAGACCGGTGCTGGTGGCTCCGCCCCTAAGCACGTTCAGCAGGTCCAGAAGGAAAACCACCTGCGCTGGGATTCGCTAGGCGAGTTCCTCGCCCTGGCAGAATCCCTTCGCAAGCTGGCCGAGACCGATGACAACCCACGCACCCCGATCTTGGGCGATGCGCTAGATGTTGCCACCGAGAAGGTTCTGGAAGAGGGCAAGTCCCCCTCCCGCAAGGTTGGCGAGATCGACAACCGTGGCTCCCACTTCTACTTGGCTATGTACTGGGCTCGCGAACTGGCAAACCAGGATCGCGACGCAGAGTTGGCGAAGGTCTTCGCCCCTGTAGCCGATGCTTTGGAGGACAAGGAGACAGAGATCTCCCAGAAACTCATCGACGTGCAGGGTTCCCCTGCCGACTTGGGTGGCTACTACTGGCTGGATGACGAAAAGGTCAACAAGGTCATGCGCCCATCCGAGGTCTTCAACGAGATCATCGATTCTCTGAAGAAATAAACCCCACTGAGGACGGTTTTTGAAGGTCTCGAGGGCGCCACTCCTCTTGCGCCTTAGATGAAAGAAACCGGTGGGCGGCACCTCCACTGAGGTGCCGCCCACCGGTTTTCGTCTAGTTAGAGCCTCAACGACCAAACTGGGAAAGCTTCCAAGAAAAGTTCCCTGCCCTCGGCCTAGGCGCCCCTTGAAGGCTCTTTAGCCCTTGACGGCCTCGCGCAGCAGGTTAGCCGCTTCGGTTGGGGTCTTACCAACCTTCACACCAGCTGCCTCGAGAGCTTCCTTCTTGCTCTCTGCGGTGCCACTGCCACCAGAGACAATAGCGCCTGCGTGCCCCATCGTCTTGCCCTCGGGGGCCGTGAAGCCTGCGATGTAAGCGACGACCGGCTTGGTCACGTTGTCCTTGATGTACTCCGCGGCGAATTCCTCGGCGTCGCCACCGATTTCACCGATCATGATGATCGCGTCCGTATCTGGGTCTTCTTGGAAGGCCTCGATAGCGTTGATGTGAGTAGTGCCGATGATTGGGTCGCCACCGATACCGACAGCGGTGGAAAATCCGAGGTCACGCAACTCGTACATCATCTGATAGGTCAGGGTGCCAGACTTGGAAACCAAGCCGATCCGGCCCTTATTGGGGGCAGTTTCGGCGGGGATGATACCCACGTTGGTCTGCTCCGGGCTGATGATGCCCGGGCAGTTCGGACCAATAATGCGGGTCTTGCCAGACTGACGGGCCAGTGCGAAGAACTCTGCAGTATCCTTCACCGGAACGCCTTCGGTAATGCAAACAACCAGTGGAATCTCGGCCTCAATGGCTTCAACCATTGCAGACTTTGTGTAAGCAGCTGGAACGAATACCACGGAAACGTTCGCGCCTGTCTCCTTCACAGCATCCGCCACCGAACCGAAAACTGGAACGGACTTGCCACCTTCAAATTCAACAGAGGTACCAGCTTTCTTCGGATTCACACCACCGACGATGTTGGAACCGGAGTTCAACATGCGCTGAGTGTGCTTGCGCCCCTCAGAGCCGGTCATACCCTGGACGATGATCTTGGAATCGGAGTTAACGAAAATGGCCATAGTTCTAGGTGATCCTTTCCTTCGTCGAGGGTAAGTTATGCCTGGCCCGCTGGGGCGCCAGTGCCGGCCTGGTGGGCAATTTCTGCAGCGCGGCGCGCGGCGTCATCCATAGAGCCAACCATGTCCACACGTGGAAGGTTCGCTTCCTCAAGAATCCTGCGACCCAGGTCAGCGTTGTTGCCATCGAGGCGAACAACGAGAGGCTTTGGCTCCACCCCCTGGTCAGCAAGAATCTTGAAGGCATTGACGATACCGTTGGCGACCTCGTCACACGCGGTGATGCCACCGAAGACGTTGACGAACACGCTCTTGACCTGCTCATCGCCTAGGATCACGCCGAGGCCATTCGCCATCACCTCAGCACTTGCACCACCGCCGATATCCAGGAAGTTTGCCGGCGCTGGCTTAGAATCGAACTCCTCGCCCGCGTAAGCAACAACGTCCAAGGTGGACATCACAAGGCCGGCGCCGTTGCCGATCACGCCAACGTTGCCGTCCAGCTTGACGTAGTTGAGATCCAGCTCCTTGGCCTTGAGCTCCAGCGGGTCGGTGGAAGAAGGATCAGCCAGCTTGGCGTGCTCTGGGTGCCGGAATTCCGCGTTGTCGTCCAAAGAAACCTTGCCGTCCAGAGCAATGATCTGACCGTCCCCGGTCTTCACCAGTGGGTTGACTTCCACTAGGCTGGCGTCCTCTTCGGAATACACCTTGTACAGGGTTTGCATGACTGGGACAACTTTGTCAATGTCCTCGCCCGTCATCCCGCCCTGCTCAGCGATCTCGCGTGCAATCTCTTCAGTCAATCCCTCTAGGGCAGTGAAGTTACGACGAACCAGCGCTTCCGGTTTCTCCACCGCCAGTTTCTCGATCTCTACACCGCCTTCCTTAGAGAACATCGCAAGGTAGCGGCGACGCGTGCGGTCCAGCAAGATGGAGAAGTAGTACTCCTCCGCGATCTCTGCCCCCTCCGCGATCATGACCTTCCGAACCGTGTGGCCCTTGATATCCATACCCAGGATCTGCTCGGCATGCTGCGCTGCTTCCTCCGGGCTCTTGGCTAGCTTCACACCGCCCGCCTTGCCACGGCCACCGGTCTTGACCTGTGCCTTAACCACGACTACTGGGGTTCCCAGCTCAGTGGCAGCCTCCTTGGCCTGTTCTGGAGTGGTTGCTACTTTCGCGCGCAACACAGGCACACCGTGTGCCTCGAAGATGTCACGGGCTTGGTATTCGTAAAGATCCACGTTGTCTCCATAGGGGGTTTGACTGCGTATTCTTTGCGGTTACCGTCCTACGGCCTCTTTTTACCGACGCCAAGGTGTGCATCGAGGCAGAGGCCAACGGCTCGGTCCAAGTTCCCAGCGTACAGACTTTTTGTATAAGTGCTTCCTAGCTCTTGGAGCACGCCGTAATTGGATGGCGAGAAATCCACATGACGTGTCGGCGCTGGCCGCCGTATTCCGAACCGACGGTTGGGGCACAGCGCACCACATTGTGTGTTTCATGAAATTCGATGGACTTGTTGATCGCAAGGCAGAGCCCAGAAGACAGCTTGGTCTACATCAATATCAGCTCCGAAAATATCCAAAACAGACCAAGCGGTTCAAAATTCACATACCTATTGACGTGCATTTTTGTTCAAAACCGGCGAAAAAATAGACAGAGCGGTTTACAATCCATCCCATGCGGGCTAAAGTCGCTCACCAACCGGGCCGAAGCATCTTGCGAACGATTAACAGGTACACCCTGCCACCCAAGGAAGGGAACCAGCTGCACGCCAGCAGCTTTTGCCTCTACCGCCGTGCGTGATGCTTCTTGAAGCCCCGCGAAAACACGAAAAACCAAAGAGAATCGAGACCCACTCATGCCAACCAAGTACGACAACTCAGCAGCCGATAACTGGGGCTTCGCCACCCGTCAGATCCACGCCGGCCAACCGGTGGACGCCACGGGTGCACGCAACCTGCCCATTCACTTTTCCTCCTCTTTCGTGTTCGATTCCGCCGAGCACGCCAAGGAGCGCTTCGCACTGGAGGACCTGGGCCCCGTTTACTCCCGCCTCACCAACCCCACCGTGGAGGTTCTAGAAAACCGCATCGCTTCCCTCGAAGGTGGCGTGCACGCTGTTGCCTTCGCCTCCGGCCAGGCCGCGGAAACCGCTGCGATTTTAAACCTCGCCCAAGCAGGCGATCACATCGTTGCTTCCCCGCGCCTGTACGGCGGCACCGAAACCCTACTGCTGGTTACTTTGCCGAAATTGGGCATTACCACCACGTTTGTCGAAAACCCCGATGATCCCGAGTCATGGCAGGCAGCGGTGGAAGACAATACCGTCGCCTTCTACGGCGAGACCTTCGCCAACCCACAGGCCGATGTTTTGGACATCCCCGCCATTGCCGAGGTTGCCCACAAGAACAACGTGCCGTTAATCGTGGACAACACCTTGGCCACCGCTGCCCTAGTACGCCCCCTCGATCTGGGCGCTGACGTCGTAGTGAACTCCCTGACGAAGTTCTACACCGGCAATGGCTCCGCACTCGGTGGCATCTTAGTTGACGGTGGCAAGTTCGATTGGGCCCAAGAACGTGGCGGCAAGCCCGTCTTCCCCGGTTTCGTCACCCCAGATCCGGCCTACCACGGCTTGAAGTACGCGGACCTAGGCCCAGCCGCCTTCGGCCTGAAGGCTCGTGTCGGTCTGCTGCGCGATACCGGCGCTACCCTGTCCGCCTTCAACGCGTGGATTTCTACCCAAGGCCTGGACACGCTTTCCTTGCGCGTGCGCAAGCACAACGAAAATGCCAAGCAGGTGGCCGAATTCCTCGCGGACCACGATAAGGTTGCCAAGGTCAATTACGCTGGCCTACCCAACAGCCCGTGGTACCCTACGAAGGAAAAGTTGGGCCTCGAGTTCACGGGCGCTGTGCTGTCCTTCGACCTCAACACTGGTGATGCCGATCCGAAGGAAACCGCCTGGAAGTTCATCGATTCCCTCAAGCTGCACTCCAACCTGGCCAACGTCGGTGACGTACGCTCCCTCGTGGTCCACCCAGCAACCACCACCCACTCGCAATCCACCGAGGAAAACCTGCTTAACGCGGGGATCTCCCAAGCCACGGTGCGCCTTTCCGTCGGCATTGAGGACATCGATGACATCCTCGACGACCTGCGCCAAG
>VNIW01000524.1_pt1 | contig 14168 bp, 10 predicted proteins | sample 7248591 | NCBI WGS metagenome assembly VNIW01 (sample SAMN12251776, study PRJNA551026) | human skin metagenome | isolation source: skin samples from patients infected with Netherton Syndrome | host: Homo sapiens | place: France:Paris | reverse complement strand
CCAGAGATGGTCATCCTAAACGAGGAACTGGCCAGGCAGTTGGGCTTTGACCCGGACTGGCTGCGCTCCTCCGAGGGAATCGAGTTCCTCACGGGTCGCGCGGGCGGACACGCCATGGCCTATTCTGGCTTCCAATTCGGTGCGTTTAATCCGCAGATGGGAGACGGCCGCGCCATGCTTTTAGGCGAGGTGGAAAATGACGGCCAGCTGTGGGATCTCCATGCCAAGGGAACTGGGCTGACCCCCTTTTCCCGCCCAGGCTCTGATGGCCGCGGAACGCTTTCTTCCATGTTGCGCGAATACCTAGTTTCCGAAGCCATGCATGCCTTGGGCGTGCCCACCACTCGGGCACTAGCGGTCATCTCCACCGGCCGGCCCATCCAGCGCGGCCACGTACAGCCCGCCGGAATTGTGGTGCGTGTGGCTGCGAGCCATATCCGGGTGGGCACTTTCCACCTGGCCGCGCAGACGGATTACACCCGCCAACTCGCCGACTACGCCATCGCCCGCCACTATCCTGGGTGCGACTACCGGGACTTTTTCCTCCAGCTGATGGATGCACAAATTCGCACTGTATCCCAGTGGATGCGCTTAGGCTTCATCCATGGCGTGATGAATACGGATAACACCACCATCTCCGGCGAGACGATTGACTATGGACCGTGTGCCTTCATGGAGTCCTATTCCCAGAGCACGGTATTTTCCAGCATCGATACCCAAGGCCGCTATGCCTTTGGCAATCAACCCTCCATCCTGGGCTGGAATCTAGCGCGCTTGGCGGAGTCCCTCCTGCCGCTCTTTGACTTGGATTTGAATAAGGCCATGGATTTTGCTCAAGAGACAATAAATGGCTTTGCAGATCGCTTCGAGGCCCAGCGCAAGGCAGACATGGTAGCAGCATTGGATGCCTCTCCAGACATCCTCTCTGCTTATTCCGCTGCTATGCAGCTCAACGGCCCAGATATTACGCTGGCCCACCGCGCTCTTGCCGACGCCGCCGCGGGCCACCCCACCCCCGCCCGTGAGCTTTTGCCCGAGGGAGACTTTTTGGATGAGTACCTAGCGTCCTCGCCCGATCCATCCCGCGTTAATAGCGCGATGCCGCGGGTTATCCCGCGCAACCTCGCGGTGGAAGCTGCCCTTAACGCTGCAGAACGCGGGGACATGAGCCCCTATCAAGAACTCCTCCACGCGGTAACCCACCCGTGGGAGCCCAACCCCTCATTCGAATCGCCGGACCCTAATGGTCTGGAGGGATACCTCACCTACTGCGGCACCTAGCTCCTGTCCACCAGGCCCAGACCGAATAACCCCCTGTACCGTCTCATTGCGGTACAGGGGGTTGCCTAGGCAGAAGCTGATTCTAGCGGTCTAGCTTCAAGGTCTTCTGGGTGTACTCCCACATCTCGTCATAGAGCTTTTCATCGTTGCGCAGCTTGATGCCATAAGACGGAACCATCTCGCGGATCTTATCCGCCCAATCGATCATGTGCTCGCCGAAGCAACGCTCCAGCAGCTCCAACATGACGGCAGGGGTAATGGATGCGCCCGGGGATGCACCGAGCAGGCCGGCGATATTGCCCTCCTGGTTATTGACCAGGGTGGTACCGAACTCGAGGGAGCCGAACTGCGGGGCACCTGCAGGCTTGATCACCTGGACGCGCTGGCCGGCGATGACGGTCTCCCAGTCGCTTTCCTTTGCCTCCGGGACGTACTCGCGCAGGGTCTCAACGCGGTCGGAGAAGTTCTTGCGTACCTCGTCTACCAAGTACTTGGTCAGGCCGAACTCCTGGACGGCAACGCCAAGGTAAGAAGTGATGTTATCCGGACGGATGGACTTAAATAGGTCCAGGTAGCTGCCCTTCTTCAGGAACTTGGGGCTCCAGCCGCCGTAGGGACCGAATAGCAGGCCCTTCTCGCCGTCGATAACGCGGGTATCCAGGTGCGGCACGGACATTGGCGGGGCGCCCACAGCAGCCTTACCGTAGACCTTCGCCTGGTGCTGCTCGATAAGCTCCGGGTTCTTGGAACGCAGCCACAGACCGGATACTGGGAAGCCTGCGTAACCGGCAACTTCCTTCACCTTGGCCTTGCGCAGCAGATCCAAGGCATAACCGCCAGCACCCACGAAGACGAACTTAGCCTTGACTACCGTGATGTCACCGGTGTGCTTGTTCTTGGAATAGACCTTCCAGGAAGAGCCATCGCGCTTGATGTCGATGACCTCATGTCCGTAGCGGATCTCGGTGCCGGAGGCCTTAGCCGCGGTCAGGAACTGCTTGGTCAGCGCGCCGAAGTTAACGTCAGTGCCGGCATCGGTCCAGGAGATGGCTACCTTATTGGAGAAATCACGGCCCTGCGCCATCAGGGGCAGCTTCTCCGCAAAGACAGAATCATCAGCGGAGAACTGCATGCCTGGGAACATGTGCTTCTCGCTCAAAACGTCATAGCGACGCTTAAGGTAGTCAACCTGGATTTCGCCCTGTGCGAAGGACACGTGCGGAACTGGGTTAATAAATTCGCTCGGGTCGGTCAGAATACCGTTGTTGAGCTGGTGAGACCAGAACTGGCGAGACTTCTGGAACTTCTCATTAATCCCCAGAGCCTTGGAGATATCAATGCGACCATTCTTCTCCGGGGTGTAGTTCAGCTCGCACAGTGCGGAGTGGCCGGTACCGGCGTTATTCCACGGGGAGGAGGACTCCAATGCGGGGCCGTCGAGACGCTCAAAGACCATCTGGGTCCAGCTAGGCTCCAGCTCGCGGAGCATTGCGCCCAAGGTGGCGCTCATGATGCCGGCACCAATAAGTGCTACGTCGACCTCGTCTACAACCTGTGCTGTCTTCTTAGCGGAGGACACTCTGTTATTACCTCTTCAAATTGAAAATAGATATCCATCGGCGCGGTCTACGCCTTGACTTATAGCGCTTAGCGCCCCGCGCCACCATCGTTGCACTAAGACAACCTGGCAGTGCGTCACGCGTTAAGGCCTTACTCTACGCTTTTCTTATGCAATTTGGGATTTCTCCCCCAGACCAGTGACAAAAATGTGGGAATTTCCGCCCCCACTATCTACACCCCAGCACCAGCACCATAAATCCTTTATTACACCTAGAATCGAGGCATGGTTACACACTCCCCGGTATGGGGCCCAGACAAACTCGGCCCCGACTATGAAGCTGCCACCATTGACTTAGGCGTAGACCCCGACGGCGAGGGCAACGTGGCCACCACGCTGGTGCACTACGCGCCGCAGCAGGCGGACGATGCGGCATGCGAACCATCCGCCGCCTCATCGCGCCCGGCTTTGGTGTGGCTACACGGTATGACCGACTACTTCTTCCACACCCACGTAGCCGAGCACTTTGCCGCCCAAGGTTATGACTTTTACGCTGTCGATCTGCGCAAGTGTGGTCGCTCGCGCCGCTCCGGCCAGTCATGGCACTATGTATCGGACTTGGCGTTCTATTTTGCTGACCTCACCGCTGCACTCGATGCCATCCCTAATGATGAGGTTATCTTCATCGCTCACTCCACCGGTGGCCTCATCGCCCCGCTATGGATGGATCATCTGCGCCGAACCGACTACGAACGCCACCAGCGCTTGAAGGGGCTCATCCTCAATAGCCCGTGGCTCGACATGATGGGCGTGCCCGGCCAGGTTCTTACCCCGCTCAAACCGCTGTTGTACGCACTTGGCCGCATCGTCCCCAGGACTCCCCTGCCCGGTGGCAACTTCACCGCCTACGGCGAGTCTGTTCACCAAGATTTCTACGGCGAGTGGGATTTTGACCTCCGCTTTAAGCCACTGGCTGGCCATAAGAAGTATGTTGGCTGGCTAGCCGCAGTATTCCATGGCTTTGATGCCATCCATAGCGGTCGTATCGATGCCGGCGTACCAATTTTGACGCTGCAGTCCACTCGCACTCAACTGGGCCGGCCTTATTCCGATAGCGCGAACCACGCGGATGTCATCATCGACGTTGCCCAAACGCGCCGCTGGGCAAAGGAACTAAGCGCTCACTACACCTTGCACCCCATCAAGGGCGCTAGGCACGATGTTTTTCTATCCCTTCCGGATCCGCTGCAAGAGGCCTTCAACGCCTGCGATGAGTGGTTGCCCACCGTCTTAGATTCCGCTAAACCCGTCCAGTAATTTAGTCCCTATATATAAGGAATAAACGTGACTTCTTCACACCAGAACCATACGCCCGCGGCCGAGGAACATTTTGACCTCATCATCATCGGCACCGGCTCCGGAAACTCCATCCCTAGCCCGGAGTTTGATGACCAAAAGATCGCCATCATTGAAAAGGGTACTTTTGGCGGTACCTGCCTCAACGTGGGCTGCATTCCCACTAAAATGTATGTCTATGCCGCCGATATCGCCTTGGCCGCGCGCGAGGCCGGCCGTCTAGGCCTAGATGCTCAGGTCAATAGCGTGGATTGGGATTCCATCGTGGACCGCGTCTTCACCAACCGCATCGACCAGATTGCCAAGGGCGGCGAGCAGTACCGCCGCGGGGAGGAAACCCCAAATATCACCGTATTTGACGAGCACGCCCGCTTTATTGGCCCGAAGACTATTCAGACCGGCGAACATGTCATCACTGGCGAGCAAATCGTCATCGCGGCCGGCTCCCGCCCGGTCATTCCAGAGGTCTATGCCAAGTCTGGCGTGAAGTACTACACCAATGAAGACATCATGCGCATGGACCATCAGCCACAAAGCCTCATTGTGGTGGGCGGTGGCTATATCGCCATGGAGTTTGCCCATGTCTTTGACGGGCTCGGCACGGAGGTCACCGTGGTCAATCGCTCCGAGACTTTGCTGCGCCACCTTGATGATGATCTATCTAGTCGCTTCAATCAGATTGCTCGCGAGCGCTTCGACGTCCGCATTGCCAATGGCACCCAGCTCGAGAAGACCGACAAGGGAGTGCGGTTGGAGCTAGATGATGGCACCTCTATTGAGGCAGAGGCCATTCTGGTTGCCACTGGGCGCACCCCCAATGGCGATCAGATGGATGTGGATAAGGCAGGCATTGAGCTGCTTGCCGACGGCCGCGTAAAAACCGATGAGTTCGGCCGCACCACTGCCGAGGGCGTATGGGCGCTTGGCGACGTCTCTTCGCCGTACATGCTCAAGCACGTAGCCAATGCCGAGATGCGCTCCGTACAGCACAACCTGCTGCACCCAGAAGACCTCCGCCCGCTCCCCCATGACAATGTCCCTGCCGCCGTCTTTACCCACCCGCAGATCGCAACGGTGGGCCGGACCGAAAAGCAGGCTCGCGAGGAAGGCTTCGATGTCACCGTCAAGGTGCAGAACTTTGGCGATGTTGCCTACGGCTGGGCCATGGAAGATAAAACCGGTATATGCAAGCTATTGGCAGACCGCGCTACCGGGCAGCTTCTCGGAGCTCACTTGATGGGACCGCAGGCTTCTACCCTCATCCAGCAATTGATTACCGCGATGGCCTACTCGTTGGACATGCGGGAGTTCACCCGCAACCAATATTGGATTCACCCCGCGCTACCAGAAGTAGTGGAAAACGCCCTTTTGGGACTGGAGTGGCAAAAGTAAATTGTTACGTGACCTTCCTCACACATACCCAGATTTTTCCCAGCTTCCAGGGCATATTCCCATTTCACGCCAAGGAAGTCACATTCGTGACTGCAGGAAATTCACCACCATTTAGGGACACACGTTAATTTAATGGATGAAATTCCGGTCTTTGACGCGCAAAAGGACAAGAGTTTTACTAGATTTACTGGGGGCACCGGCTCGAGCCGATACGAACACGGCTACCGCGTGTTTCTGTATGTTCCCTGTACATTCAATAACACTTTGGTTTCCCAGTGTGGAAGCCTTGCAAGTACGACCTTTAAGGAATTTTGATATGCGTATCCGCAATGCAGCTATCGCTGGCGCAACCGCTCTCGCCGTTGCTTTCGGCGGCACCACCGTTGCCGTAGCAGCAGAGGGCTCCTCCTCCGCTGAGGCTACCCAGACCACCACCGCTAACGAGGGCTCCTCCCAGCAGGCTTCCTCTAACGAGGGCCAGAGCTTCCCTAACAAGGTTGACCAGGACCTCCAGCTTGAAGGCGAGAAGCCAGCTGACGGCACCAAGATCTTCGGCTCTTCCAAGGACTTCTCCGAGCAGCCGGTATGGGCTAAGGTTCTGTACTCCCTGACCATCCTGGGTGGCATCGGTGCAGTTCTGGGCGGCGTCATCGGACCAGTCGTCAACTTCATCAACCACGGCCCTTCCTTCTAAGCAACAGCCCTACGGCTTCATCAAAACTTCCGAAAGGTAATTTTCACAATGCGTAACTTCCGCACCGCAGCCGTTGCTGCTGCTACCGCTGCTACCGTCGCTTTCGGCGGCGTCGCTGTCGCTTCCGCTGAGGACACCACCAACGAGCGTGCTTCCTTGGGCGAGAACCTCTCCTCCGTCATCAAGGACACCAAGGCTGACGACGGCGAGTACCAGACCCTGTCCTCCAAGATCGGCGCTAACGCTGACAAGGATCAGCAGGTAACCGGCCACGCCCTCCTCGGCGAAGAGAAGGACAAGGACAACCCTCGCTGGGGCGAGATCTGGCGCGACGGCACCGTTGCTCTGGGCATCACCTCCGCAATCGGCGCCCTGATCGGTGCTTACAACTACGCCGTTTACACCGGCATCGTCCCGCAGCACATCCTGGACCCAATCTTCCGCCGCTAATTATTAGCCACAGATTGGCTCTAGATAGCTAGGGCTTGCACGGGCCCCGTTCGCTCTTGGAACGGGGCCCGTTTGCTATGTGCAGCTACGTGCTGAGTGCTGATGCCTTGCGCGGGACGTCGGCAAGCAATGCAAAAGGCCGCCACCACTTCCCTTCCTTGGGCTGTGGAGGCGGCCTTGGCTTTTAGTCTCTAGCCTTCGTCTGGGATGGTAAGGATTTCGTTGCCGTCCTCAGTAATGACGAGGGTGTGCTCAAACTGGGCGGTGAACTTGCCGTCTGTATTTTGGACGGTCCAGTCATCATCCCAGATCTCGTAATCCAGCGAGCCAAGATTAATCATCGGCTCGACGGTAAGCGTCATACCCGGCTCGAGGATATCGCGGTAGACGGTCGAGTCATGGTGCAGGACAACTAGGCCGTTGTGGAAAGTCGGACCGACACCGTGGCCGGTGAAGTCGCGCACGACGTTATAGCCAAATCGCTTGGCATAAGATTCAATAACGCGGCCGATGACGTTAATCTCACGGCCAGGCTTTGCAGCCTTAATGCCGCGCATCGTGGCCTCTTTCGTGCGCTCTACCAGCAGGCGGTGCTCCTCGGAGACATCGCCGGCAAGGAAGGTAGCGTTATTATCGCCGTGCACCCCGTTCTTATACGCGGTGATATCGATATTGACGATGTCACCATCTTCAATCACGGTGGTGTCTGGGATGCCGTGGCAGACAATCTCATTAAGGGATACGCAGCTGGACTTAGGGAAGCCACGGTACCCCAGCGTAGAAGGGTAAGCGCCGTGGTCACACATGTATTCGTGTGCCACGCGGTCTACATAATCAGTAGTTACCCCCGGCTTAACGGCCTTTCCAGCCTCCTTGAGGGCGTTGGCCGCAATCTTGCAGGCCTCGCGCATCTTCTCAATGACCTCTGGGGACTGGACATAGGGCTCGCCAATGCCCTCTTGTACCTCATCCTTCCACACGTACTCTGGGCGCTCAATGCTTTCCGGAACGGTGAGGATCGGAGTGGGCTTGCCTGGCTTTAGCTTTCCTCGATTACTCATGGTTTCCCATGGTAGTCCTCTCCACCGCTAACGCGGGAGCCGGGGTCCTGCGGCGGGGTTGCAGACGCAGCGCGGCGACTATCCCTCGGCCGGCGGCGCTGCACCTTCGTGCGGACCGGAGCGGTAGGCATCGACCTTCTGCAAGAAATTGCTGGTGATATTGACCGAGGCATCGGAGCCGCCACCCAAAACCACGAGGGTGGCAAAGGCAATATCATCTTCTTCCCGGTAGCCGGTAAACCAGGCGTGCGAGCCTTCATTGATTTCCGCCTCACCGGTCTTGCCATAAATGGTGCCGCCAGCAGCCATGCTGCGCGCGGTACCGCTGGTGACCACTTGGCGCATCATGGCACGGACATTGTCCAGCACGGGCTTGGGAATCTGCTGCGGTTTATCGGATGCTTTGGTCTTGTGCCCCTCGATAAGCGTCGGTGTAGGCGTCTTGCCGTTGGCAACCGTGGCAGAAACAAGGGCCATGCCAAAAGGACTTGCCAAGTCGTAGCCCTGACCATATCCGGATTCAGTGCGTTCCAATGGCTCCTTTCCGTCTGGAATAGAGCCAGTGATGGTCGTCAACCCGGGGATGTCGTACTCAACGCCGAAGCCAAACTTCTTGCCCATATCCTTCAACTCACCAGGCTTGAGCTTGGTGGAGATATCCGCAAAGGTGGTGTTACAGGACTGCGCGAAGGCTTGGCTAAGCGGAACACTGCCCAAAGAAAAGGAATTGTAGTTGGTCACTACGCGGCCATAGATATCCATAGTGCCCGGGCACGGAACGATGGTATCGGTATTTAGGCCCTGTTTGTCCACGCCAGCCGCGGCGGTGAGAATTTTGAAAACAGAACCGGGTGGGTACTGGCCTTGGAGGGCGACGTCGCCGTCCTCATCAGCCTTCTCGGTTTGCGCTACGGCCAAAATATCGCCATTGGAAGGTCGGATGGCTACGAGCATTGCCTGCGAATCGGCACGCTCGTTTACCGCTTCTTGCGCGGCGCGCTGCACATCGTAATCGAGACCAACCTTGATCGATGGCGCAGCATTGGGATCATGCTTTTCGACGTCCGAGAGTGCCGCACCATTTTCATTGACCACGGAAATGGACCAGCCAGTTTGACCATCGACCTCGTCTTGGACCGCAGAACGCACGCGCGACATGAGATCGGGCGCAAGACCGCGGTTGCGGGTAACCAAGGCTGGCTCCTCGTTGAGGCGCACACCGTCCATGCCTTCCACCTTGGGACGCACAGCCTTGGCTTGGTCTTCTGTGAACATAGTTACGGAGAAAGAACCATCCGCATCCTCCAATTTCTTGGCCAAATCCTTGGCATCAATCTCTGCAATTGAATCATCCTGGCGATGGGCGGCTGCCAACGCGCCGCTAATCTTTGCCGCGGTAGGGCGCACATCCTCTAAGGAGCTGGTATCTACCACCAGACGATAGTTCAGCCCTGGGCGCATCAATTCCACTCCATTGGAAGAGACCACGCTGGCACGCTTTGCCTCCAATGCGCGCAGTTCCAAGTGCTGGTTTGCGCCCAAGTCTGGGTGGATAAGGCTCGGCTTCCAGCGCACCGTCCACTCATCCTCGGCCTTAGTAAGCGTCATCTGCGTGTCATAGCTCAAGGTGCGTTCCTTGGGCAGATCCCAGGTGACCTTGTAGTTCGCCGTAGCGAGGTTCTCGTCTTGATCGACACCTTCTAGCTCAATATCGAGCCCCTCGGCCTGCAGGCCGGAGTAGGTGGCGTCCAGGGCGGCGGTGGCGTCAGAGGGGGAATCGGTAAGCGCGGCCAAACCGTCGTTATTGCGAGATTCCATCCCTTCGAGGAATTCCTCCGCCACCGGTTCTGCAGATACCGGCTTCGGGGTACAAGCAACCACGCTGGTGGAAGCGAGCGTGATAGTTGCAACCAGCGCGACCAACTTCTTCATGTCTTGGCACTCTAGCAGCGCAAGAGCTAAAAAAGACTGCCCCACACCGAAGTGCGGGGCAGTCTACTTAATGTGGGTGGATTACTGGGTTACGCGAACCTCAGCCTTAGCGCCTTCCACGGCCTCCATGCCCTGCTCATCGGCAATGCGCATGGCTTCTTCAATGAGGGTTTCTACAATCTTGTCTTCCGGCACGGTGCGAACGACCTCGCCCTTGACAAAGATCTGGCCCTTACCATTGCCGGAAGCAACGCCGAGGTCAGCATCGCGTGCCTCGCCCGGACCGTTGACAACGCAACCCATAACGGCAACGCGCAGCGGGAACTCCATGCCCTCCAAGCCAGCGGTAACTTCCTCTGCCAGCTTGTAGACGTCCACCTGAGCGCGGCCGCAGGAAGGGCAGGACACGATCTCCAACTTGCGCGGGCGCAAATTGAGCGACTGCAAGATCTGGTCGCCTACCTTGATCTCCTCTACTGGCGGCGCGGACAAGGACACGCGAATGGTATCGCCAATGCCCTCTGCCAGTAGCGCGCCGAAGGCAACCGAGGACTTGATGGTTCCCATGAACTTCGGGCCTGCCTCGGTCACACCCAAGTGCAACGGATAGTCAGTCTTTTCCGCCAGCTGGCGGTACGCCTCCACCATCAGGACAGGGTCGGAGTGCTTGACGGAAATAGCGATATCGCCGTAGCCGTGCTCCTCAAACAGGCCAGCTTCCCAAATGGCGGACTCGACGAGTGCCTCCGGGGTGGCTTTGCCGTACTTTTCCAGCAGGCGCTTATCCAAAGAACCACCATTAACGCCGATGCGGATAGGAATGCCGGCATCGCCTGCAGCCTTAGCAACTTCCTTCACGCGACCGTCGAACTCGCGGATATTGCCCGGGTTAACACGGATGGCGGCACAGCCGGCATCGATGGCTTGGAAGATGTACTTAGGCTGGAAGTGGATATCCGCAATCACCGGGATGGGCGACTTCTTAGCAATGGCCGGAAGTGCTTCCGCATCGATGGGCTTAGGACAAGCCACACGCACGATATCGCAGCCGGAAGCGGTCAGCTGCGCAATCTGCTGCAGTGTGCCATTGATGTCGTGCGTCTTCGTATTGGTCATCGACTGCACCGAAATTGGTGAGTCAGAGCCGACACCGACCGGGCCCACCTGCAACTGCCGAGTCTTACGGCGCGGGTGCAGTACTGGTGGCGGGCCGTCTGGGATTCCTAGACCGATGGGGGTCGACATGAATTCTCCTTGTTGAAGCACAGAAATTTATAAGGTGGGTGATTAACGCCCCCACTCTAGCACTGCTTGCTTTATGCCTGAAGTGCGCGCTGTGGGGACACGGCTGCTAACCAAATAGCCGGATAGGGTTAACTACATCGGCGACGATAACGATGACGCCGACGCCCATCAGCAGTGCGGCCATCACATAGGTCACCGGCATCAACTTGGTGTAATCGGCCGGGCCCAAGGCCGGCTTGCCCGCGAGCTTGCGGATACCATCGCGCAGCTTTTCATAGATGATGACGGCGATATGCCCGCCGTCGAAAGGCGGCAACGGAACTAGGTTAAATAGAGCGAGGAAGAAGTTCAGCGTAGCCAGCATCATAAAGAACATCGACCACAGGGAACGCTCCGCCAATTCGCCGCCCACACGGGAAGCGCCGACAACGGACATCGGGCCGTCAGCTTCGCGTTCGTGGCCAAAGATGGAGGCCACCACGCCCGGCACCTTGCCAGGAAATTGCTTGAGGCCATCTACCGTTGCTTCCAACGAGTAGGTACTAAACCGCCACGTTGCTGGTAGCGCGTCAACAGGGCCGTGCTTTTCGACGACGTCGATAAGCTGATTGCTCAACCCGATAGAGCCGGCATCTATAAGTTCTCCGTCCTTATTGAGCCGCTTAACGGTATCCAGGTGGACTGGGATGTCTTTATCTTTTCCATCGCGCTCAACTGTCAGCGTGATGGTGTCACCAGGACGCTGCATTACCTCATCGCGCAGCTGGGTAAAAGAGTCTATCTTCTGGCCCTCGAAGGCGACGATGATATCGCCCTCCCACACACCGGCCTTTCCGGCGGGGCCTGGACCCGTACACTTTTCCAGCTCTTGGTTCGGCTTCTGATTGGCCGAGCAGGTCACCTCGCCCACGCGGGGGCGCACATCGGCATCCGGGTTGGGCAGGCCAGCCGTCATCGCGACAAAATAGAGAATGACAAAGCCCAAAATCAGGTTGACGACAATACCGCCTGCCATCACAATGATGCGCTGCCACCATGGCTTTTTATACATGGCGTGGGGTTCTTCGTCCTCGGTGAGGAATTCATCCTGGGCAGTCATTCCGGCGATATCGCAAAAGCCGCCCACAGGGAAGGCCGCCAGCCCGTATTCCGTGGGCCCCTTCCGGAAGGAAAATACGCGCGGACCAAAGCCGATAAAGTAGCGGCGCACGCGCATACCAAAGGCACGCGCGCTAAGCATATGGCCTGCTTCATGCAGCGCTACGGTGAGCCCAATGCCGAGGGCGAAAAACACAATGCCCAGCAAATTTGCCATGGTGTGAAAGCTTTCTAGTCAGCCAGCGAATCAATCAGCGCATTCGCGCGCCTGCGCGCCTCGCCTTCTACCGCGAGGATTTCATCGAGGCTAGAGACTACACCAGCAAACTCGGATGCGGAATCAAGGATCGTGCCCACGACGTCCACGATCTCCGGGAAATGGATGCGCCCGGACAAGAACGCGGCCGCTGCCTCCTCATTGGCGGCGTTGTAGATGACCCCTGTTCCCTCGGCCGCGGCCCGGCGGGCGAGGTTGACTGCGGGAAAGGCGGCATCGTCAAGCGGCTCAAAACGCCAATCGTGTGCCTGCGCAAAGTCCAAGGACGGCTGGGCTCCTGGGACGCGGTGCGGCCAATTCAGCGCTAGCGAAATGGGCAGCTTCATTGATGGCGGTGAGACCTGGGCGATGGTGCAGCCATCCTTGAAGGTGGCCATGGAGTGAATGATGGACTGCGGGTGCACGGTGACGTCGATGCGCTCCGGGGCGATGTCAAAGAGCAGGGTGGCTTCAATCAGCTCCAGGCCCTTGTTAATGAGGGTGGCGGAGTTGAGGGTATTCATCTGCCCCATGGACCAGGTAGGGTGCTGCGCTGCCTGCTCAGGGGTCACGTCCCACATCTCTTCGCGCGACCAACCGCGGAAGGGGCCACCAGAGGCGGTAAGTACGAGCTTATCCAGCTCCCCCTCCTCGCCGGCACGCAGACACTGCGCCATGGCGGAATGCTCCGAGTCAACAGGGATAATCTGGCCAGGGCGCGCCTTCTGCGTAACCAGCGTGCCACCCGCCACGAGGGATTCCTTATTGGCCAAGGCTAAATACTCGCCCATCTCCAGAGTGGCCAAGGTGGCCTTGAGCCCCAAAGACCCCACCAAGGCATTGAGTACCGTATCGGCCGGGGCCGAGCGCACTAGGTGCTCTGCAGCGTCGGCGCCACTCAAAACCGAACCGCCTAGAGCGGCCGACACCTCGGCCGCGGCCTCCTCGTTGGCCACGGCAACGTGGTCAAACGAAAGGTTGAGGCTACGGGCTTGTTCGATGATGAGCCGCGGGTTGGAGCCACCCGCAGCGATTCCCACGACGTCGAATTTATCGGGATTATCCGCAATGACTTCCAGAGCCTGCGTGCCGATTGAACCGGTGGAACCAAGAATGAGTATTCGCTGTGTAGTCACGCTTCTACCCTAGCGCCCCATCATCACTGGGCGGGCACGGCAGGTGACCGGCATTGCGACGGGGGTGTTTAATCGCCATCTTAGGTGCGATGATTTAGAATGTGTAGCAGACAAATGGCATTGGTGTGCCCGCACGCCCATCGCGCAGACGGGCATACGCAGAAGCGAAGGAGAGCAAGTGTCTTCCCACAAGCCGGTACCGCAGGTATATGACGGTGTTTCTACTGAGGACGTCCCATCCGCAGGATTCGGTTGGTCCCGCATCAGCCGCTCGGGCGTGCAGATCGCCGGTTGGATTTCCGTTCTCTTCTTGATCGCCTACCACTTTGGTAATCACAAGGGCCACGTTGAGACTGTCTGGCTCGTCGTACTGACTGTCCTGCTGGTAATCGGCCTGCTCATTCATGCTTTCCAGCCTAAGCTGCACCAGGTGCGCACCGTGACCGCCCGCAACCAGCCGGTGGGCCACCAGGAGCCAGACTGGGTCTACGACCAAAAGACCAACACCGGTGTGTACGCCGAGCTGAGCGATTCCCAGCTGCGCGCGCTGAATATCGAGCCTTCCCGCGTTTCTCACCTGCGCGTTGAGCCAGGCACTAACAACGCCACCCCGGTTTCCTCCAGCAAGCACGCGCTCTAAGCTTTCAGCACACTTTAGCTACCGCCGCCCTTCCCCGCGAAGGTCGGCGGTTTCTTTTTGCCTCCGCTT
>VNIW01000523.1_pt1 | contig 14196 bp, 12 predicted proteins | sample 7248591 | NCBI WGS metagenome assembly VNIW01 (sample SAMN12251776, study PRJNA551026) | human skin metagenome | isolation source: skin samples from patients infected with Netherton Syndrome | host: Homo sapiens | place: France:Paris | reverse complement strand
CGCCCAGCGGCAGCAGGGACAGCGGACCCGGGTAAGCGGTGGAATCCGCGATGAACATGCCGGTGCACGCCAGCAGCACGAGGCCCGCGAGGGCGCAGAGATCGGCCACGCGGCGCGGCAGCGAGATGCGCGAGCCGTACAGGACTAATACGGCGCCCAGGGATAGCTCCCACACGCGTGACCACGTGGAGTAGTAATTGCCGGGCGTGCCAAAGAAGCCGAAGCGCGAGGCGTAGGCGAACGACGCGATGGTCACCACGATGAGCAGTGGGCCGGCAATTTTGCGGATGCGGCGCGACGCGGCGTCCTGCCCGGCGGTCCGGGCGATGCGACGAACGCCCAGGCCCAACAAGGTGCACAGGGCGATGCCCAAGACGTAGAACTGGCCCTGGACGGACATCGACCACATGTGCTGGAGGGGCGAGGTGGATGCGCTGGCCGCGGCGTAGTCCGCGTCCTGCGAGGCGAGCTCCCAGTTCTGGAAGTACAGCGTCGTGGCCATGACCTGCCGGGTGAACTCGTCGCGCAACAGCTCCGGGGTGAGCGTGAGCACGAGGAGGAACGTCACGCCGATGACCAACGCGAGGGAGGGCACCAAGCGGCGAATGGTGCGCCACAGCGGCCACCACGGATTGAGCGACGCGTTTGGTTTTGCGGCGTAGCGCAGCTGCGAACCGAGGAAGAAGTATCCAGACAGCAGCAAAAACACGTCGACGCCGCCGGAGACACGGCCGACGAAGACGTGGTAGAGCACCACTAGACCGATGGCTAGCCCGCGCAGACCATCCAGGTCGTAGCGGTATCTAAAACTTCGTGAGGAGTCTTGGCTCATAGAACGTACACGCTTCCTCGTGGGATAATTACCGACAAGTCTTTTTCGCACGCCCGCGCCGGCACCGCAAACACCGTCTCGCGGGCTGATCGACGTACATAATCTACCTTGAAGCCCCGCGCCAGCCGAATGCGAGCAGCTCGGCCGCTGCCGGAGCAGGGCCGGAACGAGGCCGCGATTTCCGCTTGCGGCGGGGGAGTGTGTAAGGTATTACGAGTTCATCATCCTGCGTAACACCGTGCATCCGACCCCGGTCGGCCGGTGGTCACGCGCAGGCTAAAACCAAGGGTTGAACCGGCCCGCCACACGGCGGGTGTCTGAACTGCCCAGTGACCAAAGAAAAGGAGCCCAGCATGGCTGTCAAGATCAAGCTGCAGCGACTCGGCAAGATCCGTACCCCGCACTACCGCGTCATCATCGCTGATGCACGCACCCGCCGCGACGGCAAGGAAATCGAGGTTATCGGCACCTACTCGCCGAAGAACAACCCGTCCATCATCGACATCGATTCCGAGCGCGCACAGTACTGGATCGGCGTTGGCGCGCAGCCGACCGAGCCGGTTCTCGCCCTGCTGAAGGTGACCGGCGACTGGCAGAAGGCCAAGGGCCTGCCGGGCGCGGAGGGCAGCCTGGAGGCGCAGCCGGAGAAGAAGTCTAAGCTGGACATCTTCAACGAGGCTCTCTCCGAGGCCAACAACGGCCCGTCCATCGAGGCCATCACCGAAAAGAAGAAGAAGGCCAAGGAAGAGGCCGAGGCTAAGGCTGCCGCAGAGAAGGAGGCCGAGGAAAAGACCGCCGCTGAGGCAGCTGCTGCCGAGGAGTCCGCTGACGACTCCGCCGAGGGCGAGGCTTCTGAGGAGTCCTCCTCCGACAGCGAGTAAATCGCCGGTGGTTGACGTGTGATTTTCTCACCCGCCAACCATTTCTACTGGCCCCGCCGCACACCACGCAGTGCGGCGGGGCTTTTCGTATCTTTGCCGCGGCAGTCGCGGCGGGCGTGTCCGGGTGGCCTGCTATCGTGAATGCCCATGGAACTGCTCATTGGGCGCGTTATAAAATCGCACGGCATTCGGGGTGAAGTGGTGGTTGATCCCACCACCGACGAACCAGGCATCCGGTTCGCTAACGGGACCGTTTTACACGGGACCCAGGGGCAGAAGGAGCATGAGCTCACCATCGCGCACTCCCGTCCGCACAAAGGTCGCCTGTTGGTGACCTTCGATGAGATCAAGGACCGCACCGCCGCCGACAGCCTACGCGGCACTAAGTTCTTCGCGGCCCCACTGGAGGATCCGGACGACGACGGCTTCTATGACCACGAACTCGAGGGGCTCAAGGTCCGTCACTCGGGCGAGATCATCGGCGATATCACGGCAGTTACGCACGGCCCGCGCCAGACCCTGTTGCACATCGGTCTCAACGGCGGGAGCGAGGCGATGATCCCGTTCGTGACGGACATCGTCCCCGAGGTGGATCTGGAAGCGGGCGAAGTGACCATCACCCCGCCGGAAGGACTCCTTGAACTGTGAGAATCGACGTCATCACGATTTTCCCGGACTACCTCGAGCCGCTGCGCCACGCGCTTTTAGGCAAAGCCATCGAGGAAGGCCGCCTTGCCGTCGGCGTGCACAACCTGCGGGACTGGGCTAGCGATAATCACAAGTCCGTCGACGATTCCCCGTTCGGCGGTGGCCCAGGCATGGTCATGAAGCCGAGCGTGTGGGGCCCGGCGCTTGACGATGTCGCCTCCGGCACCGCCGCCGATCCCAGCCGGGATCTCGCCACCGCGTTGCCGCATCTACGAAAGCCGCGGCACGACGACCTGGCAGCCGCGGGTGAGGGGAGTGACACCGCAGCCGAGGGCGCAGCCCCGGAATCGCCCGCCGCCGAAAGGGACGAGAAGGACGACAGGCCGCTGCTCATTGTTCCAACGCCGGCGGGCCGGCCGTTCACCCAGGCGGATGCAGTGGAGTGGTCGCGGGAAGACCACCTCGTCTTCGCCTGTGGGCGCTACGAGGGCATCGACCAGCGCGTGGTGGATGACGCCCAGCGCACCTACCGGGTGCGCGAGGTTTCCATCGGGGACTACGTCCTTATCGGCGGTGAGGTAGCCACCCTGGTGATGGCTGAGGCCGTCGTGCGGCTTATCCCCGGTGTTTTGGGCAATCGGCGCTCCCACGAGGAAGACTCCTTCTCCGACGGCCTGCTGGAGGGCCCGTGCTACACCAAGCCGCGCACGTGGCGCGGGCTTGACGTGCCGGAGGTGCTTACGAGCGGTGACCACGCGCGCATCGATAAGTGGCGCCGCGCCGAGTCGCTGCGGCGCACCGCCGAGCGCCGGCCCGAACTTTTGGACCACGTAGAGCTCGATGCCGCGGATAGGGACGTGCTCGCGGCGTGGGAGGAAGAAAGGCGCAGCGGTGGAGACGAGCACTGATCTCAGCGTCCTCATCACCGAGGACGAGTGGGCGGCCACGCGGTCCACTCTGCCCGCGGCGCTGGCCGGCGCCGGGCTCGAGGTCAGCGACATCGCGGTCCAGGACATCACCGAGATGTGCGCGGCGGACAACATTTTGCGGCAGGAATACCTCTCCCGCTTCGGCCACACGCCCGAGCAGGAACGAATCTTCCGGGTCGTGGTCAATGCCGTAAGCACGCTGCCCCTTCACCGGGTGACCAGCGTGGTGAGCGCGGCTTTCCCGCCGCAGGCGTGTTGGTACGGCGCGACCGAAATCGGGCACACGGAAATCGCTACGGGGCTGGAGGACGTCCGCGGGGTCTAGCGCCCGCCACCCCAAGTAGGCCCGGGCGCGTCTCGGGACCGCCCGTCTCGCGCGAGCCGGGCCCGGGTGCATTCGGCGGCGATTGCTAGCATGATCCGAATGATCGCCGAGACTATCGCGCAAGAACTATCCGTTCCCGAGAAGGGCGTTGCGGCCGCGCTCACGCTTTTGGGCGAGGGCAATACCGTGCCGTTTATCGCCCGATACCGCAAGGAAGCGACCGGCGGCCTCGATGACACGCAGCTGCGCGCCATCGAGGAACGCGCCACGTACCTCACCGAGTTGCAGGAGCGGAAAGAGACGGTCCTCGCCGCCATTGAAGAACAGGGCAAGCTCGATGGCGAGCTGCGGCAGCGGATTGATGCCGCCGACACCAAGGCCCGCCTCGAGGACATCTACCGCCCGTACAAGAAGCGCCGGAAGACAAAGGCCGATAAGGCTCGCGAGGCCGGTCTTGCCCCGCTTGTCGATGCCCTAGTGGACAACCCAGCGGCCGCCCCAGAAGAGCTCGCGGTCGGCTACCTTTCGGAGGGCTACCCCGACGCCAAGGCGGCCCTGAAGGGGGCCCGCGCGATCTTCGTCGACGACCTGGCGATGGACGCGGATTTGGTCGAAGACCTGCGCGAGAAGTTCTACAGCGAGGGCCACATGGTCGCCCGCGTGGCCGAAGGCAAGGAAGCCGAGGGAGGCAAATACCGCGACTACTTTGACTTCTCCGAGCCGTTTTCGTCGCTTCCGTCCCACCGCATCCTCGCGCTGTTGCGCGGTGAGTCCGAGGGCGTGCTGCAGCTCGACTTGGATCCGGGGGAGGACGCGGACTTTGAGCGCCACATCGCCACGCACCGCGGGCTCGCGGACCGCTCGGCGTGGGTGGACAAGGCCATCCACTGGGGCTGGCGCACGAAGCTGTCGCTGTCCTGCGGGCTCGACGTGCGCATGCGGTTGAAGGAAACCGCGGAGGACGGCGCGCTGAAGATCTTTGCTAAGAACCTGCGCGATGTGCTCCTGGCCGCGCCGGCCGGGCAGCGGGCGACCCTGGGGTTAGATCCCGGCTACCGCAACGGCGTGAAATGCGCCGTGGTGGATAACACGGGAAAGGTCCTCGACACCGTGGTGGTCTATCCCCACCAGCCGCAAAACAAGTGGGACGCAGCCCGTGACGCGCTGGCGCATCTGTCCGCCCAGCACGGGGTGGAGCTCATCGCGGTGGGAAACGGCACCGCCTCCCGGGAGACCGACAAGCTGGCCCACGAGGTCGCCGACCTCATCGCTACAGCCGGCGGCACCCGGCCCACCCCGGTCACCGTGTCGGAGGCGGGCGCCTCGGTGTACTCCGCGTCCCAGCTCGCAGCAGATGAATTCCCCGACATGGACGTCTCCTTGCGCGGCGCGGTATCCATCGCCCGACGCCTGCAAGATCCGCTGGCGGAGCTGGTGAAGATCGACCCGAAATCCATCGGCGTGGGCCAGTACCAGCACGACGTCAACCAAACGCACCTGGCCCGCACTTTGGATGCGGTGGTGGAAGACGCGGTCAACGGCGTGGGAGTGGATCTCAACACCGCATCCGTTCCGCTGTTGGAGCGGGTCGCTGGTGTCAGCCCCACGCTCGCAGAAAACATCGTGCGCTACCGCAACGAGCACGGTTCGTTTGCTACCCGTAAGGAGCTGGCGAAGGTACCGCGCCTGGGGCCGAAGGCCTTCGAGCAGTCAGCCGGCTTCTTGCGCATCACGGGTGGCGATGACCCGCTCGACGCCTCTGCCGTCCACCCGGAGGCGTATTCGGTGGTCACGGCGATGAGCCAGACGACGGGGCTCGGAGTGGCGGAGCTCATCGGCAATTCGCGCGTGCTGCACACGCTCAACCCGGCCGACTACGCCACCGCTGAATTCGGCGTGCCCACCGTCACGGACATCCTCGCCGAGCTGGATAAGCCCGGGCGCGATCCGCGTCCGCAGTTCAAGACCGCGGCGTTTAAGGAGGGCGTGTCCAAGGTCAGTGACGTCAAGCCGGGCATGGTGCTCGAAGGAACCGTGACCAACGTGGCGGCCTTCGGCGCCTTCGTGGACGTGGGAGTCCACCAGGACGGGCTCGTCCACGTCTCTGCCATGAGCCACGACTTCGTGGCCGACCCCCACGACGTCATCCGCTCCGGCGAGGTGGTCAAGGTGAAGGTGCTGGACGTCGACGTCGACCGGCAGCGCATCTCCCTGTCGCTGCGGCTTGACGATGAGCCAGGGGCCGCCTCCGAGAAGGGCTCCGGTAAGGGTACTGGCAAGGGGGCTGGCAAGGGCGCGAAGAACCGCGGCCGTGGCAAAGGCCAGGGTGGCAAGCGAGGCGGAAACCGAAGCGGCAACCGAGCAGGCGGCCGGGGCGGTAACCGATCGCAGAATGCCGGTGGCGCGATGGCCGATGCCCTCAAGAAGGCCGGCTTCGGTCAGTAGCTTGGTGGGTGGGTGGAGTGGGGGAGGCTCCACCCCCACCAAGCCGGGGGTATTTTTGACTGTTTCTGGTCTGGGATGACCAATCGCACCGTTCGGGGGTGGTGTGAGGTGTGTCTATTTTTCGGGCGGTGGATGTGGCGGTGGGGCCGCGAATTTGTCGCGTGTTGCACCCAGTGTCACCCGCAATATCCCGTGCTGTAACCGCCCGTTAACGTAATACGTTTCGCACTCAAACGTGACCTATCAACTAAAATTCCGCGCTCCGAGTTTTATAACGAAGGGGTTTTTCTTTTTGTGACATTAGGTTACTCTTCCCTTCCTGTGCAGGCTAATTCCCGCCGTCAGAGCGGTTTCGGCCGAAAGGTAGAGATAACAAAAAGCAGGAGCGAGGAGAATTGGCCAAGAAATCAAGGCGCTTGCTGCCGCGGGTAACCGGGGTTGTTGCCGCCACGTCTATGGCACTGTCTTTGGGGTCCTGCACTTTTTCGGAAAAGTCTGAAGAAAAGGCTTTGGAATCCTGTGAGGAGCACTTAAAGCAGGGGGCGAACGTGTCCGCCTCCGGGGGCGGCGACGAACCGGTGGTATCCACCAGTGATCCGTACGCCTCTTGGGCGGCGTGTGGCGCGCTGGCCAAAGGCGGCACCGCCGCCGACGCGGCCGTCGCCGCTCAACTCGTGTTGGGGCTGACCGAACCTCAGGTGTCCGGCCCGGGCGGCGGCAGCGTTGCCATGACCCGCGACGGGAAAAGCGATGCGCTCCAGTCCTACGACTCAACGGCCTACGCCCCGGCTGCCTACGAGCCAGGGGAGAGTGCCGGATCGCGCATCGGCGTCCCCAGCACGTTGCAGCTTATGCGCACACTCAATGAGGACGCCGGCAAACTGGACCTCGCCGAGCTCGCCGAGCCAGCCGTGCGGCTAGCCCACGATGGCTTCGAAATCAGCGAACGCTTGGTACAGGCGGTGGAAGAGGCGAAGTACCCCGCCATCACGCAGGACTTGTACGGGAAAGACGCCTTTGTGCCCGGCGACACGGTGCACAACCCCCGCTACGGCGATCTCATCGGCGCCTGGGCCGAGGCAGACGGGCGCATCTCGGACACGGACATGGACTCGCTCCGCGATGACCTGCGGAATGCAGCCGCCGATGAGGCAGACGAGCAGGCACTCGACGCGCTGGCATCGACGTGGTCGGATGGCCGCGACGAAGCGCCGAAGGGGCAAGACCCGCAGTGCGTGGACTACGAGGGGGCCAACGTCTGCGGCGTCGACAGCCCCGCGACCGGCTCCAACATCGTGCTCCCGGCCCTCGGCATTTTGGACCACGAAGACTTGGGGCGCCTGGCCCCGTACGACAACAAGGGCTACAAGGTGCCGCGGTCCACGGCGGCTCACCTCATGGTGGAAGCCGAGCGGCTCGCCTTCACCGAAGGCAACACCTGGATGGGCGACCCCGGCGATGACGGGGCGCTGCAGGACATCGCCAAGCGCTACCGCGATGAAGTCGTGATGAACCAGGACTACTACCGCGACGCCGCCCAGCAGATCCACCAAAAGCGCAGCATCAAGTCGCCGGAACCAACAAAGCTGGGGGATACGCCGTACCGCGACTTCAACGAGGACGGCACCTCGCAGCTGTCCATCACGGACCGGGACGGCAACGTCGTCTCGATGACCTCTACGCTGCAAAGTTACTTCGGCTCGGGCGTGGTCGCCGGCGGGTTCCCGCTCAACAATTCGCTGGATAACTTCACCGGTGAATCACCGGAGGAACCGAACTCCCCGGCGCCGCTGCGCCACCCCAAGACCACGATGTCGCCGATGATCCTCACCCGTGACGCCCAGGGGGAAAAGGGCGGCAATGAGGTGCTGGCCATCGGCTCGCCGGGTGGGACGAAGATCCCGTCGTACGTCATCAAAAACATCGTGGCGACCCAGGCCTGGGGTCTTTCCGTGGAGGACGCGGTGCGCATGCCCAACTTCGGCAGCACCACCCGCTCGGCGTCCTACATCGAAACCGATGGGGACTACGGGAAGCTCAAGGACGTCAAACGGGCGAAGAAGCGGCTGCAGGAATGGGGCCACTCCGTCGACACCGGCACCGCGGACAGCGGGGCGAACCTCGTGTCCACCTCCGAGGAAAAGAACACGGCCGCAGCCGATCCCCGACGGGACGGTGCGGCATACGCGGCGGGCCCTTAGTAGTTCCCCCAACGCGCCGCGTATCGCGCAATCACACACGACCACCACAACAGAGCTCAAAACCACTTTCACAACGACAATTCGAACCACCTTCGTCAGAGGAGATACTCACACATGATTGGTTTCGCTGCTCTTTCCGGGGCATCCTGCGCAGGCATTTTCGGCTACCTCAAACAGTTCCAAACCAAGCACGTTCGCCGTCTCAACCACCTTGACTACCACGTCCACGTCAACGGGATTCGTGGCAAGTCCACCGTCACCCGCATGATCGGCGGCGTGATGCGCGAGGCCGGCGTGCGCAGCATCGCTAAGACCACGGGCACCTACGCCTGCGTGATCGATCCGGACGGTGGGGAGCACCCCATCCGCCGCACCGGCCCGGCCAACATCGCCGAGCAGTACAAGTTCATCCGCGAGTGGGTCCACGGTGAGGTCAACGGCATGGTCGCCGAGTGCATGGCCGTCAACCCGCGGTACCAGAAGATTTGCCAGGACACGATCCTGCGCTCGCCGATCTCGGTGATCACCAACGTGCGCCTCGACCACCAGGAGCTGCTGGGCGACACCCTGGAGGAAATCACCGAGTCGCTGTGCAACACCGTTCCGGAAAACGGCGTGCTCATCACCGGTGAGCGGGAACCGCGGCTGGTAGAGATCATGCGCGAGCACGCCGCCGCCCGCGGCAGCCGCCTGGTGGTGGCCTACCCGTCCGAGCTGTCCGAGTCGCTGGTGGACAAGTTCCCGTACCAGCAGTTTGAGGAAAACGTCGCCGTCGCCCTCGCAGTGGCAGAAGAGCTGGGCATCGACCCGGATACCGCAGCGCGCGGCATGGTGAAGGCCGCCCCGGATCCGGGCACCACGTCCATCGAGACGGTGCCGACCGACCTGGTCGAGGAGATGAAGTGGGTCCCGATGTTCGCCGTCAATGACTGGCAGTCGACGGTCCAGGTCTTCGAGTCTGTGCGCGAAAAGCTGCCGGAGGACTACTCCCAGGTGGTCATTTTGAACAACCGCTCGGACCGCACCGACCGCGCGCAGATGTTCATCCAGCTCATCAACGAGGAGCTGCACGACCGCATCGACCGCTGCGTGCTCTTCGGGCAGCTGCAGGAGGTTGTCCAGCAGCAGCTCACCGAAGGCGGCTTCCCGTCGGACAAGATCGTGACCACCGCTGAGCTGAGCAACCCGACCGGCGAGAACCTCCTAGAGAAGGTCGTCGGTGGCATTGAGGGCCGCGTCGCGGCGTACGGCATGGTCAACATCCACACCGATCACGCCACCGATCTGCGCAACCACCTGGCGGAGCTGGAGGAGGAGAACCTCGCCGGCGTTGGTGCTGCGTCCGAGTCCGGGACGTCAGAGGCGGCTACGGCCCAGGCAGTTCCGGCCCAGGCAGCGCCGGCTAAGGCTCGCGCGGGGGTGGCATAGACAATGGCGATTATTCCCCACGAATACCCCGTCGTCGTCGACGCGATTCACGCGACGTTCCTGTGCGGCCTGCTGGTGAGCTACATCTACTACAAGCGCACGAACGTCTCGGTGGGCGGATCCCTCGCCGTGGGCTACCTGGCCGCGGCTCTGATTTCCCCGCTGACCGTTCTGTTTACCATCGTGGCGGCCTTCGCCGCGTATCTCATCATCAAATACGTGGTGCTGAAGATCTGGCTGCCGCGTCCGCGGCAAATCTTTGGCATCGGGTTGCTCGTCGGCATCGTGCTCGGCGCCATTTGGCTCGTCATCAACTCGCTGCTTTTCGATGATGACTCGGTCTACTCCAACCTGTCCATTGTCGGCGTCATCATCCCCGGCATGCTGTGCAATTCGCTCATTAAGCAGGGGATTAAGCGCACGGTCGTGCCGATGGTGTGGATGATTCCGGTAGCCACCGTTATGGGCATTGCGATCGCGTTTTTGATGAAGGTCATCCCAGGCGCGTCGCTATCGGAGTACCTGTTCGAGCCGGGCGGGGTAAGCACCGGTGTGCTGTTCACGTTCAGCGCGGTGTCGGTTCTGGCCGCCGTGGTTATCCAGGAGGGACCGTGGGCCCAGCACAACCTGCGCACCGGCGGTTACGTGACCGTGGGCATGCTGCTGGCGGCCCTGACGCATTGGCCGTACGTCCTGATGATCCTCGGCGTGGCCGTCGCGCTGTGGCTGTTGGGCACCGCGATGAGCAAGAGCGTCGCCCTGCACGGCAAGGACCGATTCCTCGTCCTCATCTTGTCGTCTGCAGTGCTCACCACGCTGGTCGAGTTCGCCATCGTCGCGGTCGCCGGCACCCGCCTGGACGGCGTGCAGAACCTAGTGATGATTGTCCTGCCGGCGATCATCGCCAACGACCTCATCCAGTACGGGCCGAAGCGCACCGGCATCGGCATGGGCATCTCCGCGGTTGCTACCGCGCTTATCGGCAGTGCGCTGACGGCGTTGATGTAGAACCGCGCGCCGCGGTAGCGGCGTGCGTGCACCGCGGTGCCAAAAGCGGGGTTGAGCGGTGAGAGCGGCGAGTGGCCGCGTTACTCCAGCCCGTGAATCCCGCCGGGCAGATCGATGAGCTCGCAGCCGTGCGCGGCGGCAAACTCTTCGAACTCAGAAATGAAGTTCGCGCTCCGCACACCCGCCGCGCAGGCAATGACGGCACGGTCGGCACCGGCGAGGGCTTCCTCCACGTCCCCGAGTGAGCCGATGGAGCTCAGCGGTAGCCGCCGCGGGTTGAGCTCCGCCGGGAAATCGGCGAGGAAGTGTTCGTGGGATTCGCGGATGTCCACCAGAACGGCCTCGCCATCGCGCACGAGCTGCAGGGGCCCGTGGTCTGCCGCGTCGTCGGAACTGGCCCCAGCCCCGGACCCGGCCCCAGCCCCGGGCGCGGCGCAGCTTTCCCCGTAATAGCCCTCCAACTGGGTGACCGGCGTGCGCTCCGGATCGGCAGATGCCTGCACCGTCCGCATGGTCGCGGGAAAAGCGTCGTAGCTGGTGATGCGTCCAGGCTGGCTGTCCCGGCCGGTGATATGCCCGATGGCCAGGGTGGACATGAGCCCGCCGATGACCGACGTGGTCACTCCTAAGACCCCGGCGGTGGCGCAGTCCGGGACGCTGTCGGCGCCCGGCTGCTGCGGGAATACGTCGCGCAAGCCAACGCCGCGTGACGCCGCCCCTGAGTGCCACAGCGCGACGTCGCCGTGGAAGCGCAGGACCGTGCCCCAGACCAGGGGAGTGCCGGTGATTTCCGCGGCATCGGCTACCAAGTACTTCGTGGCAAAGGTATCCGAGCCGTCGAGGACCAGATCGCACTTTCCCACGTAGTCCACCGCGTTATCCGTGGTGAGACGGTCACGCACGGGGTAGATGGTCAGATCCGGCTGCAGGGCCCGGGCACGCTCCGCGGCGACGTCTACCTTGGGGCGGCCGACGTCGTCGGCGCCGAAGAGGATCTGGCGGTGGATGTTGGTGAGATCCACCGTGTCGTCGTCGATGAGGGTAATTTCCCCGACACCCGCGGCAGCGAGCTGCTGCAAGATCGGGCACCCGAGACCACCGGCGCCCACGATGAGCACGTGCGCGTGAAACAGCGCCTCCTGGTCGGAAAGGGAAAAGCCCGGCAGGTTGAGGTGGCGGGCGGTGCGGGCACGCTCGCGCTCGGGAAGGGACGAAGACGACATTGGTTGAGGGTGCCTCCTGTGCACTCGTGGCTGGTTAAAGGACTTGGTCGGACCAGGTTGCGAGGCCGTCAAAGGACGACGAGGCCTGGGCGTGCTCACGCTTGGGGATGCGCCCGGCGTGTGCCGCGAGATGCCCCGCGTTGACCGCCTGTTTCATGGCGTGGGCCATGGCGACCGGATCCTGGCAGCGGTTGATCGCGCTGGCGAGCAGAACGCCGTCGCAGCCCAGCTCCATGGCCAGAGCGGCATCGGAGGCGGTGCCCACCCCGGCATCGACAAGAATGGGCACGTCCGCCCGCGAACAAATGAGCTCAATATTGTGCGGATTGAGCACACCCAAGCCGGTGCCGATGGGCGAGGCCAGCGGCATGACGGCACTCGCGCCGGCGTCCTCCAGGTGCTTCGCAGTCACCGGATCGTCGCTGGTGTAGGCGAGCACCACGAAGCCTTCCGCCACGAGCTGTTCGGTGGCGTCTAGGGTTTCCACGACATCGGGAAGCAGGGTGCGGTCATCGGCGATGACTTCCACCTTCACCCAATTCGTGTCCAGCGCCTCGCGGGCAAGTTTCGCGGTGATGACGGCATCCCGCGCGGTCCGGCACCCGGCCGTGTTCGGCAGCGGGGCAATATTCAGCCGGCGCAACAGGTCAAAGACGCTCTCACCGCGCTGCGTAGCAGTGGGCGAGTGGCGCCGCATGGCCACCGTGGTCAGCTCCGTGCCGGAGGCCACCAGAGCCTTTTCCAACATTTCCTGCGACGTTGCCCCGCCCGTGCCCATGATGAGGCGGGAGGAAAATTCCTTCTCTGCGATGCGCACTTTCTTTGTTCTCCTTACCCGCCTTGGACCGCGGTGAGGATGTCGATGGTGGCACCCGGTGACAGCTCGGTCGTCTCCCAGCGCGAGCGTGGGATGACCTCGCCGTCTACGGCCACCGCGCAGCCGTCGCCGGCATCTAACTCCTCCACGAGCTCGGCCACGCTGCCGGCCGCCGTAGTGATTTCTTCTCCATTCACAGTCAAAGTCATGCGGGTTTCCTCCTATGCCGAAGTGGCGTGCATGCGGACAAGTCTATGTCGGGCTCCCGGCCTTCCGTCAGGTCAGCGCCCGCCTGCGCCGCGAGCCCGGCCAGCAGGATCCCGTGGCGGAAATACCCGGTGGAGACCACCACGTGGTCGCCCACGCGCCCGAGGTACGGAAGGTCGTCCGGAGAGCCGGGGCGCGCGCCCACCGAGGTCTCGAGAAAGTCGCACTCCTCGACGGCGGGGCAGACCAGGCTGGCATCGCGAAGCAGCTGCAGCACGTCGCCTGCCTGCGGGGTGTGCCTGCCGTCTTCGCGCGTGGTCGCGCCAATGGTGAGCGTGCGGTCGCGCCGGGGGATGAGGTAGATCGGGCGGTCCTCAACGAACCCGCGCACCACCCGGTTGAGCAGCGGGTACTGGTGGTCGGGCACGCGCAGCTGGATGACCTCGCCGAGCACGGGGCGCAGGTCCAGTGGGTTGTCGTCGCCGTCGAACCACCCATCGATGTCACCGGCGCCCAAGCCCGCGGCGAGCACCACCTGGTCGGCTGCGTAGCTGCCGGATTCCGTGCGGATAGTGCCGGTAGCGCCGTCGATGTGGGCCACCTTCTCGCGGCGGATGCTGCCGCCTGCCGTGTCGGTGGCCCGGAGAAGTGCCGCGAGGAAGAGCCGCGGCTGGATCTGGTGGTCGCCCGAGATGCTGACCGCGCCGCTAAGACCTGGGGCAAGGGCCGGTTCCAGCTTCCGCGCTGCTCGCGGGGTGAGGCGCTCGACGTCGAGGCCCGCCCGGGTCTGATAGTCCCGCAGCTCGGAAAGGTGCGTGGTATCGGCCCGATCGTGGGCGATCACCAGCGTGCCGTCGGTACGGTACCCGGTGGGCAGATCGGTGTAGCGGCTGACCAGATCGACCAGCTGGGGATACAGCTCGCCAGCTTTATGCATGAGTGGAATGAGCAGGTCCTGCTGGTAGACCACCTCGGCCGCGGGGGCGAGCATGCCGCCGGCGTGGTAGCTCGCCGCGTCGGGGGAGGCGGGCTGCGGGTCGAAAACGGTGACCTCGTGCCCGCGGTCGAGCAGGACTAGCGCGGTGGACAGGCCAATGATTCCGCCACCGGCAACGGCGATGTGCATGAGCTACTCCTTATCGTGGCTGGCCGCTTTGTGGCCGCGGGCAAACTCGGAGACCACTCGGCGGCAGTAGGCGGCGGGGTCGGCGGCGTGCATGATGCCGCGCACGATGGCCAGCCCGGCCACGCC
>VNIW01000518.1_pt1 | contig 14226 bp, 11 predicted proteins | sample 7248591 | NCBI WGS metagenome assembly VNIW01 (sample SAMN12251776, study PRJNA551026) | human skin metagenome | isolation source: skin samples from patients infected with Netherton Syndrome | host: Homo sapiens | place: France:Paris | reverse complement strand
TTACTGATTCTCCAATTATGATTAGTGCTTGGTATGGCAAAAAATACAATTACCAATTTGAATCTTTGTACCCTCTAATAAAAGAAGTACATAATTCATTTGATAATATAAATATATTTTTAGAAAGAGCTCATAGTTGGGACCCCTATGCTAGAGTTCAAAGTGAAGAAGAATCTGATCAGGATTCTATTAATCTTCAAGATTTTTTAAAAGAAAATCAAATTTCATTTGAAATATTTCAAACAGGTAGATATTTACCTGCAATACTTAAAAAATATATTTTAGATTCTAATTATGATATTGTTGAAAAACATCATAATAAAAATGAAAAAACTGTTACAAATAGAAAATTGTTTGGTTCGCCTATTTCTGGAATTTTTTATAAAAATACTCCTCACCCTTCTCAAGAGTATATCTCTTCTTATAATGAAATTGTAAAAAAATATAATTCTAAAGTTTATGATGAAGAATATGTAAATTTCAAAGCTGAGATTGAAAAACTTAACGAGGATTTTAAATCAAAATCAAAAAATCCTTTGCCTTATGTAGGTGTACATCCTACATGGATAAAATTACTATAAAACAAATTAAATATAAAACCTTTAGAGCTATTTGGACAAACTTAGCTAAGGAGCCTATGTGGCATACGAAAGAATAATACTAGACATCGAAACAACAAACTTATTAGAGTCAATGATAGATTTTACACAAAGACCTCTAGCATTAAAACCTGATGCTAAATTATGGTGTATAGCTGTAAAATGTATAGATACTGATAATAGTTTTGTAATGATTCCTCCAGAAATTTTAGAAGAAATAGAGCAAGGTAAGTATCAAGATACACCTGAAATTGAAGAAGAATATTCTAAAATAACTATTGTACCTTTAACTAAAGATAGATTAGATAAAATGTTTTCTAATATTGTTAAAACATTTATCGGACATAATATTATTAAATTTGATTTACCCGCTTTGAAATTATTTGGATTACTTGATTATAATATTGGTTATCCTTATTATGAAGAACTTAATAATAGTTTTAAAACAGAAACTACTATTAACGGTAAAGAAATTGATATATGTGATACTTTAGTACTTTCAAAATTATTAAATGCTGATAGATTTGGAGGTCACTCTCTTAAAAATTTTGGTAAAAGTAACGGTTTAGAAAAAATGGAATTTGAGAAATTTGATTCTTTTTCTAAACACATGGTTGTATATTGTTTAAGAGATGTGAATGTTAATCACGATGCTTATAATGTTCTTATAGACGAGAAAGGTGATTATGAGGGTTGGGATAAACCTTATACTATGGAAGCTAAATTGGCTGACCTTGTATTAAAACAAGAATTGTTTGGGTTTGAATATGACTTAGAATTATCCGCTAAAAATAAACTAGAATTGGATAAATTGTTAGAAGATAGGTATAATACTGTAACACCAAACATCCCTCCCAAACCTTTAAATATAGGGGAAGCTAAACAGTGGACACCTCCTAAAGTAAAATTTAGTAAAAGTTCCAACTCTATATCTTCTCATATGAAAAAGTTTTTAGAAAAGATTGGAGCAGAATATAATCCCTTTACTAATAAATATACTTTTGAAGGTAAAGAATATGATTTGTATTATGATGGTCCAGTTAAAGAAACATTACCTGCAAGTATTAAAGATTTAGCTCATTTGAAAGGTTATTTAATTTCTTTGGGTTGGATACCTTCTCAATGGAATATACGAGATCTTACTAGAGATTCTAAGAAAAAAGTAATTAGTAAAGATAAATTTTTAGCCACTGTTGATAGGTATGTTGAAGATACTTTTGAAGGTCCTTTTAAAGAGTTAAGATTAAAAGAATTAGAACTTAGTTTGAAAAAAACTACACCTGAAAAATTAAAAGAATTTTTAATAGAACAATACAATGATAAAAGAGTCAAACCTATTAGAGTTCCAACAACACCACCATTTCGAGTAGGTGCAACTAAAGATTTATGTCCCAATCTTGAAGCACTAGCTGAAGATGGTACCATACCTTTTGTTAAAGATATGGTTGAATACTTTACATACACTCATAGGAGAAATTCTATTGCTGGAGGTATAGATGAAGATACAGGGGAACCTACCAAAGGTTTTGAAAGTTATGTTCGAGAAGATGGTAGAGTAAGCACCCCAGTAGATAGTAATTCTACTAATACTAGTCGTATGAGTCATAGAAATATTTGCAATATTCCGAGAGCTTCCAGTTTATATGGAGATAAAATGAGATCTTTATTTATGTGCGGCTCAGATTATATTCAATATGGTATGGATTTCAGTTCGTTAACCTCTAGCGAACTTTAAACTTCTTTAATTGCTGGAAGTTCCTAAGAGCTTGTAAAACTACAAAGTAAATGGTAACATTAAACTTGAATGTTTAAAAATTTACAAGATTGGATAATCAGCAGCGAAGCTTCCTCAAAGGAAGAACGTTCAACGATCATCGAAAGCATAGGAAAATTGATTTCCGAAGAAGCGAGTAGAGTAGGAGTTATACCACTCCGAAACAAGAAGCTTTGTATTAAATATACGAATGAAGATATGATCTAATCCTTTAAGAAATTAAAGGTAGTAAAAGGTAAGTTAAATGGGATTTAAAAATACAGGTAAATTAAAAAGTAATGATGAAATTATAAAAGAATTTCAATTAATACATGGTATTGAAGAATACGACTACTCTGAAGTAAATTATACTGGAGTATCCTGTAAAGTTTTTATTAAATGTAATTCTTGTAATATAAAACATGAATGGACAGCACTATCTCATAAAAAAGGTAGAATTTGTCCTTGCAAGAAAAAACATCATAATAAGAAGACTAATAAAGAATACATTAAACAATTAAAAGAAGTTTATAAAAATTCTTTTCAATATCATTTAGTTGAGTATAAAGATGCTAAAAAACCTGTGACAGTTATATGTAATTCTTGTAATACTAAATTTTCACAAGAAGCTTCCTATCTTTTAATAGGGAGGGGCTGCCCTACTTGTAATATAAAAAATAGGAATGAAAAATTTAAAAGTAATACTCAAGAATTTATTCAAAAAGCTAAAAATGTTCATAAAGATAAATTTGATTATAGTTTAGTTATTTATAAAACAGCTAGAGATTACGTAACAATAATTTGTCCTATTCACGGTGAGTTTGTTCAAACTCCTAATAATCATTTAAGAGGACGTGGTTGTAACGAATGTAGATTTGAAAAATCTACCTCAGAGGCTGAAAATAAAATTACTGAATTTTTAAAAAATTTAAATATTAATGTAATTCAATCTTATCGTCCTAAATGGTTAGATGGAAAAGAATTAGATATTTATCTACCTGATTATAATTTAGCTATCGAATACAATGGCTTAACATATCATCATAGCTCTAAAGGCTTATCTAAATTTTTAGATAATACTTATGTTAACCCTAAATTCCATTTAAATAAATTTAATAGATGTAAAGAAAATAATGTTAAACTTATACATATATTTGAACATGAAAATTTTGATAATTGGTTAAAACAAATCAAAAATTATCTTGAAAATCAAAATAATTATGATATCAGTTTTAATAATATTTTAAGAAATATTGTTTTACATAATCGTGAATACATAATTTACGGTGAATCATATATAATTCCTTCTAATATAGTGTAGAGGCTATGATTGAAGGTCATTATGTAATACCTTATGAAGGTGGAGAAGAAATGCTTGTAGATTTACTAGCAGAAAAGCCTAATTCAATCCATTGTAAGAACGCTAAGAAATTAGGTATCTCAAGAGATAATGCGAAATCAATTTCTTACGGTCTTCTTTATGGGGCTGGTGTAGAGAAAGTTCAAAAAATGCTAGATATTTCTTTTGAAGAAGCTCAAAGAATTTATGATGAATATTGGGATGCAGTCCCTGCACTCAAAGCTTTAAGAGAAGATACTGAACGCTTCTGGGAGTCTACTGGTAAATTATTTGTAACTGCTGGTGATGGTCGTAAATTAATGGCTAGATCTAAACATAGTTTACTAAATCTGTTATTTCAAAGTCTTGGTTCTTTATCGATGAAATATAGTTATATCTTAGCTTGCCAAGAATTAGAAAGAATAGAAAGACTTGGTAATTTATTTAACGACACGAAAGAACAATTAATTGAAAAAGCAAACAGTATGATAATCTACCATGATGAGGTACAGTTTGCTATACCAAAATCTTGGTATAAAATCAAAACTTTTGAAACTGAAGAAGAAGGTGAAATTTATAAAGAACTTCACAAATTATCTACTTCTGTACAATTCAGTAAAAAATTAAATAAATTTTATGTGAATGATGAGCAAATTTTAACACCTATTTTACTTAAAGTTGTTGACGATACTATTAAAATATTGAAATTAAAAGTTCAATTAAAAATAGATTACAACTGTGGTAGAAATTGGTACGAATGTCACTAATATTTTAAGAATTTAAAGTAAACAAATAAAGTAGGTTTAAATATTATTCTCGTTTAAACCTCTAATACAAAAAGAGAATAAATTATAAGAGAGATCCTCTTATACTATGAAAGAGTAAAAATACTCGAATGATAATGATATTAATTTATGGAGGCCTTAATGGCTATTGAAAACGGTTTTATTGACAATGTATATTTTTTCTACACTCGTATACAAGAACCAACTAATAAATGGGAAAGCGAAGAAAAAGAATGGAAAACTACTGTAGTAGTATCTCAAGCTGACCTTAAAGATTACACTAAGAAATATCCTTCTGTAAAATATAAAATGTTACCTAATGATGAGTTTATTGAAAAATATCAAATGGACCCTCCATTTCCAGATCAACCAATTCAATATATCTTAAACTTTAAGCAAAATGTTCTTAAAGCTGATGGTACTCCAATCGCTGAAAGTATGATTCCTAAAGTTATCTTAGAAGATGCTTCTGGAACTGTATACGATGTTACCAATAAATATTTAGTAGGTAATGGTTCAAAAGGTAAAGTATTCTATGTAGCCTTTGATACTAAGTATGGTAAATTCCCTAAATTACATTATATTGTCGTAAACAAATTAGTTAAGTTTGAAAGAGATACTGGTTATAATGCTTTAGCAGCTGCTAAAGAACTTCCAGATGATATTGATTTATCTTCTGTAATTGTTGACAATGCTTCGTCAACTGAAGCTAGTGCTTCTGCTACTCCAGCAGCTAAAACAAGTCCAGTGCCTAAAGACGACACTTTACCATTCTAAATTTAACAATGAAAGAGAAAACTCTCTTTCATTTTTTAGTAAATTTGAAATTATAGTTTACTAAAAAATGAAAGATATTAACTTAAGGTAAATTATGACAGATAGAAATCCAATTATAGAAATAGAAATAAATAATAAAATTTTTAAAATTCAAACTATAGGTGATCCTCATTTTGGTAAATCTTTTAAAACAGGTATAAATACTTCTAAGATTGGAATTAGAGAAGAGCTTCAATTTAATGATTTTATTAATCTTTTAAATACTCCTGATGTAAATGAGTATATTATAATGGGTGATTTATTTGATAAATTTAATATTTCTAATGAAATTTTATTAAAAGTTTATAATAGTTTAATTGAATCTTTTAAAGACAGACCAGAAGTTAAATGTCATATCTTATGTGGTAATCATGATTTATCAAAAAATAAGAATAAAAATTCTAGTTTTGAAGTATTAAAATACTTAATAGATAATAATTCAGATATTAATAATATTTTTATTTACACTGAACCTTGTCTTTATAGTTACAAGGACAATATTTATTTTTATTTTGATGCTTATAATCCTTTTTATCAAGATTCTGAAATAAATATAAATTTACCAGAGACAGATAATTTTAAATTATACTCCTTTGGACATTGGGATGATCCTCGTCAAAGTACAGGATACTTACCTTCACAGACCCTCTTAGATGGCTCTGTAATGCTCGTATCGGGCCACTATCATGTACCTGAGAGATTTACCCATAAAGGTATTCCGTTCGTCTATACGGGCTCTCTGCAGCCATATTCTCACGCAGAAGATCCAGATAAAATTTTGTATGAAACTTTTGATTATTTAGATTTAGAAAATATTTTTACAGAATTAGATGGTTTTAATGAATTAGTTCATCAAACAACTATTGATAATTTAAAATTAAAAAATGTAAGAATAAATTGTTATCCTGGATATATTTTCCCACATAATCTAGATAGTTTATCTTTTATATATAATAACATATATCAAAATCAAAATTCTGAAGTTACACAAGAAACAGATAATAGTACAATAACAGATTTTACAACTATGTACTTAATGAAGTTAAAAACAGAACATGAAATTGAAGATAAAGTTTTGATACAAATAAATAATTTTTTAAAGGATATTGATAGCGATGTTTCAATCGATCTTGATTAAAAATAGTTTTATCTCTAAAGATATTTTCATTGAATTTGAAGATGGTTTAAATATTTTATCTGCTAAAAATGGTTTTGGAAAATCTACCATTTTAGAGATGTTAAATTACTCTTTATTCGGTACACAAGCATTGAGAAGTTCTGTTACAGATTATCCAAAAGATTTTGAAGTAATTTGTAAAATTCTTATTAATTCAAGACTGTATATTATTAATAGAACAGTTAAAAATTCTTATGTAGTATCAGATGATGAAGTCATAGTTACTGGTATAACTCCAGTAAATGCTTTTATAAAAGAATTATTAAATTATGATTATAAAATATTTTCTTTGACAAATTTTGTTCAACAACAAAATCTACTGAATTTAACTTCTTGCTCTCCTGCTGTTTTATCAGATTTAATAGAAACAATAAGTGGTATAAATTCTTCTGAAAAATTAGAATTATATTTAAAATCAAAATTAACAGAACTACGAGTTGAAAAGAAATCATTAATTGCTACTAAAAATAGTTCTAATTTAGAGTCTTCGTTCAGTATTAATGAAGCATACGAAATGCTATTAAAAATTGATGATGATTATTTAAATACTACTCAATTATCTTTGAAATTGTTAAACTCAAGATTATCGAATATTAAAGAATCAATAAATCAATTTGAAAAATATTTAATATCGTATGAAAATATTTTAGAAAATTTTAAATTATTTGATAATTATGAAGATATTTCTTCAGAAGAATTAACATCAGTTTTAATTGATATTCAAAAATATGAAACTCAATTAGAAAACGAAATTAAGTATAAGAAAAATATTTATAAGCCTGATGAAGAATATTCTAAAGCTTATCTTGAAGAACAAGAATCTTTAATAAACGGGTACAAAGAATATACTACTTATCTCAAATTGAAAAATGAATTAGATAAACATTTGATTCAATGTCCTAATTGTGATCATAAATTTTATAATGCTGACTACTCTTTAAAAGAAGTTGAAGAGCCTTTAAAACCTGTTTTAAATTTGCAAGAGATAAAGATACATAAGAAGTGGCTAGAAGATAAAGATTTGTATTATTCTTTAGAAAATTCTATAAACAATATAAAAAATATATTAGAAGATTTACCTTCTGCAAAAGAGATACAATTAAAATTAAATACTTTAAATAACTATTTATCTTTAAAGAATAAATACAGTGATCTTATTAGTGAGATCAATGCTAAATTGTTAGAAGTTAAATATGAAGATATAAATTCATCTGAAAATAATTATAAAGAAATACTGGAACTGTATATAAGTAACTTAAAAACAGAACAAGATGAGTTAATGAATAATATACATTTCAATGAATCTATTTATATTGATATGGTAAAATATGTTGCTGATAAAAATGCTAATAAAACTCTTTTAGAAAATTTATCTAAAATAGATAATTTAATAGATATTAATCAAAATAAATTTAAACAATATGATTTATTATTAAAAACTTTATTGCAAGTAAAAAAACAAATACAATCAGATACTTTACCAAGAATTAATCTTTTAGCTTCTAATCTTATAAAGTCTATCACCAATGGTGAAAGATCCGATATTAAACTTACTAATGATTTTAAAATAGAAGTGGATGGTAAATCTGTAAATGTTGTTGAAGTTTCAGCTCAAGTCATAACAAATATTAGTTTAAGAGTTGCTTTATTGGATACTTTTTATAGGGATAATTTTTTAGTATTTATTGGGGATGAGATTGACGCACCTCTTCATGAGGACAGGTTCAATTATTTAGAAGATTGTTTAGAGAATTTAACTAAAATTGGTTATCAAATTATTTTAGTTTCACATAAAGAATTTAATATAGGAAATAATATTAACTTACATCGTTTATAATATGAGCTTAAAAATTTTAACTTTGTTTGTAAATAATGTTGAGTATGACGATCACGAACATACTCAACTTTTTATCGACTACGCTACATACTTTAAAAATTTAACAGATTATAAAATATATAAAAATTATCCTAAATCTGTAGATAATTTATTTAAAGATAAATATAGTTTAAATAATAAAGAATTATTTAAAGTATTTTATTTTAATTTATTTAGTAATAAAAAAGAATTAATAAGATTAGTTAAGGATAAAGTTTTTATTTATCCTTTAGTTCTTATACTTTTAAAATTGGATTTTGAAAAATTAAAGAATTATATAAATTTATTTTTATCTAATTTGAATACTATCACTTCTTATAGTATGTTTAATATTAACTATTCAAACAAATCATTTAAAATTTTTCTAAAAGATTTTTATTTTAAATTTACCAATAATGTATTAGAAATATTAGAGTATTTAAATACTGCTAGTTTAAATGCTAATGACAATTCTTTAAATAATGTTAGCGCAGATATGCAAATTTCATCTTATTATCAAAGATATAAAGATTTATTTTATGTATATATCAAGGATAAGGAGCGGGAAAAGATTGAGAAGAAAGTTCTACTCCAAGTTTCGTCTCCACCGCTCTTATCCAAGTATTAAATGTTGTTATATCTACTCTGTTTCGATTAGCAACTAAAAGTTTTTCAATTAACATCTGTTGATTTTTTACTTTTGCTTCTAGTTCATCTAGTCTCTTATCGAAAGTAATTCTTTCCTGTGTGCCTTGAACTTTATAAGTTATTATTAGTTCAAGGCCGTCTTTAAGGTTATCTAAAATATTTAGATACTTCCCACCTATTTCAGAAATATTTACTGTTATTACTTTATTATCTTCATAATAAAATACTTTTACAGTGTTTGGTAAATATTGTTCTGTTACTTCTATAATACTTTCTGTATTAAAAAATACAACTGTTTCTTTTTTATCTTTCATTACACACCTCTTACCGTCAATGTGGATACATACACAGGGTTATTTTGTTTTAAAGTTTTTAAAATAATTTTAATTTGTATTGTCTCTACTAAAATATTTTTATATTTGAAATATATAAATAGATCATTATTGTTATATTTTTCAAGATACATAGATTGGTTTTCAAAATATACATTAGGCTTAATTTCGTTAAGAAGTATATCTCCTTCTGTAAAAAGTTTTAAAAACAAAGATTCATTTTTGTTTGAATTCTTTATTAAAATATCTCCGTTAGTTTTATCTTGTAAAGTTAATTTATCTTGTTCTACATTTATTATTTTGTATTGTTCTAAATTTTCTTTTTGATTCCATAAAAGAGAGTCTACTTTAAATTTATTAAAACCTTTAAGTATTGATAAATCATTTTGATTTTCAATCAAAGTATTGTTTAGATAAAATTTATCTGTTTTATTAAGCTTTATATTTACATCGTTTTTACAATAAAAATAAAATTCATTATTTATTAATGTGTATATATTATCTCCTAATTTATATTCAAAACTTTTATCTATGTCTATAGAGTTAGGTTGTAGATCTGAAAGTAAAAATACAGTTTTATTTGATAATTCTACAGAGTCAGATAATTTTAAATTACTATACTCTGTGTCAGTATAAATAATAGAATCTATATCTAGATTTTTTTGTTTATTTAACGGTCTAATTAATTTAAATGGTTTTTTATTTATAGAAATATAATACTGAATATCGCTGTATTTATTAGAATAATTATCACAGGTATTAATACCTATTTGTTTTAAATTTTGATTTATACTTATTAGTTTTGTTGTAATTTCGTTTTCTAATTCAAAATTAAATTTTGTAATATAAAATTCTTGTATTATAAACTCTTTATATTTGTTATCATCGAATCGTATTATAATAGAATTCATATCTTCGTTTATAGGTAAATTAATTTTATTGGTTATTTTATTTTCTATTATTTTTTTACCGTAGCTATCTAGTATAGAAATATTATCTGTTTTATTTAAAGTTATATTTAAAAATCCGCTTATTATAGAAGTGTTAAAATTAATTTCTATCTCTTGATAAGGGTAGTCATAGTTTTTAAATATTTGCAATTTATTATCACTAAACTTAAAGTCAGTGTTTTTTAGGCTTGTTATATTTTTAACATCTAAATTAATTTTTTCTGTTTGAGAAGTTTTATTAACTTTATTAGTTAAAATTCCATCTTCAAATGTCATTGACTCTGGATTTATAAAATAATTTTCTTCAAGCGGTATATCGAAAGCATAAGATTCATTAACGAATTTTTTATCTCCAAAAATTGCAGAATTTATTTTCATATCTGTTTCTATGATTTTATTATTAAGCTCTGAAAGTTTTGTTTTTATATAATCATTTAATTTAGTTATTTCGCTATTATGAAATTTATTTTTTTCTTCTATATAGTTAAATAAATCTATTGACTCTAGCTCTTCTTCATCTAGCTCGTTATTGAATCTTGATATTATAAGACTTTTTTTCATATGCTATTCTCATTGTTAGTAATATAATTTATTTTTAAATTATTAACTATTGGTGTTATATTTCTATGATGCATATTTTCATTTTTATATAAGAACGAAATATATGAATTTTCTTTGAAATTTTTTATATTAATAGTTTTATTAACAATATTGTATTCTTCTCCACTCAACTGATATGCTTGTTTTCCAGTAGTTAAGATATTATCAAAATTATAACTAACATTTATAGCTTCATCTAAATCTTCTGAAAAATATATTATACTGTTTGCATAATCTATACTATATAATTTTTTTGGATTAGTGTTGTTAAATGTGTAAGAAATTAATAAATCAGTATCTACTAAAGATTCAGGACTAGATATATCTAAAAAATATTTATTATTTTCTTGTCTTAATTCTATATTTATTTTCTTTATATTTTGAGACTGATTAATAAAAGATAAACTTTCATTTACTATACTATCTTCCGATAATTCTACTGTATAGTTAAATACATAATCTGCTATATGTATTTTTATTTGTTTAGTTAACAATTCTAAGAATTCTTTATAACCATTGTTATAAGGTATTTCTATTAAGTTTTTATTATCAACTAGTACAGAACCTTTTACAAGATTACTTTTTAACAGTTTTGCAACTTTAATATTTGATTCTATTCTTTCTATTTTTGTTTTTATACTGTTTTTATAATCTTCTATAGAAGTTATTACAGAATAGTTATCATTAGTACTCGAAATAAAATCTTTTGTATATAATTTTTTATATTCTAAATCGTATACAGTTATTTCTGTGTCTAAATTATTCTTTACAATTTTATTGTCTATTAAACCTACTTCATAATCATTTAAAGGATATAAAGGATATATTTTAGAAAGATTTTCTATTTCTTCGAACAAGCCTGAGTCTAATAAAGATACATAAAATATTTCATCTTTTTCAAATGGGGTTATTTCACAAATTAAGTTTTTAAAACTATCTAATAAATAGATGTTAGAATTTTCTTCTACAGTATATAGAACATCTATTGCACTATTTATAAAACCTAACGTTAAATCTATTTTAATTTCTTTATCTTTTTGTTTTAAGTAGTAAATAGATTGTTTAGAGTCTTCTTTTAAAGGTATTACATATTTAGAATTATCTTGATTGGTTAAATCTTTTTTTAATTTATTTATTTTAAAACTATATATTTGTTTAGTTGAAATATCGACATCGTTAAATGGTATTATTTCGCCTGTTATTCTTTTTTCTTTAGTCTTTAAATCCACTGATAAATAATTGTGAATACTTTCAGGTATTTTTGAGACTGCTGTTTCTAAGAAACCTTTTATTTGATACACATTATTTATAATAATATATTCTCCATTATTATACATATCTTGATAATTGAATATATTAGTTTTACTTGTATTCCCATAATTATTAGAGCTTATGTTTTCATACAAAGAAAGTGATGTGTAATCGTATAAACTTGTATCAAAATTTTGAGTATAAAATATTTCCCTGTTTACTTTTGCAGAAGGATTATAAGTCTCTTTTATAGCTCTCATTTTGATTTTAAAATATAATTTTTTAATATCTTCACTGGTTTTTATAGAATTTTCGTTAAATGTATTAAAAGAGATAATTTTATTTATTTTATCAGCATTATAACTATTACTAATATCCAATGGAATCCAAGATTCATTGTTATAAGATATTTCAAAATTTACATAGTTTATATCTGTATCAGCTTCAGCACCTATTTTTAATATGGGGTCAGTTTCATTTAAAGCTTCTAATATAATCTCTCCTTCATCTACATACTCTATAAAGTTTACTTCTAAAGAATCTAGTATTAGATCTGCACCTATATCTTCAAAAATTATATTAATATTATCTGCATCTGTAGCTTCTAAGTCTAACAAATATACGTTACTAATATTTTTATTAATATCGGTATTAAATCCATATCTATTATTATTTAAAATTTTTATATTTCTTTTTTCTTTGTTTTTGTCTATATAAAATATTTCTGAAATATTAGGATAAGATATTGTTTTATTATTTAGTTTTAAAGAAATATTATTAAAAGCATATATTTCGTTATACTTTATTGCCAAAGTATATTTATAGTTATTTTCTTCTGTTGAAATACATATAGGTAATTTTTTTATTAGCAGGTCGTCAAACTCAGCTAGTTGTGTTTTATTTGCATTAAAAACTCTAAAAGGTTTGTTAGATATAATATTGTTTAATTTTTGCTTTACTTCAATTTTATAACTTACTAAAGATTTTAATTTAAATGCATTAGTGTTTTTATCAAAGATTATATTATTATTAGACACTTCTTTTAATTGATTTGCAGTTTTATAATAAAAACAATTACCTGAAATAACAATTAAATTTGATAATTTATCTGCTAACTTTGAAATAAAATCTACATTACTAGGCATAGTATTTAAAAGATTTAATTGTATGTTTGCAAGATTTATTAAATTATTATTGTAGTTATTTTTAAAAAATTCAAAATCAAATTCTGAATAATCGTTTTGTCTGTTAGTTTGTAACATAACCAAAGATTCCTCTAATTATCGGTGATTCAAGATCGTTTATCAGGTTATACATACTGATAGATAAAGTTACGGTAAATTCTTCTGCTGTTATTTTTGATATATCGAAAACTTTATTACCTAAATATTTAATATAGGATTCATCTGTTGAATATTCTTTAACAAGTGTAAAAGTTTCGCTTGCTGTATTATCTTCTAATAATACTTCATTATTATTATCTAAATTAAAATAAACAACTTCATTTTTTAATTTACCTTTTTCATTACTTTTTATATTTAATTTTAATGTACATTTACATTCTTCTGGTAAGTCATAATCAATAACAAGTTTAAAAAGATTACCTGCCTTTCTAAATACTTTATCATCTAGTACAGTATTACCACTTTTATAAAAATTCATTTTCATTAAATCTAAACTAGTGAAATTAAAATTATTAGTGTTAATATTATCAGTATGTACTTCTATCTTATATGTATTTTTTGGAATTTCAATTAAAGATTGGTTTGAAATAAATACAATTTCATTATTATTTCTATCCATAAAAGAAACACGTTTTAATAATGTATTCGAAGAATCCAATATATTTACTCTTAACAGAGTATCTACAATTTTATCTGGTAGTTTATATGTTTCTATAACATTAATTTTATTTCTTTCTATACTCTTTGCTAGCAAGTTTTTAATCTGATGTTTTCTTGGTAAGCTCAAACCTTCTAAAAAGTTATCGTATAGATTTCTATCTTTTATTTCAAATGTTGTAAAATCTTCTATAAAGTTCTCAGAAGCCTCGTTTGTATTAAGTTTCTGGTATCCTTCAGATAATTTTTCTAGTTTGTCTAATTTTAAATAAAAATTGTA